>WNEZ01026404.1_pt1 | contig 11340 bp, 12 predicted proteins | sample 5400521 | NCBI WGS metagenome assembly WNEZ01 (sample SAMN13153339, study PRJNA577476) | soil metagenome | isolation source: 120 cm saprolite under Douglas fir tree site 2 hole 1 replicate 1 | place: USA:California | collected 2015-04-18
CGGACATGAGCACTGAACGAGGCCGGTCGCGGCGCTGTCTTTCGTGCGGTAACAAGGGGCGGTCATACATCCGGCGTACGGTGCCTGGGTGCAGCTGGTTTCTCCGATTCCGTCGGTCGGGACACAATCGAAGCTGAATGTAGAGACAAGGTCGGCGCCAGGGATCAGCTTTTGCTGATTGACACTGTCGCAGACCGGTGCCTTGTTCGGCTGACCGAAACATCCCTTGCCGTCTTTGCCGCAGGTTGCGACCGTCTTGAGATAAACGCTGTAGTTCAGGATCGCATTGATATCAACGAAGTAGGTTCCGTAGGGAATCTCGTAGCAGTTGCAATCGGCAAATTTTCCATCGGGCGTAAGCGTGCAGGACAGATCGACCGCTCCATTGCTCGGTCCGGAGTAGTAACACAGGGCAAAGGGACCGCCTTTGCATTGCACAAAGTTGGACCCGGATAGAAGGATGTCCGCGTAGGCGGGAGTCGGCGTGCAGTTGTCGCCGGTGCATCCAGGTGGCAGTTCCGTCGTCGCGAATTTGGGATTATTCCAAAACTTGAAGGTATTAGGAACAAAGTGCACTTGGGCTTTCGGCGACTGTGAGAGCGCTTCGCCCGGCAAGATAGTTACGCTTACCGCTATCGCGGTGAGGAACATGAGCATTGTGCGAAGGAGCCCCTGACGATCGATTGAGAGTCGCATAATCACCTTTAGCGTTGAGAAAAAGAGTCCACATCACCGCTAGTCATAAGCTGATTAAGCCTGAAGTCTCGTCTTTGCGGCGCTACGGACGACTTTTAGCTTATGGTTCGATTTGGCGTCAATCCATTTTGTTAGATTGTCGGTGACCGAGGCGAATCACAATAAATGAACCGTTGAATGCGGCGGATGAAAAAGTAAAGCAAGGCGAGCCCCTACCGAGAGCCCCACCCACGCCCCGGCGATCGTCCGAGGCTTTCTCTCACTATGCCCTGGCCCTTGGCCTTGCCGCTGTTAAATCCACGTAGCCTCACCCACCTCGCAGCCTTGATGTGCAATTTTTGCGAGCAGGCGATGTCGTGTCGATCATGGCTTCCATCTTGCCAGGCCTCTATGAGGATGTTGATTGCGACGCTTTAAAAATATGCAAATTCGCGCTGTAAAAGTGAGCCACTAGGCACGGTCACGTTTTCATTTTCCCGCCGCACGCGCGGCGGCGCGGGACTTACTCCTTCTTGTTGGCGGTAGGAGGAGAGCGGCTGTCGGTCTCGGGCTTTGCGTTTATGTGCGCGGTAGGAATCGCCGCGGGTGGTGAGTATATGGGCATGGTGGGTCAGCCGATCGAGCGACGCAGAGGTCACTTTTTCGTCGGCGAACGGGGAACGGCGGCGCGTGGCCTCGACTCCGAGCGCGATCTCCAACATCTTGCCGGCGCCTTTGAGCGCAGCCCAGTCAATCTGCTCGAGAGTCTTGAAGTCAGGGAAGCGCGCTTCGCGAGTGGCTCATTTTTAGAGCGCGAAACTGCTCAAATTTCTTAGCGCGATATCCAGATGTCTACTTCTGATGATCCGGTCTGCTCAAACATACGCGCCCAGTGATACGCCTGGCTCTTCACAAAGTCTCCACTACCGCACCAGCCGAAATATCGTCCGATTCCTCGCACGAGGCGAACCGAGGCGCCCACGGCATATGTCAGATAGCGCTGAACTTATACGCCGGAAAGTGACAGCCAGCTCGCTGCCCTGCCCCTTTTTATCTATCATAACGAAAAGGATTGTATCCGAAGTGCTCAGCGAGGAAGGCCGGTAGCTTGCAGGGAGCAGCGTGAGCATTTCGGATACAATTCGTTGAATTAAGCCGCTGCGTTATGGGATTTGAATCGCGATAATCTGCTGGTCATCAGGCACGGCGAAGGTTCGCGTTAGGCTTGGAGCGCTGGAACGGCTGCGGGGCAGTTGTGTTCGATGCCCGATTGGGCGGCTGGGACGAAGGTTCCCACGCAACTTCGTGAGTCGCGCAGGCATTGCCGAGGGAAGGTGGTCGCACGCCCTGCTTCATGAAGTATCACCTTCAGGTGTCGCAACCGACCACCTGTTGGCGGCGCGTACCGGCCGGGAAACGACCCCAACACCGATCAGTGTAAGCAATGGCACAAGCGCAAGCAGAATAGCCAACAAGCGCCTTTTGCGTCGGCCCTGATGCTCGGACGCCAGGGACCAGCCCTCCTTCTCACTGCCCGTCTCCTTCACGACCGTCGACATTTTCCTTGGTGACATTCCCTAACCTGAACTCCTGCGCTCTCCGTTGTCCGCCCCGCCGCCAAGGGTTCGTCGAATTGGTAGCGGAGTGTGAGCCGACTCGGAGACGATTTCATCCATGGCTGGACCATGACTAAACTCGTTAATCGATTGCGCGCCACCGGCCCCCGTTCACCGAGTCAATTAGCTGCAGTCATCGAGAAGTTGCGCTATCGTCAGGTCTGTACCGGGCAGCGACCGCATACATGGCTGGCCCACGCGGCACTGGACCATGTAAGCCCAATGGGTGGCGGTCCCGCCACTCTGGGAAGTCGACATCTGGTTTTCCATCGTCCATTGGCGCCCGATCAGCCGCATCGTTCCGAACCCGGCGGTAGGTGCACCCGAGGAACCGGTGGGAGTGAAGGACAGATTGACCGTGCCCTCGGGGGTTACCGAACCCACCATCTGGAAGCAGGCGGGTCCCCTGCTTTGGCCAGCGACCGTCAATTCGGTCGCGACGGTGCCCCAAAAATATCCTTTGACGTAGCGTTGGATGTAGAAGACTGTCTGGTCAGTAATCGGGATGAACGTACCGCCGTTGGCCGTGCTCGAAAGCAGAGCCGGAAGATTAACGGTCGGCACGTACCAGTAGCTATTCTGCAGGAAACTCCAGTCCATCGATGAGGAACCCCGGGCCTCATCCACAAATCCAGAGACGACAACCAGAACCAACACTATTGTGGCGAGCAGACGCACTATGCCGAGCTTGGGGCAATCTCTCATCAGATTTCGCTTTTGCGATTCCGAACCTGCTGGTTTTGAATCAGTTGTCGATTGTTTCAACTCCATTGAGCGCTCTTTCGATCCGCCGCTATAGCCAATAATCTCCGTTTAATGCTTCATCCGAGACACGGATCACGTGTACCGCAATCCCTATGCTTTTCCTAAGTCGAATAAGAATCAGCTGCAATTTCCCATCTTCAACCGGGATTTCCCGAATCCGAACCGCCCTATAAACCAAACAGCCTTTGCCGGGCAAGGTTCGGACCTCTTTTGGTCCACGGCGTTCCCTGCGGCGCGAGGAGGAGCATGGTTTCACGCCCGTGGCTCTGCAAGGCCGCACATATTAGAAGCTTAGGAGCTGTGACAGGCCTGCAGTCCTTAATCCAAGCTCCCGAAATCAACCCCGTAGGTCTTATGCGGTAAGGTTGCCTCGCAACCATACTCATTGACGTGTTCACGTGCGTCATACCTGTACCGCCAGCACTCGTGCGGCCTCGGCGTCGAGACGCTGCCGGCCACCATTGGCGCTCGTAATGGAGCGCACACGCCTGCGCTCCATCCAATTGTTCACCGACAACATCCGTAACCTTATGATCAAGCGCCGGGCCGAGGCCACCGCCCTGCTCTACTCGAAAAATACCTCGCCGGTTCATTTTAGTGTGTAATAACGTCGTTTATAACACTCGAAAAGAAAAGGGGGCAGGGCCATTCCGCGCAAAGCTGCAGTCGTTCAAAAACCACCAACCATTGCACCTGAGCGCGCCTTGAGAGCGCTCACCGAGCAGCTCGATACCCTCCAGAAGCTCAAGAACCGTCAATACGCAGAAGCCGAGGAGGAGGAGACACAGTGGGAGCACCTCACCCAAGGCATCATAAGAGCCGCCTTCGGCGATCCGAGCCCCGACCTGGAAAATTTTTATATGGCTAGGGCCTCCGGTGGAATCACCATGAGCCTGACGGGCACTAGGCCGCAGCAACGTCAGGCCAACTTTGAATTGCGGGTAAGGGAGTACGATGCCCTGCTGCGGGGCCTGATCGAGGTGCTCCGGCTTCAGCTCCCGGAAGAAGAAATCAAGGGTGTGTATGAACCCGGCGACCAGTACGGTTTTTACCGCGACCTGAGTTCCCTCATTGCGACGGCAACTCAGGAGATATTCATCGTCGATGCGTACCTCGACGAGAAAGTGTTCAATCTCTACGTCGACAAGGTTCCCGGCAGCGCAACCGTCCGCATCCTCTCCAACAACATCGGCGCCAACGTCGAAACGGTTGCCAAGATGTACGCCACAAACAGGTCTCTCACACTGCGATCAAGCGCAGACGTGCACGACCGGATGCTCTTTATCGACCAGCGCGGTTGGGTCATCGGCCAATCGATAAAAGACGCCGCTCGAAAAAAGCCTACCTACCTCATCGAACTTGAGGAGCCTTCCCTCAGTACCGAAAGAGATATTCACAACCGAATTTGGGCGGCGGCGACCATCGTCAATTTAGTATGAGCACCGACCTCATCCTCTCCCCTGCCCCGTCGCTTCAGCCTGCGAAGCTCTTCACGCCGACGCCCAAGGCTGCCAAGCGCGTACTGGAATTCTTCACCGCCCAGATCAACAACGACCACACCCGCAAGGCGTACCTGAACTCCACGCGCCGCTTTGCGGAATGGTGCGCCGCGCGCGGTATCGCCCAGCTCGCCGACGTGGAGGCCTTCCACGTCGCCGCTTTCGTCAAGGAGCTGCAAGGGGAATTCTCAGCGCCCACGGTGAAGCAGCACCTGTCCGCGCTGCGCATGCTGTTCGACTGGCTTGTGACGGGCCACGTCCTGGACGTGAACCCCGCCCACTCCGTCCGCGGCCCTAAATACGTCGTGAAAAAAGGCAAGACGCCCGTGCTGACAGCCGAGGAGGCCCGCGAGCTGCTGGACAGCATCCCGATCATCAGAAAAACGAAGCGGGAGGACGGTTCGAAAACAGAAGAGCCGGCAATTGTCGGGTTGCGCGATCGCGCCCTCATCGCGGTGATGGTCTACACCTTCGCGCGGATCAACGCTGTGCTGAAGATGCAGTTGCGTGATTACTTCGTGCAGGGCCGCCGTGGATGGGTGCGCCTGCACGAAAAAGGCGGCAAGGAGCACGAGGTTCCTTGTCACCACAATCTCGAAGAGTACCTCGATGAATACATCGCCGCCGCTGGCATCGCGGGAGACCCGGACGGGCCTTTGTTCCGGACGGCGGCCGGCAAGACCGGCAAAACGCTCACCGGCAACGCGATGTGGCAGCAGGACGCCTACCGGATGATTCAGCGGCGCGCCGCGACCGCCGGCATCAAGACGCGGATCGGCAACCACACCTTCCGCGCGACCGGGATCACCGCATATCTGAAAAACAAAGGCACGCTCGAAACCGCGCAGCACATCGCCAATCACGAATCGCCCAGGACGACCAAGCTCTACGACCGGCGTCAGGATGAGATTTCGCTGGACGAGGTAGAGAGGAAGATCGAAATGACCTAGCATTCGTGGTCATCAGCGTTTGGCGAGGACGAGGACGAATGGACTCAGTTAAGGTGGAAGCATTTCGGTCAGCGCGCATTATCGTCACCGTTCAGGTTGGCTCGAAGCGCTACAAAACCCTCCAATTGTTTTTTGGACGCGACCGAAGCCTGTTTGTCAGTTTTCCATATTTCAGTCATCGCACGGGAATCTTGGCATCGGCCACGATACCGGGGAACCGACAGACCACTTCCCAGGTAAATTTGCAAGTTGGCGGCAAAATCGCGTCTCATCTGGTCAAATACTCGCACCATCCCGATGGACGCGCTCATTTCTCTCAGGACGGCAAAGTGCGAACTGAAATTAAGCGACAATCCGTTGCGCTTGCCGAGCAACAGGGACACATTTTCACTGTTTTGATTCAGGGGCTTGAAGGGTTCGACGAGGCTGATTCCAGCAAGGATACCGGGAGCTCGACAAAGCGTACGGCGCTGACATTTCAGCTGGGAGAGGAACCGAGCCCCGAGGCTATAAAGCTAATTGGGCGCTGGTACGATGTTGCGGCGATAAAGCTAGAGGGGCAAACGCCAGCTACCATCGGCCCTATGATCCCCGTACTAAAACCGGATGGTAAACAACAGAAAGGATTCTTAGTTGCCAGCCCGTACGGTAACGCCCGGCATGTTCTCCTTATCACATGCGAGCCAATCCCCCGTGTCAGTCCGGAATCAGAACTCCTAGTTTTCTATGGTGGGTTTTCCGCTCCCGCGATCATGAATGACACGGCGCAAGATGCCGGATTCCTTGCGTTCATCTATCCTGCCGCCGACGCCGAGGAACTAAAGAAAACTATTGGCACCATCGACAGGTAACCGCGATCATCAGTGACCGAATGGAAACTCTTTGTTTGAGCGCGCCATAATCTTAGCGCCGCCGGATTCCGGGGAGGCTCGCGCGCTGTCAGCCAAAAATAGCCGGACATAGCGAAGGTTATGTCCGGCTATCGCGCCGCCCTAGCGTGTCCCGTCGGTCAATTACCATACAACCCGGTTGTATGGTTGCTGCCCTGCCCGGCCATGTTCTCAACCGCAGGGACGGGCGGCCTTATATCAATCATCGGACGCTTGGAATAATGCGTCGAGGGCGCCATCGGCGACGATGATTTTGTTCTTCTTGCGGAGTTTCACGACCTTCGGATCGAAGTTCTCCATGATGTCGCGATGGGCCTCATGGAGAAAGGCCAGGATGGCGCTCTTTTCCCGCTCGGTTATGAGATCAAGCGCGCGGCTGTCACCGGCAAGCGCTCGGCAATCCGCCATGAAATGGCGGAACCTGACAGCCTTCAGGGCGGTCTTGTCAGTGAAGATGAAATCCATGTGCGGATCGTCCGGCCTCGATTGGTCGAACAGGTAGACGACCTTGCGGGATTCCTGATCGAACTCCAGGGCCAAGTGGTCGTGCCGCTTGGCAACATAACGATAAAACCGCCCCTTCAATTCCTCCAATTGCCCTTCCAGGCCGGCAGCATCGATGCGCTGATCGTACACCGTCCCTGTACCTTCCCGTCTGCCGTGGTTCTTGCCGGCGATGTAGCCGTGAGGGATCAATTCACTGATCCGCGCTGCGCCCAGTTCGTCGATCAGGGAGGAGCTATAGCCCGCCGCCATGCACAGGGAGGCATAGTGGAAGGCGCCATCGATCTGCAGGCGCGCCCACCGGTAGTAAAGGCGTCCCCGGTAGGGTTTCACAACATACTCGGGATTTTCTTCCTTCCGGGCCTGCTCCTGGAAACAATGATCGTCGTGGTCGTAATCATAAAGCGTGGGGAAATCGAGAATGGTCTTGTCGTCCGTATATTCGTTCAAATAAAAGCTGTCGGCGCCCACTCCCAGAATCAGCAACATGGTTTCGTTCAGCCGCATCTGCCGGGCGTCATCGAAGTCGTCGATGGCGGCTTCCATGCTTTCTTCGGTGTTCACCCGGATGCCAAAAAGCGCCTGAAGAAGTGCCTGCTTGATGCGAAACCGATCCTGCTCGGGCATGGTGACTCGGTAGCGCTCCTGCGCCTCAGGCGACCATGAATAATACTTCGGTTGCACGCGGATGATGGCGCGCCGAAGGGCGGCTTCTCTTTGCCGGGCTGACAGTTCAGTCATGGTTTAACGTCCATCATCCGTGGTCACGAAGGTCGACGTAAAAACGCAACCTGGCCATGGGCTAGCGTGGTCTAGGAAGATTGAGCTTCTCTCGGACCCGCGCCAAGACGCTGCCCTCGGCAATGCCGCTGCTGTCGCCATCATCGATGGCGGCCCGCAGTGCGGCAAGCTTCGGCTCCAGGGTGCCCTCCTCGCGGAGCCAGCTATCGAAGGATGACTCGATGTTTTTCTTTTTCATGCGCTTGTGCTTACAAGGCACTCGATATTCAGAGCACTCGCCGCATCCTTCTGGGACTGATCCAGCGTGGCAAGGGGGCATTGAGTGCGCCGGGCTAGTTCGACGTAAAGCGCATCGTAGGGTGTCAGTCCATGATCGCGACAGAGCATCTGAACCGTGCCGAACACTTGCTCCAGTGACGCGTGATCAACGGTTGGCTGGAGTGCTACCAGATCGCTGAGAAATGCCCGCGTTTGTTCCGGAGAAATCCGTCCCCGCTTCTCTCCCACGAGTAACGAATTCAAAACCTCAACGGACCAAAAAGCCGGAACCAGAGCCTCTTCCCCGGCGTTCAAGCGGTCGAGCACCCGCAGAGACAGAGGGGTCTGTTCATCGGGAAAGCACCAGGACAAAGTCACAGAAGCATCGACGACAATCCCCATTCACGGACGCGCCTCATGGCGCAACTCACGAATGGTAATGCCGCCGAGCGAGAGCCCGTGCGTCTTCCCGAAGGTCCTCAGCCGCTCAATCGCCTCTCGCCGCCTCTCTTCGGTCCCGCTCTCTCCGGTTTCCGAAGACCTGAGAGCCTGTAGAATCACATCCTCGGCGTCCTTGAACGCTCCGGTCTTGAGACGGCGTTTAATGAGAGCTTCTACTTCGGGTCTGGTGATCTGGATGGTCACTTTGGTTTAGCCTCCCGCCTCCATTATTTCCCAATCATAGCAATTTACCGCCCTACCCTGCCGCTGTCACGTCGAGAATTCTCCAGCGCCGTTACAGCTTAAGAGCTTCGCTGATTTCGCGGGGCCGCCTCGCGATCGCGTGGAGTAGGCCGCCGCCGGCGCGTCAGGCTGCCGCCGCCCCTGCTCCCAGTTTCTCAGCGTTGGCAGAGGAATTCGATATTTCTGGGCGAATTCCTGCTGCGATAAATGCAGCTTGCGCCGGATGGCGCGCACATCGGGCACTTCGACCACATGAACGCGTGCGCTGCTCGCCCTGCCCTCCGCATGGTCAGCCGCATCACCCAAACTCTTAACCAAGTCTTTGCTGAACTTGTTCTCTGTGTCCCGTCCTGCGGTCGTCTGATGGGCTTACTTAATGCGCCTCGGCGAATTCTCTTACCGCCTTTTTTTCGCGTCGGGCGAAATGGCGAAATATCGCGCGTACTGCCTTCGCATAGGCCAGAGTAGGTAGCGGCGTATCGAGGTCGTGGAAAAAATAGATGACCCGAGCACCCCCACGCTTTCCTGCACCCCTGCCGCCCCCCGAACTTTCTCCCCTGCCCTCCCGCGCGCCCGCCCTTGGGCAAAAAGGAATTGCCACATTGCCAGCAATCCTCAAGGAGGGTTTCTTTTCACAAGATGGCCTCGATACCCTTGCGACGAATGACATTTAGCAGCACCAGCGCCGGACCGGTCGGCCGCTTGGCGCCGCGCTCCAGTTGCGAGACATAGCCGACCGTGAGGTTGAGATATCGGGCGAAGACGGCCTGACTTAAATGCGCGCGCTCGCGGAGCGAACGGATCTCATCGCCACTGATCGGCTTGCCTACGATGTCGGCCTTGCCGCCAAGATGACGCAGCGTGATCTTCTCGTGACTCGCCGAGTCCAGAATACCGACGCGTCGCATGTCGTCTGCGGTTTCGAGCAACGCCTTGGTCAGGCGACTAGGTTTCTTTTTTCTCGTCATAAGTCACCTCCTTCAAAGCGCCATCGTTGAGAGCTTGGGCAATTGCCTTCGGGTCCGCCCGTAACCACGCGGCGGCAACCGCGCGCAGCGTTGCCAATTCATCCGGCTCGATATTCTCCCGCTCGCGCTTGGCGAAGCCGTACAGAAACACTGCGCGTTGTCCGGCACGGTAGGCGATCAGCACCCGATAACCGCCGGACTGCCCCTGTCCCGGTCGAGCCACCCGCTGCTTGATGACTCCTCCACCCAAGTCGGCTCCATCAGCCCCTGCCCTGCCCGTGCGACCGCTTGGTTCAGGCTGCTATCGGTAATTCGCTCGCCTCGCGCAAATCGCGTGAACCATCTGGTTTTGAAAATCCGCAATCGCCCCACCCCGCCCCAACACTATGAACTATAGCACTGTAAATCATAGTAGTCACGTGTTCTTTAAACACGAAGAAAAACGCAATTCCTTCCGCGCGGCTGCGACTTGCTGGTCCCGACACAGCCATCATCAGAACCTTGCCGCACCGAGCCCGCCCCCCAACCCTCCCCCATTGCTGAACGCGGCGTTTCGCGGTTGCCGTGTAGCCGCTTGCATATTCTGCGTGACAGGAATCACAGATTCAGACACGTTAGGCAGTTATCGGGTCGAAGTCTCGATCCGGTATCCTGTCAACCATTTCTGCGGAGATCGTCCAACCCAAAAAAGCAAAAAACCCGCCCAGAGGGCGGGTCTTAAATTGGCCTGATGATGATATGCCTCGAAGAGTCCGGCGAAGAGGAGCAGGGCGCCATCTGCCGGATGAATCCATAGCGGCTCACACCTGGCTTTGGGACCGCGCCATTCGTAGAACTCGTCGGCCACTACGCAGCGCCGTTTCTCAAACGCCCCGCAAAACGAGGGCAGCTTGTCCGCGGTCTCCGCTTTAGCATTCGAACGTCACTGCGCTGATGCGATCGTCGGCAGGACGCGGTAATTCCATCTCTTCGAGGATCCCGTAGCGGCTGAATTGGTCCGCCGCACCGGCCGCGTCATCCGGCGAGAGGTAGACATAGACGCGGCCAGCGTTTCCAGGATCTAGCCAAAAAATTCTACGGTTGGCTTCTTCGTCGACGCACTGACATTCGGTGCGCTCGTGCTTGAACATAGGCATCACAAAATCTCCTGCGTTAACTTCTCTCCCAAGCTGCCCTTATCCCGATAGTGCCACGCTCGATAGCGACCATCGAGATTCCGCCACGCTCGATAGCGACCATCGAGATTCCGCTTTATTTTTCTCGCGCGCGCAAAGCGCGGGCGCGGTATCGCTGTCAGCCGCATGGGGCCACCCCCACTAAAACGCCCTACCCTGCCCCGCCTTGCGCCACTCCGCTCAAGTCCGCCGCGCCAGTCCGTTGGAGCGCTGCGCTCTGGCACGGCGGCCGTGAATTGCTCTGCGTCGCTCATTGGTTAGCTGCGCTGCGCTCCGCATCGGGTCTCTTTCCGCCTCGCCTCTCAAAGGGGTGAAGAGCAACCGTCTTGAAAGTCAACTGTTTCGAGCTATAGCCCACGTTCCTTTAGGCACTGAGCTATGTCCGCATTGACAGTCAGTGCACGGCCTATTGACTACAAGAAATGAGCAGGTCCGCCCGTCTCGAGCAGATGGACGGGGAAGCCGCCCATTTCGGCCGGAGTTTCCTGCTCCACCTGAGGAGTTATCTTATCAACCCCGATCACGATCCAGAGATCCATAGCGTCGTAGGGATCACCACCGACGCCGATTGACTCGATCCCTGGTTGCTTCATTAGCCGATGGGCATTGCTGTCC
>WNEZ01028086.1_pt1 | contig 11339 bp, 11 predicted proteins | sample 5400521 | NCBI WGS metagenome assembly WNEZ01 (sample SAMN13153339, study PRJNA577476) | soil metagenome | isolation source: 120 cm saprolite under Douglas fir tree site 2 hole 1 replicate 1 | place: USA:California | collected 2015-04-18
TCTTGCCTTCGCGTGCGGGCTTCGTGGTGGGTACTATAGTAACCGGCGCCTGCAGCGTGAACGTCAGGATTTTCTCGGAAGACAATTTGATGTCAGGCTTCTTGCTCGCGGCTTGTACTCCGCCGCCCGCGCCCGCACCCGCAACCGAACCGATGGCCGCGCCCTTGCCGCCACCAAAAATGCCACCCAGGATTGCTCCCGCAATGGCGCCGCCGCCAACTTTCTCCGCCGTGTTCTTCCCTCGCGAGCCAGTCTCTTGTTTGAAGTGGTCAGTCTGGATGTTGTACCACCGCTCCCCCACCTTGACGCGGTCAAGCTGCAACTCCAGCAGCGCGCGGCCCGCGAATTTTCCCGAGGCTTGCGCGTTCACGATGTGTCCGTCCACATCGTAGTGCGCCGGAATCACAACATCTCCATCCACTGCCACTGGAACGTCAAGCGTAGCGTGGAACGTGTCCCCCGTTTGTGCGGTTGCGCTGTCTATCGTATCCACCAGGCGCACCGCCAGGGATGCCCCGGAAGGGATCGTAACTTTCTGCGGCTCCGGCGGTGGCGGAGGCGCAGACGCCTCCTGTGGTGCGGTCTGTGCCGGCGGAGCACCTGTCGCCGGTGGCGCCGATTGCTCAGTCGGAGGAGCGGACCGTGCCATTTGGTTCGACGCGTCCTGCGACGGTCGCTGGTGTTTCTTCGCAGCCGGAGAAGGCTTCTCCGCCTTCGCAGGCGAGGTCGCGGGAGGCGTAACCACAGCCGGCGCGGGCACCGACTCCGCGCTCGCCGCCATCGGAGCCACCTGCAGGTTGTTGATCACCTGTTTGACTCCCGGAGCCGAAGCCGCGTACCTGGCTGCGACTTCCCGCTCCGCATCGGTGTCCACCGTCCCCGAAAGCGTCACCGTGCCGTTCGCGGCTTGCACCGTGAGCCGCTTGTTCTGCAATCCGGAATCAGCGCCCAGCTTAGTCTGAATCTCAGACGTGACCTGCGCGTCGTTCGGAGGCTTAGCGCACCCCACCCCAAGCCCCAGCACCGCAACCAGCAGCGCACTCCGAAAGAACAAACAAGATATTGTTTTCATGGCCTTTGCTCCTGATGATATAAGTGGGTTTCTTCCAGTTTAGATGCAAGCCGGGACCTCTTCAACGCCATGGCTGTTGAAAAAGCCCGCAAGCCCGGGCCGCGGATTTCGCGAAAATACGGCGACAAGGCGCGCTCTGGGTACTACCTGCCGAGTTTAGAAGAGAGGTAAATCCGTGTAGATCAGTGGAAATCCGGGGCAAGTTCTTGCAAGGCGAAGTCCCTCAGTGCACGAACTTGTAGTCGAGAATCGACGCCGCAAACTCGTGTCGCTCTGCCCCGGCGCGGGGTTCCTTCATGCGGATCACTCGTCCCTGGCACAGTACTTTGCTGTTCTTCTGGCCCGAGATTTCTTCCGGCATCTCGAAGACCATCTCCACCAGCGTGTTTTCCGGAAACCGCTGCGACCCCAGCAGCAGCACTCCGGACTGGCTCAAATTCGCAATCGTGCCTTCGCTCCACGTCCCCAGGTTCTTCACCCGGTAGCGCACCGGAGCATCCATCTTGATCCTGCGCGCCCGCGGCACCCAGGTCGGTTTGCGGACGTGTTGCCGGCGTTTCGACGACGTTGTACTCTCCGCCCCCTCGTGACTCACCCGCTCCGTCCGGCGCATGGTCGTCCAGTCGTAGTGGTACTCCGAGGCGCATAACAAGCACACCTGGTAGTACTGGCCATCGGCGCCACGCCGGGGCCAGGAAAACTCGTGGGAGCAGCGACCTAACAGCAGAACATCTAACAACTTCTGGGCCATCGGATTTCGCCTTACTTGGGAAGCACTGGGTGTCCCATCTCTCGCGCACTCTGCGAGAAGTGGACCTTTCGACACCCATCATCCACCGGAATTGCCAAATCCGATAGGTTACTTTCGTGCAGCGGACGGCCGATGCTTGGTTCACTCCATGACCGTGAACCAGATTCTTGACAGGTTGCGGTTCCTAGTATTATCCCCAGGTGCACCCCATCACCGCCTTCATCCTGGCCGGGGGCAAGAGCGCCCGCATGGGTTCCGACAAAGCCTTTCTGGAACTCGCCGGGCGGTCCTTGCTGGCGCGCTCGCTCGATCTGGCCCACGCCGTCACTCCCGACTTAAGAATCGTAGGCGATCCCAAGAAGTTCGCTGCCTTCGGCTTGATTGTTCCCGACATCTATCTTGGACGAGGACCTCTGGGCGGAATCCACGCCGCTTTGTCCAACTCCGCCACCGATTGGAACATGATTCTGGCAGTGGACCTCCCGTTTCTCGAACCCCGGTTTCTCCGTTACCTGATAGCCGAGGCCCAGACATCGGACGCCGTAGTCACCGTGCCCTCGGCCGCCGGCCATCTCCATCCTCTCTGCGCCGTGTATCGCAAACAATTCTGCGCAACCGCAGAGCGAGCCCTCGCCGAAGGCCGCAACAAATTAGACGCGCTCTTCTCCGAAGTTCCTGTTCGAACGATCGGCGAAGACGAACTAGCGGTAGCAGGTTTCAATGCTTCAATTTTCCGCAACCTGAATACGCGCGACGATTGGGAGCAGGCCAAACAGCACTTCGCTCGCGGGCAAACCTGATGAGGTTGGGGCAGGTCCTGTCCTGAGCGCAGTCGAAGGATGCCCTCATCTGCCCAATGTGGAGGAAGTTGCCGTCGAGACCAGAGTATCTTTCCGAATTTGATGCAGAATTTCGCAGACTTGTGCATTGATTCTCTATCCGTCTTGATCCGTGTAAATCCGTGGCCAAATGAATTTGATGTCAGCGGGCATCATCCATTTATGATGGCAGGGAACCCATGCCCGACGGCGCCCCAACCGATTCCACTCCCTACATCGAATTTCGCCACGTCTCAAAGGCCTTCGGCGAAAACCGCGTGCTGGATGACGTCAGCTTCGACGTCAAGCCTGCCGAAACCGTCTGCATCCTCGGCCGCAGTGGCGTCGGCAAGTCCGTGTCCCTCCAGACCATTCTCGGTTTTTTAAAACCTGACGCCGGACGCGTCACCGTTGCTCACCAGGACATCACCAATTATTCCGAAGCCGAAATGGAGCCCATTCGCAAAAAAGTCACTATGGTCTTCCAGAGCGGCGCGCTCTTCGATTCGCTCAGCGTGGCGGAAAATGTCGCCTTCCCCCTGCGCGAACGCAGCGACCTCAAAGAAGACCAGATTTTTCAGATCGTCTCCGGCCTACTGGAAATGGTGGGCGTGAAAGAAATGGCCGAGCAGTTTCCTTCAGAACTCTCCACTGGCATGAAACGCTCCGTCGCAATCGCGCGCGCCTTGGCCTCGCAGCCGGAATGCGTCCTCTACGACGAGCCCACCACCATGGTCGATCCCCTGATGGCCCAGTTGTTAGGCGACCTGATGAAGCGCCTGAAACTCCAACTCCACCTCACCAGCGTGGTTGTTACCCACGACATGCGCCTGGCCAAAAAACTTGCCGACCGCGTGGTCTTCCTCTACGAAGGCAAAGTCCTTTTCTTCGGAACTCATCCCGATATGGAAAAATGTCAGGAACCAATCGTGCAGGAATTTTTGGAGCTGGATGAACTGGATATCGGAGCGTGATTCACGGAAAGTCCGAGAGTATCTCCTCGACTTGTTTACTGGTCAAGGGCGGAGCATCGGGCCCCGCGCTCAGAACAGGGAGCCTCGTCAGCGGATCAACCAGAATACTTACTTTCTTGGGCGCGTCCTTCTGACGATTAGTACGGCGCACTTAGCATCTCCTGTGGTTTGAATTTTGCCGCTTCAGTCTTCACGCCCCGAGGATGCTCAGAACCCCGCCCGTACCAGCTTCTCCAGCGTAATCGAACTCTGCTCTTTTCCTCCTGCCATCATCTTCTCCACATACTTCGCGACCACATCCACTTCCAGATTCACCGGATCCCCCGCCCCCAGTGATCGTAGATTCGTCACCTCAGCCGTGTGCGGAATGATCGCCACCCGCACCTGCGTCCCCTCAACCGCCGCCACCGTCAGGCTGATCCCTTCAATCGCCAGCGATCCCTTGCTCACGATGTAGCGGGTGAGTTCGGAGGGAACGTTGATCACAAGCACATAATCATTGCCATCCGCGACCGGCGCGAACGAGATCACTGTTCCCACTCCATCCACATGCCCCTGCACCACATGACCATCAAATCGTCCGCTGGCGCGCATTGGCAGCTCCAGATTCACCAGCGCCCTTTTTTTTAATCGCGCAAACGATGTTCGTCGCCAGGTCTCTTGCGCCAGATCAGCGCCAAAAGATTCCGCCGTAATCTCCACTGCCGTAAGACAAACCCCGCTAACCGAAACGCTGTCCCCCTGCTTAAGTTCCGGCAGAACTTTCGCGCAGGCAACGGTCACCCGCCGCTGCTCCGCCTTCGACTTGATAGCAGCAACCCGTCCGACTTCTTCAATGATCCCAGTAAACATAAGAGAAACCGCCACGGATTTTCACGGATTGACACGGATAAGGAAAAAAGAAAAATCCGTAAAGATCCGTGCAAATATCTTAGTCGAGGTACGGGTCCCGCAAATACCCCTCCACTGCGAAATCCTCTCCAAACCGATGCAGCCGGAACCACTTCAAGTGCGCCGCATCGCTCATCCGCCGAAACCCAGGCCCCGCCGCAAACGGCACCGCTCCCGTTCCCGCCAAAATCTTCGGCGCATAATACAGGAAGACCTTATCAACCACGCCGGAAGCCAGCGCCTCCCAATTCACAAACGCCCCGCCTTCGATCATGACGCTAGTGATTTCCCGCTCCGCCAGCGACCTGCAGATTGCGTGCAAGTCCGGCCGTCCATCCACTCCCGTCGCCACCTGCTCTACCTGAATTCCGTGGTCCAGAAGCTGCTGTTTCTTTTTCTCTTCTGCCAGCGAACAGAAGATAACGACATCATCCTTCGCCGTCTGCACAATTCGCGAATCCAGCGGCAGCCGCAATCGCGAATCCAAAATCACCCGCAGCAGCGGACGCCTCCTCGGCAGCCCGCTCCGGTCCGTCAGCAACGGATTATCCGCAATCACCGTCCCCACCCCCACCAGAATCGCATCATGCTGGTGCCGCAAATGTTGCACATGGGCGCGTGCTTCATCGCTTGTAATCCATCCCCCAGCGGACGAGCTTCTTCCTCAAGAAGACCGGACGCGACCTGAACCCCTGCCTGCCGCAAGCGAGCGAATCCCCGTCCGCTCACCGCAGGATTGGGGTCGGCCATACACGCTACCACCCGCGTGATTCCGGCTGCAATCACTGCATCCGCGCACGGCCCAGTGCGCCCCTGATGCGAGCACGGCTCCAAATTGATATATAAAGTGGAGCCGCGCGCATTTTCGCCCGCTTGTTCAATCGCAAGTACCTCGGCGTGCTTCACACCTTCGTAAGTATGAAACCCCTCGCCCACAAGCTTGTCGTCGCCATCTACCAACACCGCTCCCACATTCGGATTCGGCGACGCCAGTCCGACGCTCTGCTGCGCCAATTCCAGCGCACGTCTCAGATGATTCTGCCCGGTTTCAAGGAAGGTCTTCACAGTCTTGGGAGATTTCAGATTTGAGATTGCAGATTCAGGAAGGGGTCATCTGCAATCTACAATCTAAAATCGGCAATCTGAAATCGATTCGCGACTACGAAAACAGCGACTCCACAAACTCCCTGGGATCAAACCGCAAAAGATCCCCCGCTTTCTCCCCCACGCCCACATACCGCACCGGCAACCCCAGTTCTCGCGCGATAGCGACCACCACTCCGCCCTTCGCGGTCCCGTCCAGTTTGGTAAGCACAACTCCCGTGACCGCCGCGGAGTCGGTGAATTGCTTGGCCTGCTGCAATCCGTTCTGTCCCGTGGTGGCGTCGATCACTAGCAACACTTCATGCGGAGCCCCTGGAATAAGCCGCTGCGCCGTCCGCCGCATCTTTTCCAGTTCCGCCATCAAATTCGTTTTCGTGTGCAGACGCCCTGCCGTGTCCACCACCACGCAGTCTATGTGCCGCGCGTTCGCCGCTTCCAGCGCGTCGTAAAGCACGGCCGCCGGATCGCCTCCCGCCTTGGTGCGTATCACTTCCGTTCCCGTGCGCTGTCCCCAAACTTCCAATTGCTCAATGGCCGCCGCCCGGAACGTGTCTGCGGCGCACAGCAGCACCGTCTTGCCCTCGGAGCGCAGCGTCTGCGCCAGCTTTCCGATAGTCGTGGTTTTTCCGGTGCCATTCACTCCCACCACCAGCACCACTTCCGGCACCCCCTCGGGCCGCTCCACCGGAGGCGTATTCGCCGCGCTCAGAATCGCCAGCAACTCCTCTTTCAGGAGCCGCTTCAGTTCCTCCACGTTCTTGATCTGCTTGCGGTCAGCGCGTTCGCGCAGTTTCTCCAGCACCTGATGCGTGGTCGCAGACCCCAGGTCTGCCCCAATCAGCGTGCCTTCCAGATCGTCCAGCGTGTGACGATCAATTTCCTTACTGACCCCGACCGCTTCTTCAATCCGCTCACTCAGGTTTTCGCGCGTGCGCGAAACCGCTTCCTTCATCCGTTCGAAGAGGCCGGGTTTTTCCTCGCTGCTGCCAAACAGTGTTTGAATCATGAAAACTTTCGCCACAAGAAATTGATGTTTTCATTATAGCGATCAAGACCGACTGACTCGGACGATCCGTACCAAGGGGCAGGGAAGCCAACGACAAAACCCATTCACAACAGAGGCCATAGAGAATCCACAGAGAAACAAGAACCCCACCACAAAGAAATAAACAAACCTCTGTGATCCTCAGTGACCTCTGTTGTAAAGGGTTTTGATTGAAGCAAGGAAATTGAAGGAAGGAAAGAAAAACCAAGATGCGCCTATCCCCGCCAAGAGCTAAAAGCCAAGAGCCGCTTTTCTACGTCCGGTCCAGCTCCAGCCCCGCGTCGTTCGGCTTCTGAAATGCCACACTAGCCGGCACATTGGTAGCTCCCGCAGCAGCCTTGGCCGCCATAGGAACTGTGCGCGGGACGCGAATCTCGCCGCGCTGGTAAATCGCCTGTAGCGCTGCGACTGCAGTCGGATCCAGCCGCTTGCCGGAGATCGAATGAATGATCCGCAGCGCGTCTTCGCAATCATGCGCCTGTTGATACGGACGGTTCGTGGTCAGCGCGTCAAATGTGTCGGCCACCGCAATGATTCTTGGCAGTACCGTAATTTCATCCGCCTTATATCCGTGCGGATAACCCCGCCCATCCAGCGACTCATGGTGAAGCTCGATCCCAGGAATCATATCCTTCAGTTGCGCCACCGGCCGCAGAATGTTTGCTCCCTTGGTGGTATGCGTCTTCATGACCTCAAACTCTTCGGCAGTGAGCGCGCCCGGCTTTTTCAGAATGCGGTCTTCAATTCCGATCTTGCCAACGTCGTGCAGTTGCGCCGAAACCCGCACCGTCTCCAGAAAGTCTTCCGCCATCCCCATTTCTTTCGCAATCAGCACTGAATATTTCGTGACCCGGTCAGAGTGTCCTCGGGTGTACGGGTCCTTTTCGTCAACCGCCCCGGCCAGCATTTGGATGGAGGCCATGAACAGCTCGCGGTTTTCTGCCGCCGCCCGCTTCAGGTCCTCAACGAAATGTTCCAGCTCTTCCGACATCACGTTGAAGGTTGCCGCTAGCTCGCCAATTTCCGTGCGGCTCTTCAGTTGCAGCCGTTGTGAAAAATCTCCCCGGGCGATCGCATGGCTCGATTCGGTAAGAATTTCTAGAGGATTGGTAATGCGGCGGGCTGCAATGATTCCGATTCCCATGCTCAACGCAATCGCGCACAAAGCCAGAATGCGCGCCGTGCGCTGCATTTCATAAACGCTGCTGTAAGCTTCGTCCCGCGGCTTCTGCACCACCACCGCCCAGTTCAGGTTGGTCACTGGGCTATACGTGCCCAGCAAGACCGTACCCTTATTGCCGCCCACCGTGAACTCCCGGGTGGCGGCGACCATCTGCGCCTTTCCGCCCTGCTCCACGAAGTTATGCACGATTTCCAGGTTAGTCATGTCCTGGCCGGTGGCGTATGCGGGGCCGGCGCCCGCGACCAGCCGTCCCTGGCTGTCCACTACATAAGGAGTCAGGCCGCCCCGGTCAATCTCCTGCAGGCGGCGGACTAAAAATTCAAGGTCAACTACGGAAGCGATCATTCCCAGAAAATGTCCGCCATAAGTCACTGGAGTACTGACCAGCATCACCGTCCGTGACGACTTGCCGTTGCCCACCACCAGTGGCTGACCGTTGTAGGCGCGGGATTCGCGCGCCGCCGCATACGCCTGTTCCAGTTCCCGCTGCAAAAATGCATCCGGCTCGATGCGCCCGGCTGAGATTCCCTTGGCCTCCGAATTCAACAGCGTGGCATAGTCCAGATCTTCGGAAGAAGAGACGAAGTTTTCCAGCAGCGCCCGCAATTCCGGTGCCTGCACATGCTCACCGGTGAGATCGTTTCCACTCGCCACCTGCAAAGCCGATGCCAGGTTGGTCTGCATCAGCCGGAACGATTCCTGGTGCTGCGAAATGTCATCCGCAACGGATACCGTGATCGTGTTCTGCAAAAGCCGTTCGTTGGTGATCAGGCGATCGCGGTTGATGGACTGCACCTGCACCGAGTAGAAAAACATCGGCACCACGCTGATCACCACCAGCACGCTGAGAATCACGTACAGAATCGGAATGCGAGTTGGCAGAAATTTCGTGGCCAATGTGGCTTTTCCTCGTACTTCTCCCGTAGGAACCGCGAATCTAATTTTATGTTGTGAGTTCCTGGATAATCACCACTTGACGGGCACATCGCGTTACCAAAGTACCGAAACACCGGCAGTCGGGTTGCGGCGAAATGCGGCGAAACCCGATTTTGGCAGCGTGATGTTCGAGTACTGCGCTTTTGGGTGGAGCAGCGCTTCCAATTCTGCAAAATGGCGAGGTTACTCGCCCATTACTCCGCTCGGTTCGCCAGGTAGGTCTCGCGCTTGGAAGTCCGCGCCATCAACTCCTGAATCGCATCTGCCGGTGATTTCCCTTGATTCAAGATCGCGTGCATCTGCTCCGTGATCGGCATTTCGACCTGGTGCGCGCGCGCCAGTTGCACCGCTGCATCCGTAGTAAAAACTCCTTCCGCAACCATGCCGTGCATGCTGGAAATAATTTCCGGCAGTTTGCGTCCCCGCCCCAGTTCCACTCCCACGCTGCGGTTCCGCGATAGCCCGCCGGTGCAGGTCAGCACCAAATCGCCCAGCCCCGCCAGTCCCGACATAGTCTCCGCGCGCCCGCCGCAGGCCGTGGCCAGCCGCGTGATCTCCGCCAGTCCGCGTGTGATCAGCGCCGCCACCGAATTATGCCCCAGCCCCAGCCCGTGGCAGGCCCCCGCCGCAATCGCGATGATGTTCTTCAGCGCGCCCCCCAGTTCCACGCCCACCACGTCATCGTTCGTATAGACGCGAAAGGCCGGATCGCCGAACTCCTGTTGCACGTTGGAAGTCAAAGCCTCGTCTTTCGACGCAATCGCGATCGCCGCGCTCAGCGCTCCTACCGCACAACCAATTTTCTTCTCCGTCACCGCGCCGATCACCTCCGTCATACGCAGCAGCGTGCCCTGCTCCAACCCTTTGGTAGCGCTCACCAGACTCATTTCGCGGTGCAGATAGGGGCACATCTCCTGAAACAAACGCCGGCAATGCTGCGAGGGCATCGCGCTGACGACAATCTCAGCCTGTTTCAACGCATCTTCCAGACTGCCCGTGGCCGCGACACACTCTGGAATCCGCTGTTCCGGCAGGAACGGGTTGTTCGTGCGGCCGTTCTCAATCGACTCCCGCACTTCTTTCTCATACGCCCACAGCCGCACCTGGTGCCGCTGCTTGCGCCCCAGCACAATCGAAAGCGCCGTTCCCCACGCCCCGGCTCCGATGATGGCGATCTTGCTCATGCGATCTTGGTTATTCGCTTCTTCCGCCTTCGTAGCACGAACCTTGGTTCCGCTCTCCGCAACATCCGCCCAATGTTCGTGTAATGCTTAACGATGATGAGTAGAGAGGCCGCCCCCAGCAGGAGAACCGGCGTCTGTCTTTCTCCCATCCACAATGCAAGAAGGGGAAGGGAAGCGGTGGCAACAATGGACGCCAGGGCCACCAATCGGCACGCCGCTGCCACCGCGACAAAAATAGCCAGCGCCACCAAAATCCCTTTCGGCGTCAGCAGCAAGAACGATCCCAGCCCCGTCGCCACTCCCTTGCCTCCGCGGAAACCAAGCCACACCGGGAAGATGTGTCCCGCCACCGCCGCCAGCGCTGCGACAAATGCCAGATTGCTCTGGCCCGGAAAAATCCGGGAAGCCAGTAACACCGCCGCGAGTCCCTTCAGCGCATCCAGCAGCAGCGTCGCCGCTCCCAGCAACGGAGACGTCCGCGCAACGTTAGTCGCCCCGATATTCCCGCTGCCCGTGTTCCGGACATCCGCTCCACGAAATGCCCGCACCAGCAAATATCCGAATGGAATCGATCCCAGCAGATATCCGATGCCAGCGCTGATCATTGCATGCATATTCTTCGATTCACGTAGCCGCTCCACGGGGCAAGGAGCGCGGACCGTCCTCACCTGTCGAGGCAGTGCCCGCGGGCTCGACGTACTCCTCGGCGTGCACCGTCCTTGTCTTTCCGTTTTTTGGAAAGACAAGGCGGGGATTTTCGCCCTTAGGCTTTCCGAGCCAAGCGCCCTACCTCAACTCAAAGCGCGCGATCTTCGTGTACCGCGCCCCCTTCGGCGAAAGCTGGCTGCGATACAAAAAGAACTCGCGGGCCGCCATCGTACCAAAATCTGGTCCCGGATGTTCAGACAGAGGTTCGGACGCAGGTTCAGCCAGACGCTCAGACAATCGCTGTTGCAGCTTTGCAAATTTTTGGTTGACCCGATCCCCGCTCCGGCGCCCGGGAGCCCCTGACCCGCTGCCGATGCGAGCTCCCCCACGCGCCAACGTCAGGTGCGGACTGAACGCTCGTTCTTCTTTCGGGATTCCGATGCCAGCAAGACTTCCTTCAACTTTTCCCGCCAATTGTGTCAGTCCGTCATCCCCTTCAATTCCCACCCAGAAAACCCTCGCCGCCTTCGCCGTCGGGAAAAATCCGTGGCCCCGAAAAGAAATTTCAAAGGCCTCCGCGCTCACCAATCCTACCGCCTTCTCAATCTCCGCAACCACAGCTTCCGGCTTCTCTCCAATAAACTTCAGCGTCACATGCAACGACTCCGGCGTCACCCACCGCACATCCGGCGCCAGCCCTCGCACTTCTTCGATGAACTGCTCGATCTGCTTC
>WNEZ01008888.1_pt1 | contig 11333 bp, 8 predicted proteins | sample 5400521 | NCBI WGS metagenome assembly WNEZ01 (sample SAMN13153339, study PRJNA577476) | soil metagenome | isolation source: 120 cm saprolite under Douglas fir tree site 2 hole 1 replicate 1 | place: USA:California | collected 2015-04-18
TCGCCGATCACCATCCCGTTGTTTGCGTCTGAAAACGATACTCCATAGAGGGAGTTGAGTACCTCGACCGCCTGCTGATGCCAGGTCTGACCGCCATCGACCGTCCGCAGGATCGTATTCAATCCAATCGCCGTCGCTGTCATCGGCTCGGGTTGCGAAACTGCGATCAACAGTCTGGTCGTGCCACTCTCCTGAATTTCCCAGGTCTGGCCTCCATCGGCACTGCGAAGAATGAGCCCAAACGCACCCACTGCCGTTCCGAAATCAGCCGCGAACGAGACGCCGTAGAGTCCGCTGCCCTGCGGGAAAATCTGCTCCTGCCAGTGCGCGCCGCCGTCTGTTGTGCGGAGGATCAGCGACCGTCCATTGTCTCCCACCGCGATACCCGTATCCTCGGTCAAGGCGGAAATGGCGCGAAGGACGGGACCGCCCCTCCATTGAATCACCCAGGTATCGCCCCCATCATCGGTGCGCACGATTTCCTGGTTGGAGATGATCCAACCACGGTTGGCGTCGAAGAAGGACACGGCCACGAGGCCTACCACCCCTGGGTCCTGGACCGTCCATGTCTCTCCACCGTCCACGGTCCGAAGCACGTCGGGCCCCACGGCGGTACCGGTGTACGAATCGGTAAAATGAACAGCGGCGCCGGCCTCGCAACAAAACGGACGCCGTTGGAGTCGCCAATTCTAACCACCATCATCCGTGCGAAGAATTGCAGAGCTCCCAACGACTGTCGCCGTGTTCGAGTCCATCATGGAAACGCCCCGCAGCGCGTATGGCTCGTTGGATTGATATGTCCAACTTCGCCCGCCGTTCTCAGAGCGAGCGATCGATCCATAGCGGCCGACGCTGGTGCCAACGTTTTCGTCGGCGAAGGAAACGCCAAATGCCCCCGGCGCCCCAAGTTCCTGCCAGGTGTCGCCAAAGTCCTCTGTGCGGACCGCTCCCCCGAGGAAATTGAGAGCGATCGCAGTCCGGGGACCCGGGAAAGTGACGGCCTGGAGTTGCAGATGCAGTCCCGGCGACGCCGCCCACTGCCAGGTTTCTCCGCCATCCTCCGTGCGCACGATGAGGCTACCCAAGAATCGGTGCCAGCCCACGATCATTCCGTGGTCGCGGTCATAGAACGCAACCTGCTCGGGGTAGTCAAACCCGCTTGAGATTTGCAGCCTCCAGGTAAGGCCGCCATCGGTCGTGCGAAGGATGACCCCATTCCGTTCGCCCAGGAAGTATTGGTAGCCCACCGCTGTTCCCACTTCCGCGTCGGTGAGCCAAACGCTTTTCAATGGAACCGATGTGCCGCTCTCCTGGCGGAACCAGGTGGCGCCGCCGTCGCTGGTGTGGAGAATCGTTCCATCCATTCCAACCGCGGTGCCCACGTCGGGGTCGACGAGCGACACGCCGGCCAGGTCATCGGTCGTTCCACTCTCCTGGGCTGTCCAGGTGATCCCACCGTCAAGCGTGCGCAGGATTGTCCCCCAGCTTCCGACCGCCGTTCCGACGTTCTGGTCCACAAACGAAAGGGCGGTCAGGGAAAGAAGGCTGCCGAAGGGATGGCTCACCGTCCACGAGTTGCCACCGTCGGTGCTTCGCACAATCGCGCCGCCCTCGCCGATGGCGAGGATGGTGTTCGCGTCCAGCATCTTGACCGCGCGCAAAGTTTGAGCCTGGGGGAGGGGACGCTCTACGACCCACCCCGGGGCCGCTTCGGCCCAGAGGCCCGCCAACAGTACAAAGAAGAGACCAAGCTTCGGAGAAAATGAGATGCTGTGCACCTGGAAGACCTCTGCCGTGTGCGATGACTCGCTTCGCCGACCCACGCGCAAGCTAGGAATTAGATGCGCGTCGCAACACGCCGGCGCGGCACCTATTGCTCACTGCGCGACAAATGTTTTGTTAACGCCGGTTGGGGAGATGCCGGACAACGTCAGCTTGCGCGCACGATGTTCTGGTTGAGTCGGAAGAGATTCGATCGATCGTACTTTTTCTCGCGCGGCTGAGCCGGCACTCCGACTCGCGCTGCTGAGCCGGTAGCTCGTAAGATGCAAGAGCATCGCAACCGTGGCTTGGCGCTCTCGCCATCCCCGCACCATCCGGCGGTTATTCAGCCGCAACTTTGACCGCAGCGCTCGTTGCACTCGCGCAAGCGGAAGCATTCTGGCGCAAGACAGAAACCCTTGAAGGCTCTGCCCTTCGCCTGGAACCGACGCTTGGCGCATATCGTGCAGAACACCCTTCGGCGAGGCCGCTCGCCCAAAAGCAAACCCCAAAGGAGATCGCAATGACCGACAAATCCCGGAAGCAAACCCTGAGGCGAATCACACTGCGGAGTCTCACCGAGGCTGAGCTCGGCACCGTCAGCGGGGGATTGAGTTCCATCATCCATCCCGACGTCGTGGTGCACCCCGATCCCAAGAACCCATTCCTGCCTCCTCCGTAGCTCTAAGTGTAGGAGCATCCGGGTCGCTCCTTCCTTCGGCGAACCGACGATCCTCGGTTATCAGGAAATGCGCTTCGGCAACGCCATTCCCCTTCGACCACGAGCAGCGACTACTCAGGCTTTGAAGCACTGCTCATTGAGCTCGGGTCCATGTCGCCGCAGGCGTTCCTGTGAGGCGCGTTCTCTTGCCGTCTTGCCATTGCCATCCTTGTCGTCCGGTTTGGCGCCGTGGCGTATCTGCAGCTGGATATTGCCTCTTGCTCGGTTTGGGATTCGATCGTTCCCGTTCCGCCCCCGGGTCATTGGCAACCTACCCACGCAAGGCTCTGAAAAGCTGGCGACGCAACCCGCTGGAGGCTTGGGGCGCCAAGATCGTTCTTTGATTTTGCTCAAGATTGTCCTGGCCCGAAGGCCATGGGTCGGCGGCGACGCGGGCTTGTTGTCAACTCGCCGGGCATTGTTGCAAAGTGGGCGGATGTATAGATTGAACTTGCATTGTCGCACTGAATACATGTATCAGTGGAGGGTCAGTCTCCGGTTGTTTTGAGGGAGTTGGGGCGTTGAACATGCGGAATCTCATCCTACTCGCGATCTGCTTTACGTTTGCTTCCCCTGCGCTCGCCACTCCCGTGTATCGCTGGGTCGACGACCAGGGTGTCACCAATTACACCAACGATCAGTCCAAGGTCCCCGCCAACGTCAAGGCTCAGGTAACTGAGGGAGACGAGGTCTACTTTCTCGCAAGCGATCGGTCGTCCGCGCCGGCGGCGCGTGCTCCGGCGATGGGCGCCCCCGCGGGCGGCGCGACCGGCGACATCCTCTCTCCCGACGAGCGCGCCGTCGCCAACCAGTGGCGCGCGGCCTTCCGCGAAGTCCATGCCCGGATCGCCCGGCTCGAGTTCGAAGTGAGGGCGGACAAGCAATTACTCGACGACCCCGGAAGGGCCGTGGGCAGAGTCGCCAGCTATCGCTTCGATAGCTATCCGCGCTGGACCCTTCAGCCCGACTATCTTCAAACGCAACAGCGCCTCGAGTGGAACCTGGGTGAGCTTTGGCGCGCCCGGGCCGATCTCGCGGAGCTGGAACGCGCCGCCTCGCTCGAGGCCGTGCCGCGAGAGTGGCGTCAGCCGTAGTCGAAGCGCTGATTGCAGAGCACCGAGCCCGTTTCGAACCCGCTTTGGGCGCCGCTCCATCGACGTCCGTAGCCCTCCGCAGGGATCTCGCCTGCCCAGACCACCTGCGCCGCGGCCGTCTCTTCTAGAGCTGGCGGCGAATGTCTTCCAGCGCGCCAGCCAGCGCCGCTCCATCGGGAAATCTCTGCGCGGGTTTTTTCGCCAGCAGCTTGAGGAGCAACTCCTCGAGCGGTTGGGGAATCGAGGGCAGGAGTGAACGCGGCGGCGGCGGGGAATCGTTGATGTGCATCATCAACAAGGGCACCAATTCGCGGCTCTGAAACGGCAGCTGGCCGGTGAACATCTCGTAGGCGACGACGCCCAGCGAATACAAATCTGAAACGGGCGTTACCGCGGTGAAATTGTCGATCTGTTCCGGCGAGATGTATTCCGGGGTTCCCGCCACCATTCCGGCGATGGTCACGCCCTTGGCCAACTGGCCCTTGGCGATTCCGAAGTCCAATATCTTGAGGCCTCTGTCGGTGGTGATGAACAGATTCTCCGGTTTGATATCGCGATGGACGATTCCCCGATCGTGAGCCGCCTTCAGGCCGGCGCAAGCCTGGATCAAAAGATCGATCCCGCGATCGATCTTCATCGGACCAGTGAGAAGCTTTTTGAGATCGCTTCCCTGAAGCAGCTCCATGCTGATGAAGCGACAGCCTCGGTAGACGCCGATGTCGAACAACCGCGCGATGTTCGGGTGCACCAGCTTCCGGGAGAGCTGAAGCTCCTGGCGGAATCGCGCCAGGGCCTGCTCGTCCACATGGAGCGGCTTGAAGATCTTGAGGGCGATCTGTTCGGAGAGCTCGAGGTCCTCGGCGCGGAAAACCACCCCCATCCCGCCCTGGCCGATCTGTTCCTCCAACCGGTAGCGATCGGCGAGAATCGTTCCCGGCGCGAGCGCCTCCGGACGCAGCTCGGATGCCGCCGGGTCGATCGGTTTCACGCCGGCCGTGAACAAGGTGTCGGTGGACCCTTCGGCGATTTGCTCGCCCGCGTTCAGGTTCCCGGCGATCCGCCCCACCTCCTCGCCGAGCGGGCGCGAGAGCATTCTCTCGTCCGGCGGATTGGCCCGGACCTTTGCCCCCGAGCCGGCCGCCCCGGACGATGAGTTGATCGGCGTGGCCCGCGCCGGATGGGCCTCGCGCGCGCGGGGCAGCGGCGGAAGGTCCGGAAGCGGCGGAAGATCGGAAGACTTGCTCGAGATGGAAGCAGGGGATCTTCCATCCACTGCCAGGTGTGCCGCCTCTTCCTTGAGGATTCGCTCGTAATGGGGGGAGCTGACCTGGGTCTGCTCCTCGAGCGCCTTCAACCATTGGCGGGCCTCGCGGTAGCCGGGGCGCTTGGCTTCGATCTTCCGCAGCAGCTCCTTGGCATTCTCGAGAAGGTCGTGTTTTTCGTACACCTTGGCGAGCAGGTAGAAGCTCTCCAGCTCCCGGGCCTCGAGAGGCCCTTCCTCGATGAATCGGGCGAGGAAATGATCCATTCTCAAACCGATGTGACCCAGATCCGCGCTCAGTCGGGCCACCTCGTTCGCCGCCGCCCGGTAGCGGGGATCGTCCCGCGGCACCCGAACGAAGTTCTCCAGTGCCTTGCCCGAGTCACCGGCCTGGGCGTAGGAGGCGCCCGCCTCGTAGACCATTCCCGCCTCGGCATAGAAGCTCGCTGCATCGCTCAAAAGCCCAAGCGCGGTGGCCACCCGCCCGGCTTCGCCATACCGCTTGAGCTGGACGTAGGTCTGAATCGCCAGCTCGCGCTTGCCCTGGGCCTCCAGCCGTTTCGCCACTTCCACGGTCACCGCGCCGCCGCCGACACCTTGGGGCAGCTGCGAGGGCGTGAATCTGCCCTTCGCGGACGCAAGCACCCGCGCCGCCCCCACCCGATCGCCTGCCTTCTCCAGAACCTGGGCCGCGCGTTGATGCTCCTTGAGCGCGACGAAGAGCACGACCGCTTCTGAGTGTTGCCCGGCCCGGGCAAAGCAGACCGCGGCCATCAGCGCGAGCTTCTTTCCTTCGCCGTCGAGAGCAGGCACCTGCTCCATCGGGACGGCGACCCCACGCATCAGGAGGGCCGCCGCCTCCGCGAATTGCCGGCGACTGGAGAGTATGCGGGCAGCTTCGTCGTAGATCCCCGCCTGGCTGAGCAACTCGACCGCGGCGTCGAAGCGCCCGTGCTTTTCGAGCAGCTTGGCCCCTTCGATCGCCTTTTGCTTCGCTTCGTCCATCAATTGTCCTGGGGCAGCTCCTGCACCAACCCCTTGAGCTGCTCGGGATAGCTGGCGACCCGCATCCCCTCCTCGAGGGTGACCGCTCCTTCCTTGACGAAATTGAAGATCGCGTGGTCCAGGCTTTGAGCGCCGGACCCATCGCTGCTTGCCGTTTGGAGGTACCCCTCGAGCTGGTGGAGCTTGTTGTCGCGGATCATGTGGGCGACCGCGTAGTTCTGGAGGAGGACTTCCAGCGCCGCGACCCGCCCATCGCTGTTTGCCTTCTTGCAGAGTTGTTGGCTGACCACCGCGCGAAGCAGCACCGAGAGGACGGCGCGCATCTGGTCCTGACCGTCCTCGCCCACCGCATCGATGATCCGATCGATCGCCTTGCTCGCAGAGTTAGTGTGGAGCGTCCCGAACACCAGCACCCCGGTTTCGGTCGCCGAGAGGGCAAGGGTGATCGTCTCCAGATCCCGCATCTCGCCGATCACGATCACGTCCGGCGATTCTCGAAGGGCGGAGCGAAGAGCGCCGGCAAACGAATCGGTGTGCTTGCCCACTTGCCTCTGGGTGATCGTGCTCTGGATGGGGGTGTGAAGGAATTCAATCGGATCCTCGATGGTGATCACGTGCCGCTGGGAGGTGCGGTTGATTTCGTTGACCATCGCGGCCAAGGTCGTCGTCTTCCCGCAGCCGGTCGGACCGCACACCAGCACCAGCCCATTCTGAAGCTGGGTGAGCTTGCGAATGGCGCGAGGGAACATCAGATCCCCCAACTCGGGCAATACTTGAGGAATGATCCGGAAGACGGCGCCAATGCCGTAGGTCTGGACGAGAACATTGGTCCGGAAGCGTCCAACGCCCTCGATGATGTAGATGAAGTCCAGCTCGTTGGTGCGCTCGAAGTCTTCCTTCTGCTCCGGGGTGAGGATTTCGAAAATGAAGCGGCGCACCTCATCGCGGGAGAGCGTCCGGAAGGGAAGCGCCATCAGCTCGCCGTCGTGGCGGATGATCGGCGGATTGCCGGAGTGGAAATGCAGGTCGCTCGCCTGCTGCTCCGCGACCAGACGCAGGAAGGAATCGATTCGCGCCATTAAAAACCTACCGGGTCCATGCTGATCCTCACCCCGTTCCGTTCGACGATGCTCTCGCAACGCCACCGGATGCGAGCTTCTGGGCCGCTTCCGCACCCGCGCCCGCTCCCGGCTGACCCGACGGGGCACCGCCGGGCATGAAAGCCTCGAACTCCCGCTTGCTTCGCGCCTTGACGTAGGCCTCTTCGATCGAAACCTTGCCCTCCTTGAACAGGCGCATCAGGTCCGTATCCATCAGCTGCATTCCCTCCTCGCGCGCGGTCGCCACCACCGAGGGAATCTGGTACGCCTTTCCCTTGCGGATGAGGGCGGAGATGGCGTCGTTGTTGATCATCGTCTCCATCGCCAGACACCGCGAAACTCCGTCCTTGTGCCGGAGGAGGAACTGGCAACACACCGCGCGCAAGCTTTCGGCGAGCATCGAACGCACCGTTTCCTGCTGGCGGGCGGGAAAGGCGTTGATCATCCGGTCGACGGTGGTGTCCGCGGAGACGGTGTGCACCGTTCCGAACACCAAGTGTCCCGTTTCAGCGGCGGTCACCGCGAAGGAGATGGTGGCGAGGTCGCGAAGCTCGCCGACGAGAATCACGTTCGGGTCCTCGCGCAGGGTGGCCCGCAACGCGTTGCCGAAGGACTGGGTGTGAGTTCCGATCTCCCGCTGCGTCACCAGGCTCTTGATCGACGGATGGAGGACCTCGATCGGATCCTCCAGGCTGATCACGTGCTTGGCGTACTTGCGGTTGATGTAGTTGACCAGGGCGGCGAGCGTGGTCGATTTGCCCGAGCCGGTCGGCCCGCCGACCAGGACCAGGCCGTTCTTCAGCTCGCCCAGCTTGATCACCACTTGGGGAAGCCCGAGCTTCTCGATGTCCGGCACGGTGCCCTTGATGATCCGGAACACCGCCGCGATACCGCTGGAGTCCTGGAACACGTTCGCCCGGAACCGCAGGGCGTCGGACTTCACCTCATAGGAAAAATCCACATCGCGCAGCTCTTCGAGCTCCTTCATCTGGCTCGCTGAGAGCTTGGGCAAAAGAAGCGACTTCACCTGGGCAGAGGTGAGCGGGCTCTTCGTCAGGGGCACCGTCTTGCCCAGCCGCTTCATCATCGGATGGCGTTCGCAGGAGAGGATCAAGTCGTCGCCCTCCTGCTTCGCGGTGGCGATGAGCAGCCGATCGAGTGGAGAGATGGAGTCCCGGGAAAGCACCATCTCCGCTGAGGCGACGATGTTCCAGTGGGCGAGGATTTCCCGGGCCACGGCGCGCAGGCCGATTTCCGGGTCGCCGACGAGCGGTTGAACCGCGGCGGCATGGGAAGGATCGTCGAATTTCTGCAGGCACCGCATCGCCGCCAGCCGGACGTCCGCGCTCGCATCTTGAAGCAGAGCGACGACCTGGGGGGCGGTGGTCTTCGCGTTCATCTCCGCGAGCGCCTGCAGGCAGACCCAGCGCATCTCCGGGTCGCGGGCCATCACTTCGAGGAGGTAGGGCAGCGCGCGAGGGTCGTTGATCGCCGCGATCGCCTCGACCGCTTTTTCCCGCGCCCACCAGTCCGGGTCGGCGTCGACCATTCGAACCAGCGCGCCGAGCGAAGCCGGATCCTTGAGGCGAGCCAGCACGTTGGCCGCATAGCGCCGCACCACGTCCGAAGGATCGGACAGATAAGCGCAGATGTGCCGGGTGAGCTGGGGCCCGGCCATTTCCACCAGCACATCGACGACCCGTTCGCGAACCCACCAGTCCTCGTCGCGAAGAACGCTGAGCAATTTCGGCCAGAGGTCGCTGTTCGGATCTTTCACCGATCGCGCCAGCTCGATCGCCATCCGGCGGACGTTCACGTCCTTCGACTTGAGCAGGTAGACGATCGTCCTCGAGGGATCGAGCTTGCCCGCCTGGCTCAAGCGCGCGAGCACTTCCCCCGCGCGGGTGCGCACCATGATCTGCTTTTGGCCGAGCCCCTCGACCACCGCGCTGAGGATTTCGTTGGTGCCGATCGCCTCGAGGACGTTGAGCACCGTGAACCGGCTGAAGCGCTTCAGCGACTCGACCGCCGCCTTGACCAGGTTCACCTTCGCGGCGTCCAGCGATGGGGAGAGCGTCTCGAAGAAATCGTCTTCGGTGCACATCCTTCCGAAAGAGTTGATCGCCTGCAGCGCGATCTGCTCGTTCGGATCGTTGACGAACGGCGCGATGCACTGCAGCGCGCGCGGGGCCTCCTTACTCATGTACTCGGGATCGCCCAGGTACTTGAGCGCGATCAGGCAATCCGCCGGACGTCCATTGGCCAGGATTTCTTGCAGCACCGGCAAGGCGTAATGACCCGAAATCCGGACGAGGACGTCGATCGCTTCGGCGCGGGCAGTGAATCCCTTGTCCTTGAGCATGCTCCTCAAGGCCTGGTTGACGGTCTTCCCGCCCAGTTGGGCAAGCAATTGAGCGGTGACCGCGCGAAGGGGCGCATCCGGCGTGGCGAGCAGGCCGCACAGCTCCGCATGCTCGGAGATGTTGTTCACCTTGGGGATCAACGTCGCGAGGCAGGCTCGCAGAACCGGGTCGGCGGTTTTGAGGGCTTTGACGAACGGGAGAAACAACTCCGGTCCGAGGGCCTGCTGGACCACCAGGGAAAAGACGGTGCACCTCCGCTTGTGCAGCGCCAGGTCGCTGGCCGCGCCCTTGGCGGAGAGCAGATCGAGCAGCTTGAGGATCGACTGCGAGTCGGCCTTGCCGCATTGGAGGACGAACGCCTCGACCTCGGCGGGGGTGGCCCACTTGCTGGATTTGAATTGAGCGATCATCCGTCCGCTCGTGAAGACATCCGGCGTCCCCGCGCGCGTTGTGCGTCCGCAGCCAATGGGCGCTGAGTCAACCCCGTCGAATGACGGGGCCGAATCACCTGGAGGCCAACCCGCGCCTCGCCCAATTTCACATCAAGTTGTTGGAGCAAGAACTAGCGATCTTGGCGGACGCTCGAGGCTTCGTGCAATCTGCCCCGGTGAGGGTGGCGGTCGCCGATCAGGGCTGCTTTGCGCACACTGGTACGCCAACCAGGGCAAAGTGACCTGGGCAGGGTGAATCCGTCCGGCGAGATGATGCAGGGTGCACTGGGACGAGGCGGCCGGCCTTGAGCTCATCAGGGACAGGGGCGCCGCGATGGCCAGCGACGACGGTGACCTTTGACCTCGGGCGAGAAAAACGTCCGCGAGGTAAAGTGCTCTGAGCTCGGCGATGCGATCGTCAGGCACTTTTGAGATCGGGTGAAGACGCTTATCTGGCTGGGCATGTTCCTCGGGACCTCGCTGGGGGGCTGGTTACCGACGCTGGCAGGCGCCGACTGGTTCTCGCTCTGGGGCGTGGTCGGCAGCCTGGTGGGAGGTCTCGCCGGCATCTGGGCAGGCAGCCGCGTCGGGCGCGCGCTTGAGCTGTAGCGACGGCCCGCGCTTTCAGGTCGGTCGAACCGCCCGACTTTCAACTCTTAACTTCCCACCGCGGCTGCACTTTTGTTTTCGCCTTGTCTCCTGCCCCAAAGGGTAGCAATTGTTACCCCATGCCAATCGCCACCGTGAATCCCGCCACCGGTCAGACCCTCAAGACCTTCGATGAGCTCCGGCCCGCCGAGGTCGAATCGAAACTCCAACTCGCGGTGAGCACCTTCCGCGAGCACCGCCAGACCCGCTTCGCCGAACGCGCGGCGAAGATGCGTAAGGCGGCGGAAATTCTCGAGTCCGAATCCGAGAAATGGGGTCGGTTGATGACCCTGGAAATGGGAAAGACCAAGCAGTCGGCGATCGCGGAGGCCAAGAAGTGCGCCCTGGGCTGCCGCTACTACGCGGACCACGCGGAGAAGTACCTCGCCGACGAGCCACTCGAGGCGGATCGCGGGCGAAGCTACATCCGGCACCTGCCGTTAGGTCCGGTGCTGGCGATCATGCCCTGGAACTTTCCGTTCTGGCAGGTCTTCCGCTTCGCCGCGCCGTCCTTGATGGCGGGCAACGTGGCTCTGCTTAAGCATTCCTCGAACGTGCCGCAGTGCGCTCTGGCGGTCGAGGACATCCTGATCCGGGCGGGATTTTCGAGAGGCGTTTTCCAGACGCTGTTGCTTGGCTCGGCGCGGGTGGCCTCGGTCATCTCCGACAATCGCATTGCCGCGGTGACCTTGACCGGCAGCGACGCAGCCGGGTCGGACGTGGCCGCGTTGGCGGGAAGGAATCTGAAGAAGTCCGTGCTCGAGCTTGGGGGCAGCGACCCGTTCATCGTCCTGCCCAGCGCGGATCTCGATCAGGCGGTGAAGACCGCGGTGACCGCTCGAAATATCAACAACGGGCAATCCTGCATCGCGGCGAAGCGCTTCATCATCCACCGCAAGATCTACGATCAGTTCCTCCCTGCGTTCGTGGCCGCGATCCAGAAGCTCAA
>WNEZ01009107.1_pt1 | contig 11333 bp, 6 predicted proteins | sample 5400521 | NCBI WGS metagenome assembly WNEZ01 (sample SAMN13153339, study PRJNA577476) | soil metagenome | isolation source: 120 cm saprolite under Douglas fir tree site 2 hole 1 replicate 1 | place: USA:California | collected 2015-04-18
TCTCCGCATCGCTGCGACCCAGCCGCGAAGCGGTGGGTTATGCGTTGACCTTTCTGCGGTCTCCCGTCGAATCCAACACCGCGCTGGGCATCGGCGCGTCGGGCGCCTTTCGGCTCTGGGTGAACGGTCAGCTCGCGGCATCCGGGGACAACTACAACTATCCGCGGCCCGACCAATCGCGGGTTTCGGTCCGGCTGCGCAAGGGAATCAATCAGGTTCTGCTCAAGGTCTGTCAGTCAACCGGCCCGTTTGGTTTCTATCTCCGCCAGGAGACCGGTTCCGCGAGGGCGAAGATGGCGCTGCCCGACACCCTTCCCCCGCTCGAAAAAGGGCCGTCGGTGGCGCCCCGGATTTTGCCTACCCTCGCTACCCGGCTGCAGGCCGAAGTGGAAAAGCACCCCAAAGACTCCGTGCTCCGCGGGGAATACGCCACCGCGCTTGCTTTCTCGCGCGCCTACGACGAGCGATCGCACAGCGACACGGTGGAGGCGGAGCGCGCCGCCGAGGAGGCACCCTCCGACCTCTCGCTGCAACTGCTCGCCGCCAAGCTGCAGGAGGAGGATTCGAATCTTCGCCGGCAGCACTTCGTAGCGGCGCTGCGGGCGGTATCGCAATCGCCCGACGCCCGCCTTCAGCTCGCTCAGTTCGAGCTGTCGCGCGGCCATCCCGATCGAGCTCTTCCCATCTTGGCGACGCTGGTGCGCGAGTATCCTCGGTTCGCCGTGGCGCGAATCTCATTGATTCGCGCGCATGACGCCCTCGGTGAGTGGCCCCGCGCCGCGACGCTGACCGAGCAAGCGCTTCTGGATTTTCCGCGCCACCCGGCGATCGCGCGCGAGGCCGCGCGGGCCACCAGAAGGCTTGAGCGCGCCGAGGAGGCGTTGGCGCTTTTCCGGACGGCGCTCGCGCTGCGGTTCGACGACGCCAACAGTCACCGGTCTTTGATGGCATTGCTCACCGAGCTCGGCCGCGTCGATGAAGCGATCGATGAAATGCGCCTGATGCTCAAGCTCGATCCCTTCGACAACTCAATCCGCATGCACCTGGCCGAGCTTTTGGCGGCGAACGGCTCCGCCGATGAGGCCCTGCGCCTGTTCCGGCAAGCCAAGTCCCTCTGTCCCGACGAACCCGAGGTGCACGAGCGCGAAGGGCGCGTCCTTCTACAGCTTGGGCAGCGAAAAGAGGCGCTCGCTGCCTTCGAACGTTCGCTGCAGCTTCGGCCCCAGAACCCCGCGCTGCGCGAAGCCTGGCGCCTTCTCAGCGGCGAGAGCAACACCGCCGGGCTCGAGTACGCATTCGATTTGGGTCCGCTGACCAAGGAAGCCGACGCGATGACCGGCGAGGATGCGGTCTACCTCGCGGAGTACACCTACGTGAAGGTCCAGCCCTCGGGGTTGTCGTCTCGTTTCCAGCAGACCGCGGTCAAGGTCTACACCCAGCGCGGCGTCGACGCGTTTCGCACGCATGCGATCACCTACTCGCCGGACCGGCAGGAGGTGCGGGTGATCCGGGCGAGAATCACCAAGCCGGACGGGTCGGTGCTCGAGAGCTACTCGGAATCCGAGCGCAGCATGAACGAGCCGTGGTCGAGCATGTACTACGACACCCGGGCCAAGATTCTCTCGTTTCCCTCTCTGGCGCCGGGGGACGTGCTAGATCTGCAGTACCGGCTCGACGACTCCGCGCAGGAGAACCTGCTCTCCGACTACTGGGGCGAACGAACAGAAGGACGGCCGTAGGCTTTACCGATGGAGCGCGAACCTGGTTCCGAAAATCGTCCCCGAGCCCTCGATGCCCGGCTGGGCCGAAGTCGTGCCAACCCTCCACGTGTCCACCTACAAGACCTGGGATCAGGTCGGCCGATACTACTGGGGTCTGGTCCGCGATCAGCTCATTCCGAACGAGGAGATCCGCAAGGCGGTGAACTCCGCGCTCAAGGACGTGAACCGCAAGGACGAGCTGGCGGTGGTGAGGGCGATCTACAATTTCGTGGTCACCCACACGCGCTACGTCGCGCTGGAGTTCGGCATCCACGGCTTCAAGCCCTACCGGGTGGATCGCGTGCTCGCCCGCAGGTTCGGCGACTGCAAGGACAAGGCATCGCTTATCCATACGATGCTCGCGGTGGCGGGGATCGACAGCCGGCTGGTTCTACTGCGGATGAGAAATCTGGGATCGATTGGAGAGGAGCCGGCTTCCCTGGCGGCTTTCAACCACGCGATCGCCTACGTTCCGAAATTCGATCTCTACCTGGATGGCACCGCTGAGTTCCACGGCTCGCGCGAGCTGCCCGGCGCGGATCGGCTGGCCAACGTCTTGATCATCGATCCAAAAGGGAACAGCACTTTTGGAGTCATTCCCGAAGCTTCGGCGGAGCAGAACGCTACCGGCACTTCGCTCGCGGTGGCGCTGCACGAGAACGGCAGCGCCTCGATCGCCGGAACGAGCGTGGTGACGGGTCAGGGCGCGCCGGAGTACCGCCGCAGCTATCAGTCGGGCGCTACCCGAAAGGCGACCTTCGAACAGGGCTGGGCGCAGGCTTTTCCCGGTCTGACCGTCCAGCAGGTCAGCTTCAACGATTCGAGCACGCTCGATGAAGACGTGACGATGAGCTACCGGATGAGCGTGCCTCGATACGCCGAGGTGCTGCCCAAATCGGTCCGCTTCTATCCGTTCGGCTCGGGTCGCTCGTTCACCGAGTCCTACGGAACCCTGTCCGAGCGGCACTACGACCTGTTCGGGCGCCTGCGGATCTGGCATCGGATCGAGAACGGCAAGCTGGTATGTCGAGGGGAAGTTTCCTTGATGCGCACGCGGATCAAGACCAACGAGTACCCCGCCTTCCGCGCATTCCTTCGGCGACTGGACCAGGCCTTCTCACGCAAGCTGGTGGCGTCCGAGAACCAGGCAGAAACGGCGCGGAAGTAGGTGCCTTCGGGGAAGCGGGATTCGTGACGCGGCGGGCGATCGATGCGACGATCCATTCCGTGCAAGCAAATCTCATCCCGAAGATTGTCCGTTGCCTTTCGATCGCGGGGGCGCTCTCTTTGTCCGCCGGCGCGCAAGGAATGTCCACCGGCAAACCAACGGACAGCGACCGCCCCCCTTCGGCGGCTCCCAAGACTCCCCGCGGCCCGCCAAAGCCGATGCTGGACAACGCGATGGCGGAAGTCGAGATCAGCGGAACTCTGCGTCTCTCCCAGAAGCCCGCCCGACTCTTCGTCTTTGTCAGCCGAAAAGCCTGCGACCCCGGCTTGAACGAGAAGGACATCGTCGGCTCGGTGAGGATCGATCCGTTCGTCGGTACCAACTTCTTCATCGAAGTCTTCGTGCCCCAGGGAACCAAGGGAAATGTCTGCGCCGCGGCGCTCGACGAAAAGGGAAGGATCATCGCCTTCGGGGCCTACCCCAAAAACCCACTCACTTTCCGGGGACAGGGCGAGGTGTCTTTCGGCGGGGTAAGCTTCCCGCTCGCCCGATTGCCGAAGCCCGTTCCGGCGCCGGAGAAGTTCAAGCACTAGGGGTGGGGGCGAGCCCGGGAAGGCGACGCCGGCCGGGTGGCAAATCAAATGCGCGTTGAGCCGCCGGATGGGCGGCGATCAGCGCGAGCGATTTGAGCAGCAGCGTTTTTCCAGGCTCCATCTTGTGCCAGGGCGAAGCCCCGCTCGGATGGGGCAGGCAAATGACGTCGGCTTCGACGCCGTGGTAGGCGAGGCGTTGCTGAACGCCGATGATCTCCGAGAGCGGAACCGCGCGACCGAGCACCTGTTCAATCGCCATCGTTCCCACCGGCAGAATGAGCTGCGGCTTGAGCAAGGCCACTTCTCGTGCGAGGAACGAGCGGCACCGCCCGATTTCGTCCAGCGCGGGTCTCCGGTCGCCACCGCCCTTGGCTTTTCCGGGGAAGCAGCGAAGCACCGCGGCCATGTAGACCCGCTTCCGGACCGTCTCCTCATCGACGCCGAGTGCGGATTGAAACCATTTGAAGAGCGTCTTCCCCGCCGTCCAGGCGAATGGACGACCGATGTCTCCCTCGTGCGGGCCGGGTGCCTGGCCGACGAGGTAGATCGGGCTGCGCACCGGTGGGCCGTGCACCACCGGACCGACCACCTTGGGGCAGGCGCGGCACGCATCGAGCTCGCGGTGCAGCGCTTCGAGCTTCTGCTTCAGAGTCACCTCTCTTTCATAGTCGAGCGCGGGCCGGCGGATCGGAAATACGCCCACGGCGGCGAAAGGACTGACCTCGCTCGGATGTTATGGTCTGCGCAATGAGAAAACCTTGGCTGTTGGGTATCTTCCCGCTCCTCGCGGTTGCTTGCGCCCGCCATCCCGCTTCGCCCAGCGAAGTGCTCGATCAGGCCGCCCGCGATAGCCTGGGCGCGGCGCCTTCCGCCCGAGCCCTGTCTCTGTCCGGCTTTCACGCCTACCTCGTCGAGGGCGACGCGAAGAAGGCGCAGGATCGCTTCGACGAAGCTCTGAAAAAAGATCCATTAGAGCCCTATGGACTGTACGGCCAGCACATCCTCGCCTACCGCATCGCCCAGCCGGGACGCGCCCTTGAGGCCGCGCTCAAGTTGACGGAAGCCGCTCCTCGCCATCCGCTCGCGGTGATCGGGGCCCGATCCGCGTTCGATCTCGCCGGGGCGGCGGCGTCTTTCGACGATGCGATTCTCGCCCACGCCACCCGGGCGCTCCAAGCGGGCCTGCGCGGGGATGCGGCATATCTATTGAGAAGCGCGGCCGGGATCATCCATTCGCAGCGGGAGAATTCCGCCGCCCAGGCGCAGATTCTCTCGGAATTGGGAGTTGCCGATCAGCTCACCTTGCTCGGTCCTTTTTCCCCCTTTCATGTGCTCGGATTCGACGTGGCGATTCCTCCCGAGCAGACCGGGGGGATGGGTCCAGGTTTCGTCGGCCCTTTTGGCGAGCTCAAGCCGCGGATCCTTCGCCTGCCGGAAGGCAGGGTGAGCCTCGCCGGCGAGGGTCCCCTGGGAGATATCTACGTGCTCGCGGTGGACGTCGACGCACCGGTGGATGCCACTCACGTCGTGCGCACGGTGACCTCGGTACCGCACAAGGTGTATCTGGATGGCGAATTGCTGTACCAGCGCCGCAGCTTCGAGCGTTTCGAGCCGACGGTGAGCACCGCGGGGGTCGCGCTGTCAGCCGGTCGCCACCGCGTGGTGGTCAAGCTCGCCAAGGAGGATCGCTCGGCCTCCTTCGGGCTGTCGTTGGTTCGAGAGGACGGGCAGCCGGCCCGGCTGCGTTTCAGTCCCGCCGAGGGAAAGGCACCTCGATGGAATGGAGCGACCAAGGTCGATGTGGCCGGAGTCTACCCGACCGCGAAGAGCCTGGCGGATGCGCTGCGACCGGAGGCCGGCGAGCTGCTCGCCAATTTCATTGCCGCTCGCGATGGATTGGTGCGCGACCGGGACGGTGCCAAGCGCCTGAGCGCCGCGCTGTCTTCGGTGTCCCGGGCTCCCGCGATCGGTGCGCTCGCGGCGGAAATCGCGATCGCCGATCGAACCATCTCCAGCCGGATCGCACGCGGCCGCGCCACCCGCGAGCTGGAGACGAGCACCGCGAAGGACACGGGCGAAGTGGACGCGCTGATCTCCCGAGCCAGTCTGGCCCTCGACGATGGGCGCCTCGCCGAGGCATCCGAGTTCGCGAAGCGCGCGAGAGCGGCCCATCCCAACCCGGGATATCCGGTGTGGATGCTCCAAGCGCGGATCGAGCTTTCGCTGGGGCTCGATGCGCAAGCGGATCAAACGGCTCTCGAGGCCCTCACCGCACAGCCGGGTCTGTGCGAAGCGCTCTCGCTGCGTTACGACTTGGCCCGGCGGCGAGATCAGGTCGCGCTGGTGGACAAGCTCCTTTCCGATTTCAAGAGCTGCCCCAACTCGATGGCGCGGGCGGCGGAGCACGCCAAGTCGCGCGGCGACCTGCGCACCGCGGCGGCGATCTACGAAGAGATGGTCGCCCGCGATCCGGGTCAGATCTCCACCTCGACAGCGCTGTCGAGCATCTATCTCTCCCAGCGGCGGTTCGACGAAGCGACCCGGCTTCTGGAAACCTTGAGCACGATGTGGCCGCGGAACTCTTTCCTCCCCAAGCGGCTGGGAGAGATCTACGAATTCTGGGGAAAAACCGATGAGGCGCAGCGCCAGCGAGAACAGTCTCTGTCGATCGATGGGTCGGATCTCGGACTGAGGCGAATCGTCGAACGCCGGCGAACCGGAAAGGAGGTCCTCGCCGAACAGGCGATCGACGGCAAGGCGGCGATCGACGCCTACGAGGCGCAGCATGGAACGGAGGACACCGCGGGCGCCCTGGTCCTCGACGCCGCAGCGATCCGGGCCTACCCCGATGGGTCCAGCCTGGACCGAATCCACATCGTCCAGAAGGCCCTCGGCCAGAGCGCGCTGTCGGAGCTTGCCGAGGTGTCCCTACCGCCCGGCGCTCAATTGATTACCGCGCGGACCTGGAAGCCCGACGGGAGCTTCCTCGAGCCGGAGAACATCGAGGGCAAGGATTCGATCAGCATGCCCGGGGTGCAGGTCGGCGACTACGTGGAATACGAATTTCTCCAGGCCCACCCCTCGCGCGGACCGGCGCAGCCCGGTTTCACCTCGGCGAGCTTCTACTACCAGGTGGCGCGGATGCCGAACAATTGGTCCACCTATACCGTCCTCGCCCCGCGAGGGACGGGCATGGCGGTGGACGCGCACAACACCCAGGCGCCCCCACCGCGGATTGAAGGCGACGAAGAGGTCTTCTTTCACGAAGAGAAGCACGTCAGCCCCTTCATCCCCGAACCGGACAGCGCGCCCTCCGGGAACGAGTACCTGCCTTTCGTTTCCGTCGGGGCGGGGGCCACCGGAAACGATGGATTGCTCGAGAGCTACGGAGATCTGTTCATCGATCGGGCGCAGCAGAATTTCGAGGTCGAGCAATTCGCGCGGAACGCCACGCGCGGGAAACAGGGACGGGAAGCAGTGCAGGCTTTGCACAGCGCGGTGATGCATCGGCTCTCGGGGCGCGATGCGGGGATGTCGCAGTCCGCGGCCGCCTCGATTGCCCAGGACCGGGGCAGTCGCCTATGGGCGCTCAAGGCGGGTCTCGAAGCGATCGGCATTCCGGCCCGCATCGCCGCGGTGAGGACCTTTGGCGTTGATCCCGCCCCGTATCGGTTCCCGAATGAATCGCTGACTCCGTATCAATGCGTGCGCGCCGAGCTTCCCGACGGAAGCGAGCTTTGGCTCGACACGCTGATTCGTTTCAGTCCTTTCGGCGAGCTGCCCGAGCAGGCCGCGGGAAAGGATGCCTGGCTTCTTCCCGAGCCGGGAAGGCCGCTGCGCAAGGTCAAGACGCCGGCGAAGAGGTTCGCTGGTGGAAAGGAAATCCAGCTCAAGCTCAAGCTCGACCAGGATGGAAAACTGAGCGGCTCCGGAAAGGAGACCTACCTCGGATTCGAAGCGGCGCAATTGGCGGAAGCGTTCGAAGCCCTGTCGCAGCAGCAGCGGGACCAGGCGTTGGAAGGGGCGCTGTCGCGCTACTTTGGCGGCGCGGAGCTGTCCGAGCTGAAGCTCGACTTGAAGCGAGGGGTCGGCGTCCCGCTGGTCGTGCAGTATTCGTTCAGCGCCCCCAAATTCGCCCGCGCCGAGGGCAACCAGCTGGTGCTCGGGCCGCTCACTTTCCCCGCCCACCTCGGGCGACGCTTCGTCCATGTTGGCTCGCGGAAGACGCCGCTCTACGTCGACAGCACGGAGCAGAACCACACCGTCACCACGGTTGAGCTTCCCCCCGGGTATTCACTCTCGGAGCCTCTCGGGGAAGTGAAAAGCCGCGGCGCCTACGGCAACTTTATCCGAAAGGAGCGGCAGGAAAAGAGTCAGATCCAGATTGAGGAAACCTACCGGCTCGACATGGCCCGCGTTCCTTCCTCCGAGTACGACGAGTTCGCCCGCTTCGCCGCCGAGGTCGATCTGATTCAGTCCAGGGATCTGGTGGTCGAGAAGAAATAAAGCCACTGAGGGACCGACTCTCTCCGCCGGTTTTTGATGGCCGGGCCGCCACCCCGAAACCAAAATCAGCGGCTCCTGGTGGCCCGGGCCATAATCCCGAAAGATTCGAAGGCGGCTTTATGGCCCGGGCCATAATCCCGAAAGATTCGAAGGCGGCTTTATGGCCCGGGCCATAATCCCGAAAGATTCGAAGGGCGGCTTTATGGCCCGGGGCCATAATCCCGAAAGATTCGAAGGGCGGCTTTATGGCCCGGGCCACGGGTCGGGATGGAGTCCGGCGGACCTAACCGATCGCGATCGCCCTTGATGGCGATTTATCTCAAATCAACCGGGCGCAAACGCTGCTGTGGACGTTCGACCCCGCTTCTGTGAGCGAGATCCGCGTTCCCTGACAGCGCGCGAAACCGCCCGCGATCAGCCGCTGCACTTCCTCGCGGCGCCCTTCGATCGGTTGGTCGAACTCGAGGCACGCCGCCTCGAGGTCTATTCCGTTCGAGAGGCGAAGGCCCATCGCCACCCGCTCTTCGAAGAGCTCGCGATTGCCCAGCGGCTCGCGCCACGCTTCGGGGCGACGGCCCTCGAGCACCTCGCGCAGATAGCGCTCGGGGCTGCGGTGATTGGAATACCTCAAAGGCGAAGGCGCTCGCGCATAGCCGGCCGCGCCCGCGCCCAGCCCCAGGTACTCGCCCCCGGTCCAATAGAGGGAGTTGTGGCGCGAGTGAAATCCGGGCCGCGCATAGTTGGAGATCTCATATCGGACAAGGCCCGAGGCCTCGCATGTCTCCCGGACGACGCGGGCCATGGCGATCACGATTTCGTCCGCGGGCAGGGCGATCTCTCCCCGCTCGAGCTGTTTGCCCAACGGAACCTCCTCCGCCAGGGTTTCGCGTTCCAGAGTGAGCGCGTAGGCAGAGAGGTGCTCCGGCCCCATGCTCACCGCGCGGCGGACGTCGGAGAAGACCTGCTCGAGCGTCTGGCCGTGAACCCCGTAGATGAAGTCCATCGAGACGTTTCCGAAGCCGGCCGCCCGGGCGATCTGGAAGGCCTTCGCCGCAGCCTCGCCATCGTGCTCTCGCCCGAGCGCGCGCAAGGTCGACGACTGAAACGACTGAACGCCGATCGACAACCGATTCACGCCCGCTTCCCTGAATCCGTTGAAGCGGGACGCGTCGACCGCGCCCGGATTCGCCTCCAGGGTGATCTCGGCGCCCAGGTCGCAATCGAACCGCCGGCGAATCGCTTCCAGCACCTGGCCGATGCAGCCGGGTTCCCAGAGCGAAGGCGTTCCGCCGCCGAAAAAGATCGAATCCACCCGCCGAGCGACGAGCGACGGAATTTCGGTCAACCGCAGATCCATCTCCGCAACGATCGCGCGCGCGTAGCTCTGCTGCGGGATCTCGCGCGAGACCACCGAGGCGAAGTCGCAGTATGGGCACTTGCTCAGGCAGTAGGGGAAATGAACGTAAACGCCAAAGCGCGACGCGTTGATTCCAGTGATCCCATCGAGAGCAGATGTCGCGATCATCGTTACTTCTTGCCCTTCAACTGGGCCTCCAGCCGGGTGACCTTGGCTTTGAGTGACGCGGCGGCTTCCATCGCCGCCTCCGCCGCGACCAGCTTCTTCTTCATCGAGGCGAGGTCCAGTTTCAACTTATCCCGCTCGGCCACCAGCTCGGCTTGCCCCGCGGAACCCGATGTCTTAGCGCGTTCCGGTTCGGCCTTGACCCTGGCGAGCGCCGACTCCAGCGCCGCGATTCGCGCCTCCAGCTGAGTCTTGCCGCCCTCCGCGGCGAGCGCGCGCTTCTCCACCGCGTCCTTTTCCCTTCTCTCCTTTTGAAGAAGACCCTGCAGCTCCACCGCCCTTTGCTGGGTGCTGGTCAGCTCGTCGCGCGCTTTGCGGGCGCCGGATTGATCCTGCCGGGCGCTTCCCAGCTGCGTTTCGAGTGACGCCAGCTGGCTCGCCAGCGCCTCCGATTTGCCTTCGCTCTCCGCGAGGCGAATTTGCAGCTCCGTGCGCTTTTCCTCCTCCCCCGCCAGCCTCGTCTGAAGCTCGCCGATTTTTCGCTGCGTGCTCGAGGTCAACTCTTCCTTGAGTTTTTTGAGCTGCTGGTCGCCCTGAGCTTTGGCCTGCGCCTTTTCGGCCTGAAGCCGGGAAACCTGCGCCTTGAGATCCTGAAGCTGTTCCGCCGCGGCGCCGGCGCGCGATTGCACCTCGTGAAGGGAACGCCGGGCTTTCTCTTCGGCCTCCAGCGCCTGGCGTCGCGCCTGCTCCTGCGCCTCCTGGATCGAATGCCGGGCCTTTTCCTGCACCTCGTTCACCAAGCGGCGGGCTTGTTCCTGCGCCCGGGCGCCGGCTGCGGTCCCCTCCTGTTCCAGCTCTCGAATCCGGGCCTTGAGCGGGTCCAGATCGCCCCGGCTTGCCGCTTGTTCGGCAAGCGCCGCATCCCGCTCCGCAACCGCGATCCTGAGCTCTTCGGCAGCGTGTTCCAGCTCGCTGGTGAGCCGTTCATTTTCAGAGCTCATCGACTGGTACTGCTCGTTGACCGCCTCCAGATCCCCCTCGAGCTCGGACTTTTTCGCCAACAGCTCGGAGACCTGCTCCTCGGCGACCTGGAACGATTTCTGGACCTCGACCAGCTCAGCCGCCGAGGCCGCGCCCGCCTTGCGCTCCTGGTCGAGCTTCCCGGTCAGCTCGGGGATCTGGACCTCTACCTCCGCCAGAGCTTTGGACAGCGCCTTGCGCTCTTCGACCACCGCCTGGAAATCCGCTTCCAGCGCGGCGACCTGTGCCTCGACTTGCTCGGCCCGCGACTCCGTCTTCCGGGCTTGGTCCTTCGCCGCCTGGTACTGCTGCGTTACCTCTTGCAATCGGTTCGGAAATTCTCTCAGCCTTTCCAACTCGGCGAGCGCGGCCTCGAGCCGTGCGTTGAGGGCCTGTACCGCCTCGCGAATCTGATCCGCTTCCTGTTCTCTTTCCGCGTAGATCGCCCTGGCGCGCGCAATCGTCTCTTGCTTCTGCTTGAGCACGGTGCGGAAAAACTCCACCTTCTCCTCGGGCAGACCCCGCGGAAGACGAGGCTCGACCGGCTCCTGGAATGGATCTCCTGACGGGCGCCCCACCGGCGGTGGGATGGACAGACCGGGTGCGCCCACTCCTTGCGTCCCTGAAGCTGGACGGGCGGCGGAACCTCGTTTGGTAGGAAGAGGCGGAGGCCCGGGCGAAGCGGCGGGCGGGGCTTTCGCCACGGGTGCGACGGCGGTGGGGGTGGGTGGGATGACGTCCGCCGGCCCCAGGGGCTCGTCCTC
>WNEZ01010523.1_pt1 | contig 11331 bp, 9 predicted proteins | sample 5400521 | NCBI WGS metagenome assembly WNEZ01 (sample SAMN13153339, study PRJNA577476) | soil metagenome | isolation source: 120 cm saprolite under Douglas fir tree site 2 hole 1 replicate 1 | place: USA:California | collected 2015-04-18
CAAGATGACGCGCAGGGAGATCTTCCTCTCCTTGCTGAACGCATGGAAGCTGCGGCTGGGGCTCTACCGGCGCTAGTGCGCGTACCCGAGCGATCTCAGCTTCCGCTCGATGTCGTCGCGGTTGACGAGCCAGGCGGGGTCCGAGCGGGACGGCGGCCGGGCGGCCTCCTCGTCGGAGGGGTGCGCGCGGTGCCAGCTCGCGCAGGCCTCGTGCGCCTGCTCGAGCAGGGGACCCGCGGCGGCCACGCCCGTGGCGTCGCTGGTGGCACGGTCGCTCTCCTCGCGCGGATCGGCGGCCAGGTCGTAGAGCATCGGTCCCGCCTTGGTCGTGATGAGCTTGCTCCGCCGCGTGCGCACCGACTCGCCACCCACCAGGTCCGTGCTCACGATCGGGCGCTCGATGAAGCGCCCACGGCGGCCGGTGAGCAGGCCGGCGAAGCTCTGCCCCTGGACGTCGGGCAGGGTCGGCGCGCCGAGCAGCTCGAGCAGCGTCGGCGCGAGATCGACCAGCCCCACCTGCTCCTCGATCACCCGTCCCGCAGGGATCAGGCCGCAGCAGCGCCTCGTCGTGGAGGTCGAAGCCGTGCCCCGTCCAGAAGTGCTCCCCGAAGCCCTCGCCGTGGTCCGAGGTGACGACCACGACGGCGTGCGGGTCGACGGCGCCGAGGAGGTCCGCGAGGAGATCGTCGGTGTAGCGCACCTCGCGCTCGTAGTCGGCGAGCGCGCGCTGGTTCTCGTCGCCCTGGTCGTCATCCGTGAAGAGCGTGGCGTAGGCCCGCGGGGGCGTGTAGGGCTCGTGCACCTGGTAGGTGTGGACGAAGAGAAAGGCGGGACGGCCGGTGTGGGCCTGGAGCCAGGCGCGCGCCTGCGCGAACGTCTCGACCGCGAAGCCGGGTGAGGCCGACTCCTCGCTCCGGTTCTCGACGTAGCTGTCGAAGCCGCGGTCGAAGCCGCTCGCGGCGACGAGATAGGCGTCCTCGGTGAAGGCCGCGGTCTCGTACCCAACGGCACGCAGGGCCTCGGCCAGCGTCAGGCGCTCGGGCGCGAGCGCCTCGTGCACACCCTTCACGCCGTGCGCGCACGGCTCGAGGCCGGTCAGCATCGACATGTGCGAGGGCGGGGTGAAGGGCACCGGCGCCACCGCCGTGCGCACGAGCGCGCCCGCGGTGGCGAGCCGGTCGAGCGTCGGCGTCGTCGGGCGCCGGCAGCCGTAGGCGCTCGCGCTCCGCGCGCGGAGCGTGTCGAGCGACACGAGGACGAGGCTCGGGCGCACGGGCGCGGCGGGCGGGACGATCTCGGGGCTACTCACCACGGCGAAGCTCCGCTCGAGGTCCGCGCCGGGAAGGGCCTCGGTGGTGAATGCGAAGCGGGTGCGGTGCCCGGCGAGCGACCCGAGGTCGACCGACGCGTCGAACCAGCGCCGGTCGCGCGCGTCGGCCGCGGGGTCGAGGCGCCGCTCGAAGAGGGTCGTGTCGCCCGCGGCGAGCGCGAAACGCACGGGCGGGAAGCCGGCGGCCCAGCCGGCGTCTTCCACGCCGTAGCCGAAGACGAGGCGTGCGCCCGCCGGGACGTCGATCTCGGCCGTCTCGGTGCGCTCGACGGGCGAGGCGGGGAGCGGCCGGGCGACGACGGTCAGCAGCCCTCGCTGTCCGCGGAGCGCCTCGGGGAGGGGGATCACGGCCTCGGGCCGCGCGCCGTCGCTGCCATGGACCACGAGCGGCGGCGCGCTGGCAGTCACCATGGACGCGGCCTGGAGCTCGCCGATGGTGGGTGCCGGCGCGGCGACCGTCAGCTGGCGCACGAGCAGCGAAGCGTCGATGCGCACGTCGCGGCCGGCGAGCATGGGCGGCAGCTCGGCTGGCACGTGCAGCTCGTCCGCGCGCGGCAGGAAGACCTCGTCGCGCGCGCGCAGCACGACGCGCGGGTGGCCGGCGAGGACGTAGCGGCTCTCGCCCGCGATCTCGGCGCGCGCCAGCGTCGCCGTGGAGCCGGAGCCGGACGCGGGAATCAGGCGCACGGCTTCGGTCGCGGGCGCGCGGCGGCAGGCGCCGGCCAGGAGGCCGAGCCACGCGAGCAGCAGGCGGACGCTTGGAGCGCGCGCGGGCCCGACAGTAGAATGCAACGGCCCGTGACGATACCAGCGCGCCTTCCGCGCCGCAACGCGCTCGCGCTCGCCGGCGCCTGGGTGGCGGTGGTCCTCGTCTTCTGGTGCGGGCTCTTCGTGCCGTCGATGCGGCCGGGGCTCCTCCGTCCCGAGGCGGCCGACCTCTACGGGTACTTCTTCCCCAAGTTCGTCTATGGCTCGGCCGAGCTGGCGCGCGGCGTCCTGCCACTCTGGAACCCGTACGAGTACGCGGGCGTCCCGTTCCTCGGCGCGGCGCAGCCCGCGGTACTCTATCCGCCCCGCGTGCTGCTCTTCGCGCTCCTGCCACCGACCGTCGCGCTGCATGCGTTCATGGTGCTGCACTACGTGCTCCTCGGCGCGGGCGCGTTCGTCATGCTGCGTGCGCTCGCGCTCGAGCTGCCGGGCGCGTGCCTCGGCACGCTGCTGCTCGCCTTCGAGCCGCTCATGATGGCCGGGCACTACCATCCGCCGCGCATCGCGTGCTTCGCCTGGGTGCCGTGGATCGTGGCGGCGTTCGTGCGCACGGTGGAGGGCGGCGGGCTCGGCGCCGCGCTCGGCCTGGCCGTCGCCGCGGCGTTCCAGGCGACGGCCGGCTACCCCGAGTACTCGCTCGACACGGCGCTCGTGCTGGTCCTCCTCTGGCCGGCGGTGGCGGCGCGCAGCCGGCGGGCGGGTGCGGGGACGGGGCTCGCGCTCGCCGCGGCCGTGCTGGCCGCGATGCTCGCGGCCGTGCAGCTCGTCCCGCTCCTCGAGGCATTCCGCTCGAGCACGCGCGCCGCGGGCGGGGTGGCGTTCCTCGCCGGCCAGCGCTTCGACGTGGCTCGCTTCGGCGGCGGGCTCCGCGGCTGGGCGGCGGCCGTGAGCACCTTCGCGTACCTGCCTGCGCTCGCCTGGGCGCTCGTCTTCGTCGGGCTGGTGGCGCCGCGCCGGCCGTACCGCGGGGCGCTGCTGGCGCTCTGGATCTTCGCCAGCATCGTCCTCGCACCGGCGCTCCGCACGCTTCCGCCGTTCAGCCTCTTCCGCTCGTTTCTCTGCTGGGGGTCGATCGTCATCGTGCCACTGGCCGCGCTCGCGGGCGCGGGCCTCGACCGGCTGGTCGGGCGCGAGCTCGGCCGGCGCGAGGTCGTGGTCGGCGCGCTCGTCCTTGCTGGCCTGCTGCCGCTCTTCCCGGCGCGCTCGCTCGCCTGGTTCGCCGCCAGCGTTCTCTTCCTGGCGGTCGGCCGCGTCCTGCCGCGCACGACCGTCGTGCTGGTGCTGGCGCTGACCCTCGCCGACGTGTGGACGTTCGTGCCACCGCCGCTCCCGGCGACGCTCCGGCACCGCTACGCGGAAGGGCAAGTCCCCTATCCACTGCCTGACGCGGGGATCCGGCGCGCCGCGGAATTGCGCGCGGCGTGCGCGCCGGGGAACGACGGCCGCATCCTCGCCCCTCCCGAAACGCTGGCCGGCGTCCCGCTCGCGGGCAGGCTGCGCTTCGTGCAGGGCTACCCGGAGTCACTCGCCCCGGCGCGCATGAGCCGGCTCCTCGAGGCGGCGGGCCTCGCGCCCGCGACGCTCCTTGCGCTCGACTGGGAGCGCCTGGCGACGGCGCGTGGCCTGCTCGCACTGCTCGAGGTCTCGTGCTTCGTGGTCGAGCCGGGGCACGAGGGTCAGCTCGCCGACCTGGGCTTCGCGCCTGGCGGACGCCTTGCCGACGGCCGCACGGCCTACGTGTTACGGGGATTCGAGCGGACCCCTCGTCCAGCGGGGTCCCCGCAGGCCGGGGCCTTCCTTGCGAGCGAGGTCCGCGGGGTCGAGAGCGAGGACGCTGCGCTCGCCGCGGTCCTCGAGCCGGAGTTCGCGCCCCGGCGAACGGTCGTCCTCGAACGAGCGGACGCGCCCCTCGCACCGGCCGCCTGCGTCGAAGGCGGCTGCGCGCCCGGCGAGGTCGAGACCGTCGCCGCCGAGCCGGGGCGGTTTCGCTTTCGCCTCACCGCCGGTACGGCGAGCCACCTCGTCGTGTCCGCGAACCACGCGCCAGGCTGGCGCGCGCGCGTCGACGGTCACCCGGCGCCCGTGCTGCGCGCCGACTACGCCTTCATCGCCGTGCCCGTCCCGCCGGGTGCGCACGCGGTCGAGCTGTGGTACCGTCCGCGGGCCTTCGCGCCCGCCGCCCTCCTCTCGCTGCTCGGCGTGGCGCTCACCGCGGTGGGAGGACTCCGATGTCTCAGCCGATCCAGCTGGTGGCGATCCTGGCCTCGCTCGCGCTCGTCGTCCTGGTCCTCGACCTGATCCGGCGGCAGCGGATCAAGGAGGAGCTCTGGTTCGCGTGGCTGGTGGCCAGCCTGGGTCCGCTCGCGTGCAGCCTCTGGCTCGGGCCGTGGGCCGCCGCGGCGCGCTGGCTCGGCATCCACTACGAGCCCGCGCTCCTCATGATGGCGGGCCTCTTCTTCGCGCTCCTCCTCCTCCTCTACATGACGACCGTCGTTTCGGGCCTGATGCGGCAGAACCAGCGCCTGGCACAGGAGGTGGCGGCGCTCGGCTGGCGTCTCGACCGGCTCGGGCGGGCCGATCAGGCTCCGTGAGTCCCGGGGGCGGGTGGCGCGGCGGCGAGCTCGGTCGCGTACGCGTCGCGGATGGGCGCCCAGGGCAGGAGAGCGAGGAGCCGATCGAGCTTGCGGCCCATGCCGGCAAGACCGATCTCCTGGATCAGCCACTCGCGCCGCCCGAGCGGGAGGGCGTAGCGCACCGGATCGAGCTCCCGCGGGTGGAGGTAGATGAGCGCCGGGTCGCCGCGGCGGAGGCGCGCGCGCTGCGCCAGGCGCTCGACCCAGAGGGGCAAGACGCGGAGGTAGAAGCCGCCCCCGTGCGGCAGGCGGAACGGCCCGAGGGCGACGGCGGGCGCGGGGATCTCGAGCAGCACGGCCCCCGCCGGGGTCGTGATCCAGGACGGACGGAGCGGCGCCTCGCCGAGCCCGTAGAGGTACGTGCGTACCGGGAAGAGGCTCGCGTCGTAACGGAAGCCGGCGGCGGCGATCGCGTCGAGGGCCCACAGCGCTTCCCGCGTGATCGACCACGAGGGCGCGCGGAAGCCGATCACCCCGGCGCCGAGCTGGTCCTCGAGGATGCGCCGCGCGTCGCCGAGCTCGCGCTCGACACGGGCCGGGTCGGCCTCGTAGAGGAGCGTGTGCTCGAGCCCGTGGCACGCGACCTCGTGGCCGGCGGCGGCGATCGCGCGGACCAGATCGGGTGCCGTCCGCGCCGCGCTCGCGAGCACGAAGAAGGTGCCGCGCCGCCCGCGCGCGGCGAGCAGGTCGAGGACGCGGCGAGTGGCCTCGCCCATCCGCCGGGGAGGATCCCAGCCCGGCGGCGGGACCCAGCTCCGGTAGTTCACGTGGAACCAGTCCTCGACGTCGACCGTGAGCAGCGCCGCCCGCCGCGGCGCGAGCGGCCGGGCGGGGAGCAGCGGGCGCGGCATCGGGCGACGCCTAGCGGAGGCGCGTGGCGGCGGCAAACGCATGCGTGAGCGGGTCGGGTTCCGCGCCGCGGCGCTCGCCATCGTCGCGCTCGCGGCGGCGCTCCGCTTCTGGGCGCTGGATCTCGGGCTGCCGCACCCGCTCGCGCGTCCCGACGAGGAGGTCGTGCTGGCGCAGACGGAGGCGCCGGCGCGCGGCCAGGTGCTGCTCGACTGGTCGATCTACCCGAGCGCGTACGTCGATCTCACCTGGGCGTGGGGCGCGGCCGGGCTGCGCGCCGGCGAGCGTCTCGGCTGCTTCCCGCCCGGGGACTACCTCTCCGCCCTGCGCGAGCACCCCGAACGCCTGATCCTGGTGAACCGCGTGCTCTCCGCGGCGGCCGGGACGGCGACCGTGGCGCTGGTCATCGCGGTCGCCCGCGCGGCGCTCGGCCCGGCCGCCGCCCTGGTCTCGGGCACGCTTCTCGCGACGAGCTTCCTCCACGCGCGCGACAGCCACGCGGCCAAGCCCGACGCGCTCCTGGCGCTCGGCGTGCTCGCCTCGCTCTGGGCGATGGCGCCGCTCGCCCGCGGCGCGACGCTCCGGCGCGCGGCGGTCGCGGGCGTGACCGTCGGGCTCACGCTCGCGGTCAAGTACCCGGCCGTGATCCTCCTCGTCCCGGCGTACGCCGCCGCCGTGATGGGCAGCCCGGCACGCGGCTGGTGGCGGCTCATGCCCGTGGCGGCGGTCGTCGTGGGCGTGACGGCGGCGGTGGTCTTCCTCGCCACCTCGCCGTCCCTGGTGCTGAACCCGCGCAGCCACGAGGGCATCGCCATGCAGCTCGGCGCGATCCTGCCCTCGTCCGCGGAGCACCCGTGGTGGAGCGGGTTCGCCTACCACGCGCGGTTCTCGCTGCGCTACGGGGCGGGGCTCGCGGCGACGCTGCTCGCGCCGGTCGCGGTCGTGTGGGGCGCCGCGAGCCGCCGCCGGCTCCCCGTCCTGGCCGCCGTGTTCGCCCTCGCGTATTTCGTCGTGAACGGCATCTCCCCCGTGAACCTGGCGCGCTACATGACGCCGCTCCTCCCGGTGCTGGCGCTGCTCGAGGGCGGACTTCTGGCCGCGGTGCTCGCGCGCCGGCCGCTGGCGCTCATCGCTGCCACGCTGGTCCTCGTCGCCGAGCCGCTGGCGAGCGCCGTGGCGCACGACCGGATCGCGGCGCGCACCGACACGCGCGTGCTTGCCACGCGCTGGATGGCCGAGCACCTGCCGCGCGGCGCGCAGGTCGAGGTCCTCGGCACGCGCTTCTGGGTGTACGGCATCCCGCAGATGCCCCCGGGCATCGACGCGCGCCACGCCGCGCCCGAGCCCGCGGCGCTGGCGGCGGCGGGTGTCGGCTACCTGCTGACGCACGATCATCCGCTGCCCTTCTCGCACCTCGACCCGGAGGTGATGGAGCGGCTGGCAGGGCGCCTCCACCTGCTCGCCGACTTCGACCCCTTCGTGGGCGACGGTGCGGGTGCGGTCTTCGAGCCGGCGGACGCCTACTACATCCCCTTCCACGGCTTCGCCGCGGTCGCGCGGCCGGGGCCGCACGTCCGCATCTACGCGCTCCGCTGATGCGCGCGCGCGCGTGGGGCGCGGTGGCGCTCGTCTTCGCCGCCGCGGTCGTGTGGAGCGCGTGGCCGCTGTCGCGCGCGCTCGCGACGCACGTCGCCGACCCGCAGCGGCTCTCGGCCGTCGGCCTGTGGGCGCGGGCGGACCTGGACCTGCTCCTCTGGATCCTCGCCTGGGACGCGCACGCGCTGGCGACGGCGCCGGCGGCGCTCTTCCAGGGGAACGTCTTCTACCCCGCGCCCGACGTGCTGGCCTCCTCGGAGCACCTGCTCGGCCTCGCTCCGCTGGCGGCCCCGGTCTTCCTGGCGAGCGGGAACGCCGTGCTCACCTACAACGTGACCGTGCTCGCCACGGTGCTGGTCGCCGCGCTCACGACCTTCGCGCTGGTCCGGTGCTGGACCGACGATGGCGCGGCCGCCTTCCTCGCCGCCGCCGCGTTCGCCTTCTCGCCCATGAACGTCTACGGCTGGGTGCGCCTTCACGCGACCGCGGTGCACCTCTTCCCGCTCGTGCTGCTGCTCGCCTGGCGGGCGGCGGGGGAGCCGGGCCGGCGGACGCTGGCGGCGCTGGCGCTGGCGACGGCCCTCCAGTGCCTGGCGGGCATGTACGTCAGCTACGAGCTGCTGGCGCTCCTCGCCGCCATGGCGCCGGCGCTCTGGTGGGAGGCGCGGCGGCACGGGCGGAGCGGTGCGGCCGTCGCCGCGGCGGTCGCGGCCGGCGGGCTCGTGCTCGTGCCGCTCGGGATGCCCTACCTGCGGGCGCGCGCGGCCGGCGTCCTCCCGGACTACGGCGCCGTGCCCGCCGAGCCGCTCGGGCCGACGCTCGCCCGCCTGGGCGAGGCGCTCGGCTGGCCCGTGATCGCGCTCGCCATCGTCGGGGCCCTCGGCGCGCGGCGCGTGCCGCGGCACCTGCGCGCCGGCCTCTGCCTCGTCGCGGTGGCCGGCCTCGCCCTGGTGCTCGGGCCGGGGGCGCCGCTCTTCCCCGGCACGGGAGTCCCCGGGCTCTACGCGCTCGCGGCGCGGGCGGTCCCGGGGTTCGCCGGCATGCGCGCGCCGATCCGCTTCGTCGTGCTTCCCCTCCTGGCGCTCGCGGTGCTGGCGGGGATGGGTGCCGCCGCGATCGCCCGCGGGCGACGCTGGGCGCGCGCCGTCGTCCTCCTGGGCGCGCTGGCGGTGATCCGTGCCGACGCGCGGCCGGTGCCCGTGGCACCGCTGCCGCTCCAGGGCGACGCCGTCGCCGTCTACCGCTGGCTCGCCGAGCACGGCGAGCGGGGCCCGACGCTCGAGCTGCCCGTGTTCCTCTCGACGACCTGTGCAAGCTGGTCGCGCTCCATTGGCTGGTCGTGCACCGCGCGCTGCTCGGCCCGCTCGAGCGCGCGCGGTGGGAGAGCGTGGCGCCGGGTCTGGCGCCGGCCACGAGCCTTGGCGACGACGTCGTCTATCGCATCGAGCGCCGCTGCGGCGACCTCGAGCCCGCCCTCCGCCGCGAGCTGTCGGAACCCGATCCGGGCGCGGGTGGCCGCACGCTGGGCGGCGTGCCGCGCGCGCCGCTCGCCGACTTCCGCGGCGAGCTCGGCGCGCGTCTGCCCGACGCCGTGGTCTCCGGCCTGCACGGCTGGCTGACGGTGACGGTGACGAATGCGAGTGGCGCGCCGTGGCCGGGCCTCACGACGCGCGCGCCGGGGCGCGTCGCCCTTCAGGCGCGCTGGCGCCAGCCGGCGACCGGCGCGATCGCGCTCGAGGGCGAGCCCGGGCTCCTCGCGCGGGACCTGGCGCCCGGCGAGTCGGTCGAGGTCCAGGTCGGGTCGATGATGCCGCCGCCGGGGACCTACACGCTCGAGGTCGGCCTCCTCCAGGAGGGCGTCGGCTGGTTCGCCGAGCAACCGGGCGGCAGCGGTCTGGTGCGCGGCGCGGTGCGCGCCCGGCCGGTCGAGGAGGTCTACCCGCCGCGGCGCTAGAGCTCGCTCACGGGCTCCGAGCGACCAGGCGCGGGTCGGCCCAGCCGGCGAGGTCGTCGGCGAGTGGCGGCGCGCTCGCGGCCTCGATCGCGAAGCCGAGCGTCACGTGCCTGCCGGCGTGCGCGGCGAGGTCGATCGTCACGGGATTCCAGGCGCGATCCTCGAGCCGCCGCTGCGGGTCGACGGCGGTGCGGAAAGCTGGCGCATCGTCGACCGTGACCGAGAATGTGAACGGGCCGGCCGGCGGATCGAGCCAGCGCTCGGGGTTGAGCCCGTAGGCGAAGTCGAGCCGCGCCCCGCCGGACGGCACGTCCAGCGCGACGCGCGCCACGACCGGCGCGGCGGCCGTGCCCACGCGCTCGGCGAGCACGGGGGTGAAGGGCCAGAGCGCCGGCACGAGCCGGTCACCGGCGGGAAGCTCCGTGCCGGGCGGTGGCGCCTCCGGCCGCCGCTCGAGTGCGCACCAGAGGGGCCCGAAGGGCTCGCGCGCGAAGACGCGCGCGATCGCGTAGCGCCGGACGAGGTGCGCGAAGAGCCGCGGCGCGTTGTCGCGGAAGGTCCCCAGGCTGGCGTACTGCGAGAGGCTGTAGATGACGAGCCCCACGTGGCGCGCCTCCAGGTCGGCGATGATGCGCTCGTCGCGCGCGGGGTCCTGCCCGGGCCAGATCACGTGGAAGCCGCCCGCGCCCTCGCGCCCGGCGAGGAACTCGATCATGGGCTGGAGCGGGTAGACGGGCACCGGGGCACCCGGCGCGGCGTGCGCGTCGATGTAGGCGAGCAGCTCGTCGACGAGCGGGCCGTGGTGTCCGTCCACGAGCACGCCCGCGCGTGGGCTGGCGAGCGGCCAGGCGAATGCGTGGCGGAGCTCCGCGCCGAGCTCCAGGGAGGCGAGTGCGAGGAACCCTACTCCTACGCCCGCCGCGACCCGGAGCGCACGCCACGGCGCCGCGACGACCAGCGCCGTCCCGAGAAGCAGCGCCGGCGGGTAAACCATCATCAGGTGCACCCAGTCACGAGGCCGGTTGAAGGCGAGGAGGAAGCCACCCGCGTAGGCGAGCAGTACCAGGTGGCTCTCGCGCGCGTCGCGGCCGAGCCAGCGCACCGCCGCCACGATCCAGACGAGGAAGGGCACGTAGAAGAGGAGCTTCAGCAGGACGTCCCATACGGCGGTGTCACGGTAGAGCCAGCCGGCGTGGATCGCGCCCCAGCGCTCGTCGAGCGTCAGGAGGACCGCGGGGAAGTAGCTGCCGATCCCGGCGCGTAGCGCCGCGTCCTGGTGGAGGAGCGGCAGGAGCGGTGGGAGGCCGACGTAGCGGGAGGTCGCCGCCAGACGGAGCGGACGGAAAACCGTCTGCTCGAGGAGGGGACGGGCCGCGCCGTTGACCACGAAGTAGAGGAGGGCGGGCGCCACGACGAGCGTGGCGCCGAGCGCGAAGCCGGCGACGCGCTGGAGGCCCGGCGGGCGCGCGAGGAGGAGCGCCAGCCCGAGCGCCGCGCCCACCCCGAGGCCGTAGTCCTGCTTGCAGAGGATGGCCGCGCCGACCAGGGCGCCCGCCCCGAGCGCGCCGCCGCGGAGGACCAGCACGACGGCGCCCGCGAGGAACGTCGCCGCGAGCGACGAGTAGCTGACGATGTGCCAGTGCGGGAACGCCCAGACGCGGTAGCAGAGGAGGAGCGCCGCGATGCCGAGCGCGCCGGCGCGCGGCATGACGGCGCGCGCGGCGCGGAAGAGGAGCGTCGTGAAGATCGTGAACATGCCCACGGCGAGGACACGCGAGGACCAGATCGACGTCCCCACCACCCGCAGCCACGCCGCCACCAGGTAGAACGCCCCCGGAAACGGGTTGTCGACGTACACGTCGCGATAGAGGAGCTTCCCGCGCGCGATCTCCTGGGCCAGCGTCAGGAGATAGCCCTCGTCGAGAAGGGAGAAGCCGCGGTCGTAGATGGGGAGCTGGACGGCGACGGCGGCGACCGCCACGCCCAGCGTGAGCAGCGCCTCGCGATGGTCCCGCATCAGCGCTCGCCGGCGATCGCGCTCAAGGGACCGCGGAGACTAGCAGCGCGACCCTCACGACCGCAACGAACGCCCGACGGTGTAGTGTCCTGCGCCGACCTCAGTGCGACGTGCTAGAAGACGGTCGTGAGGCGCGCGGTCGTTCTGCTGGCCGTCCTGATGCATGGCGTGGCTTGTCGGGACT
>WNEZ01015928.1_pt1 | contig 11331 bp, 9 predicted proteins | sample 5400521 | NCBI WGS metagenome assembly WNEZ01 (sample SAMN13153339, study PRJNA577476) | soil metagenome | isolation source: 120 cm saprolite under Douglas fir tree site 2 hole 1 replicate 1 | place: USA:California | collected 2015-04-18
AGTTGCGGGCGCTCTGGGGTCTTTGGGCGTTTCGCGCCAACAATGGCGAGCATCGCCTGGCGCTGGCGCTTGCCAAGAGGTTCAGCAGTCTTGCGACGAGGAAGCCCGACCGGTCCGACCTGCTCATCGGCGATCGAATGGTCGGGTTTGCGCTGCATTACCTGGGAGACCAGGCCAATGCGCGGCGCCACATCGAGCGTATGCTTTGCAGCTCTGTCGTCCCCGCTCGCCGATCGCACACCATCCGCTTTCAACATGACCAGCGACTGGCGGCTCGAGCCGCGCTTGCGCGCATCCTCTGGCTTCAGGGATTTCCCGATCAGGCGATGAGCACCGTCCGAAACATCGTCGAAGATGCAAGCGCCATCGATCATGAGGTTTCACGGTGCAACGCGCTTGCCGCAGGAGCGTGCCCCGTGGCGTTCCTTGCCGGTGATCTGGCAGCGGCCGAACATTACGTGGCGATGCTGCTCGACCATTCGACGAGCCATGCGCTGGACGTCTTGCATGTCTGGGCGCGCAGCTTCCACGGAGCCCTCCTGATCAAGCGTGGCGATGTCGTCCACGGATTGCGGATTCTCCGCACCGCGCTGGATGAGCTCAGCGAAACCGCTTTCGCGCTGCCCTACACGGCGTTTCTCGGAGAGCTGGCAGAAGGCTTGGGTCGGGCCGGACGGATTTTCGAGGGGCTTGCCGCGATCGACGAGGCGCTCGCGCGGTCCGAGCGCACCGAGGCGCGCTGGTGCCTCGCCGAGCTGCTGCGCATCAAAGCCGAGCTGACGTTGGCGGGCGGGCTGACGGCCACCAATGCGGCCGAGGACCATTTCCACCGAGCCCTCGACTGCGCGCGCCGACAGGGCGCTTTGCGTCCATGGGCACGAGAGCAACTAAAATAGGCCGCTCCGAGCGCTCCGCACCGCAGAAAACCGTGCACAAATTGAAACACCTGGAAGCGAGCGGCTTTTGATCGTGGCTGGGGGTACGTGAGCGTAGATGGTTGCGTTTCCCCGCAACCACCTACTTGACCCGCGGCACGCGTGGGCTTGAGCGGAAACCATCGCGTGTGAGGGCGTCATTCTCTGCCGAGCACTTCGCAGAAGTGCGAGGGGACGGAGATCCATCTTTTCGCACGTGGCTGTTGGATTCCCTTCCCTCGGCGAGCTCCGCTCGCCTCGCCGGGAATGACACCAGAACGCCATAAGCGATCGCCCGCCTTTCGGCGGGAGCCCGAAGCTTCGAACCAGGCAGCGTCGGCCGCTCGGACGGCGCGCGGACCGTCAGCTGCCACGGTAGCAAAGATCTCGATTGCAAATGCGGGGAACCCTGCGCTATCATTAAAAATGGAATTATATTCCATTTGATGGAATATATGGTGTTGACCTTTCGACGAACCCTACGCGACGAAACGATGATGCCGCACGCCCTTCCATGCGCGCCCGAGCTCGCGGTCATCGAGGGGGTTCTGGAACTCCTTGAAAAGGCTCGGCTAAAGCCAGCCGACATCGACGTCTTCGTGCACGGCACGACGCTGGCGACGAACGCCATCATCGAGCGCAAGGGCGCGAAGACCGCGCTGATCGCGACCGAGGGCTTCCGCGACATCCTCGATATCGCCGATGAGAGCCGCTACAACCAGTTCGACATCTTCATCGAGCGCCTGAAGCCGCTGACCGAGCGCTATCTGCGTTTCACGGTGCCCGAGCGCGTCGATGCGGCGGGAGAAATTATCAAGCCGCTTCAAGAAGATGCAGTTCGTGTGCTGGCAAAGAGATTGCGTGCGCAGACCATTGAGAGCGTCGCCGTTTCGCTCATGCACGCCTATGCGAACCCGGCTCACGAGACGCGCATCCGCGACATCCTGATCGAGGAGATTCCCGATCTCTATGTCAGCCTTTCCTGCGAGGTCTCGCCGGAGATCCGCGAATACGAGCGCACCTCGACCGTCGTCGCCAACGCTTATGTGCAGCCGCTGATGGCAAGCTACCTGACGCGGCTGGAAAAGGAGTTGGCAGGCCGCGGCTTCCGCTGCCCGCTCTATCTCATGACCTCCGGCGGTGGTCTCACGACGCTGCGCACGGCGGCGCGCTTCCCCATCCGACTGGTGGAGAGCGGACCGGCGGGCGGCGCCATCCTTGCGAGCCATTTGGCGCGCGAGAACGGGGTCGAGAAGGCGCTCTCCTTCGACATGGGCGGCACCACCGCCAAGATCTGCCTGATCGAGGATTACGAGCCGCAGACGTCGCGCTCCTTCGAAGTCGATCGCCGTGACCGCTTCATGAAGGGTAGCGGCTTTCCCCTACGCATTCCCGTCATCGAGATGGTCGAGATCGGCGCCGGCGGCGGCTCCATCGCGCATGTCGACGCCCTACGCCGCATCTCCGTCGGGCCTGAAAGCGCAGGCTCCGAGCCCGGCCCAGCCTGCTATGGGCGCGGTGGCGAGAAACCAACTGTCACCGATGCCGATGTGATCCTCGGCCGGATCAATCCGATCAATTTCGCCGGCGGCCGCATTCCGCTCGACGCCGGCAAGGCCTCGTCCGCAGTCGGCGCCCGGATCGGCAAGGCCTTCGGCATGTCGGATTCGCTCGCCGCCTACGGCATCTCGGAGATCGTCGACGAGAACATGGCGAACGCAGCGCGCGTCCATGCGGTCGAGCGTGGCAAAGCCGTCGCCGACTATACGCTCATCGCCTTCGGCGGTGCGGCGCCGCTCCATGTGGCGCGCCTCGCGGAAAAACTCGGCATCTCGCGCATCATCGTACCGCCCAATGCTGGCGTCGGCTCGGCGGTCGGCTTCCTGCGCGCGCCGATCGCCTTCGAGGTAGTGCGTAGCCGCTATATGCGGCTCGCGAATCTCGACCTCGATGCCGCCAACAGCCTCCTTCACAAGATGCGCAAGGAGGCGCAAGACGTCGTCGCCTCCGGAGCCGGCGGCGCGGCGCTCGCCGAACGGCGCTTCGCCTTCATGCGCTATGTCGGGCAGGGCCACGAGATTGTCGTGCCGCTGCCGGATCGCGATCTCGTCAGCCATGACCTAGTGGGACTGCGCGCCGACTTCGAACGCGAATACACGGCTTTGTTCTCGCGCACCATCCCGAATGCCGAGATCGAGATCCTGACCTGGACACTGAGCCTCGGCACGGAGGCCGCAACCGCTTCGACCGCGCCAACCGCCAAAGGCAATGGCGACGCGCAGTCGTCCGGCTTGCGCAGAGTCTACGATCCTGAACGCGATCACATGCCGGAGGTCCCGGTCTATTTGCGGGCGCAGCTTGCACCCGGCAGCCATATCGTCGGGCCGGCGATCATCGCCGAGGACGAGACCACGACTTTCGTGAGCACGTCCTTCGACGCTTCCGTCAACACCCGGGGCTGCATCGTTCTCGACCGCAAGAACTGAAAGGAGACGACATGACCGACCTGTCCGGCCTCTCCGAACTGCGCAAGCAGATCATGTGGAACCGCCTCATCGCCATCGTCGAGGAGCAGGCGCAAACACTTTTGCGCACCGCCTTCAGCCCGATCGTGCGCGAATGCGGCGATCTCTCGGCCGGGGTCTTCGATCTTCAGGGTCGCATGCTTGCGCAGGCCGTCACCGGCACGCCCGGCCATATCAACTCCATGGCGGTCTCGGTCGGGCATTTCATCAATGCCTTCCCTCTGTCGACCATGCGCGAAGGCGACGTCTACATCACCAACGATCCCTGGATGGGCACCGGCCACCGCAACGACTTCGTGGTCACGACGCCCGTCTTCCATCGCGGCAAGCTCGTGGCGCTGTTCTCTTGCACCAGCCACCTCACCGATATCGGCGGCATCGGCTTCGGACCGGACGCGACCGTCCCGGTCGAATGCGAAGGCGACCTCTATTCGCTTGCGAACTGCAACGAGATCGGTGCGCGCCGCCTCGTCGAGATGCTCGAGGAATTCGGTCTCGCCGATATCGAGGGGCTGGCGAACCACGTCGTCGAGAGTTCGCGCGAAGCCGTGCTCGCCGCGATCCGCAAACTGCCCAACGGCTCGTGGAGCAACACCATGACCGTGGACGGCTATGACGAGCCGGTGACGCTAGCGGCAAAGCTCACCATCTCCGACGAGGGCATCGCGGTCGACTACGCGGGGACATCCGCGCAGTCGCGGCGCGGCATCAACGTTCCGGCGACCTACACTGCCGCCTATACGATGTTCGGCCTTGCGAGCGCGCTGGTGCCGGAGGTACCGAGCAATGCCGGCTCGCTCGCCCCGTTCACCGTGACGGCGCCGCCCGGATCGATCCTGAATGCACAGCGCCCGGCCGCAGTGATGAGCCGCCATATCATCGGCCAGATGCTGCCCGACGTCGCCTTCGGCTGCCTGCGCCAGGCGCTTCCCGAGAAAGTTCCGGCCGAGGGTACATCCTGCCTGTGGAACTTGATCATGGTCGGCGGTGACCCTGCGACCGAAGACCAGTTCGTCTCGACCATCGTGACCAATGGCGGCACGGGCGCACGCCCGACCAAGGACGGGCTCTCAGCCACCGCCTATCCCAGCGGCGTGCGCGGCTCGCCGATCGAGGTCGTCGAGGCGACGACACCGTTGGTGTTCTGGAAGAAGCAGTTCCGGGCAGGTTCCGGCGGCGCGGGCCGCTATCGTGGCGGCCATGGCCTCGAGATCGAAATCGAAAACCGCTCGAACCAGCCGCTCATCCTTCAGGCCGCCTTCGATCGTGTCCTCTATCCTGCGCGCGGGCGCGACGGAGGACATGACGGCGAGCGCGGTTCGCTCTTGCTCAGATCGGCGGGCACCAAGCTCAAGGGCAAAGGCGCGCAGGAGGTTCCTGCTGGCGAAAGGCTCGTCGTGCATACGCCGGGCGGCGCCGGCCTCGGCAAACCGACCGAGCGCGACAAGGCCCTGATCGAGCGCGATCTACGCGACGAATTGGTCTCACCGGCGCAGATCGCGAGCGATTACGGCATGGCCCTGCAAGCGGCGGAATGATGTCGAGGATCCATCCATGACCCAAACCGTAGCCATCGTCGGCGGTGGCGCAATCGGCTCCTCGATCGCCTATTTCCTGACAAACGATCCTCTGTTCAAGGGCGAGGTGGTCGTGATCGAGCGCGATCCGGCCTATCGTTTCGCGTCATCCGCTTTGTCGGCGAGCTCGATCCGTCAGCAATTCTCGACGCCGGTGAATGTGGAGCTGTCGCGCTTTGGCATCGGCTTCCTACGTGATATCGGCGACCGGATGGCGGTGGACGGCGACCGCCCGGCGCTCAGCCTCATCGAAAGAGGCTATCTCGTCACCGCGGGCGAAGAGTCGGTTCCGACGATGCGCGAAGTGCATGCGATCCAGCAGGACCTCGGCGTGCCCTCCGCTCTCCTCGATCCGCGACAGCTCGTCGAGCGTTTCCCCTGGATCTCGGCGGAAGGCGTGGCGCTTGCCTCGATCGGCCTCAAGGACGAAGGCTGGTTCGACGGCTATGGCCTGCTTCAGGCCTTCCGCAAGAAGGCGCGCTCGCTCGGCGTGCGCTATGTCGCGGACGAGGCGACTGGTTTTGCGCGCAGCGGCGACCGCGTCACCGCCGTCGAGCTGAAAGGCGGTGAGAGCATCCCCTGCGATCTTGCGGTCAACGCCGCCGGCCCCTGGTCAGGCAAAGTCGCGGCGCTGCTCGGCGTCGATCTGCCGGTGCGGGCACGCAAGCGCAACGTCTTCATCTTTTCCTGTCGCGAGAAGCTCGCCGATTTTCCGCCGATCATGGACTTGTCGGGCATCTGGATGCGACCGGAGGGCGACAAATACATCGTCGGCTATACGCCAAAGGACGAAGAGCCCGATCCTGACGATCGGCCGCTCGACGTGATTGACGACGAAATGTTCGAAGAGAAGATCTGGGAGCCGCTCGCCGCACGCGTACCCGCCTTCGAGGCGATCAAGCGCCAGGGCGCCTGGGCCGGCTACTACGAGGTCAACACGCTCGACCATAACGGCGTGGTCGGCCCGCATCCCGCCCTCGCCAATGTGCTGTTCGCGAGCGGCTTTTCCGGCCACGGCATCCAGCATTCGCCGGGCGTCGGCCGCGCGGTGGCGGAACTCGTCATCCACGGCGGCTACCGCAGCATCGACCTATCGCCCCTTTCCTTCGAGCGTGTCATCGCCGGCAGGCCCATGCTCGAAAAGAACATCTTCTGACGTCGCGTCTGCCGGCGTCGATGCGAGGAATGAATATGCGTCTCAAGGACAAGGTCGCCGTGATCACCGGCGCCGCCCAAGGTATCGGTTACGCCTGCGCGGAACGCTTCGCTGCCGATGGCGCCAATGTGATGATGTCCGATATCAACGCCACCAAGCTCGAAGAGAGCGCCAAGCGCCTCGGCGCCACCTTCGAACCGGCTGACGCAAGCCTGAAGACCGACGTCGATCGTCTCGTCAAGCGCACGATCGAAGAGTTCGGCCGGATCGACATTCTCGTCGCCAATGCCGGCATCACCAGCCTCGCCGATTTCCTCGACGTGCGCGAGGAGGAGTTCGACAGGGTGATCCGCATCAATCTCAAATCGCAGTTCCTGTGCGGGCAGGCGGTGGCGCGCGAACTGGTCCGCCAAGGCCAGGGTGGCGTGATCATCAACATGTCCTCGGTGAACGCCGAGCTCGCGATCCCGAACCAGGTGCCCTATGTAGTTTCCAAGGGCGGCTCGAACCAGCTCACCAAGGTGATGGCGATGGGGCTCGCCCAGCACGGCATCCGCGTCGTGGCGATCGGCCCCGGCACCATCATGACCGATCTCGCCAAGGCGGCCGTTCTCAGCAGCGACGAAGCGCGCCGCAGGGTCATGTCGCGCACGCCGCTCGGGCGTGGCGGCGAGCCATCGGAGGTCGCGAGCGTTGCCGCCTTCCTCGCGAGCGACGATGCTTCCTACATCACGGGACAGACGATCTATCCCGACGGCGGACGGCTCGCGCTCAACTATACGGTGCCGGTGGCCGACTGAGACAGCCTGTGGCGTCTCGGGCGGGGCAGCGGGATCGCCCACCCCTTTCACTTCACGCGTTAGCGGAGGAGATGATGCCTACCTACGAGCCCGTCACCGCGATCCTGCGCGCGCTGAACGTGCTCGAAACTATTGCGGTTCAAGGCACCTCGACGATCAAGTCCCTGCACGCAGCTACCGCCTTGCCCAAGGCAACGCTGGTGCGGATGGTGGAAACGCTCATTCATGCGGGCTACGTCTACAGCGAGGGCGATGCTCCATCCTACTCCCTGACGGCGCGTGCCCTCACCCTGGCCGGCGGGTTCAACCAGGGGCGGCGCCTCGTCACACTTCTCGGGCCGATCCTCGCGGAGGTCCAGAAATCGACGCGCTGGCCCTCCGACATCGGCATCTTCGATCGAGATGCCATCGTTATCTTGGAGACAAGCCGTCAGCCCGGCGGGCTCAGCGTCAATTGGCAGGTCGGCTCGCGCCTCTCGCCCGTGCGAACCGCGCTGGGGCGCGCCTATCTCGCCTTCCTGCCTGATGACGAACGCGGCGCTACGCTCGTCGCCTTCAGCCAAACGATTGGCGAGCCCAAGGATATCGGTCGCTTCGAGGCGAGCCTCGCAGAGGTGCGATCCCGCGGCTACGCGCTCAACGATCAGGAGGACAGGCCAGGCATACGCTCGATCGCGGCGCCCATCTTCGAAGGATCGAAAGCCGTCGCCAGCGTGAACATCAGTGTCGTTGCCGAAGTTATGTCGATGGCGGAGCTGGAAGAGCGTCATGCCCGACAGATCGTCGATATGGGGAAGCGCATGTCGGCGGCGCTCGCCTGACCTCTCATGGCGAAGGTCACATCACCGGTGAAACGTGACCCCCACTACTCGCAGCTTCGCCAGCCCCGTCAATCTGCGCCTTCACTCGCCGGATCCAACAATTGGGCGCTAGCCGCGTAGTCAGCCTCCTGACAGCCGGTCAGCATGGAGGCGATGGGGCGACAATCAGCATCGGTCAACGCATGGATCTTTGTGGTGCCGCCGCGTCAACGGCCGATCGCCTGATTGTGTTCCCCCCCTTTGCCGCCCGGCGCGCATCGATGCGCTTTGACGGCCGAACTCATGCCAGAGCTCCGGCTTGCCAGTGATCGCAGAGGAGACGTGCAACCGTCCGATTGAGGCATGCGCCGCGGCGCGGCTGAATCACCGCCGATCGCGCCGTGCCGCTGCAGAGCAGACTGGGAAGCACTCTGTTGCCATGTCGATCAGGGTTCGTATTTTCGGCCCACCAATGGTTTCGTTCATTGGTTGGGGAAGTTTGTGGGTCGCCACTGGACGACCCACAGCAGAATGACGCGGCTTCAGCTATATAGAGATACCTTATGGCTAGGGAGCAGGAGCGACATCCAAGCCGTCAACACCACTTCGCGCAACTGCTTCGGTGAGGAAGCCACTGGCACGAAACTCGTTCAGCGCCTTTTCAATTCGAGCGAGGCGATCGGGACGATCGATTGGGACAGCGATAGTCTGAGGCACGCCATAGAAGTTGTCCGCGAGTAGGCGCAGCCCCGGAACGTCCTTGGTGTTCGCAGCCAGCCGTTGGCGATTACCGGCAAAAGCCACCACCGTCCCATCCTGTAGCCACCGGACAGCCTCTCGAAGAGTATAGTCCGCGGTGGAACGCACGCGTGCAATCTTCAATCGCTCCTGAAGCCAAACCCCAACGCTATCGTCGGTATTGATGCCGATCACCAGCCCCGCACGGTCCAGATCGTGCACGGATTGCAGATGCGAGTCGGTTCGAACGAGTGCACTCTGCTGTACCAACATGTAGGTTTGAGAATACAATACCTGGCCTGTACGCTCAGGATTGGGCGCGACGTATCCGATGTCCGCATTTCCATTGCGCACAGCTTCAAGTACGGCCGCAGCTGTGGGGAGAGGCGTGATCGTTGTCGGAACGTCAGCCCGTCTTCCAAGCTCTCGCGTGATGTCGGCAACAACGCCTGTTACGTTTCCGGTTTGGGGATCGAGCCGCGCTTGTGCCAGATTCGCGACGATGTAGACAGCGCGCAGCGTGCCGGTCGGGGCGAGAACAGCGTCGGCGGCCATGGCATGTCCGGCAAGTAGAAATATCAAGGACGCGATGGCAGGCAAATGCCATCGACTAATCTCCGTGTTGCGGCCCCAGCAATGACGACCTGCATTCTTCCCGCTTTTTTTACGAGGGTCCGTTAGCGTCATGTCAGATCTACTTGCGTGGTGCCAGAGGCGGCTGGGTTGACGTAGGTGGTTCCGCTCGGGCCATAACCGGCGATCGCAATGAGCAACGCCTCGTTGCGGGTTTCCCCGAAATGGTTCGCGCCGGCCGGCTCCGTGTAGATGCCTCCAGGCGGAAGCGCCTTGAGCTTAGTTTCGTCATAAACATCGCCGAAGGCGACAAAAAACGTTCCCGACAGCACGGACATGAAGCGGGAATCGGGATGTGAGAACGGCATGATCCGCCTGTTGGACTCAAGGTGGATCAGCACCGTGTCCAGCCCGGCCTTCGATGGATCCCCATAGAGCACGGTGGCGCTCTGGCCGCCGACTTGAGAAATACCAACCGTGCCGGAGGCGCTGCTGGTGACGGATAGTTCCTGCGGCGTCGACAAGAAAAATGGCATCGCTGCGGTGGCGCCGTGCCCGGACCGCTCCTCATTGCCAGGTTTGTCGGGGCCATGCATCTGCGTCATTTTAGGCCTACTTGCTTGTGGCTGGGGCATCGGCGGGATTGACGTAGGTGGTTCCACTAAGACCGTAGCCTGTGATTGCAACAAGCGCCGGTTCGTCATGAGTTTCCCCAAGGTGGTTGGCGCCGGCCGGTTCGGTGTAAATGCCCCCAGCTGGAAGCGCCTTGAGCTTGGTTGCATCGAAAGTGTTGCCGAAGGCGACAAAGAAGGTCCCCGACAGCACGGTCACAAAGCGTGAGGCGGGATGCGAAAGTGGCATAATTCGGTTGTTTGGCTCCAGACGTCACAGCACCGTATAGAGTCCAGGCTTGGTCGGATCACCGTAGAGCACCGTGGCGCAGTCAGGTCGAGACACTCGCGGACATGCCCTCTTGCCGCGAGCCGCCCTCATTGCGATTGCTCGAAGGTCTCGGGGATTGGGTGGGATGCAGAAGCCGGAACTTCGCGAGCTCGTGGCCTTCGCTGAGGTGGCACGCCAGCTCAATTTCACCCGTGCGGCGGCGGCGCTCGGCGTATCCCTCCCCAGCCTGAGCCAGTCCTTGCGAGGCCTGGAGGAGAAGCTGGGCGTCCGTCTCCTCACCCGGACAACACGCAGCGTGTCGTTGACCGAGGCGGGGGCGCAGCTGCTCGCCGACCTGGATCCCGTGCTTCAGGGGCTCGACACAGCGCTGGACGCGCTGACGAGCTTCCGCGATGGCCCGGGTGGGCGCCTGCGGATTCTCGCCTCACGCACGGCGGCGATGATCATGGTGGGGCCACTGGTCGGTCGGTTCCTCACGGCCTATCCAGACATCGAGCTCGAGATGCTGGTCGACGACCTTCACCTCGACCTTGCCGCCCATCGGATCGAAGAGGTGCTTATGGCGGCACCGGCTTACCTGCGCACCCGCACAAGGCCCCAGAAGCCCGAGGACCTGCGCGACCATTGGTGCGTCCGGCGGCGCTCCTCCTGGGACGGCACGGTGCAGCCCTGGGTCTTGCAAAGGGGGGATGAGAAGGCCGCGCCCGCCGTCGGGGCCCACTTCGTGGCCAACGATCTGCGGGTGCTGGCGACATCGATCACCGGGGGAGCCGGGATTGGTCTTCTGCCCAAAGTGCTTGTTCGCGACGTCCTGGAGACCGGCGCTCTCGTGCCCGTCCTGGAGGAGTGGTGCTCGCCGATTTCCGGCATCTACCTGTTCTATCCGAGTCGAAGGCAAATCCCCGCTCCTCTCGGGGCGCTCATCTCCTTCATGCGCGATCATAAGCCCCCGGCTGGCTGGGCGGCGCTCGCCAGCTGAAGCCGCCTGAGCATAGAGCGCCAAGCACCTAACGACGAAACACCGGAGCAGCTCACGACTTTTTTGGATTTGGTGCGGATTCCGACGGAAGCCGGCCGGGTATTCCGACATGAAGCCGGCCACCGTTCCGATCTGAAGCCGGCCACGATTCCGATCAATAACCGGCCACCTTCGGCAGTCCTGCAGCCGGGTCAGCAACTCGGGCATCACGCTTCCCCTGTCGATCGACGCGGGGGGGGGCGGGATGTCGGCGAAGAGGAAGCTGACGATGAGGCAATTGCGACACATGCTGCAGCTGGCGCGGGACGGCGCCAGCACCCGCGAGATCGCCCGCGTGCTCGGGGTGGCGCGCAGCACCGTGCAGGA
>WNEZ01005245.1_pt1 | contig 11328 bp, 9 predicted proteins | sample 5400521 | NCBI WGS metagenome assembly WNEZ01 (sample SAMN13153339, study PRJNA577476) | soil metagenome | isolation source: 120 cm saprolite under Douglas fir tree site 2 hole 1 replicate 1 | place: USA:California | collected 2015-04-18
TCGAACATACGGTTCACTTCGCCTTTGCCCGCCGCCACAATCACCAGGTCGTGGCTCTTGCTGTAAGCGTCCACGTCCTGCGGGCTTGCGTCCTGGATAATGAGGTTCCCACCACGCTTGGCAAACTTGTTCAGCTCCCCGGCAAACTTCACCCGCTGATCCACCGATTGCCCGTAGTGGTCGAGCTTTGCCTCCCAGAACAGTGCGCGCGTCTTGTTTGGTCCGGGAATCGTGAACGCGATGCCCTCGGTGATCGGGCAGTCTTTTTCCCAGAAGTTGATCCCCAGGTCCCGTTCGTTCTGGAGAGAATCATGGAACATGAATTGGCTGGAGGTGACACGGCCGTTGAAGATCTGCTCCGGCCTGCGGTTACTGACGACCGTGACTTCATACTTCTTTTGCAGGAGTCCTAACGCCAGTTGCAATCCCGACTGCCCGCCTCCCACGATGGCGATTTTCCTCATCCGATTTTCTCCGGTTACACGATGCCCTGCATACGATCTCTGGGTGCCAAACTATAACCGACCTCGTCAAGTTTCGCCAAATGCCGGGCGCGTTTTCCGTGCGACCGATCATCTCCAAATATCCGCCCCCCTCTTGCTCGGCGTCCGAACCTCGTGATAGCCTTCCCGCTCCAAAGACAAGAAACTCCGGAGACGAGCATGGATGGATTGAAAGGCAAAGTCGCCATCGTGACCGGCGGCGCCACCAAGATCGGCGCGGCCGTGGCTCGCGCATTTCAGCGCGAAGGCACTAAGGTTGTGATCGCCGACATCAACGATAAAGACGGACAAGCCGTTGCCAACGCTCTCGGCCAAGACGCGCTCTTCGTGCGGACCGATCTCGCCGATGACTCTCAGGTTGCGAACTGTGTCGAGCGCGCGGTCGCTGCCTTTGGCGGAATCGATTTTCTTGTGAACCTTGCTTGTGTCTACATCGATGACGCCCTGAATGCCACGCGCAAAGACTGGCTCGACAGCTACAACGTCAATGTCGTCGGCGGTGTCATGCTGCTCAAAGCCGCGCGTCCGCACATGGTGAAGCGCGGCGGCGGCGCAGTCGTGAATTTCGGCAGCATCAGCGCGAAAGTTGCGCAGACCGGCCGCTGGCTTTATCCCGTAACCAAAGCAGCGATTCTGCAACTCACCCGAAACGAAGCCATGGACCTGGCCTCCGACAAGATTCGTGTGAATTCGATTTCGCCCGGCTGGACCTGGTCGCGCGTGATGGACGAACTGACGCACGGCGATAAGGAAAAGACAAATCGTGTCGGCGGTCCGTTTCACCTGCTCGGCCGCGTCGGCGAACCGGAAGAAGTCGCCCAGGGCGTTCTCTTCCTCTGCTCCAGCCATGCTTCCTTCATCACCGGAACCGACCTGGCCGTGGATGGTGGTTATTCCGCTATGGGCCCGGAGATGGCCACGCCCGCGATTTCAAAACTGACGGAGTAACTAAAGGCCGAACCTCGTGAAACGCATCGCGATTGTCGGAGCAGGTCAGTCGGGCCTGCAACTCGCCCACGGATTGCTGGCAGCTGGCTACCAAGTAACCCTCTTCTCTGACCACTCCGCAGATGAAGTTCTCGAAGGCCGCGTCCGGTCGAGCCAGTGCATGTTCGACTCGGCCCTCGAGATCGAACGGGACCTCAACCTGAATCATTGGGAGGAACAGTGCCCCAAAGTTGAGGGAGTCTCCTTCACGGTTCCGGATGGAATCGGAGGCTCGTCCATCGATTGGGCGGCCCGGCTAGACAATTTCGCTCAATCCATCGATCAGCGGCTGAAAATCCCGCGCTGGCTCGCCCAATTCGAGGGTCGAGGTGGCGAGCTCCGCATCAAGGCAGCCGGTCCGGAGGATCTGGCGGAATGTGCGCGCACTCACGACCTGGTCATTGTCGCCAGCGGAAAAGGTGCGCTCGGTCAACTCTTCGAGCGCGATCCCGCCCGCTCGCCGTTTTCGCAGGCACAGCGCACACTGGCCTTGACCTACGTCACCGGGATGCAGCCCCGCGTACCCTACTCGGCAGTCTGCTTTAACCTTATCCCGAACGTTGGCGAGTACTTCGTCTTTCCTGCTCTGACCACCAGCGGCCCCTGTGAGATCATGGTCTTTGAAGGTGTGCGCGGCGGCCCGATGGATTGCTGGTCCGGGAACCTCACGCCCGCTAAGCATCTCGCGCGCAGCAAGGAGCTCCTCGAGACCTTTCTTCCCTGGGAAGCGGCGCGCTGCCGGAACCTCGAACTCACGGATGACAACGGCATTCTTTCGGGCTGTGTCGTGCCGACCGTCCGCAACCCCGTGGCAAAGGTCGCGGGCCTACCAATTCTGGGCATGGCCGATGCGGTGGTTCTGAACGATCCCATTACCGGGCAAGGCTCGAACAATGCCGCCCGCTGTGCCGAGATCTACCTGGAAGCTATCCTTGAGCGAGGAGATGGACCCGCCGATGCCGAATGGATGCAGCAAACTTTTGATCGTTACTGGGCCGGCTATGCCAAATGGGTAACGGAGTGGACCAACTTGCTGCTGAGGCCGCCTGCCCACGTGCTCCGGCTGCTGGACTGCGCCGGAAAGAACCCTGCCATCGCGAGTGCTTTTGTGAATGGATTTGACGATCCCCGTACCCTATTCCCGTGGTTCACGGACCCGGCCGAAGGTGACAAGTTCATCCAGCAGGAAGCAGAGACGGTCGCCGAACGGTTCGACCGGCGGGACTTTCGTCGGGCTCTTGGCCAGTTCGCGACCGGGGTCACGGTGGTCACGGCCCGTGCATCTGACGGACGCAAGATTGGCGTCACGGTTAACTCCTTCTCTTCCGTCTCGCTCAATCCTCCGCTCATCCTGTGGAGCCTGGCCCGCCAGGCGCCCAGCTTTGCCGATTTCACCAGCTGCACTCATTTCGCGGTGAATGTCTTGGAAGCCAAACAGCATCACCTTTCGCGCCAGTTCTCAACGCCCTGGCCGGACAAGTTCGCCGGGGTAGATTTCGCCGAGGGCAAGGCTGGTGTTCCGATCATGAGTGGCGCGATCGCACAGTTCGTATGCCGCAAAGTAAAACAGTATGACGGCGGCGACCACGTCATCTTTCTCGGCGAGGTAGAGGAGTACAAGTACAACGACGGGGAGCCACTGGTGTTTCATTCCGGGCGCTACCGGATTGCGACCCATCATCCCGATATCGCGGACTGAAAAAACACACTTTTCCTGGGAGGCTTATGAACCAACTTGCTGCCTTGAACAAGCAATACATCGGGGGAGTATGGCGGGAAGGATCGAGTCAGAAAACCCTGACCGACTCTAATCCCTACAATGGCAAGAAAATCGCCGATTTCAGGCTGGCGAGCATTTCTGATCTCGATGAGGCCTATCGTTCCGCCGCCGCCGCTCAGAAGATCTGGACGGAAATCAATCCGTTTGAAAGGCGCACAATCATGGAAAAGGCGATCACCTGGGTCGAGCAGCACGAGTCGGAAATTACGGACATCATCATCGAGGAACTCGGTGGCACTGCTCTCAAAGCGTTCTTCGAGATCGGCTTGGTCAAGAACATTATCAAGGAGGCTTCCACCTACCCTCTGCGCATGAAGGGCGAAATCTTCCCTTCGCCAGTTGACGGCAAAGAAAACCGCCTCTATCGGATTCCGGTGGGCGTGGTGGGCGTGATCAGCCCCTTCAATTTCCCGTTCTTCCTGAGCATGCGCTCGGTGGCGCCGGCACTGGGCGCTGGCAACGGCGTAGTGTTAAAACCGCACGACGATACCCCCATCACCGGTGGAACGCTAGTGGCGCGCGTCTTCGAGGAAACCGGTATGCCAAAAGGTCTGGTCAACGTAATCATGGCCGACATTCGCGAAATTGGCGATGCTTTTGTGGAGCATCCGATTCCGCGCATTATTTCCTTTACCGGTTCCGAAAGTGTCGGTCGGCATATTGGGGCGGTGGCTGGCCGCTGCCTCAAAAGAGCCGTACTGGAACTAGGGGGCAACAGCGCGCTGATCGTCATGGCCGACGCCGATCTCGACTACGCTCTCAATGCCGCAGTGTTCAGCCGCTTTACTCATCAAGGCCAGATCTGCATGTCGGCGAACCGCGTCCTAGTACATCGCAGCCTGTACCCACAATTTCTGGAGAAATACGTTGGCCGGGTGTCGAACCTGAAAGTAGGCGATCCCCGCAAACCCGAAACCGATATCGGCCCACTGATCAACAAGGCACAGGTTGACACCCTCTGCAAACAAATTCAGAAGGCCATCGACGAAGGAGCCCGGGTCGTGTTGCGCGGGAAGAGTGAAGGTAATGTCATTTCGCCTACCATCTTCGCTGACGTTCGTCCCGACATGGCGATCGCTCGCAACGAGATGTTCGGTCCGGCAGTGTGCGTCATCCCGTTCGACTCGACCGAGGAAGCAATTCGCATAGCCAACGACAGCCCCTACGGTTTAAGCGGAGCCATCCACACGCGAAATGTGGAACAGGGAGCCGAGCTTGCACAGCAGATCGATTCCGGCATGGTCCACGTCAATGACGGGACCATCAACGATGAGCCTCTGGTGGCCTTTGGCGGAGAGAAAGCATCGGGCTTCGGCAGGTTGAACGGCAAGTGGGCGCTGGAAGAATTCACCACCCTGAAATGGGTTTCTGTTCAGCACAAACCGCGGCACTATCCGTTCGAACCGGCCGGCTCCATGTCATAGATCACAGTTCTTTCTGACAATACTTTTCACCCGCGATGAGGGCCAACCCGATACTGCGGTTCTCTAGATACCTCTACTGCGGGAATCCGACGCGGCGCACCAGCGTCCTTGCATTGCATCTCCTCAGTTGCAACAGCTTGGGCCGCAGCATACTTCGTTGCTCTGTGGTTTTACTGCTCGTACGAAAGCACTCATGAACTTGCCGTCCACTTGCGGTGCAATCGCATCCACATCAATGTTCTGGCCCGAAAGGAATTCGCGGGCATCTTCGATTCGGTAGACTCTTGTCGGTTCAAGGTCAATCTGTTCGAATCCAGCCGACGTTAGCTTGCTGCGGTACTCGTTTTCCTCAAGTGCTCCTGCAACGCAACCGACCCACAGAAGGACATTTTTGCGTATCTCGGGAAGCATTTCCCCACGCGTTACTACATCCGAGACGGCAAAGCGCCCTCCCGGCTTGAGGACTCGGAAGGCTTCCCGTAAAACACGATCCTTGTCTGCGGAGAGATTTATGACGCAATTGGAGATGATTACATCCACAGAATTGTCGGGTAGCGGGATGTGCTCAATTTCACCTTTCAGGAATTCGACGTTATCGACTCCTGCCCTGCGCTTGTTCTCGTTCGCCAACCGAAGCATTTCGTCAGTCATGTCGAGGCCGTAAGCTTTGCCGGTGGGCCCAACTCGCTTGGCAGAGAGCAGGACATCGATGCCGCCGCCGGAGCCAAGATCGAGGACAACTTCGCCGGGATTCAGTTTGGCCAGAGCTGTGGGATTCCCGCAGCCTAATGACGCGAGTAGAGCTTCTTCAGGAATCTGGCCTGCTTGCGATGCATCGTAGAGGTTAGAGGTGATCGGATCACCACAACCGCTGCCGGTAACCGGGCTGCTCCCACAGCAAGAGCTACCACCGCTCGTCACTCGCAGAGCCGCTTGTCCGTATTTTTCTTTCACAACTTCCTTAATATCTGTAGTGCTCATGTAATTCCCCTTTCATTTGCGGATCTGAATGATTGATTCTGGCTTGAGCGCTTTGTTGCGAGTGCAGCACTCGGCATACAAGAACTGCAATAGCTCCTGAAGTGCTTCGGTGTTGGCTGTGTAATGGAGGAACGTGCTTTCGCGACGGACATGCACAAGGTCTTCCGCCTTAAGCTTGTCGAGATGATGGGAGAGGGTAGAGTTTGGAATGTCCAGCTCTTGCTGAATCTCGCCGACAACAAGACCCTCGGGATGAGCGGACAGAAGCAATTGCATGATCCGAAGCCGTGGTTCCGTTCCCATCGCAGAGAACATATCCGCGTACTTGACCACCTGCTCGATGGATTTCCTGGATTTTTGGGCAGTGACCATATTTCTATAGTTGCAGAAATATGGTGAAGTGTCAAGCGAGTGTTTCGAAAAACCTCGCCTTTGGAATCATGAAATGCTGGAGTTAGTGGCGTTGCAGGTTTCCGATTCTCGCCAGCTCAGCCGCGCGGTGGCGGATACCACGCATGTTCCGGCTCAGGCTCAGACGTTCGACACAGACCTGGAGCGAGGCACAATGGCACTGCAGTAGGTGTTGAAGAAGCGACTTGAGTCGGCGTGAGCGCTGGATGGTTTCATCAACCTCTTTAATTTTCTCGCAAGCTAGTTTCTTCCATCGCTGGCCCACTGGGGCCCGATCCTGCAGGCCGCTGAGGAAGAGCTTGATCTCGGTCAAAGAAAAGCCCATCTCACTGGCGAATCGGATGAGGAGCAAACGATGCAGAGCATCGTTCGAATACACGCGTTGACCTCCGATACGGTAGGGGGCTGTCAGAAGGCCGGATTTTTCGTAGTAGCGGATAGCGGAGCTGTTGAGGCTTGCGCGGCTGGCGAGTTCTCCGATTTTCATTTCTTTATTCTTTCGTTAGAACAACGCTTGACTTAAAGCTGACTTTAACTTCTAGCATGTTGACGTGGGGCGTTGCAAATCATGGTGGAGGAAACAATGAACATGGAGAAGGAGCAATTTTGCCGGCTGAGGAAAGGGAGTCTATTGGGAGGGGGTCTGGCGTTGCTGATAGCCGGGGGTGGCGGGGGTCGGGTGCAAGGGCAAGCCTCGCCCCTGACAACGAATGCGGAGAAACAGACGATCACGAGGCAAAGTAAATTCTATTGCAACAGCAAAGCGCTCAATCCGAACGAACGGGCACGCCACAAACAATTGACCGACAAACTGGTCGCCGCGAGAAAGGACATCGTGGAAACGGAAAGGGGCTACGAATTCCAGTTCACCCCGGCAAATGTCTCGCTTGCGGAGTTGGCCGATTGGGTGGTTGCCGAGAGCAAATGCTGTCCCTTTTTCGATTTTCATATTGACTTGGAACATGAGGGTAGCCTGCTTTGCTTGCGATTGACCGGAGAAGAAGGAATAAAGGCGTTCATCCGCGCGGAATTTCAGGCGTCGGCGAAGTAACGAGACAGAGAATGTCGCGCATGGCTTGTCGCTAGGCTCGTATTCAGAGGCTCTCGGCGGATTAGCTCTCGGAAGGCAACTGTTAGTGGAGATCCTCAGCCTTCACCGTAACCCAGTAAAGCGCGGATTAGTGGAGCGTCCGGAGGATTGGTTTGTGTAGAGCGGACACTCCTGTCCGCTGCCTTTGACTCACGCACGAAGAAGAGGGAGTAGTCGAGATCGAATCGCACTGGACAGCAACCGGACGCGAGAACCAGGGAATTTATCCCACCGTTCGGCGACGCGATCCAGCCTAAGAGCCCCGCCCTTCGCTTGGCGATAGGACGGGCACCCCGCCTGCTCGCGCCTCCGCTGCTGCCAGTCATCTACGCCTTCAAAGCGAAACGGATTACGCCCTAGTGGAGCGCCGCCAGGGTTGTGTAGCGCGGGCGCCCTCGCCCGCGGCCTTTGACTTGTTCTCGGAGAAGAGGGAATGGTCGAGATCGAATCGCACTTGGACAGCAACCAGACGCGAGAACCAGGGAAGTTCGCAAACCCTCTTAGATGTGTGAAGAGGGTTTTTTATTTGGGCGGAGAAAGTTGCCTCGGAGGGTTTCCGAATTTGTGCGGTTTTTACTCCATTTTTGGATGTTTACTGGATGGGTATTACACAATACATTATGTCCCCCCCCAAATTTCCTGCAACGCTATGACTTTAAAGGACTTACTCCTAACGACTACATGGATATGGACTTAAGCTCGATTTTCGGCCTAAATTCCCGTTTTGGGGCGGTTTTGGGAAGGAGTCGCGCGTTTCCGCACTGGGGTCGCTCACTCTCGCTGAACAGCTTGGTTTATCAAAGAGTACTGGGCCGCTGTTTCTCGATCTTTCTTTAAGACAGCTGCTCCGGCTTTGCCGGTCATTTGTCGGTCAGGGGTCATTGTCGCATTGGCTGAGTTGCGTGTCTGTGCTTGTGGTCACTGGATGATGTGATGAAAAATTTCAGAGTGGGCTTGTCTGGGAATCCCGCTTCTCGCCTCTGAGAAGTTTCCTGCTGACAACCGTAACCGGGGGATGCGGCGGCAGCATCGCGGCCCCCTTCTCAAAAGGCGTGAGAAGGGGCGCACCCCAGCGCGACAAGTGGGCAACTTGTGAAGTGATCAAGCGTGATCCGAGCGCGTGGAGAAGCTACGCTATGTTCACCGCAACCCGGTAAAGCGTGGATTGGTGGAGCGTCCGGAGGATCGGTTTGTGTAGAGCGGACAATCCTGTCCGCTGCGTTTGACTCAAGCCCGGAGAAGAGGGAGGGGTCGAGATCGAATCGCACTGGACAGCAACCAGACGAGAAGCAGGGAATTTATCCCACCGTTCGGCGACGCGACCCGGCCTAAGAGCCCCGCCCTTCGCTTCGCGATAGGGCGGGCCACCCTCTATAACCGTGTCGGCGTTGTCAAGAGACACTTCGAGCGGGCGAGTGGTGAACCCACTGCCTTCGAGGCATCTCGCCTCAGGTTTTGCTTTTCCCTTAGTAGAAGGTTTTGGTGTTGCTTTTGTTTTTTGCTCATTCGACCAAGGCCCGCTTTTAGAATCGCGCGGTGGAAAACTGGTTCCACCAACCATCTATCCGGTCACTTACTTCCGATCATGATTCGTTGTTCGAACTCCCCGACTTTCTCGGGGAGGCAAGGCGCCCAATCAGCCCGACGATGAATTACTCCTTCACCAGGGTGGCCCACGGGCTGCCTTGCATGCGAACCAGCTGCGCATACCCGGCCTGGCTGCGCAACATCCAGTACATTCGTACCGCCAACTTTCTGGCCATCGCTACTTTCGCCACTCCGCTGCCGCGCCGCAACTTTAACCGTTGATAGTCCTGTCGTAACTCGGCGTCCAGACGCGCCGCCGTATGTCCGGCTTCGACCAACAGCGAACGCATCATGGGATTACCTTGCTTGGAGATCGCACCCAATCGCTGTCGTCCTCCCGACGAGTGTTCGCGCGGATTCAACCCCAAGTAGCTCACCACTTGCTTGCTCCGCTCGAAACGCCCCACCGGCCCGATGGTCAGTACGAAGGCCAGCGAAGTCACCGGCCCGACTCCGGGATGCGTCATCAGCCGCACTGCGTCCGCATTCTGCTCGGCCTGCTGTTCGACCGCCTGGTCCAGTTCGTGCAACGATTCGTCCAGTCGATCGAGCATCTCCAGCAACTCCTGCCGGCGATGACTCGCCCACCGACCCAGGACCAGGCTCTCCAACTCCTGGCGACCTTTCTTCGTGAACAGCTTCTTTTTCCGACACACCCCTTCGCCCATGGCCAAGGCGTGCAGTTGGTTGCCCACCGCATTGCGCATCCACACCAGCTTTTGCCGATGCCACACCAGTTGCCGCAGATCGCGCTCCTCCAGCGTCGGCCGCCAGATGCGCGGGAAGCGATCGCTCAACAGCAAATCCAACAAGTGCGCCGCGTCGCGCGCATCCGTCTTCTGTTTGCGCACCATCGACGCCCGGATCTGCGCCGCATCCCCGATCCACAACTCCTGCCCGAACTCGGCCAGCATGCGTTCAAACCAGCGCGTGTGTCCGGTAGCTTCGATGCCGACCCGCACCGGCGCTGACAGGGCCGCGTAGAAGGCTCGTGCTTCTCCGTTTTCGTGCTCTAACCGACGCTCGATCAGTTCGCCGGTCTCCTCGTCCAGCATCGCAACCTGCTGGTAGCGCGTATGCAAATCACAACCTACAATCTTCATGTGCTCGGCTCCTTTCCTCCGAGCCCTGGTTTGCTTGAGCGCACCAAGTCTACTCGGTCGTAAGGAGCCGACACGGTTATCTAATCAGTCGGACGGCGGGTTAAAAGTCAATGATTTTGATTGCGGGTGATTTGTGGCGACAAAGTTAGGCGTCAGCTTGGGAGGAAGTGCGACCCTTGGAGCGAGTCCTCAAGGTGAAGATCGATGGCGCGCCGCGCAAGAGGGAGGCCACTCTGGGGTCGGCGGTGTGGTAGGCCACCCTTCGGCTAGCGCTCAGGGCAGGCTTTCTTGAAAAGCGCGAGAAATGGCGCACCCCCAGTTGTTTCGGTCAATGTTAAAAAACAAACCCACGTTATACTTTGTCGTTAAAGTGGCCCACCCGCCGCTTCCAAGTCTACTCGGTCGTTTGGAGCCGACACGGTTATCTCATCAGCCCACACGCGCCCTCCTTTTACTGATTCTCAGTGCGCATTAGGCTGTGCAGGCAAGACCCATTGATAGCTGGGCACGCTGGGTACGCCCGGTTCTACAAGAATCCAGTCGTCCGAATTGTCAGCTAGGCGCCTGACGCGTAGCTGACGAGGACCGAACTCAAAGTCCAGTCGCCAATCGCGATTTTTGCCTCCGTCACACATATATGCGACTGCACTGCCATCGGGAGACCACCACAAGCCTGTGCGGCCACCTTTTTGCTTGAAGAGTTGCTTCCGCTCCGTCCCGGATGGCCGAATCGCATAGTATGCGCCATTGTCGTAAAATGCGATCCAGTCGCCGTCGGACGACCACGTGGGCCACTCGCCCGTCGCCAGTTCCCGCCATTTCTTCTCGCCGAGATCGTATATCCGTATACTGTCTCCGACACTATAGACGATCTGCTTATCGTCGGGCGACCAACACTGCGATGTCACAAAAGCGTTCGCTTCGAGTTCCTGAGTGGTCTTTGAGTCCAACTGTACGACCACAAGCTCTCCATGAATCTGTCGGCGAACCGCCGCATTTAGAGCCAGCTTGGATTTATCGTTCGACCAACAGAAGGACTTTGGCGATACAACGTCCGGATACTCTCGAAATTCACTTCCGTCTGGTCGCACGGTTGCTAGGTACAAGTGATACGGGTGATCGACCAACACGTCAAATGCAATCTCTTCATCGCGGGACACAGCACCGGCGTCGAGACGTGGTTTGCCGATGACGTTGACTCCCCTGAGCGCAAACGAGCGACTGGCAAAATTTATTGCGTGTAGGCGGGTGGGCCACTTTACCCGGGAAGTATAACGCGGGTTGTCTTTGAGTGTTGACACGAAATAACTGGGGGTGCGCCACTTCCCGCGCTTTTTTGAGAAGTGGCTTGCCAGACAGCCAGTAGTTTGGGAGTCCGGTCTTTATCACCGTTGGACGGTGCCCGCCGTTACTGCGCCCGCGCCCTTGTGTCGTTACTCTTCTGCCATGCGGCGTAATCTAA
>WNEZ01010377.1_pt1 | contig 11328 bp, 13 predicted proteins | sample 5400521 | NCBI WGS metagenome assembly WNEZ01 (sample SAMN13153339, study PRJNA577476) | soil metagenome | isolation source: 120 cm saprolite under Douglas fir tree site 2 hole 1 replicate 1 | place: USA:California | collected 2015-04-18
AGGTAGGAGGTTTTTGGGTTTTCGAGTTGTGGGAGTGGTCCCGAATAGCCGACCTGACCCGTATCTGTTATGTTGCCAAAGTTTTGGAAGGTCAGTCTCAGAGTTAGCTGGCCTCCCGCGGGGCCGCCTGGAATCAGATAGGGTTTTAGCGGGCTCCATGCCTCGCCACCTCCGAGGAGCATGTTTGGAGACGCCACGAGTTGCATTGCTTGGCCAAAGGGTTGGAGAAGAACGTGAGTCAGAACGGCTGGGGCGCATTCGGGGCCGTTGCTGATTTGGAACGTGAAGTATGTGGTGTTGGCTATCACAGGAGAAAAGGCGTTCTTGATGTAAGGACAGGGTTGGGGCTGTGGTGAGGGGTTTCCGACTCCTTGCGGATAGAGGAAGGTCTGGGCTTCAGGGTTGAGGTCTTCTATGTTGAAGTAGGTCGCTGTAAGATTGTTGTTGTGGATGCTAACTGTGACGTTTCCGACTTGCTCATAGGACGGGCTTGTGGGGCTGATATTCTTCGTGACGGTTAACGGACCATTCTGTTTCACATTGGGGGATTGTGAGAACTGAGTGCTCCAATGGTAAACATAGTTCGAGGTGTCGAGGAAGTATGCGTTAAGCGTGAAAGTTGGACTCGGGTTGTAGGATTGGAAGTTGAACATGCGATTGTAGGTTGTGCCCTTGAGAAGAGAGTTCACGCTAAACTGCATGGAGGTGGCAGAGGGCTGGCCGAGGAGTACGACCCCCGAAAAATCAAGGGTGAAGTGCAGATTGCTCGCGTCAATTGCTCCGGTATTCGTTACACTTAGAGTGAGGTTGAACGGTTGCCCTACGTTGAAACTCGGCGGCGTTGTTGCCCATGTCGCGCTCAGGTAGGGTGAATCGAAGGCAGGATAGTGGAACGTTACGCTCACGTCTGCCAATAATCTCTGGGCGGTTCCTACCCACGGGAATACTCCTACTACAAGCGTGGAACCAATGCCTGACTGGACTAGCATGTTGTTCGGGCTGAAACTCTTTACTTGTGCGCCGTCGGGCAATGACGCCACGAAGGTCTCGTTCGTGGCAGAATAGATTCCTCCAGTCTGGCCCACGAGCGAGCCGAAGCCGAGCATGTAATCTTGAGGTAGGGAGAAGGTCAGAGCTTTCTTGTGGACTACGATGACGCCGGTGGAGTTGAGCGCAAATGCAGGGGCTATTGCGGCTCCAATCGCTCTTAGGCTGAACACTTGTGATGCGATCCCTGCTGAACTAAACGCTGGAAGTACTGGATAGGTTAGGGATTCTAGACTGTTGAAAATAATGGCTGAACTTGACGTTTGGAGTAGCGGGGCCGTGTACTTGCCGATCATCGCAGACTTGGCGTTTGTGAGAGAGACGAACTTGTTGACAAAGTTCGAATAGGGATTCGAGGTGATGTTGGCGCCGAATACCGAGACAGGCAGGGTAAGAGGGTTTGAGACTATGACCTGGAATGATCCAGGTGCCATGCCAAAAACAGTCTGCACATCGGAAACTATCGATAGAGTATTACGTTGGACTCCTTCGATTACAAGGATCACACTGAAAGGCGCGACGCTGTTCGCAGAGTTTGTGACGTTTATCCCTGTGGTGCTGGACAAACTTGAGGAGTTGAAGTTGCTAACCATCAGGGTCACTCCGACATATTTGTAAATCGGATTCGTGAGATCCCAAGGAATTATCGTCGGGTCCAAGGCGTAGAAACTGCCTGCCGCCACGTCTCCCTGGGAGCTCACTACCATGCCGTTGACCTCAAAACTTGGGGGAAACAAATTCCCCAGATTTGGGGACGCCTTGATCGAGGGAACACTCCAAAGAACCGCTAGTGAGAGGACGACGAGGATTACCTGACGATATCCTGATGGTCGCATTCAGATTCTGCAACAGCCACATTTCTTTCGTTACTATGTTCCCTGTTACCGAAATTGTTCAGCGATGGTTCCTCACAGGAGGGCTCATTCGGGCGAAGCTGTCCCCAGTCGATAGCGCCTCGCGCGAAACCTCTGAGAACACAGGTCTCGACATCATCGCAAGTTTTCGGAAAAATATGTTAAATCAGTACACACCAGGTCGCATCTTATCATGAGGTTTTCAACCAAGGCCATCCATGCCGGGCAAGAGCCAGATCCCACCACCGGCTCGGTCACCGTCCCAGTCTATCTCACGTCAACATACATGCAACTTAGACCCGGTCGCGAGGGCAAATACGTCTACTCACGGACCGCAAATCCAACGCGTAACGCTCTAGAAGAGAGCCTTGCAGCCCTGGAGGATGGTAGAGTTGGCCTCGCCTTCAGCTCAGGTCTGGCCGCGACGACCAGTGTTCTGATGCTTCTGCGCAAAGGAGATCACGTAATTGCCGGGGACGACATTTATGGTGGAACTTACCGCTTATTCGATCAAGTTCTCCAAAACTACGGCTTGCAATTCTCCTTTGTGGACCCGAGGTTACCTGACAAGGTAGAGAAGGCGGTTCGAAAGAACACCAAGATGATCTGGATAGAGACTCCTACGAACCCATTGATGAGAGTCGTTGACATCCGAGCCATCTCGAAGATCGCGAAGAAGAGTCATGCGATGCTAGTCGTCGACAATACATTTGCAAGCCCCTATCTTCAGAACCCATTGAAGCATGGCGCCGACATCGTAGTCCACAGCACAACCAAATATCTAGGCGGCCACAGCGACTTAATTGGCGGTGCCGCGATCACGGCCGATACTGATATCGGTAAACGTCTCAAGTTTCTCCAGAACGCTGTCGGGGCTGTTCCAGGACCCTTAGACTGCTGGCTCGTATTGCGAGGAATCAAGACACTGGCTGTTAGAATGGATCGTCACAACTCCAACGCCAAACAGATCAGCGAATATCTCCTAAAACAACCGAAGGTTGAACAGGTACACTATCCCGGCCTTCCAGACCATCCACAACGCGATGTCGTCAAACGCCAGATGCGAGGACACGGTGGAATGCTCAGCTTCGAACTCAAAGGCGGATTCAGAGAATGCGAAAAACTGCTGAAGAAACTTCGCATACGCATGAGTGTGGGAATAGAAGACGTTGAAGATCTGCTCGAGGATCTTCAAAGAGGATTCAAAGGTCTCTAGGAAAAGAGGGAAATTCTGTACGAACGGTCAACGACTCTTCAGTAGGACCCACGTGGCATTCTACCGTCTCTCTAGAGGGAGAATAGGTGGCCGGTTATGGAATTCGCCGGTCCTTATTCTGACGACTGTCGGGCGCAAGACAGGCAAGAAAAGGACAACACCGGTCCTCTATCTTCGCGACGGCGATCGAATCATGATAGTCGCCTCCAACGGAGGCAGAGACCAGGAGCCTTCTTGGTGGACAAATCTCCAGCACGACCACCACGCCGAAGTTCGGATAAAGAGCGAAAAGAGGAAGATGATTGCAAGAAAGGCATCAGAGGAAGAGAAGAGCGACTTCTGGCCGTTGCTCACAAAGATGTACCCGGCATACAGCGACTACCAGCGTAAGACCAAGCGGGAAATCCCCGTCGTGATCTTGACAGAAGAGAGTCGCTGAGAGTTACGGAATAGGCTCAAGACCGCGAAGTTTGACCTTTGTCAGCACAATTGTTCTAGGCGTTCCGGCTCTTCGCAGCCATTTGCATAGCTACTTGTTTCATCATTCTCCCGCCGACCGTTGCCCCCGCCGCCTTCGTCTTGTTCATCAAGGGATTCTCCGGCACCCTCGCGTACATCATCATATAGGGAGCCATAGCCAGCACGATCTTGCTCTCAGCCTTCCGAATATGCTCCTCCAAGGTACTCCTTGGCTGGCCTTGCTTCTTAGCCAGATCATCCGCGGTGATTCGTTTCGGGATCTCGTAGTATCCGTTCTCCACCGCCGTTACCAACGCCTTCATCTGCTTTTCGGTCAATTGACCGAAAAGACTGCTCAGGGACAAGAGAAACGTATCATCCGTCATTCCCTCCGAGACAGACTTCTTGTGCAACACCTCCGTCGCACCAATCCTGTCCAAACCCCGGAGCAATCCCTTCAGATCGTTATCATCATACCCCACCAGACGGTGGTATTCCCATCCCCCCGCCAAGACCAGGGGAGGTATACGCATGAAATTGTGCCGGTTGATAATCGGACTGATCGGGGTTCCCTTGTGGTCCGAACCGCAACAACACGTCCGCGCCACCAACTGGAACTTGTCCTGACAGTACGTCTTCGAAATGATCTTGCCATCAAGATGCGCATTCGTGGTTGAGGTTATCTCCTTCTGCAACTCCTCGAACGAACCGAGACCAGCAGCCTCTATCTCGAGAACATCCGTGCCCCCATTACACCACAACGAGAACCTTGCGGTTGGAAATTTCTCGGTCAACTCGTTGTAGTGATCTCCGTGCCCCGTCGAAGGCTGAAACCGGAAAAACAGCTCGAACATGATCTGAACAAGATCTGACGGACGTTCGTTCCATATAACCGGTGTGCCGGCGTACGCCAGCAACTAATCACAGTCGCACAACGGTAAAACAACTACCAGCGCAGGACGGCTCAAAGATAATCCGCCAGAACCGCGTCCTCCTGGTTAGGTGAAAAAATAGATGGCATTTAGAGAAGATTGGACGAGAGTCACCCAGAGCATTCACGATCTCATCTCGGCGTTCAGGTCCTCTCCCGGACGAGTGTCGGGAAGAACCTGCAATATCATGGTAAGTTTTCCAAGGGTCCAGCGAACGACGATCCGCGTCACAAGCACCATGAACCCGAGATTCCTTGCAGAGATCGAGAACAGACGAAACAAGGCCTACCTGTCCAGCCTAAGGAACCAGATCAGGTAGGAAGAAGATCAGAATGCAAGCCAGCGAAGAAAAAGGCTCAATGGACCTGGGATTACCTGAGCATGTTGGAGAGCTTGCCTACGATCCCGTACATCGTTGTCCCGTGTGCGGGCAGATAGCCCGATGCTACACAGTCGATGGTTTCCACAACTGCAACCTCTGCGGGTCAACATGGCGGAACTAGCCGACAATGTGGCCGACGTCGGCCAATCTATGTCGTCGCGTACCTTGCTAGAGAGGACATTCCCTGAAGGTTTGCGATCCGCTCGGTGATACTGGGAAGACCTGCAATACGACGCCCTCCTCTCCCGCTCTTCAATCTGTCAATGTCGTCAAGACCCATGAGATCGATCTTCTTCAGCACATCCAGCAACGAGTTCTTTCCGACTACAACTGACGCCTGTGTATCCGCTTCTAGCCTTGCCTTCTTGAGATCCAAACTATACCTCTTGCCACCCAGGTAAGCCAAGGGCAAAACTAGTACCGGATAAAGAAGGATAAGCAACGGCGTCTGAAATACTATAGCAACGGAAATCGGCACCGCTAACGCAACTATCAGGGGCACTCCGGTGAAAAGGAAAGCCTTACCTCTCAGCGTTCGTCTGATCTTTTTCTCAAACAATAGCGAAGACGCGATCAAAGGCCGCCACTCCTCGACTGTCAGCTTTCCCATCATGCGTGCAGGCATTGCCAGAGAATGGCGAAGAAGAAAACACCAGTCAGAAGGAACAGAACGAGCACTCCGGCCTGCAGGGATCCACTCCATCCACCGAATATCCCTGACTCCAAGCCCCACAATGTCGAGCTGTTGACCGAGACTACTGGCAGTTTCTAGCAGCTTAGGATCGTCAGGACTGGTTGGAAGGGATCTTCGAAACCTGCTCAACTTGAAGCGCTAAACTTTGCATCAGCGGAGCTTTAAAGATCGATCTGAAACGTGACGCCCGCGACTCAGGAGATTCGCTTTGGATTTAAGCGGATTCCTAGGAGAATGATCATGATCTGGTGGCGTGGGAGGGATGGTAGAGGTGAAGAAAATATTACAGAGTGAAAATCAACCGAGTGCTAGAAAGGGACTTTCGCTGCGCTCCGTACTGCTCTTGGTGCTTCTAGTCGGCGTTGGTGCAGGCGCCACAGCATACGCTCTTGGCACAGCCTTCGCAGCAAGTACCGGTTCGTCCGCCACTACCCAACAGAGTACCAGCACAACTAGCACAACAACGGGTGCGCACAATTGCACGCTAGCTTCACTAGCATTGACAGCGGCATAGCAGGCATGTCGCTGCCCGTTTCAAACTCCCCATTTCTTCCCTCCCATGCTGATCTAGATCTGTGCCAACAGGATCAGTATTGTGGCAGCGTATCCTGTCAGAGCTCCGAGAAGAAGAATGATTGCGAGATGCAGGTATCTAGTCTTGCGGGCTCGGGACTCTATCATCTGTGTGTAGGCGCCTCTTATGCTTCCGGCTTCAGCGATCATTTTTGATGAGAAGAATCTTACCCACGCGACTCTGGTGCATGCTCCAGCCGAAAAGAGAACGAGAACCGTGCTCGCCCCGAACAGCGTGCTTGCAACCAATGGAATTGAATGAGACAGGGCAGTGCCCAAGAACGATGCCGTTAGAGCGAGCAGTATGCCGTCCAGAGTCACGATGATGTTGGCCTTCTGGTCCAATGTGCTAACGTGAAAGCTCCACAGCTGGAGCCACCTGTCTTCGCCCTCCGTGAGGTTTGCGATCGCCTCCTGTTCAGTTGGCATGGATCTCGCTGTTCACGTTTCCGTTTATGAGTTTCGAACCTTCATACTCCGAAGATATGTCCGGTTATTTCTTCCAGACCTCTCCGCCCGTGTAAGGATCCAGAAAGTTCAGCTGCATGTCTAGGACCTGCTGGTAGACCTTGCCCGCGTCTGTTCTAGAATAGTGTGTGACCCTACCATCGGTGCTGGCCAGGATCAATGATGTTCTGGTGAGGATCCCGCTGGGTCCGAGCAGTCGATCAAACGCTTTGTCGTCTCCGCCGAACGGTCCATTCAGTAGCGTGCTCTTGGGACACTTGTCCGCGAAGACCTCTATCATCTTCAGCACTGTCAGTCGCTTCTCTGCTTCTTTCCTTGTTTCCGGTGAGAGGGGCACTTTTCATCGGCCGAGCTTCTCAGCCATGGCCAACAGTCTGGAATATCTTCTTCGCAGGCCTAAAAGGCTGTAAATGGAGACTACAGAAAGCAGGAACAAGACAACCGTCAGAGCGGTCTCCACAACCGCCGACGTGTCTAGTGCTGGACGCATCGGAAACCCGAATCCGCCCGGCTGGAAATATACAAAGAAGAGCAGTCTGAGAAGCGATGAGATGGCCAGCAAGAGGGCGAAAGCAGCAATCAAAGCCTGCGTTGTAATCGTTCTTAGTAGGTCGTCAGCCATCCGGGCCGCGTCCTCCTTGAAAGCGGCCAATACTTCTTTTAGCAGAGGATCCTCGATTGACGACACGTTCTATCCCTCTCCTCCATGGAAATGAAAGGTGCTCACATTCGACTCGGGTTCCAGTGGATTTAAGCAGATTCCTAGAAGCCATCGCCTCTCGTACCAACGACTCTCGGTCGTCGGAACCATCGGCTCCGGCAAGACCACATTCGCCCGCAAAACATCCAAGCTCATCGACGCTCCACATATCGAGCTAGACTCTCTCCACTGGGAACCCAACTGGGTAGAAGCCCCCAACGACCTTTTCCGAGAACGCGTCAAACAATCATTACAAGGCGATGCTTGGGTCGTAGATGGAAACTACCACCAAGTCCGAGACCTCGTCTGGAGCCGAGCGGACACGGTTGTCTGGCTTGACTATCCCTTCAGAACCATCATCGCCAGGCTAGCCAAGCGGACTCTGAGGAGAATCCGCACCCACGAGCAATTATGGAATGGCAACCAAGAACACATTCGAGGACCGTTCACTCGAGACTCCGTGTTCTTATGGGCAATCAGAACATATCGAAGACGAAGAACACAATACCCCATTCTTCTGAGCAGACCAGAGAATTCGCACCTGAAAGTTGTAAGGTTGAGATCACCAAGGGAGGCGGCGGAATTTCTCTCAGAGCTCAAACAACTGGAAGAGTTGAGTTGAGTCAGCCAAAGCCGAACTATTCAGAGTCCCTCCGAACCACTCTGATCTCAAAAGGCATCTGGCACCGCTTCATAGAATTCGACGAGCCAGTCAGAACAGTCGAAGAAGCAGCGAGAAAAGTCCCAGCAGACAAGATCATCAAATCCATCGTCCTCATAGGCTCAGACAAGAAACCCATACTAGCAATACTCCCAGCAAAAAACCGGATCAGCTACAAGAAAATCAAAACAATACTCAAGGTCAAAGATGTGCGCCTAGCCCAGCCAAATGAGGTTCTCGAACACTCAGGTTATCCAGTCGGCGGAGTACCACCGTTCAACGAGATCAACAGAATCCTACTCGACCCAACCGTCCAGAGAAACGCAAGAAGCATCGCCGGCGGAGGAGATCCTGACAAACTCGTGGAACTCGAGACCAAGGACATACTTGAGTTCCTAGACCCAATAATCGCGGACTTTAGTGTCTAGGATACATCAGCTATTTGTAGACTGATTCTTGACCGCGGGACTCTTAGCTGACTACTTTCTTGAACTCGTAAATCGTCGCGCCCATGGTCAGAATCGCTATCAATGATATTACTCCGAAAGACAGGAAAAACGAGTTCCAGTTGTACCCGACCATTATCAGATCGCGAATCGCGTTCACTGCAAAGCTAATCGGGTTATACGCGGACACATTCTTCATCCATTCCGGCATCAGTCTTTTGTCCATCAGCGCCGTACTCATGAATAGAAGAGGGAAGGTCAAGGTTCCAGCTATTCCGAAGACGGTCTCAGCGCTCTTGGTCCTGAGTCCGAGAGCAAGGGAAATTCCTGACCACGCTAATCCGAAGAATGCCACAGTGAACAAGATCAAGACGTATCCTACGAATCCTGTGGTAGGAAAGACTCCCAGGCCATAGGCTAATACTAGTATGATGAGCGATTGCGCGAAAACCCGGAACGCGTCACTCAAGAGTCTACCCAGAAGGATGGACGCGCGACTAGCGGGGGTTGCGAGCATCTTGGTGAGAAAACCTGACTTGATATCATCCACTACGGCTGTGCCGGATTGAAACGCGCTCGAAAAAGCATTCTGGAGAACGATGCCCGCAGTTGCGAAAATAGTGTAGTTTATTCCTCCTAGGAGTAGGCCGAACGAGCTGAACAGTTGAGTGAACAGGACGAGGAAGATTATTGGTTGGAAGAGCGAGAAGAAGAGCAAGATCGGGTTTCGTACGAGCTTCTTCATCCAGCGCACGAACATGTAGTAAGAATCAGAGACGAGAGTCATCTTGGCGGTCTACCTCCTTCTCCGCCCGAACATTCCGGACGCCCTTGACTTGTCAATCTCCTCTGGCCTGATTCTCCTTCCCGTGTGTTTGAGAAAAACGTCGTCGAGTGTTGGACTAGACACACCGATCGAAGAGAGCTTGATCTCAGCACTATCAAACGCGCGCACGATGTCAGGAACTAGGAAACCCCCGTTCTTCGCATAGATGACAATCCCCTCGTCAGAATCGACGATTTCCGTGATTCCCCCAAGGTTGCCGAGGACTTGCTTGGCCTTGTCCTTGAGAGACGCGGTCCCAGAATTGCCGTTCTCGAATCCCAGCGTAATACGGTCGGCGCCAATCTCCGATTTCAGCTCAGAAGGGGAGCCTTGTGCAACAATCTCGCCATGGTCGAGAATAGCAAGTCGACGGCACAAGCGGTCCACTTCTTCCAAATATTGTGTGGTGATGAAAATCGTCATTCCAGTCTGGTTCAATCCCTTAAGATACGACCATACTTGCGCCCGCGATTGCGGGTCCAAGCCGGTTGTAGGCTCGTCCAGAAAGAGTATCTTTGGTCTATGAACAAGCGTGGAGGCTAGATCGAGTCGCTTTTTCATTCCACCTGAGTAATAGGCTGATCTTTTGTCGGCCGCGTCCCCCAGGTCAACAACCTTCAACAGCTCGTTCACCCGTTCCTTCAGCTCCTCACCGCGCATCTGCTGCAGGTGCCCTTGAAGCATCAAGTTCTCTCGCCCTGTCAGATCCTCATCGATAACGGTGTCTTGCATCTGAACGCCAATCAGCTTGCGAACCTTCTGAGCATCATGCTCGATATCAAGCCCAGCAACATTCGCCGAGCCGGAAGTCTTCCGTAGGAGAGTGGTAAGGATCTTGATCGTAGTGCTCTTTCCCGCACCGTTTGGTCCGAGAAATCCAAAAAACTCCCCATCGTCGACATTGAACGATATTCCCTTGACAGCCTGGGTGCCGTCTCCGTAGGTCTTTACAAGGTTCTCGACTTGGACTGCTGGCATCTCTCTGCGCCTCTATCGTATTAGATATATCGCATCCGATATGGGTTTATATAAAGAGTTCTATCATGAAGCGAGTTTATTAGCAAAAACCATCCTACACTATCGTGGCGTGTGTGACTAATTCGAAGAAAATAGCGATCCTACATCCACCAATTCACAGCGCTCTTGCACGTCCGCAAGGAATCCCCCGAGGTTTTCTACGACTCTACGTCCTGCACCGAATTGCAGAGAAGCCAGTGCATGGATACGATCTCTTGCAAGAGATCGAGAGCAAGACAGATGGCGTCTGGAGGCCCGGAGCCGGTTCCATCTATCCAATCCTAAAGGAACTTGTCACGGGAGGACACATCAAAGCCGAAAATCCCAAGAAGATTGGAAAACCACAACGCATCTATCATATCACTCCCGAAGGACGCGCGCTCTTACAGCAATCCAGCGAGATGCTTATGAAAACTGGACAAAACTGGGGAGCGATGAGATCGATACTCGTAGAACTGGTCGATCCGAAAAACATTCCGACAATGTTCACCCACATGACAGCAGGACAATTCACATTTCTCCGTGGAATCCTCGAATCGAAGAAGGACAAGATCCCCCGCAGAGAAATCCAGTTCATGCTCAAAGAATATGCCCTTAATCTGGAAAGACAACTCGCTTGGACGAAACAGACTCTGAAGAAATCATGAAGATCCGCGAATTCAAGATAGACGACTACCAAACTGTACGGGACCTCTGGCGAACCGCAGGCCTGACCCTTCGTCCCGGAGACGAACTCGAGGACGTCAAGTTGAAACTCCAAAGAGACCCAGATTTGTTCCTGGTCGCTGAAGCATCGGAGCAGGGCTTGTACGTGAAGTCGAAGAGCGTCTTGTCGCCAAGGGGGCAAAGAAGGTGAACGCTCAAGTCTACAAGTGGAACCAGCAATCCTCTGAGTTCTTCAAAGCGATCGGATACGAAGCACAGCCTGACCTCATGATGATCGGGAAACAGCTAAGAAAATAGGAGAAGAGGCCAGGTCAAGTTCTGGCCCAGAGCGATCACGTCAGGAACAGCATTTTGTTTGCTATCCCAGTCTCGCTGGAGAAGCTCCCT
>WNEZ01005841.1_pt1 | contig 11327 bp, 6 predicted proteins | sample 5400521 | NCBI WGS metagenome assembly WNEZ01 (sample SAMN13153339, study PRJNA577476) | soil metagenome | isolation source: 120 cm saprolite under Douglas fir tree site 2 hole 1 replicate 1 | place: USA:California | collected 2015-04-18
TTGTCAAAGTGCGGCTTGGGCGCAAGCAGCTCATTGTTCCAGAAGAAGTTTCCATTAAGTGACTTATCACGGTGGGTCCAGTAGCCACTGCCGTGAAACTCGTTTCCGCCGTGGCGGGTGGTGAACTTGATCTGGACAGCGCCCTCAGCATTACTCTCAGCTCCGGGCGTCGAGGTCGAAACACTGACTTCCTGAACCGCGTCAGTCTTGGGTTGGATGATGGTAAAGAATCCGTCCGAGCCTTTCAACACGTTGTCCTGAATGTTAATGCCATCCATCGTGATATTAAGCATGGACTTGGGCAGTCCATTGACGGTCGATTGCCTGGGACGACCCGCCGTCGACGTGCCGGGCAGGAAAAGCAGAAGGTCCAACGCATTCCGAGAGGCATACGGAAGCTCAGTGATCTGGCGACCCGTGATCGAGGTACCCACCGTGGCCGATTGCGTCTGCACCAGCTCGCCGCCGCCCACGACGGTAACCGTCTCGGTGCCGGCGCCGATTTCCAAGGCCACCTTGATGCTCGAAGGTGTACCGATGTTGATCTTGATGTCGGTAACTGCGGCTGTCTTAAAACCCTTCGCTACAATTGTGGCGGAATAAACACCGTCGCTGAGGGCGGGAATTGTGAAAACTCCCTCTCCATTCGTTACGGCCGTGTATTCCTGACTGGAAACACTCTTAACTGTCACCACCGCGCCGGTGACCACAGCGCCCTGCGGGTCGACGACAGTTCCAGTAAGCGATCCCGTCGACGTGACCTGCCCGAATGCTGACAGGCTGAACACGACGATGACCGCCAAAACAAAAAAGAACCTTGGCAAGTAATTTCTCATCGCGGGGACTCCTCCAGAAAAGTTAAGGGTTATCTGCTAGCACCCAGCAGAAAGCGTCGCTAGGGGCTCTTTTTGAAGACCGAGTCTGCGTATTAATGGTTCCACGGAAAGGTTATGAAATGACTGCTCGAATACCAATGACGGCAAATGCTCTCTTTTCCGTTAAGCAAACACCGCGCCACCAGGGCAAAAGAGGTATCCCGCTCTGTTTCGAAGTTTTTGTTGGGTTTCTCCGCGCCGAGGTATTTTCGCGGTTTCATTTTTCTGGATTTTCTTGCAATTTCTTGGATGATATTCGGGCAATGGATTTAAGGTATCCACATGGGTAAGGCGTGCCCACGCCTCGCATTTCACTATGGGTTGCGTCGTCTTCCTTTTTCTAATGGCCTCGCCATTCGTGTCGTGATGCAGGCGGGGCCAGCTCTCATGGCTCGCGGAACAGCCCGAACCTCGCCAGAACTGCGTAGCAATGAGTCGTGGAATAAAATATAATCACTCGCCCCCGCGAATGAGTTGATTGTCTCAGAGTCGTGGATCGAGAAACGAGAGGTACTCTATGAAACGAATTGTCGCCTTCATTCTGGCAACGGGAGTCGCCATATGCACAGTCGTTGGTCAAACGTCGCAGGCTCCGCAGAAACCGCAACAGGAAGTCGCACCTGAAGACATCGTTCGCATTACGACGAATCTTGTCCAAACGGACGTGGTGGTCACTGATAAGTCCGATCAGATCATTCCCGATCTCAAGCTCGGAGACTTTGAGCTTTACGACAACGGCAAGAAACAGGACTTAAAGTTCATGGAGTTTGTCGGCGTGGATACTGCCCGCCGTTCTGAAGGCACCCGGCCGTCGTCGCTTCCCAACCACCTCGAACAAACTGGCCCGGGACTCTTGGCGAAGGATCTCAAGCGCGTGGTTGCATTCGTGATCGACGATCTGACGATGCAGATCGAGGATTTGCCCTCAGTCCGCAAGATGCTTTTGAATTTTGTTGACAATAAGATGAGAGACGGCGATCTGGTGGCAATTGTGCGCGTGGTCGGCGGCAAGGGCCTGCTGCAACAGTTCACCACCGATCGTCAACTGCTACGACGCGCGATCGCTGCAATCAGGATCGTCGCGCATCCTTTGGGATCTTCAGAGATTCCTGACGATCCGAAACTCTCAATTGCTCCGGCGCAGACCCTGGATTCACCATCGGTTGACGAGCCCGTTAACGCTCCGGAAATCTACAGCTCCAACGACGACACAGTTCGTTACTTTCGTGGATTGTCCGCACTCACCACCGCGAATTTCGTGATCAACTCTCTGCGGGAGATTCCGGGTCGAAAGAATCTGGTGATTGTTAGCGGCGGCATTCCCATTTTCGAGATTGGGAAAGGGGATAATGTTGATATCACGCGGCTCTTAAATCAGTTGACAGACAATGCGATTCGCGCGGGCGTAGTGATTAGCACGCTCGATCCCCGCGGACTCAGAGCATCGGTGGGCGTCAAGGGTTTTCAAGCGACGCCTGCCAAGAGCTCCCTCGGAGGAAACGATTCCGCCGACCTGACGTTTGGTCGCGGCGACCCCGGCGCACAGTCGGCCTTGACCCCGTTGTTATCCGGCGGCGCCGAGCACTTGGGTCTCAGTACGGTAGCCGAGCCGACAGGTGGCCTCTCAGTTGTTAACACAAACAACTTTGACGCCGGGTTGGACAAGATTATGGCGCGCAGCAACGGCTACTACACCCTTGCATATTCGCCGAGCGAGAAATTCGATAGGAAGTTTCACAAGATCGAAATCAAGGTGAAGCGAAGCGGGACCAGGGTCTATAGCCACCAGGGTTATGTCGCGCGAGAAGAAGCCGCGGCGACCGCACCACGGACAAAACAGGAAGAGGTTGCGGCTGCGGCTCGTTCGCCACTGGCAAAGAACGACATCGACGTCACACCGAATGTGGCGCTCAGATTGAATCCGGACAACAGAGCGTCCGTAGACATCCACATGCTAATCGACGCTAAGAAGCTTCACTTCGAAGAATCGGGCAATCAGTATCAGGACTCGCTGGACGTTGTCGGCTTTGTGTTCGATCAGCTTGGACGTCAGCGCGGTGGATTCAGCGAAACTGTAAATCTCAATTTAACCCGCGACGATTACCAGCGCGCACTTTCCCAGGGCCTGACATACACGGCGAGCACCGAGGTAACACCGGATTATTATCAGGTGCGCGTCGTCGTGCGTGAATCCAGTTCCGGCAGCCTCGGCTCCTTCTCAAAGTATCTGGAAGTGCCCGACCTGACCAAAGGAAAACTGGCCATGAGCAGCGTGTTTCTCTTTGCAACTGATGCGCAGGGAACAAAGCCGGCGCCGTTGCTGGCCGTGCGACAACTAAATCGCAAGCAGGACGTGCGTTATGTCGCGATGATCTACAATCCAAAGCTGAGAGATGGCAAGCCGCAGCTCCACTCGCAGATGATCATCTCTCAGGGAAACAAAATCCTGTTCCGCGACCCTGAGCGACCGATCGAAAGCAACAGCAGCGCCCCAATAACAAAGATGGGCCAGTTGGGACTGTCAAAGGTCGCGCCCGGTCACTATGTCCTGACGCTGGTCATTACCGACCCGCTGGCCGACAAGAAGACTCAGACTCAAGCGCGCAGCATTGACTTTACGGTCGTTAATTAGTCTGCGAACCCACACCGGTCCGGCTCGGGACGCGTCCGAGTTGCCGCTCTCCGCAATTCTTGTGAGTGATGGCGAGCCGGCATAATCTGTCGTGCGGGAGATTCTGTTATCAAGATTCGGCTTCGGTTCCTTCGTCCTCTTGCTCTTATCTCGGCGCTCTGTGCCGTCCTCTCGCTTTGCGCGCAGGCGCAGTATCCTTCGCAGCCGCAGGAGCCACAAGACATCGATGTCGTGCGCGTTAGCACCACGCTGGTGACGGTGCCCGTCAGCGTTATGGATCGCCAAGGCAGGTTGATTCCCGATTTAAGCCAGGGACAATTTCATCTCTACGAAAACGGGATCGAGCAGGAAATTGCTTTTTTCGACAACGTTGAGAAACCCTTTACCGTCGCCCTCCTGCTGGACACGAGCGACTCGACAAAATTCAAGCTGAATGAAATACAGGATGCGGCGATTGCCTTTGTTGAGCAGTTGCGATCAGAGGATCGCGTCATCGTCGCAGCCTTCGATAGACACGTTACGATCCTGGCTGAGGCGACCAGCGACCGGCGCGCGCTGCGTGACGCGATTCGTCGCGCGCGCACCGGTGACGGCACGAGCCTCTACAACGCAATCGACGTGATCGTCAATCAGCGCCTCAGTCGCATTCGTGGACGCAAAGCGCTCGTGCTCTTCACTGATGGTGTTGATACGTCGAGTCTCGCTGCGACCTACCAGGGAACGCTGCGCGCTGCCGAAGAATTGGACGCCTTAATCTACGCGATTCGGTATGACACTTACGACGACGCTACGAAGGATGCGACGCGCGGACTCGCGCGCGATCAAGTTGCTTATTCCGACTTAAGAACCGCAAACGGAGAGCGCCTGAACGTAGCCTACGCCCGCGCGGATCGCTATCTCCGTTTGATGGCGGACAAGAGCGGGGGAAGCTTCTTCTACGCCGATACCCCTAAGCATTTGACTGCGGTCTTCACGCAAATCGCTAGAGAGTTGCGCGAGCAATACAGTGTTGGCTACTACCCAAAGAATCCGGGGCCAGAGGCAGACCAGCGACTAATCAAGGTAAGGGTGAGCACGCCCGGAGTTGTAGTGCGCGCGCGGAAGAGTTATCTGTACAAACCTTAGTCGGGCAACACCGGAAATTGTGAATCCGAAGGTGCTTCAGCTCTCTGATTAGCAAGACTGCCGCTGCTGACTTAGCGACGATCGATCTTGAGTTGGCGCATGACCAATCGATGATCGGCAGTCGTCTGCAAAAATAAAAAGGGAGAGCCGGGTGGCTCTCCCTTAAAGGTTTTGGTTTGAGTAAGACTAGAAGATCAGCCTGGCGCCAAACTGAAACACGCGCCGGGAAAGACTGATATCTTTGAAGTTAGCGAAGCCACTGCCCGTGACGCCTGCATTCTCCGGAGTAATGTTCGGTAGATAGCCGGCGGCGTTGACTCCATAGCCGGGATTGGGATGGTTCAAGGCGTTGTAGGCTTCGCCGCGCAGTTGCAACTTCACGCGTTCGCCAAACTTGATGTTCTTGAACAAACCCATGTTGAGCTGATTGATCGCCGGGCCGCGCAAGTAGTTGCGGGGCATTGTGCCAAAAGGCGTTCCGAAAATCTTTGCCGCTCCTGGCCCGTTGATTATCAAGTTGACATCGTTTGGGGTTGCGGCGACCCAGTTACCAGTCTGGTTGTGAGTCGTCAGATTCCAGAAGCCATTGAAATTGGTTGGAACCGGCCCGCCTTGCGTAAAGAACGCATCAATCTGGCTAATACCAACCTGCTGAGGATCGACACTCGGGTTGCCCACGAATGGGCGATCACCCGAGGTAAGGTAGGTGTTGCCCAGCCCATAAACACCATTGGTATTTTCGGCGGGAGTATAGGGATTGCCAGTCGTGATTACCTGAACACCGTTAAGCTGCCAGCCACCCAGTAAGTGACCGAGAAACCCGTGCTGCTCCTTCTTGAACGGAACATCGTAAATGAAGCTCACGGAGAAAGCATGGGGACGGTCCAGATTCGACTTTGCCCGCTCGCATTGGTTCCAGCAGAACGGATTCTGCGGGTTTGCCGAGCCAATATCGGCGAAAGCGAAGATCTCGCTCGCGTTATCGATTGTCTTGCTGAACGTGTAAGAGGCATTGAGCGAAAGCGCATTCTTCATGAATCTTCCCGCGTAGCGTGCTTGCATTGAATGGTAAATGGACTGTGCGGAGTTTTGTCTGGTAGTCACGCCAGCCTGGCGGAATTGTCGCCCATTGCACAGCGATTCATTGACGAACACCGTCGTCAGATCATCCACGCAAACTTGGGCCGTGGTGCCTGGCGGCAGTAAGGAGGCAAATGATGGGAAAGCGACCGTCGTAGTGACTCCACTTACGGTTTTGCTGCGCGAGAAGCCATTAACCAATGGCCCGGTAAAGAAATTGCCGTTAATGCTTTGGAACAGGCCAACACCGTGCGTGCCAACATAACTTACTTCAAAGACATTGCCGCGATTGACCTGCCGCTGAATTCCGAAAGAAAACTGTTCGGAGTACGGCGAACGGAAGTCTGGAGCAACCGTGGTCTGCGTCAGGTAGAGTGGATTCAGATGGCCAAGGGGTAGAACACCCGAGGCAATCGCGATCGCCTGGATGTTGTTTCCAGTGGGACTGGCCGGCAGCGGAAGCGGCGACGTAGTGGTCGAGGAAAGCGCGTTTGCACTTGAAAGCGCGAGCGCCGCGGAGTAGGGCGCGACGTTCTGCACGTTAAGCAGAATATTGTAGAACGCCGGATCGTAAGCGATCGCAAAACCGCCCCTGATGACCGTCGCATCGCTACCCACCAATCTGTGCATGAAACCGCGCTCGAATTTCGGCGAATAGGCGAAGCCGATGCGCGGCGCCCAGTTATTCTTATCGACCGGGACGAGCGGAACGGTTCGAACGCTCAGTGGCAAAGCCGGATCAAAAAACGGTTTTGACCCACTTTCACGGGCAACTGTGATGTCGTGTAACTGATTGATCGGCTGCCCGGTATATTCGTACCGCACACCCAGATTCAGGGTCAAGTTAGACCTGAGCTTGAAATCATCCTGAACAAAATAATACTGGTCGTTCTCCTTGTACGTGGTTATTGGGTCGCCCGCAGTCAACGAGATTGCCGACGGAGCGTTATTGATCAGCCGGGTAACTGCCGTCCCCGTGCTGTAGGTAAACTGTCCATTGAAGAGTGGCAGAAACGGCACCTTGTTAACCAGGTGCTTGTATTCCGCGCCGAACACGAGACTATGTTTTCCCTTGCTCCAGGTCATCGTGTCCGCATACTGATAAACCTTCACCAATCTTCCCTGCGGAATATTCGTCGCCGGTCCGATTGTGCTCAGGGGGATCGTGGAGCGCGTAACGCCAAGAATGCCGCCGAAGGTGATGTTGGCGATCGCGTTGCCGATATCAGCGGGTTTCGGGACCGCAAACACGCCGAAGCTTGAGTCAGAGCCACCGAACTCAACATTAAGATCCTGGGTAGTGGCTTTAAATTCGTTGACGAACGAAGTCGAAAACTGGCGAGTCCACGTCCCTCCAAGGTTCCTACTCGTCGCTGGAACATCGTAGACAAACCCATTCGAGCTGGCGCCGTTATGCGCGAAGATCTCGACCTGATGAAGTATACGGAAGTCGATGCTGTCTTTCTGGGTGGGTCTTACCGTGAAGCGGGTGCTCCAATTGTCTTCGGTGAACGGTTCACCAATGTCACGCTCGGCAAAAGCCGCCTGGAAAAGGTTACCATTCAGATTTATGACGTCAAAAGGCCCGCCAGCTCCAAGAAATGGTCCAACGAACCCGGCCGCTGGCGTTAGCGAAATCGCATTGGTTGAGGGATTGACGAAGATTGTTTGCGAAGTCCCCAAGTCAGTCCGCGGGTGAACACTCCCGACATTCGTTGCGGCAAAGGCACTCAAATTCGTGATCGCGTTGATGGCATTATTCCCCGGGAAAGTCGCTGATAACCGAGGAAACTCTGATGCCAGAATACTGAGACTGCCTGAGCGCAACGTAGCGGTCGATGGGTTTCTAATTCCCTGGTACGAGAAGAAGAAGAAAGCCCTATCCTTGCCCTTCCAGATGCCCTTGGAACCCTCGCCAAATCTCGGCAACCAGATCGGGCCGCCGACGGTTCCGCCATACACATTATAGAGATTCCGGTTTGGATAAAGCTGTCCGCTCGCCCTTTCCCTATTATTCAAGCTGGCGAGGTTATACCAGTCCTGGTGATACTCAAAGAGATCACCGTGGAACTCGTTGCCGCCCTGCTTGGTAACGATGTTAACCACCGCGCCTGAGTTGCGGCCATACTGCGCCGAAAAATTATTGGTGATGATCTGATACTCTTGAACCTGGCTTTGGTTGTCGACAAAAAGCGAGGGGCCGCCAATACTCAGATCGTTATTGTCGGAACCGTCAATCTGAAAGTTATTTGACCGTCCGCGATTTCCGTTGACTGAGAGGCCCACACCGTCCGTATTCACGCCGCTATTTCGTGACGCAACTACGCCGGGAGCCAACAAAGCCAGAGTGTCCAGGCCTCCACCCGCGCCATTGGAAGGCAGATCCTCGATCTTGCGCGTTTCAAAGGTCGTCGAGATTTGAGCCTGATCTTTAGTGACCAGTTCCTCTCCGGCGCCGGTCACAGTCACCGTCTCAGACGGGGCGCCGACCGCCAGGGCAACGCCGAGTTCAGTAACCGAGCCCAGGCCGATGTCAACATCGGTAACAGACTTCTTGCTGAAGCCGGTCTGTTCTACGGTCACCGTGTACTTGCCCGGGATCAAGTTCGGGATCACGTATATGCCTTCGCCGTTTGTCGTGAAGGTATTACTAACCACGCCTGAGGCCTGGTTCTTGGCAGTAACGGTGGCTCCCGCCACGACCTGACCATTTGGATCGATCACCGTACCACGCAAAGTACCGGTCTGGGCTTGACCGAAAGCCAAAACACTGAACGCAAAAAACACAACCGCACCGAACGTTAGCCCGGCGGCGATTCTTGCAAATCTATTCATAGCTCCTCCTGTTTCCTTCACGCATTGAGTTTTCGAGACTTTGGTTTACCGAAGATAATGCCGTCCAAAAACAAATGTCACGGGCTGACAGCGACGGACGATGATTACGTGGTTCAACAACAACACCTGCGGAAGCAAGAGTCATACCGCCGTTCCCTTGGATTCGTAGGCATTGTAAAAATGGGGCGTTGTCCATCTTAGGCGGGGTCAATCCGCAGTTTAATGTTGCCAAAATTGGATCATTTTACGAATCTTCGAATGCCCGCGTTATCGCAGCACAGTAATCGTTTTTCGCGCGTGAGCAGCATCCGGTCCATTTGGCGCCTCGCGCAGGTAACTCTCTAACATTTTGCGCCCGCGCTCGCGCTCGCCCCTGTTCACGTAGATTTGACCGAGGTGAAAAAGCGCCGTCGCATAAGTAGCACCGCCGAGATCGTGAGCAATCTTCAACTCTTGCTCGGCCCCATTCAAGTCGCCCGAACCTTCCAAAGCCAGACCGCTGTAGAGCCTCGCTGGCGGCGAATTGGGTTGCAGCGCCAGTGCCGTTTTTAGCATGCCGGATGCTTCCGGGAATTGGCGCCGCTGCACAAGTACGATGCCGAGATTCAAACGTGGATTGAAAGCCTTGGGATCAATTTGAATAGCTCGACGAAACTCCTCAGACGCTTCTTCCAGCTTTCCCTCGGACAGTAGTTGCGCCCCAAGATCGTTATGGGCCATCAAGTAGCCGGGGTAGATTGCTATCGCTTTTCTCAAATGTGCGATCGCCTCCTGGGTCTTTCCGGAGTTGCTCGCGTCGCTGGCTCGCCCAAATTCTTTTCTTGCCGGCCCGGGAATAGCGGGATCAAGTTCTCCAGTCGAGATCGCCGTCGCTCTATTAGCCGATCCGCTGGCCCTCTTTTCTTTTAGATTGATGTTGAGAATCGACGGTGCGTTGGGGAAAACTTCGACCGTTGCTTTCGCGATTTCAAACCGATCCCCATCTGCTTCGACTACGACTTCGTAAATCGCGGGCGTCAGACCGCTGAATTGAAAGTGTCCGCGCGTGTCGGTGTAGACATTGCTCCTGACCCCCCGATCGGTTTGCAGCGTAATCCTGGCACGTTCGTTCAGATAGGCCCCGTTTGGCAAAACAATGTTGCCATTAATGCTGCCACCTTGGGCCGCCGCCGCCGCCGGCAAGAGAAACATGATACTTGCCAGCACGAGGACACGCTTAACACTCAAGTACCGGAAATTCATGACGATTCAGATCAGCAATGTTCGTGCCAGGAGTTCACTGAAGATAAGCGCAATCGTTGCTTCGATTCCTCGAACTCGCCAGATGATTAAACTCTAAAAATCTGGATATTATTCCGATTTCCTGGACACGATGAATATCGAAACGCGGATGATACAACGCCGCCTGCGTTACTCCTTCACCGTCTCGAATCCAAATTCCAGTTCCTTTCCTCGAATCACGTTGCACAGGTAGAACTCCCAAAACTTGCGGGTAAATCTAAAGCTCGGCCAATGCTGATCAAGATTTACGATGAACTCCAATCCAACAGCGCGCCAGAGATTGGCCAGCGAAACATAAGTGCGGATTGGTTTCAGCTTGACCTCAGTATAAAAAGGAAAGAGTTGACGATCGTCGATAAAGCAGTTGAATGAATAGCTGTTGAGATGATTGCGATGCGTTGGATCAGTAGCCCAGTCGGGATTTGAATAGTGCGGAGTAACAATCTTGATCCGGCCGCCGGGCTTGGCGATGCGATAGAGTTCGGTTACGAGAGCCATCACGTCGGGCACGTGCTCGACGACGTGGCGGCAAATGATTTCGTCAAACTCATCGCCGGGGAAAGGATAGGGGATGTCGCCCAGGTCGTGAATTACATCTGCGTGAGTCTTCGGATTTGAATCCATGCCGACGGCGCCCGGCGTCTTGTTCCAGCCGCAACCAACGTCAAGGGTTTTCTTTGAGGTAAGGCCCGTCGCGTCACCAGATTCCACTGCTCACATTCTTCTTTCTCAGATCGATCAACTTAAAACTCTAAGCGCCGATCGCTTCGGCCTGCGGTTCGCGCGCCGGGATGCGCTCGCTCGATACGCTTTCCAGCATTTCCGCGAGGCCGGCAAAATCGAAAGCGAAAAGGGGCACCTCAAACTGTCGCTGCAAGTCTTCGAGTCGCATGCCATCGAGCATTACCGGGTCATCGCTCTTCAAAGCCACGCGCGGCATAATCACAAAATCGCCACGCACTTGCCCGCGCGCCGCCGCAAAATCGCCCATCGCCGCCAAAGTAATCGTTCTCGACTGCGGCGACGTGCAGACGCGTTCCAAAGCGAGCATTCAATCGCTCAACCTGGCGACGCAACACTGGCGCGAACAGTGTTCCGGTCAAGATCGTTCCGCAGAGTTCTGATGGCGCTCGCCCCAAAGGTTTGCCTACCGCCCGCGCTCGTCGTTCGAGCCTGCGCTGGAGCGCGCTAAATTCATTTTCGAAGCTGCGCACCATGCCGATGCCGTCTTCGATCTGTGGATAGTCTCCGTAATGCCGGCGACTCGGAACCGCACGGCCGGCGCGCAGATAAATTTCATCACCCAGAAAGGCGAACGTGGTTCCCAACGTGGCGCGCAAATCGCGTTGAATCTGCGTCACCTCACGAATCGTGCGCCGTCAAAATTCCGGTGTGACCGGCGTCAATCGCGGATCGTTCAGATAGCGAGTCAGTCCCAGCGGCACAATCGCGACGCTCGACACGCGCGGATGCAGTTCCGCCAAATCAGCGATCGTCTT
>WNEZ01011262.1_pt1 | contig 11325 bp, 10 predicted proteins | sample 5400521 | NCBI WGS metagenome assembly WNEZ01 (sample SAMN13153339, study PRJNA577476) | soil metagenome | isolation source: 120 cm saprolite under Douglas fir tree site 2 hole 1 replicate 1 | place: USA:California | collected 2015-04-18
CCCCAGAGGGATTCAAGGTCCAGCTCTACGCATCACAACTCGAACAGCCCCGCTTGATTCGCACCGCGCCCAATGGCGACCTGTTCGTGGCGGAAAGCCGCGCCGGGAAGATCAAGATCCTGCGCGGCACCAGCCCCGACGGGAAAGCGCAAACAGTAGAAACCTTCGCCGCCGGGCTTCAACTGCCATTTGGTATTGCCTTTTATCCGCCGGGGCCCAATCCCGAGTATGTCTACGTGGCGAATACCGATGCGGTGATCCGTTTCCCGTACGAAAATGGCAGGCTGAAGGCCAACGGGCCCCCTCACCTCGTCGTTCCTGATTTGCCCGGCGGAGGCCTCTTGCGTGGGGGAGGTCACTGGACCCGGGACATCGCCTTTTCGCTGGATGGAAAGAAGATGTACATCTCCGTCGGCTCGCGCTCGAACAATAACGACACCGTTAACAATCCTGCCGAGTTTCACCGAGCCGACATTCTCGAGGCGAACCCCGACGGGACGGCATTGAGGGTATTCGCCTCGGGCATTCGCAACGCGGTAGGCATTGCCATTCATCCTCAAAGCGGCGCGCTCTGGGCGTCGGTGAATGAGCGAGACGATTTGGGGGACAACCTTCCCCCGGACTACATCACCCAGGTGCAAGAGGGCGGGTTTTACGGCTGGCCCTGGTACTACATCGGTGGAAATCAGGACCCGCGCCACAAAGGCAAACATCCCGAGCTGAAGGACAAAGTGATCGTTCCGGACGTCCTGGTGCAACCGCACAACGCTTCGCTGGAGATGGTTTTCTACGAAGCGAACCAGTTCCCTCCAGAGTACCGCGGTTCCATTTTTGCCGCTGAGCATGGTTCCTGGAATCGCGCTGCGCGCACCGGCTACGAAGTCATCCGGGTGCCGATGAAGAGCGCTAAAGCGACCGGCGAATACGAGGATTTTCTGAGCGGCTTTGTCACCTCGGAGGGCAAGGTCTGGGGCCGACCCGTTGGCGTGGCAGTTGCGAAGGACGGCTCGTTGATGGTCAGCGACGATGGCTCGAATTCCATCTGGCGGGTGACCTATACCGGCAAGTAGCCACCGGCTCCACCGGTCGAGGTTGACCCGCGATTCGACAAACCGCGCGTCCGGTTTGAAACGAATCACCCGAGGAGAGGAACAGCGATGACCGAACTGCGCATCTGCATCGACGTTGACGATCTGGAGAAAGGAATTGCTTTCTACACTCGGGGGATCGGGCTCACGCTGGGGCGTCGCTTCGGAGGGAAATGGGCTGAGTTGCTCGGTGCTTCGTCCGCGATTGATCTGCTCGCCAAGCCCTCGGGCAGTTCAGCCTCTCCGGGCAAGCCGCCTTTACGCGATTACCAACGCCATTGGACGCCTGTTCACCTGGATTTCGCCGTCACCGAGCTCGAGACCGCCGTACGGCGAGTCTGCGAGGCGGGCGCGATCCTCGAGCGAGACATCCAGACCCAGGAATGGGGCCGGATGGCCAATCTGGCGGACCCCTTCGGACACGGGTTCTGCCTCCTCGAATTTCGCGGACGGGGCTACGACGAGCTCCTCGGAGAATGAAGCGCGCTGGTATCACTCACGCGGGCGTCCTTCCACCGGACAGGCGACCGGCGCGACTGAGCGTTCTTTCTCGAGGATCAAACGCTCAGGCGTCGACGCCAAGGAGCCTTGAGGCGATCGGTCAGCCGCCTGAGCCTTATGTCAGTAGTTTTGTTTGGACTCGGGCGAAAAAGAAGGGGCGGCGGACGAACCGCCACCCCTCTTGACACTGGCCACCGCTCTTGAGAAGCGGCGGCAAGAATCTCTCAATCGCGGTCTTGTTGCTCTACCATGTCGACACGTCGGGTGCCGTTCCGCGCGCTGCCGTCATGTCCGCCGCCATGGTCGACATCCCGACCTCCGTCGCCGACGACGAATAGATGACCGTCATTTTCGGTGTAGATCAAACCGTCTGCGCTCAATGAAAGCGGCGTGTAGGCGGCGCCGATCGCGAGGTTCAGGAAGATGCGCTGCTTTTCGGTGCCGTTCGGGTTGATCGAATACAGATTACCATCCTCGCTGTTCGCGTAGACGACGCCATTCCGGTCCACTGCCGGCGCATTGATGCACCACTCGAAGCCGTTCGGATGGGTCGTGCTGCAGGTCAGGGTTCCATCCGGATTGCGGCTGCAGCTTTGAGTATTGGTATTCCGGAACTTCCACTCGGGCGTCATGCTCGGCGAGAGCTGGGTGATGTAATAAGGGCCCTGCGGAGCCGGCGGACACAACGTCGCGCTGTTGCAGTACGAACCCGCGTCGTAGTGGTTGTCCTTGATCACCACCGAATAGGTTCCGCCGTGCGAGTAAGTTGCCGGCGTTGAATCCCAGCCGAACTCATAGGCGTTCAGGAACTGGCCGGTAGAGCTGAAGTGGAACAAGTGACCGCGCGCATAATTGTATCGCGTATACGTCCCGTAGAGGACGCTTCCATCTGGCGCGACCACCGGCGCCGACGAGGATTGATCGATCGAGCGCCCTGCCGGCGCTTCATTCGTGGAGGGGTCCACTCCGGGATTCGCTCCCAGACGGCAACCCCCTGGAGTGCCGTTCGCCGGCAACACCGAGCCAGGGAACGTGCCGGTGTCATTGTTGCAACCATCGTTGAGGTGACCACGCATCGAGGCTGCCCACTTCGGCGTGAGGTCCGGGTTGACCGCCACCACGTAGGAATAGCGGCTCGCGAATTGGCTGTGCGCCACGCTGACGGTGTAGATGGTGCCGTCGGGGGCTATCGCCGGGGTGTTGTTCACGCCAGGGCGCTGCGAAAGACAGGGAACAGTGCGAGGCCGGGCAGTGGGGCTGGGCGGCCAGGGCAGCAGCCTGGTGCTGAAAGTGGCGTTGCAGGTTGTGGGAGCACCGGGAACCAGATCCCGGTAGGCTACCTTCTGGGTCGTACCGTCCGAGCTCGCCTTCACAAGCCATGCGCCAGGAATGTCGGCGGCTCCGTTGCCGTTGCCAGAGGGCCCGAATGACCAGGGATCCGTGGGATCCAGCTTGAGCACGTTGTAATAAATGTTTCCTTGCGAGTCCGCGGTGAGTGGACCCGAAACGAAAGTGTTTGGATCAATCGTGCTGAACGGGTTGATGCGAGCATTCACCGTTCCGCTCCCCCGGTCCAGTTGAAAGATCGTGCCACCGGCGCCCGGGACGTAAACGAAATCGCCGGCCACGGCCGCATGGAAGACAGGCTCCCAGCCCCCCAACGCACCTCCGTCCGGCTCCGGCTTCCAGTCGCTGGCGAAATTCCACTTCTCGACCAGTTGCCCGGCTTCCCAGTGCAGGCGCTTTTCATTCCAGATCTTGAGGTTCCACGAATCGACGCCGCAGGCGGGTTCGCCGGCCGGTGGGTTTCCGGATCCCGGTGGACTGCAAGGAACCCATCTTCCGGTCTCAAACTCCATGAAGACGTCGTTGCCTACTGCGAGCGGCGCCTGATAGTGCGCCAGCAGATCCCCACCTTGCTCGGCTTGCTCGGCCGGGACAAATGGATTCTGACCCCATTGAGGCCAGTTGGTGTCGCCCTGCGCAAATGCAACCCTCGGTGACAGGCAAATTGCCAGCGCCAGAACGGTTCCGGTCAATAGCCCAGGAATTGTCTTTCTCATGTACTTCCCCCATTGTCTGTTGATGCTGCTCGAGCCGGCCGTGTTCGGTCGGAACTTTTACCGCCGGGCGTTCTTACTCCTCGGTCTTGTGTAGGTGTCAAGAACGGATTTGTAACACAGCAAGCGATCCCGACTTTCCGGGTTTTCTTGATCCGCTCGACCAACGATTGCCGGATACAATTGGGATACAATTAACTTGACAGGGCGCCAATACGGAGCGCGGCGGCTGAACGACTGAGCGAGTACAACCCCGCATTGCGGGTTTGCTTTGCGGCAGTGCCAAGCTATGAAACGAACTAATGACTCGCTTACCTATCGTCTTGGTAATCGCATCTGCCTTGCCGGCTTGCTCGGGTTCGCGGGCAGAGCAGAAAACCGCGACCCAATCGCAATCCCCCTCGTCGCAACAGACGTATACGTACAGCGGTTGTCGCAACTCCGACGCAGATTGTCCCCGGATGGAAACGCTTGCTTGCGCGCTACGAACTATCGCCGGAAAGTACAATGCCTGCGCCAAGCACGAAGACTGCCTCACGGCAGCTTTGGAGACGAAGTGCTCCGGCGCGGGATTCTGCCCGCCCTACTTCGTCAATCGGCAATTCAAGGCGGCGTTCGAAGCGGAGGCGCAGCACGAGGTTGATCGATACTGCGAACAGGCAAACTGCTCAGCCTCCGGTTTCTGCGGCGTGATCGGTACGATGGAGCCCTACTGCGCTGGGGGGCATTGCACCTGGATCAAGACACTCTGAGATGGAGTGCCAGCGCGGCGCCTTAGTCTTCTCGCCTCAATCTATCGGTGCTCTAAAAACGTTCCCGTTGCGTCCCTGGAGTACCAACTTCGACGCATCCGCGGAAACGGTGAGCTCGGCAAGAGCGCGCCCATAGCGATCAACCAGAACGAGGCCAGGCGAACCGTCGCCGCTGGCGCCGAGGTTTACTCGCGAACGACCATTCTGATCGAGCAAAGACATTCGAGATGAGCCATCCATTTCGACGGTCAGGCTGAAAAACTCTACCCCGTCCGCATTGGCGAGGGACATTCGCGGCGCATCCTGAAATACGGTGATTTCCGCCAGCGACTGTCCAGCGGGATTCGCAAAGGAGAGGCGGGGTGAATCGTCCCCCTGAAGCTCCAGCAGCGATCGGGGCTTTCCCGCCGCGTCGAACAGGGTCAAGCCGTACGCCCCGGACCCGAACGACCCGAGCTGCACCCGAGCCCTACCCTGATCGTCGACGATCGACAGCTGGCGCGTCTGAAGGGAAGTCGTTCGAGAGCGCCAGTGCTCGAGGGCAATTCCAGCCAGAAGTGCGATCAGCAATGCTCCAGAAACAAAACGGTGAATGCGACCCGCGCGCTCCAGGTGCTCAATCCGATCTTCTAGCGACTCCATGCCTGCCTCCACTGGCAATCCGAGTCCCTTATAGCGTCCTGCGAGTCGAGCGAACAACGGTCCGGGCGAAAATGCCTACAAGGGATTGAACCGGCGACCGCAAACAATTACGAAGCGGTATTCCTTGATCACTCAGACGAGGTGCAGATGAAAAAGCGCAAGCTTGGCAAGGCGGGGCTGGAGGTTTCGGCCGTCGGCGTAGGCTGCATGGGAATGAGCGATTTCTACGGGACTGCGGCTGAGGCCGAATCGATCGCGACGATTCATCGAGCGCTCGAATTGGGAATCAACTTCCTCGACACCGCCGATGCCTATGGACCCTTCACCAACGAGGAATTGGTTGGTAGGGCCATTCGAGGACGTCGCGAAGAGGTGGTGATTGCGACCAAGTTTGGAAACGAACGACGCGCGGACGGCACCTGGGTTGGGATCAATGGCCGCCCCGAGTACGTCCGCCAAGCGTGTGACGCCTCGCTGCGCCGGCTCGGGGTCGACCAGATAGATCTTTACTATCAACATCGCGTCGATCGAAGTGTCCCGATCGAGGAAACCGTCGGCGCGATGTCGGACCTCGTCCGAGCAGGCAAAGTCAAGCACCTCGGGCTTTCGGAAGCCTCCTCCGTCACGATCCGCCGGGCGCACGCAGTCCACCGGATCACCGCTCTGCAGACGGAGTACTCGCTTTGGAGCCGCGACCCCGAGTCGGAGATCCTGCCCACTGTCCGCGAGCTCGGGATCGGCTTCGTTGCCTACAGCCCGCTCGGCCGCGGTTTTTTGACTGGCCGCTTCAAAACCCCTGATGACCTCGCCGTGGATGACTGGCGGCGAAACCACCCGCGCTTTCAAGGCGAGAACTTCACCAAGAACCTCGAGCTGGTGGCACGAGCTCAGGAGATCGCAAAAGAGAAGAAGGTGACACCGGGGCAGCTCGCGCTGGCGTGGGTGCTTGCCCAGGGAGAAGACATCGTGCCCATTCCTGGCACCACGAAACGCTCTCACCTCGAGGAGAATGCCCGGGCGGTTGATATCGTCCTGACGCCAGAGGATCTCCGGCGAATCGACGCGGTTGCGCCGAGGGGCGCGGCCACCGGTGCGCGATATCACGAAGCGGGAATGCGTTCGCTCAATGGTTGATCATTCACTTCCTGAGCTCGGCCGGCACCATGGCTCCGGCCATTGACCCGACGATGGCTTCAAACGAATTTCGAAAGCAAGGCCGTTCGCTGGTGGAGTGCCGAAGAACACTCGTGGCCATTGCCGCGCTGATTTTCGGCTGTGGCGGGGGATCGAGCCTGAGGTCGTTGTCGGGTCTGACGTTGGTGTCCGACCCGACGCCCTTTCCCTCCGGCTGTAACGGCGCGCCTCAGGCCGGCACCAACTACCGCGGATCCGCAGTCGAGCCTTTTCTGGCAATCAATCCGAACGATCCCGCTCACCTCATCGGCGTGTGGCAACAGGACCGCTGGTCGAATTCGGGCGCGAATGGGCTGGTAACCGGCGTTTCGCGCGACGGAGGACACAGCTGGACGAGGACGCGCGCGCACTTTACCAAGTGCAGCGGGGGCGACGCTTCGAACGGCGGCGACTTCGAGCGGGCCAGCGACCCCTGGGTCACGTTTTCCCCAGATGGCACGGCGTATCAGATCAGCGTTTCGTTCAACAATTCCGACCAAGGAGCCCGCAAGGCGATCCTGGTCAGTCGCTCGATTGACGGAGGATCAACATGGGCGGAGCCGATTGCTTTGACCCGCGATCAAGACCGGGACGCCGCGGTCGATAAGGAATCAATCACCGCCGATCCTCACGACGCGCGGCTGGTGTACGCGGTCTGGGATCGTCTGACGCAGCTTACAAATCCGAACCCCATGTTGGCCACCGGACCAACCTGGTTCGCCCGGATGTTCAATGGCAGCTGGGAACCTGCCGGCATCATCCATGACCCGGGTCCCGATGCCCAGACGATAGCCAATCAGATTCTCGTCCTGCCCGACGGCGCGTTGGTGAATGTTTTTCTCCTGATCACCCAAGCGAGCAGCGCAAGTCCGGAGCGGCGCGTCGCGATACAGCGATCGACCGACAAAGGAATCGCCTGGTCGTCGCCGATCGTTATTGAACGGTCGCAGACGATCGGCGTTACCGATCCCAAGAGCCACCACCAGGTCCGCACCGGATCGCTGATCCCCGCGATCGCCGCGGATCCCTCCACCGGTAAGCTGTACGTCGTCTGGCAAGACTCCCGCTTCAGCAGTGCCTTGAGGGACGGGATCGCTCTGGCGACTTCGATCGACGGCGGCCTGACCTGGACGCTGCCCATTCAGGTGAATCAAGCACCTGAAACCCCCGCTTTCACTCCCTCGATTGCGATTTCCTCGAGCGGCCGGGTGGCGGTCAGCTACTACGACTTTCGCGCCGACGATCCGGCGAACCTGAGCTCGTTGATGACCAGCGTTTGGCTCGCGATTTCAGAAGATGCCGGTGCGACCTGGACTGAGACTCCTCTTGGCGAGCCGTTCGATATGCGGACGGCGCCCGTGGCGGACGGCTATTTCGTCGGCGACTATGAGGGCCTGGTGGCAGACGGAGAGTCTTTTATCCCCATTCTCTCGGCGGCGACCTCGCCGCGCGTGGGGAACTCGACCAGCATCTACGTTCGAGCGGGAGGGCCTCCTTGATGGGCCAATCGCCGGGTCCCTCGCCGCAGCCGAACGATCGAGCACCGGGGCGTGACGCCTGCTAATCCACAAGCCGAAGCTTGCCCAGTTGCTTCCAAGCGCCGTGTTGAATAACACCCGAACGAAAGGCGTTCCTTCCGCAGCTTCTCGATGACAAGGAGTCGATCATGAAGGACAGGCCGCATCAGATTGCTTACTGGGCTGCGCTGGCTGCCCCGGTGCTGTTTCTCGGGGCCTGCCAAGGACCGGACGCAAGCGCAACTCCACCTCGCCCCGATTCACCGATGAGGCCGGCCTTGAGCGCGGAACAGGCGCGGGTGATCAGCGGACTGGAACCTCTGCTTCGGCGCTCCTCGCAAGGTCTATCGGTCACCGCCGACGACAGTGGTGGTCAGAGGGTCGATCTGCAGGGCGGATTTCAACATGCGGTGATCGCCCAGATCAATCCCGACGGCACGCCTTCCATCATCTGCACCGATTCGATCGAGAGCGCAACTGAGTTCCTAGCCCGTCCCCCGCAAGCGCCGGTCGAGGAAAAATGAGCTCGAAACCATCGCGGTTGACCCCTGCCCTTCCCGTGTTTTTGGCGATTCTCGCCTTGCCTCGCCTTGCGGATGCAACGGCTACCATCGTCATCGTCAATCAGAACAATCCCAATGAGGGTTTCAACGATCCGACCTCGGTTTCCCCGGTAGCTGGGAACGCGGGGGTCACCATCGGTCAACAGCGTCTGGTTGCCTTCCATTACGCCGCTGCGATCTGGGGCGCCTCCCTCGACGGCACGGTTTCCATCTCGATCCAGTCGCTCTTTACCGCACTAACCTGCTCAGCAACGTCGGGAATCCTTGGGGCGGCCGGACCCTCAATCGTCTACGCAAATGCGATGTTCCCGCGCCCGAACGTGTGGTATCCGGGCGCGCTGGCCAGCCAACTCGCCGGCCGGGATATCAGCCCAGGCACCCCGGCCATTCGGGCGCAGTTCAACTCGGGGATCGGGAACGCCAACTGTCTCCCCAGCTTCAGTTGGTACTACGGACTGGATGGAGTCACCGGTCCGGCCCAATTCGATCTGGTGGACGTCGTGCTGCATGAATTCGGCCACGGACTTGGGTTTACCACGATGACGAATACCGACACTGGGGCGGAGCTCGCGCCCCAAGGCCAGACTCAGGCACTGCAGGACGTTTGGGAATTCACGATGTTTGATTTGACGGCACAGCTGCATTGGAACCAAATGACCAATACACAGCGCCATGACTCTGCCCGTCGTCCGCGAAAGCTGGTTTGGGATGGCGCCAACGTCATTGGGGCCGTTCCTCATATCCTCACCGGGGGCACGCCGTCGCTGACGGTACTCTCGCCTTCCACCGTGGCCGGGGATTATCTCGTGGGCGATGCTCAGTTTGGTCCCCCTTTGCCTGCTATGCCAGGCGTCACCGGAAATCTGAGCGCGCCCCTCGATGCCGCCGGATCCACAACCGGGTGCACGACACCCTTCCGTTCCTCAATCGTCGGCACCATCGCTCTCATCGACCGCAGCAGCGGCCCAGGGGGTTGTTCTTTCGTCGTCAAGGTGAAGAATGCACAGGCGGCCGGTGCCATCGCGGTGGTCATTGCGGACGACCAGCCGGGGTCGCCTCCGGGCCCGATGGCGGGAAGCGATTCGACGATCATGATTCCATCCGTGCGGATCACCCAGAGCGATGGCGCGCGGCTTCGCACCGCGGTGGGAATGGGAACTGTGACCGCCCGCGAACTGATGCTGGCCACCCCGCGCGGCGCAGACAATGTGAATCGGGCGCTGCTGTACACGCCCGATACTTACAAACAAGGATCCTCGGTCGTTCATACCGATCCCATCGCCACCCTGTTGATGGATCCTGCATACAATACGTCGTTAGGGCACAAGCTCGATCTGACCCCCTATTTCATGAAGGACATCGGTTGGACGGTGAGCGATCCAAACCCAGCGGAGCCGATCGCAGACATCGCGCTAACGGTCGGTGCTCCTTCCGGTTACAAGCCAGGTAACAATGTGAGCTACGCGGTGTCGGTGAAAAACAACGGGCCTGCGAATGCAGCGAATGTCCTATTCTTCGGCACAACCCCTCCCGAAATCACCTTTGCGTCAAGCTCGCCAGATTGCGCATCTGGTCTTCCATGCTCGCTCGGACCGATCGCCACTGGAACCACCCGGCGTTTCACTGTCACCTATGCGGTCCCCTCATCCTATTCCGGGACGTTGCCGGTGACCTTGAACGCCGCGCCCGCTTCTCGAGATCCGGTGACCACTAACAACGCAGTCACCCTCAATACATCCAAGGGCGGCGGTTGCTCATCCACCGGCGGCGAGCCAACGATATTCGCCGCGTTGGTACTCTTGGCCCTGCTGCGAGGCCGCAAGTCCACGGCATGATCGCCGCGACCGTGATTCAATCGGCGAAGGCCCGGCACCAGAGCCAACGATGAGAATCTTCGTCGCGGGAGCCACCGGTGCTACGGGTCAGGTCTTCGTTCCTTTGGCAGCCAAAGCCGGAATCGAGCAACGCCTTCATGTGCGGCCGCAGAGTGTGGCAAAAACTTCGCTTGGCAAGGATCCGCGAACAAGGGTGTTTGATCTCTCCGATCGCCAAGCCCTTGCGTCGGCGCTCTCGGGATGTGAGGCGGTGATTTCATTCGTCGGAACGATGCGGTCGCGGTTCAATGCGGGCGACACTTACGAGTCGAGCGACATTGGATCGACGCGGTTGCTCGTCGAAGGCGCAAAAGCGTCGAGTGTTCCGCGCTTCTTTCTGCTCAGCTCCGTCGGCGCGGGCGGTGCCGGGGCCTATCTCAAGATGAAGGGCGAGTGCGAGTGGATCGTCAAGCAGAGCGGTCTACGCTACACGATCTTTCGGCCGTCGGCCCTGGTCAGCCCGCCGGAGGGCGATCTCGAAAGCAGCCACCACGGGCGAAGAGAAGTCCCCGCCGTTCTCGGTTGGACGATGGCAGTCGTTGGTGCACTGCCCGGGCTTGGGGCCTGGGCAGACCGACTCAAGCCAATCCCCATTTTCGTCGTATGCCATGCCTTTTTGCGGGTCCTCGAAAAACCACGCGACGGAGAGGTGATCGAAGGCCAGGTGCTGTGGACGCTCGGCGCCGAGCATTCCCGGGGGGGCTGAAAGTACCCCGGGGACAGATGATCGCGTCGATCGCGTCGATGACCCTGAGGCTTCTGCGGCTGCGCCCCCCAAGGCGGCTAAGCGGCATCCTCGGCGTTCCGCACCACGGAAGACGCGGATCCAAGCTCGAGGGCTTTCGCGCGGAGCTACGGGAGGGTCAGACGGTACCAGCGATCCAACTCCGGAAGACGGTTGACCTTTCGGGAGGCGATCCTGGCGAGGATTTGGCAAGGAAGCCGACCGGTTGCTTGTCCGGCAGAGCCGCTTTCACTGACGTGCGGCGAATGAGGCTACAATGCGATCGTGCCGAACTATATCGCTCTCGCCGTTCCCTTTTTCCTGGCGCTGATCGGGCTTGAGGTCTGGGCTGCCAAACGTCAACGGCGTTCACTGTACCGGTTCAATGATGCGGTGATTGATTTATCCACCGGGATAAGTCAGCAAGTATC
>WNEZ01020773.1_pt1 | contig 11325 bp, 6 predicted proteins | sample 5400521 | NCBI WGS metagenome assembly WNEZ01 (sample SAMN13153339, study PRJNA577476) | soil metagenome | isolation source: 120 cm saprolite under Douglas fir tree site 2 hole 1 replicate 1 | place: USA:California | collected 2015-04-18
GCCCTGCTCGAATCGTCGGAGCTCTACCACCGCGTGTCCGCCCGAGGCGTCGAGTTTGGCGTTAACGCCGACAAGGTGACTTACGACTATTCGCGGATCGCCACCCGGCGCGATGCGGTCGTGAACCAGCTGTACAAAGGCGTGCAGTTCCTGATGAAAAAGAACAAGATCGAGGTGATCGCCGGCAGCGGCCGGGTCAAGGACCGCAACACGATCTCCGTCGGGGCGAACCAGGTGCGAGCGCCCCAGCTCATCGTGGCGACCGGCTCGGTCGTGAAGGCTCTGCCCGGCATCGAGTTCGACGGCGAGTACATCGTCTCGTCCGACCACGCGACGGTCGCCGCCAAGGTGCCGGAGTCGATCGTCATCATCGGCGCGGGCGCGGTCGGCGTCGAGTTCGCGACCCTCTACAACCAGCTGGGCGTCAAGGTCACGCTGCTCGAAGGCCTCGACCGCCTGGTCCCGCTCGAAGACGAGGACGTCTCCAAAGAAATGCTGGCCGCTTTCAAGAAGGCCGGCATCGACTGCCGGGTCGGGGTGAAGGTGAAAGGCGCCAAGAAAGCTCGCGATGGGGTGAGCGTCGACACCGAGCAGGGCGAGGTGTGGGCGCGCCAGCTGCTCGTCGCCGTCGGCCGCTCGCCACGCTCCAGGGACATCGGCCTCGAGCAGGTCGGAGTGACCCTGCAGCCGAACGGGTTCATCAAGGTCGACGAATGGTTGCGGACTTCGGTGGAAAACATCCATGCCATCGGGGATGTGGTCGGGGGTTATCTGCTTGCGCATGCCGCGTCCCACGAGGGCACGACCGCAGCCGAGGACATCGCGGGCCAGCGGAGCGTGCCGTTCGAGCAGGAGCTCGTCACGCGGTGCACGTACTCACATCCGCAGATAGCGTCGGTTGGATTGACGGAGAAGCAGGCCAAAGACAAGGGCATCGAGGTCAAGGTCGGCAAGTTTCCGTTCACCGCCCTCGGCCGCGCGATCATCCAAGGCGAGACCGGCGGCTTCGCGAAGATGGTCGCCGACGCCAAGACGGGCCGGCTGCTCGGCGCCCACGTCGTGGGTCCGAGCGCCACCGAGCTGATCGCCGAGCCGGCGCTCACCCAATTGTTCCAGGGCGACGCCTGGGAGCTCGGCCACAACATCCACCCTCATCCGACGCTCAGCGAGGCGGTGATGGAGGCGGCCCTGGCGGTGGACGGCAGAGCAATCCACATTTAAGTCTGATGGCCACCACGAAACCCCGCGAACAGGCCAAGCAGGAAGACCCAGGGCCCGCCTTCAAGCCCGAGTGGCGATTCCAGGAGCCCATCGCGTGGCGCGACACCGACCTCGACGAGAAAACCCTGAAAGAGTGGTTCTACTTCATGTTGCTCGGGCGGCAGATCGACTACCGCTTCCAGGTCCTCAACCGGCAGGGCCGCGCCCCGTTCATCATCTCGTGCGCCGGCCACGAGGCCGCGCAGATCGGCGTGAGCTGGCCGCTGAAGCCAAAGTACGACTGGGTGTCGCCCTACTACCGCGACGTCGTCCTTTGCATGCGCATGGGCATGTCGGCTCTCGACCTCATGCTGTCGGTGCTCGCGAAGCCCGCCGACCCGGCATCGGGCGGCAAGCAGACGCCGGGCCACTTCTCCGACACCCGGCTCAACATCATCTCGGGCGGCTCGCCCGTGGCGGCCCAGATGGTGCACGGCGCGGGCGTCGCTTACGCGCTGAAGATGGACGGCTCCGACAAGGTCGTCATGACCAACTACGGCGAAGGGGCTGGATCCGAAGGCGACACCCACGAGGCGTTCAACTTCGCCGCCGTCTACCAGCTGCCTGAGATCTTCGTCTGCGAGAACAACGGCTTCGCGATCTCGACACCGTTCAACAAGGAGTACGCGATCGAGCACGTCGCTCAGCGCGCGGCCGGTTATGGATTTCCTGGGGTGACCCTCGACGGGCGCGACCCGGTCACTTCCTACTTCGTCGCGAAAGAGGCCGTCGCCCGCGCGCGCGGGGGCCAGGGCCCGACGCTCATCGAGTGCCTCGTGGACCGCCTCGGCGCGCATTCGTCTGAGGACGACCAGCGCCGCTATCGAACCCAGGAGGAAATCGACCAGCTTGCGAAGAACGACTGCCTCGAGCGCTTCAAGAAGCGATTGCTCGACGAGGGCGTGCTCAGCGCCAAGGAGGTCGAGGCGCTCGAGGAGAAGGTCAAGGAAGAGGTCACCGAGGCAACCCGATTGGGCATGGAGTCGCCGGACGCCCCGCCTGAGAACGCGCTCACCAACGTCTATGGCGTGGACGTGCCCAAGGCAATCGACCCGCACGCGGGCGTCGAGACGGAGGAGATGAACATGGTCGCGGCGCTGCGCTCGTGCCTCGCGGAGGAGATGGAGCGAGATGAGCGCGTGATGGTCCTCGGCGAGGACGTCGGCCAGAAAGGGGGCGTGTTCCTGGTCACCGACGGGCTGCGCAAGCGATTCGGCGAGTCGCGCGTGATCGATACGCCGCTGGCCGAATCCTCAATCGCGGGCGTCAGCCTCGGGCTCGCACTGGCCGGGAAGCGGCCGGTCGCCGAGATGCAGTTCGCCGACTTCGCGCACATGGCGTTCAACCAGATCACCAACGAAATTGCCAAGTTCCGTTATCGCAGCGACGGGGACTGGTCTGTGCCGATCGTCATCCGCGCGCCGTTTGGCGGCCATGCGCATGGGGCGCTCTACCACTCACAGTCGATCGAGGCGCGCTTCGCCACGCCGGGTCTAAAGATCGTGATCCCGTCCAGCCCCTACGAGGCGAAGGGGCTGCTGCTCGCCTCGATCCGCGACCCTGACCCGGTCCTCTTCTTCGAGCACAAGCGCCTGTACCGGATGTTCAAGGAGCCTGTGCCAAAGGGCGAGTACCTCATCCCGCTCCAGGCTGCGCGCACCGTGCGCGAAGGAACCGACATCTCGGTTTTCTGTTACGGGTTGATGGTCCTTTACGCGCAGGAGGCGGCCAAGGCCCTGGAGGGCGAGGGCGTCAGCGTCGAGATCGTCGATCTGCGCACGGTCTACCCGCTCGACAAGGCGGCGATCATCGCGTCCGCCCGCAAGACAGGCAAGTGCCTGGTGCTGTACGAGGACAACTTCAGCGTGTCGGTCGGTTCCGAGGTGGCCGCGATCATCGCGGACGAGGCGTGGCGCTGGCTCGATGCGCCGGTGAAGCGGCTGGGCGGCCTCGACGTGCCGTCCATGCCGTACGCGCCCGCGATGGAGGAGGCCTTCATGCCGAACCCCGAGAAGATCGCTACCGCATTGCGCGAGCTGGCTGCCTTCTAATCATGGCCAAGACGACCCGCGTGGTCATGCCGCAGCTGGGGGAGTCGGTCCACGAGGGGACCATCGCGCGCTGGCTGGTGAAGCCCGGCGACAAGGTCGTCGAGTTCGAGCCGATGCTGGAGGTGGACACGGACAAGGTGAGCGCGGAGGTGCCTTCGCCGGTGAGCGGCATCCTGCGCGAGATCCTGGCCAAGGAGGGGCAGACCGTGCAGGCCGGGGCCGAGATCGCCGTCGTCGAGGTCGGCGCGGACGGCGAGGTCACTGCAGCGCCGGACACACCGGCTCCCGCCCCGGCCCCCGCGGTGGGCCCGCAGACGGCACCTGCCGCGAAGGCCGAGCCCGCGCCGAAAGCGGTTCCCGCGTCGGCACCGACGCCGCAGCCGGTCGCCCCTGCGACCGCGCCCGTTCTCGACGGCGGCGAGCACAGGTACTCGCCCGCGGTCCAGCTGCAGGCCTCGGAGCTCGGCGTCGACCTGTCCAGGGTGCAGGGGAGCGGCATCGGCGGCCGCGTGACCAAGAAGGACGTCGAGCAGTTCGCAGCCACAGCGAAGGCGGCACCGGCCGAGAGGACGAACGCTCCCGCGCCGGCAGCGACGCCGAGCGAAGGCGACCAGGTCGTACAGCTCACCCGCGTTCGCCGGTTGATCGCCGAGAACATGGTCCGCTCGAAGACCACCATCCCGCACGCCTGGCAGACGCAGGAAGCGGATATGTCGGGAGTGGTCGCGCATCGCAACGCCAACAAGGCCGCGTTCCAGAAACAGGAAGGCTTCTCGCTCACGTATCTCCCTTACGTGATGGCCGCCACCATCTCCGCTCTGCGCGAGCACCCGGAGGTCAACTCGACCTTCAACGAAACGGAGCTGATCCTCCATCGCGACATCAACCTGGGGGTTTCGGTCGGCCTCGAGGACACGCTGGTCGTCCCCGTCGTCCGGCGCGCGGACGGGCTGTCGATCGCGGGCCTCGCGCGCGCCGTCAACGATGTGGCGACCCGTGCTCGAAACAAGCAGCTGAAGGCCGACGACCTCAGCGGCGGCACCTTCACCGTCAACAACTCCGGGACGTTCGGGACGCTGTTCAGCTACTCGGTCATCAATCCCGGCCAGGCCGGCATCCTCACCATGGAGGCCATCGTCGATAGGCCCATGGCGGTCAACGGGATGATCGGGATCAAGCCGATGATGTACCTCTGCTTCTCGTTCGACCACCGGGTGCTCGACGGGTTGAAGGCCGCTCGATTCCTCACCTCTTGCCGCAAGTGGCTCGAGGCGGTGACGCTCGACCTTCCGATCTACTGAGCCGCGTCTCTCTTGACGGCTGAGATCAAGTAACAGCCGTTCAACGCCGATCCGCCCGCACGCGCGCCGTTCAGATTCGCTGCGAGCAAGGTGGCCAGTGCCCGCGCGAGGCTGCGCGGCATGCGCCGGCCCGGTTTTCGCAAGCCAAGCCGGCGCTGGATCTGAATCGGCTGCGGGCGCCGGGCCGCGAGCCCGTAGAGCACGCCGGCGGTGACGCGCGGGTAGCTTTCGCGCGAACGGCCGGGCAGCAGCGGTCCTCGCAGGCAGGCGTGGAATTCCGGCCCGGGTACGGTGAACACGAACTCGCCGCCGGCACGGAGCAGCCGCGCCACCTCCGCCAGCACGGGATCGATGTCGTCGATGTGTTCGAGGACCGAGTTAGAGAAAACCCAGTCAAAGCTGCCGCCGGGCTCTGGCACCTTGTCGGCGCCGACCGCATGAACGGCGGCATAGATGCCCAGCCGCTCAGCCTGCGCGGCCTCCGCGTAATCGGGATCGACTCCAACGACCTCGCGTGGGCCCGTTTCCTGCAGCAGGATGCGGGTCAGCAGACCGTCGCCGCAGCCGAGGTCGAGACCACGACCCTGCGGCAGGCCATGCTTCGCGACCTGTTCCACCTCGACTGCGCGCCACAACGCAGTGGCGGGCTGGAACGGGTACTCGTGCAGGAAGCGAACGAGCAGCTCGCGGTTCAGTGCAGCAGTGCCTCCAGCTGCTCCTCGTAGCGCGACACCATGCCGTCGGCGAACCAGCGTTCGCGGGCGACAGCGGCCACGCGTTCGCGGAATCCATCGTCGGCTGCGATGGCGGTGAGCGCCGCCTGCGTGGTCGAGTGGAGATCCTCGCTGCTCAGCGTGGTTGTGAAGACCGAGTCGCGAACGGCCGGAACGCCCGCCGCGGTCGCCTCAGAAAGAAGGGCGGGGGTGCCGCAAGCCATCGCCTCCTGGGCAGCAACCGGAAATCCCTCGCCACTGGACGGCAGCACCAGGAGGTCGGCGGCCGCGTAGTGCTCGCGCAGCCGCGCCGGGCTGAGCGGCGCGAGAACGTTCAGGTTGGGCAGGCGCCACCCCGACGGATCCACGTCTCCCGCACGGCCGATCAGCAGCCATGACCACTGCGGCGTGGCCTCGATCAGCGGCCGCAGGAGACGCACACCCTTCTTTTCGACGAAGCGGCCGACGAACAAGAGAAGCGGCTGCCGGCCGTTCGCTCCGAGCTCACCGCGGAATGCGTGCCGCTCTGCGGCTGAGGCCGGCCGGAACAGCTCCGAATCAATGCCGTTTTCGATCAGGAGCGGTGGCCTGCGAAAGCGAACCCGGGCCTCGAACCACCGGCGCACCTCCGCGCTGACGAAGACGACCTGGTCGGCCCGTGCCAGCACCGCGCGGCCGAGGCTCGCGTAAGCGACGGACTGCAGACCGCGCACCAGCGGGTTGGGGAAAGGCACCTTGGCAACGTGCTGCGTCAGCAGCACGGGCCGGTGCTCGCGGCGGGCAGCGGCAAAAGCGGCCACGTTGACCGCATACAGGCAATCGTGCAGGTGCACGGCCTGGGACCACCGCACCTCATCGCGGATCCGGCCCGCGGCGAGCGGGCCTGGCAGCGGGTAGGGGAAACCACCCAGGCGTTCGATACCGTTCCACACGCGTATCGGTACGTCGTCCGCGTGGCCATGGTGTGGGCGGCTGCGAATGTCACCCGCTATCCAGCGCACTTCGTGTCCACGACTGCGGTAGCCGGCGGCCAGGGTGGCGGATACGGTCTCGATCCCACCAACGTGCTCGGGGTAGTAGTTGCTGACGAGCAGGATGCGCACGGCGCTCAGCCGGCGGCGGTCGTGTGGAGTCGGTCGAGAACCGCATGCTGAAGCCTCACGACCTCCAGGCCGTCGACCGCAGAAATGCCGATTGGAGCCACCCGCGTCCGGCACGCTGTCGAGAAGCGCGCCATCACCTCGTCGTTGCCGTAGGCCAGCCGGCCGGAGGCGTTCAGCGCTCCCGAGCGCGCGACGCCGATCAGGTGGCTGCTGACGGCGTCCGCCGTCGTCATCAGGATGTTCCGTCCAAGGTGCTCGCTGTCGTTTCGCGTCACGACGAGGACATCACGAAACACGTCGAGCACCGCAAGGGCTCGCGAGCCCAGCACCGCCACGTGCCACTCGCTGAGCGGCGCCTGGAAGTTCATGGCGATCTGCACCGGCACCGACCCGCCCCGCATCAGGAGCGTGATCGCGGCGGGCGTGTTGCGTCCCGTCGGTCCAGGCACGAGGTGCGCCACCTCGAGCTCGGGTGTGGCGCCAAGCAGGCTGCGCACCAGGTAGAAGAAATGAGGCGACTCGTCGTAGAACAGCCCCAGCGGCAGCGAGTCATACCAATCGGGCAGCCGCCGCTGTGGGTTGGACAGCTGGGCGCCCCACAGGGCACGAACCTCGCCCAGCCGCCCGGCTGCAAGCAAGCGCTGGAGGCGAAGCGCGGACCGTGCGAACTGGAAGTTGTGCACCACCGCCAGCACCCTGCCCTCGCGCGCCGCGATGTCGCAGAGCTCGCCGGCCGCATCCACGTCGAGCGCCATGGGCTTTTCCAGCAGCACGTCCTTGCCTGCGAGCAGGTAGGCGCGCGCCAGGACGTCATGGGTGGCGGGCGGGGTCGCGATGGTGACCGCGTCGACCTCGTCGAGCCAGGGCACTCCCGCGGGGCCCTCTGCCACGGCACCATCCGGCACTCGGAACGCTGTGCGCGCCCGATCAACCCTGGCCGCGGTGTGGTCGATCACCCCCCGCACCTCGACGTCGGGGCAGCGCCGGAGCCATGGCAAGTGGCGATGGGTGCCGACCCACCCGAGACCGACGACGGCAACTCGCAACCTGCTCACTCGGGCCGGGATCGTACACCCGCGGATGACGCGGGCAGTCGAAAAATCCTGCCCAGGAGCAACCCAATCGCGTGCATAAAGCGTTAACTGTGCGAACGCGGCTGCGCCGGGTTATCAACTACCCACGCGCGGTCGCCGTTGGAGGCAAGGGGTAATGGCAGCAGCCTGGGGGGCTTCGCAGCGCCGGGCGCTGGTCGGGCTTGCAATGGCGGTGGCGATCGCCGCCAGTTGGGCGGCGCCCACCCTGGCGGCAGGACCGAAGGCGGGCGGCAACGAGATCGCCCCGGTCGGGCACCCGAACGTGGTCGTCCTGTCGCCGCAGGCCCAGAGCCCGCACGAAAAGAGCAAGAAGCCGGCCAAACCATTCCTCAGCGCCAACCCGGAGGCCCTGGCCAGGGCCAAGGCGCGGGCGGACGCCCAGGTGGCGCCGGCGACCACCACCAGCAGTCCTGGCGTGGCGCCTTCGACGCCGGCAACTGGGACGGGGCTGTTCAACGGGCTGAATCAGCCCGGCATCTCGGCCGCCGACGAGGGCTACTGCTGCACCCCGCCCGACACCACCGGTGCGGTCGGACCAAACAACTACGTGGAGTTCGTCAACACGACGATCCGCGTCAGCGACCGCAGCCTGAAGCAGCTGAGCCAGCTCGATATGGGTACTTTCGTCGCCGCCCCGGCCGGCCTCAACGTGAGCGATCCGCAAGTGCAGTGGGATCCACGGGCAGGGCGCTGGTTCTATGCCGCGATCGCTTTCGCCCCTCACAACAACTACCTCGTCTTCGGCTGGTCGAAGACATCGGATCCCAGCGATCTCAGCGGGGGTTGGTGTCGCTTCGGCGCGTTCACGGGCAACCAGCTTCCTGACTACCCGAAGCTCGGCCACGACGACAACTTCGTGCTCTTCGGGGCCAACCTCTACGACGACACCACTGGCAACTTCGTCTTCAACACCGCCGCCATCTGGGCTCTCCCGAAGCCTGCCAATGGCAGCACGGCTTGCACGGCATCCGGGTTCACCGCGTTCGCTGATGCCCAGCACCCGCTGCGCAACGCCGACGGCACGTCAGCCTTCACGCCGGTCCCGGTGAACATGTCGGACGCCTCGAGCGTGGGCTACGTTCTCGCCGGCCACAGCCCGCTCGCGCCCAAGCCCACGGACCCCAACGGTCCCCAGACCAGGTTGATGGTCTGGCATGTCGCCCTGCAGGGCGGCAACCCACGTCTCATCGCCGACGGCGACCTGACCGTAGGCAGCTTCGACGTGCCCGCCAGCGTGCCCCAGCCCGGAGGTCCCACCGTCGACAGCCTCGACGCCCGATTGACGCAGGCGGTCGGCCATGCCGACCCCGACGCGGCGGGCGCCGAGGCGTTGTGGACTCAGCACACCATCAACGGGCCGGGCGGCCGCTCGGTCCTTCGCTGGTACGAGATCCTGCCCGCCGGCAGCACGGTTCGTCAGCAGGGCCAGGTCCAGAGCGCGACCGACTTCATCTGGAACGGCTCGATCTCGCCATCGATTGCGGGCAACGACGCGGCCGTGTTCTACAACCGCGGCGGATCCTCGCAGCTTGCGATGGCCGCGGCGCAGTCGCGTATCTCCTCGACACCACTTTCGACCCTGAGCGGAAGCGAGGTGGTGCTCGCCAGCAGCAACACCGCGGACGTGGACTTCAGCTGCACCTCACCGTACGGCCCGCCGTGCCGCTGGGGCGACTACTCAGGCGCGAGCCCCGACCCGAACAACCCCGGGGTGGTGTGGGGCAGCAACCAGGTCAGCGGGCCGTCGTTCTTCGGCTATCCCCAGTGGGTCACCCAGAACTACGCCGTCACCACTTCGGGCACCCCGCCGCCCCCGCCGCCCCCGCCGACCCCGTGCACCGCGGTCACGTTCGCCGCCAGCCCGGCTTCGCCGCAGGCGCCGGGAGTATCGGTCAACCTGACCGGCGCCGCCACCGGGTGCCCAAACCCGGTCTACCAGTTCTGGATCCTGCCGCCCGGTGGGTCGTGGACGATCCTCCAGGCCTACAGCTCGAGCGCTGGCGCGGTGTGGAACACCACCGGCCAGCCGGCCGGCACGTACTCATTCGACATCTGGGCCAAGCAGTCCGGCTCCAGCGCGGACTGGGAGGCGCACGTCTCACCCAACCCCACATACACGCTGCAGACGCCGCCACCACCCAACACGTGTACCGCGGTGACGTGGAACCCACCGAGTCCCGCCTCGCCGCAGGTGGCGGGCGTTTCCGTGCAATTGGGCGGGACCGCCACCGGCTGCCCCAACCCGGTCTATCAATTCTGGATCCAGCCGCCGGGCGGGCAGTGGACGATCCTGCAGGCCTACAGCTCCAGCGCCGGCGTGGCCTGGAACACCACCGGCCAGGCGGCCGGCACGTATCTGTTCGACGTCTGGGCCAAGCAGTCCGGTTCGTCGGCGTCGTTTGAGGCGAACATCTCACCGAACCCGACGTACACGCTCCAGGCGCCACCGATCTGTACCGCGGTGACGTGGAACGCGCCGAGCCCCGCGTCCCCGCAGGCGCCGGGGGTCTCGGTCAACCTCGGCGGCACCGCCACCGGCTGTCCCAACCCGGTCTACCAGTTCTGGATCCAGCCGCCGGGCGGGTCGTGGACGATCCTCCAGGCCTACAGCTCCAGCTCGACCGTGACCTGGAACAGCACCGGTCTCGGAGCTGGAACGTACCTGTTCGATGTCTGGGCCAAGCAGTCCGGCTCGACGGCGAGCTGGGAGGCGCACGTCTCACCGAACCCAACCTACACGCTCCAGGCGCCCCCGCCGCCGGCGACATGCACCGCGGTGACCTGGAACGCGCCGAGCCCGGCTTCGCCGCAGGCGCCGGGAGTGTCGGTCAACCTGGGCGGCACCGCCGCCGGCTGCCCCAACCCCGTCTACCAGTTCTACATCCAGCCGCCGGGTGGGTCGTGGACGATCCTCCAGGCCTACAGCCCGAGCTCCACCGTTAGCTGGAACACGGCCGGTCTGGGAGCAGGCACGTACCTGTTCGACGTCTGGGCCAAGCAGTCAGGCGCCAGGCGGGTCGTGGACGATCCTCCAGGCCTACAGCTCCAGCTCCAGCGTGAGCTGGAACACGGCCGGCCAGCCGACGGGCACCTACCTGTTCGACGTCTGGGCCAGGCAGTCCGGCTCGAGCGCGTCCTGGGAGGCGCACGTCTCGCCCAACCCCACATACACGCTCCAGACGGCGCCCCCTTGCACCAGCGTGACCATGACCGCAACCCCGGCTTCGCCCCAGACGACCGGGACCTCGGTGCAGCTCAGCGCCACCTCGACAGGCTGCTCGAGCCCGCAGTACGAGTTCTGGATCCAGGGTCCAGGCGGCGCATGGACGATCGTGCAGGGCTACAGCTCGAGCTCGACCTTCAACTGGAGCACCGCCGGCCTTCCCCCTGGAACCTACAACTTCGACGTTTGGGTCAGGCAATCGGGGTCGACCGCGAGCTGGGAGGCGCATATCTCCCCCAACCCCACATACACGCTGAACCCGTGACCGGCGTGACGATGCTGACGTCGACGAGGATGTCTCCAACCGCGGCATAACCGTCGACGGCGACATCCGGGAATCGCAAATGAATGGTGTCGCTCTCGTGAAGGGCTATGGGGTCGAGGGGCACGAACAGCCACCCGGTGACGCTCTGTCCGGCGTCGATATCACCCGGCAGGTGTGTTGACCTGAGGTAATCGCCGTAGGCGACGGCCCCGCCGGCAGTCGCTACGGGCACCACCGGCCACTCCGCCTCGCCGGCGTTGTTGTTGACCACCTCCACCTCGACCCAGACAGCCTTCTCGCCAGGATCGAGGGCGA
>WNEZ01005250.1_pt1 | contig 11323 bp, 5 predicted proteins | sample 5400521 | NCBI WGS metagenome assembly WNEZ01 (sample SAMN13153339, study PRJNA577476) | soil metagenome | isolation source: 120 cm saprolite under Douglas fir tree site 2 hole 1 replicate 1 | place: USA:California | collected 2015-04-18
GCAGCGCAGCTTGCCGGTAGCAAGGTTTCCTCCGTGTCGCTGCTAGGATCAACATCTCCGATCGCCTTCGACATGCAGAGCGATGGTATGCACCTGCGCCTGCCAGCTCAGCCACTCGGCAAGTACGCGCACTGCTTCAAAATTACCCTTCAGCCGGTGCATTGATCACTTTCTTGCAGTGGCCGGCGCAGGGGGCGTGGACGCCGCAGCCGAAGGCGCGCTGGCCAGCGCCGCCTTCACAGCCGCCGAAATCTTGTCAGCGTTCGCCAGCAAAACGCTGACCTGCCAAATCTGCGTATCGCTGAGCGTGTCTTTGAAGCCCGGCATGCCGGTCAAGCGGATACCATTCTTCGCTTTCCAATATGTTTCCCACGCTGGATCGTCGGTTACGCCAGTTCCATGAAAAAGCTCCGGCGGCTTCGGAAACATCCCCTTTGCGATATTACTTTGGGCCTCCCCCGGCAATCCATGGCAAACGGCGCAGTTCTGTTTGTAAACGTCGGCACCGGCGAGGTAAGTCGCGTCGTTTAGGGGAACCGGTGCCGGATCGGTGTGGGGATCTTTACCGATCCGAGCCTTCAATGCACCATGGGCGAGCTTCTTCTCCAGCAGCATAGGTGGGTCCGCTACAGCGACCGGCGCCCAGCCTATCGTGAAGTAAAACCAAGCGCCTGCCGCCACTAGCAGCACGCCGATTAAGATCCCGATCACGAACGCCTTGAACATGATTCAGTATTCTCCCGTCTCGATTTGTCGCCTGTGCTGGGACTAGCCACAGCGAGTTTTCGCGCCGCCGGCTAGGGAAGCACTGAGCGCGCGATAGTGTACAGTTCAGCAGGCTTTTCTGCACGCCGATTTATGCATGCCGAACTCAGGCAAGGTCATAGCGGGCTTCGTAACCTTTTGTCCCTGGAAGCCGTCCTATTCTATGAATGAGCCGGGTTTTCCGTTAGGCTTGGGCCGGTCACCCGGACGCCTAGCGTCTCCCCCGATTGTCTCGCCTGTGGCAGACTTGCTCGCACAACCATGCGTTATAGACATATAGGAGCATATGAATGGGCCATTTGAGCGCTAATCCAATGGGGCCGAACCCTTCCGGTGAACGACCTCTTGGAGGCGAGCCCGACTCGAAGAGCCATCGATGGTTGTGGATTGTCGCCTTAGCCGTCCTCATTGCTGTGGGCTTCTGGTATTTCCGCGGGTTACGTACCAGCACTGAAGCGCAAGGCCCCGGAGGGTCCGGCGGCGCTAGCGCTGGCAAAGGGCCGGGTCGGCAAGGAGCGGGAGCAGGCGGCTTCGTAGTGCCCGTGGTGGTTGCCAGTGCCCAGCGCGGCGATCTTCCCGTCTATTTCAACGGCCTTGGCACCGTCACCGCCTTCAACACGGTAACGGTTCGCAGCCGTGTCGATGGCCAAATCACCAAGATCAACTTTACGGAAGGCCAATTCGTCCACCAGGGGCAAGACCTCGTGGACATCGATTCACGCCCCTACCAGGTTCAGCTTGAGCAGGCCGAGGGACAGCTTGCCAAGGATCAGGCGCAGCTCCGCGATGTGCAAGTGAATTACGAGCGCTACCAACTTTTGTACAAAGAAGGCGTCATTCCTAAGCAGCAGGTCGATACCCAAGGGGCGCAGGTCGGCCAATTTGAAGGCTCTATCAAGGGAGATCAGGGCGCGATCGACAGCGCCAAACTGCAAATCGTCTATTCGCATGTGACCGCGCCGATCAGTGGGCGAGTTGGGCTGCGCTTGGTCGATGTCGGCAATATCGTGCATGCCACCGATTCCACCGGCCTGCTGGTGATCACGCAGTTGCAACCCATCGCGGTGATCTTTTCCCTTCCGCAGGACCAGCTTCCGCAGGTCGCCTCCAAGCTGCAAAAGGGTGACCAATTGGTCGTCGATGCCTATGATCGGGACGACAGCACGAAAATCGAGTCCGGCAAGCTGCTTACCATCGACAACCAGATCGACACCACCACCGGCACCTACAAGCTAAAAGCTGTTTTCAATAACGATCGCAATACCTTGTTTCCGAATCAGTTTGTGAACGTGCACCTTCTTGCCGATGTGAAAAAGAACCTGGTCATCGTCCCTGCCTCGGCCATCCAGCGCGGTCCCCAAGGCACCTACGTCTATGTTGTGCAGAACGGCAACACCGCCAAGATTCAGACGGTTACGATCGCGCAATCGACCGCAGATAAAGTTGGGCTAAGCGCGGGAGTAAATCCCGGCGACAGCGTGGTTGTTGACGGGCAAGACAAGCTGCAAGACGGCAGCAAGATCAATCCCAACACGTCCACTGCTCCGACGCCTAACGCCAACGGAGCGCAGCAGCCCACCTCGCAGCCGGGCAATACTCATGCCGACGCGGCGGCGCGGAGGCGCACGCAAGGTCCGCAAGCCGATCGTTCCACCGGGAAGGGCCAATGAGTCCATCCAGGCCGTTTATTTTGCGGCCGGTCGCCACCACATTGCTGATGGTGGGGATTCTTTTGGTGGGCTATGTCGCGTACCGGCAATTGCCGATCTCAGCGCTTCCGCAAGTTGATTACCCCACAATTCAGGTGCAGACCTTTTATCCCGGCGCCAGCCCCGATGTCATGGCTTCGTCGGTTACCTCGCCGCTGGAGCGGCAGTTCGGCCAAGTGCCCGGGCTGAACCAGATGACCTCGACGAGCTCCTACGGAAGCTCGATCATCACCCTGCAGTTCGCTCTCGATCTCAACATCGATGTTGCCGAGCAGGAAGTGCAGGCGTCCATCAATGGCGCATCCAATTTACTTCCACAGGGCCTGCCCAATCCGCCGATCTATAGCAAGATTAATCCCGCCGACGCGCCCATCCTCACCTTGGCGATTACTTCCAAGTCGCTGCCGTTGTCCAAAGTCGAAGACCTTACGGACACGACGCTGGCGCAGAAGATTTCGCAGCTCACTGGCGTCGGCCTGGTCAGCATCAGCGGCGGACAGCGTCCGGCCGTGCGCATTCAAGCCAACCCCACCGCCCTGGCGTCCTATGGACTAAGCCTCGAAGATCTTCGCACTGCCCTAACGCAAGCCAACGTTGACCAAGCCAAGGGGACGTTCGACGGCCCTCATCAGGCCTACACCATCAACGCCAACGATCAGCTCATTTCCAGTGACAGCTACCGCCCGCTCATCATCGCCTATCGCAATGGCGCGCCCGTTCGCCTCACCGACGTTGCCACCGTGCTCGAAGGTGTGGAGAACGTGCAGCAAGCGGCGTGGGCAAACCAGAATCCCGCGGTCATCTTGAATATTCAGCGGCAGCCCGGCGCCAACATCATCGCTGTAGTGGACCGCGTCAAAAAATTGCTGCCGCAACTGCAAGCGGCACTGCCGACCGCGGTACAAGTCGACATACTTACCGACCGCACCACCACCATTCGCGCTTCTGTCTCCGACGTGCAGTTCTCCCTGATGCTGACCATCGTGCTCGTTGTATTGGTCATCTTTGTGTTTTTGCGCAGCGTGCGTGCCACCATTATCCCCAGTTTTGCCGTGCCTCTCTCGATTGTGGGCACCTTCGGTGTGATGTACCTGCTGGGCTACAGCCTCAACAATCTTTCCCTGATGGCCCTCACCATTTCCACCGGCTTTGTGGTCGACGACGCCATCGTCATGATCGAGAACATTTCCCGCTATATCGAACAAGGCGAATCCCCTCTGCAAGCCGCGCTCAAAGGCTCCGAGCAGATCGGCTTCACGATTCTGTCTTTGACCGTTTCGCTGATCGCTGTGCTCATTCCTCTCCTCTTTATGGGCGACATTGTCGGACGGCTGTTCCGCGAATTTGCGGTCACCTTGGCGGTCACTATTATCGTTTCCGCCTTTGTCTCCCTCACCCTCACCCCTATGATGTCGGCCAAACTGCTGCGCCATCAGAGAGAAGAAGACCAGAGCTGGTTCTATCGCAAGTCGGAACACGCCTTTAACTCCATCATCGCTTTCTATGGCCGCACCCTGAAATTTGTCCTGCGCTTTCGCACCACCACCCTGCTGGTAACCGCCGCAACCCTCGTAGGCACGATTCTCTTGTACATCTATGTACCAAAAGGATTTTTCCCGGTGCAGGACACCGGCGTAATCCTCGGCGTCTCCGAAGGTCCGCAGGATGTTTCCTTCGCGGCCATGGTCAGCCGGCAGCGCGCGTTAGCCGACGTGATCTTGAAAGATCCCGCGGTTGCCAGCCTGTCCTCCTTCATCGGCGTTGACGGCATCAATACCACGCTGAACAGCGGGCGCATTCAGATCAATCTCAAGCCCCTCGAGCAGCGCAAGATTTCTGCCTCCGACGTTATCCGGCGCCTTCAGCCCGAGCTTGCCAATGTCGACGGCATCTCTCTCTTCATGCAGTCGGTGCAAGATCTCACCGTCGAAGATCGCGTCAGCCGTACGCAATTTCAATACAGCTTGGAGGACGTGGACGCCAAAGAATTGGGATATTGGGTGCCGCGCTTTATGGACAAGCTCAGGGCGCTCCCCGAACTGCGTGACGTCGCCAGTGATCAGCAGAATAATGGGCTGGTCGCTGTGCTGACTATTGATCGCGACACCGCATCGCGCCTGGGAATTCTTCCTGCCGACATTGACAACACGCTCTACGATGCTTACGGGCAGCGTCTCGTCTCCACCATCTTCACGCAACTAAACCAGTACCACGTCGTCCTGGAAGTAGACCCGCAATTCCAGCAGCACCCTGACGATCTCAAAAATATTTACGTGCACTCCTCAACGGGACAAGCGCCTTCCTCTGGCTCAGGGTCATCCATTAGCGCGACTACTCCGCTCAGCCCCACGCCCACTACGCAGATTCCCCTCAGCGCGTTTACTCGATACGAGTCCAACACCACCCCTCTCACGATTAATCACCAGGGCCAATTCCCGGTGGTCACCCTATCGTTCAATCTCGCTCCAAACGCGTCGTTGGGCGAGGCGGTCAACGCTATCAACGCCGCCAAGGACCAGATCGGCATGCCGCCCAGCATTCAAGCCACTTTCCAGGGCACTGCCGCCGCTTTCCTGCGCTCACTCTCCAATGAGCCAATTTTGATTTTGGCGGCACTGGTAACTGTGTACATCGTCCTGGGCGTCCTCTACGAGAGTTACATCCATCCGATCACCATTCTGTCGACGCTGCCATCCGCGGGCGTCGGCGCAATTTTGGCCTTGCTGTTGTGCCGCACGGAATTCAGCATCATTGCCCTCATCGGCATCATCTTGCTGATCGGCATCGTTAAAAAGAACGCCATCATGATGATCGACTTCGCGCTCGAAGCGGAGCGCAAGGAAGGTAAAGCGCCTCTCGATGCCATCTACGAAGCGTGTCTGCTGCGCTTCCGGCCCATCATGATGACCACCATGGCCGCGCTCCTCGGAGGGTTGCCGCTGGCACTGGGCACCGGCGTGGGCTCCGAGCTTCGCCGCCCATTGGGTATCACCATCGTCGGCGGTTTGATCCTCAGTCAAATTCTCACCCTTTATACGACCCCCGTCGTCTATTTAGCATTTGACTGGATTGCGCATCGCTTCCAATTCCACATCGGCAATCCGGTCGAAGACCCCGCACCTGGAGACTAGAGCATGAACGTCTCCTCAAATTTCTCTCTACCTTTTATTCGTCGGCCGGTCGCGACTTCGCTGATAACCTTGGCCATCTTGCTCTCCGGTGTCGTGGCATTTCGCTACCTTCCGGTTGCCCCGTTGCCGCAGGTGGACTTCCCAACCATCTCTGTCGGGGCGAATTTGCCCGGTGCAAGTCCCGAGACCATGGCCTCAGCTGTGGCCACTCCGCTCGAGCGCCAATTCGGCCGCATCGCCGGCGTCACGCAGATGACCTCCTCCAGCGGACTCGGCTCCACCGGCATCACGCTGCAGTTTGACCTGAATCGCGACATCAACGCCGCCGCCCGCGATGTGCAAGCCGCCATCAATGCCGCGCGTAGCCAGCTTCCGCCCGATCTTCCCGGCCAGCCAAACTACCGCAAGGCTAACCCTGCCGACGCGCCGATCTTGCTTCTCTCGCTCACGTCGGAAAATATTCCGCCCGCGCAAATCTACGATGCCGCCGATTCCATCCTGGCGCAGAAGCTGGCCCAGGTAGAAGGCGTCGGCCAGGTCTTCACGTGGGGCAGTTCGCGTCCCGCCGTTCGCGTGGAGGTCAATCCTAACCAGCTCAACGCCTATGGCATTAGCTTGGAAACCATCCGGCGTTCCTTGCAAGTGGCCAATGCCAATCTGGCCAAGGGCTCGGTGTCCGATGCCACACGAATGTCGACCATCGCCGATACCGATCAGCTCTTCAAAGCCTACGAATACCAGCCGCTGATTGTTGCCGGACACGTCGGCGCACCCGTCCGCCTGCGTGATATCGCGGAAGTCAACGATTCCGTCGAAGACACTCGCAACCTCGGCCTCACCAATAATCAGCCTTCCGTGATGCTGGCCATCTTTCGCCAGCCCGGCGCGAACATGATCGAGACCGTGGATCGCATTCTCGCCCTGCTGCCTCGCCTGCAGGCCTCGATTTCCCCGTCACTGCATCTCAACGTGGCAATTGACCGCACCACCACCATCCGCGCCTCGGTGCACGACGTCGAAATCACGCTGATCATTTCCATCACCCTCGTAATTCTGGTGGTCTTTGCGTTCCTGCGCAGCTACTGGGCCACCATTATTCCCAGTGTCGCCGTTCCGCTCTCCCTCATCGGCACTTTCGGTGTCATGTATCTGTGCCACTACACGTTGGACAATCTCTCGCTGATGGCCCTGACCATCTGCACCGGTTTCGTCGTCGACGACGCCATCGTGGTCATCGAAAACATCACCCGCCATATCGAAGCCGGCATGAGCCCCAGGGAAGCCACCATCAAAGGCGCCAGCGAGATCGGCTTCACCGTCCTTTCCATGAGCACCTCGCTCGTAGCCGTCTTCATTCCCATCTTGATGATGGGCGGCATCGTCGGCCGTCTCTTCCGCGAATTCGCTGTCGTACTAAGCGTGGCCATCGGCGTTTCGCTCTTCGTTTCCTTGACCACGACGCCGATGATGTGCGCTCTGTTCTTGAAGCGCGACCCAGGTCATCACGGCCGCGCCTACCGCCTATCGGAGGGCCTCTTCAATCGCCTCTTACGCACCTATGACATCAGCCTGCGCTGGGTCTTGCGCCATCAATTCTTGATTCTTCTGGTCACCATCGGCACCGTTTGTCTCAACGTCTATCTTTTCTGGGCTACTCCGAAAGGATTTTTCCCGCAACAGGATACCGGCCGTCTAAACGGAATGATTCAAGGTGATCAGGATCTTTCCTTCGCGGCCATGTCGCAAAAGATGCGCGTCTTTACCGATATCGTCGCCAAAGATCCCGCGGTGGATTCCGTTACCTCGTTCACCGGCGGTGGCAGCGGCGGGAGCACCGCGCGCATGTTCGCGCAGCTCAAGCCCCTAAACGTACGAAAACTCAGCGCTGACCAGGTTATCGGGCGTATTCGGCGGGCGAGTTCGCACGTTCCCGGAGCCGCTCTTTATTTGCAAGCGGTACAGGATCTCACCGTGGGCGGCCGCTTCGGCGGCGCGCAATACCAATACACTCTGCAAGCCGACAATCTTGCCGATCTCGCCCATTGGGCTCCGATCATCCAACAGCGCATCGCCAAAATCTCCGAATTGCGCGACGTCAATTCTGACCAGCAGATGCGTGGTCTGGCCAGCAATGTCGTCATTGACCGCGCTACCGCCGGCCGCCTCGGCGTTGCAGTCCAGGATATTGACAATACTCTCGGCGACGCCTTTGGCCAGCGCCAGGTCTCCAACATTTACAAAGGCTTGAATCAGTATCACGTAGTGATGGAAGTCGCTCCCGAAGCTCAGCGGAGCCCCGAAGCGCTAAAAACGATTTACGTCCCTTCAAAGTCCGGCAAACTCGTTCCCCTCAGCGCTTTTGCGCATTACGAATATTCCAATACGCCATTGTCCGTGAATCATCAGGGCCTTTTCCCGTCCATCACCCTCTCCTTTAATCTTGCTCCCGGCGCTTCGCTTGGTCCCGCGGTGCAGCACATTATCGAAGCACAACGCGAGCTCGGCGTCCCGAGCAGCGTCCACGCCACTTTCCAGGGGACTGCCCAGGCCTTTCAAGACTCGCTGGCCAATCAGCCCGTGCTAATTATCACCGCGCTGTTCGCCGTCTATATCGTGCTTGGCATTCTCTACGAGAGCTTCATCCATCCCATCACCATTCTCTCCACCCTCCCGTCCGCGGGCATTGGCGCATTACTGGCCGTTCAATTTGCCAAGTCAGATCTCAACATCATCGCGCTTATTGGTATCATCCTGCTGATCGGGATCGTCAAGAAAAACGCAATCCTCATGATCGATTTCGCGGTCCAGGCCGAGCGCCTGGAAGGCAAGTCCACTCTCGACGCTATTTATCAGGCTTGCCTGCTGCGCTTCCGGCCCATCATGATGACCACTATGGCCGCTCTGCTCGGCGCACTTCCGCTCGCGCTCGGCAACGGTGTCGGCTCGGAGCTTCGTCGCCCATTGGGAATCACCATTGTCGGCGGGCTCATCCTGAGCCAGATGCTCACCCTCTTCACGACGCCAGTCGTTTACATTTACATGGATCGCATTCAGACTTGGCTGCAGGGCCATCGCCAGCGTGGCGCCGCGCCCGCTCCTCTCCCTGCTCACTCCGATTAAAAATCACTGTTACATCATCGATTACTATAAGAAATAGTGAAGACGGGGGTTCCCCTTAGCCCCCATTCTGTACCCCTGTACAGCTAGCATCCTGTAGGCACCCTGAGGCAGAATCGCCCCATCCTGAACGGCGCAACTCAGGGGATTCATCCGATTTTCAGTTGGCGTCGTTTGCGTGGCTCTGGTCCGGTACGTTCTTCCTGGTAGTTTTCTCGGCTTCTTCGGCCAGTTTTCCTTGGGCAGTTTGCTATTGCGCTGCGGTCAGCGCCGCGTTTCCAAAAGCGGCGGCTTTCGGTCGGAACCGTAGCCCTATATAGCCGAACTATCGTACAAAAAATTAAGGTCGGGGGTAATTAGAATGGTTCTACGTAAGTTCGTTTCTGTGTTCGCTCTGGTTGCGGCATCCTTGTTCGGGGTGGCCTCTGCTAATGCCAAAGCGTTCTACATTTCTGGTACTTCATCTAGCAGCACATCAGCAGGCTCGAGCTGCAGTAGTGCGCTCTCCGTCGGCTGGTTCAATAATTCGTCCAGTTGGGGCTCGGCTACGCATCAAATCAGCCCCGGCACCACCGTATTTCTCTGTGGTACTTTTACCGGTCGTCCCGGCCAGCAGCTCCTCAACGTCCTTGGAAGCGGCACTGCTTCCAGTCCAATCACGATCAAATTCCTCCCCGGAGCGGTCCTTAGTGCGCCGTACTGGTCAAGTTTTGGCGCGATCAGCATGCAGGGCCGCAGTTATGTCGTCGTGGATGGCGGTGGCAGCGGCATTATCCAAAATACTGCCAATGGAACGGGTCGCGCATACCGTCAGCAGTCCGTCGGCGTGCACGCGAGGAGCTGTACCCATTGCACTATACAAAATCTTACGATTCAGAACCTTTATGTGCGCACGTCAGCCTCGGATTTGGCCGCCACACACACGGTTAATTGCGTTTATTGGCATCTAGCAAATTATCTGACAATAAATAATATTACCTGCCATGATGCATCTTGGGCCATTGCGGGTGACGGGAACAACTTCACGCTCGCGTACTCCAACATCTACCATGTAGATCACGGTGTCGCCTCCGGCGTGGTCGGCAAGGTTGGCGGCTATAGCATCCACAACAATCATTTCCACGACTTCGCCAATTGGGATTCCCCCACGAACACCTATCACCACGATGGCATCCACCTTTGGGGCCAGAATGGCGGGACAGTCACCAGCGGCGCGATTTACAACAACACCTTTGACGGCGACTTCGGCGTCAATATTACCGCTCACGTCTTCCTGCAGGACTCCATCCAACATGTAGCCTTGTACAACAACATCACCGTAGCTCCAACCTATCGCAACATAAATTCCATTTGGTTCTCCGCCACGTCCACTAGCATGCCTGGCGGTCCGGCGACCGGGAACTCGGCGAACAACAATTCCATCAATGCCGGTGGCCATCTTTCCGGCAGCGCTATCTACGCCGACAATCAGTTGCAGTTTACTGCCGTCAACAACATCATGGGCGGGGGCGTGTCCGATGTCAGCATCCAACGTGGCACCACTCTCACCTCTACCGGCGTGAACAACAATGTCTACCGTGACCTGTTGGCGGAATTTGGCGACCGCAATACCTTCGGTTTCAAAGGCCAAAATTTCTATAGCTTGTCCCAATGGCGGGCCGCTTGCCATTGTGACTATGCTTCCAAGCTCATTCTTGGCAGCCAGACAACCGCCTTCTCTTCCGTCGTTGGTGGCAATGGACCCACAGTGGCCGGAGCGGCGGTAACCAGCGCCTCGGCTGTAACTGGCGTTGACTCCGCGGCGATGTCCGACGCGGTCAATTTGTCGGTCATTTCCGCGCCAACCACCACCGACCCCGAATTCGAGCTTCTTTATACCGTCGGGGAAGGCAACGGCCTAAACCTATCCGATTTGGCCGTCGACGACCTCGCTCCTCTAGCCGTCGGCATAAACGGTGCCCCTCGCCCAACTGCCGGCCCTTGGAACGTCGGTCCCTTTTAACCCTAGCGTCTCGCCCTACCGCATGGTGCCGCGGCTGTGTCCATTCTGGACATGGCCGCGGATTTCTTGCTGCGCTCGCTCTCCGGCGATACCTTTCTTGGCCACGAGGCCGATCCTCCGCCGCAAGATCAGGAATCGGTCAATTTCAAAGCCGCGACCAAGGCCGCCCCTAAATCAGGCGTCTCCTTGTACAGGGCCCTCTCTTTCGCCTGATTGCCCTTACGAGCTTCCGATCAGGTACCCGGCTAGGAACACCAGAAATCCCCCAACTATCACCTGGAATGTAGCCTGTAAAAAGGGAGTGTCCATGTAACGGTGCCGGATGTAAGCGATCGCGACGAGTTCAATGCACACAACTATGATCGCGACGACTGTCGCGACGTGGAAACTGCCGATTAGAAATGGCAACGTATGTCCCAACCCACCTGCCGTCGTCATCAGTCCCGTTATCGCGCCCCGCAGCCAGGGAGACCCACGGCCAGTCAGCGATCCATCGTCCGACTGAGATTCCGAGAACCCCATCGAAATGCCCGCACCGATGGAGGCCGCCAGCCCCACTCGAAACGCATCCCAACTGTTGTGCGTCGCAAAAGCTGCCG
>WNEZ01011161.1_pt1 | contig 11321 bp, 15 predicted proteins | sample 5400521 | NCBI WGS metagenome assembly WNEZ01 (sample SAMN13153339, study PRJNA577476) | soil metagenome | isolation source: 120 cm saprolite under Douglas fir tree site 2 hole 1 replicate 1 | place: USA:California | collected 2015-04-18
CCCCATGTCACGGATCGGCCGGAAGCCCGTCAGCATTCCCCAGGGAGTGAAGGTACAGATCGAGGGCGCCACGGTGCGCGCCGAGGGGCCGAAGGGCAAGCTGATGCAGCCGGTCCCGGCGGGGCTCAGCGCGAAGCTCGAGGGCAACCAGCTCCTGATCTCGCGCATCGGCGATGACCGGAAGATCCGGGCGCTGCACGGCCTGGCGCGGGCGCTGGTCGCGAACATGGTCTCGGGCGTGAAGGACGGCTTCGAGCGGAAGCTCGAGATCGTGGGCATCGGCTATCGCGCCCAGATCCAGGGGCGGGTGATCACGCTGGCGTTGGGCTACTCGCACCCCGTGATCTTCCCGCTGCCGGAGGGCATCACGGCGGACATCGAGCGCCAGGTGTCGATCACCCTCCGCGGCGCAGACAAGGCGCTGCTTGGCCAGACCGCCGCGAAGCTGCGCGCGCTCCGGGAGCCGGATCCCTACAAGGGCAAGGGAATCAAGTATTCGGACGAGGTGATCCGCCGCAAGGTCGGCAAGAAGGCGGGGGCGGGGGCCAAGTGATCACGAAGGAACGGCGGGCTTCGCGAGATATCCGGCACCGGCGCTTACGCCGGTACGTACGTGGCTCGGGGACGCGGCCGCGGCTGGCCGTGTTCCGCAGCCTGAATCACATCTATGCCCAGTTGGTCGACGACGATGCGGGGCGGACCTTGCTGGCGGTGGACAGCCGGAGCAAAGAGTTCCGCGCGCGCCAGCCGGCGGGAGGCAACGTCGCCGCCGCCAAGCTCGTCGGCGAGCTCCTCGCCGGCAAGGCGAAGGCGCAGGGGATCGAGCGCGTCGTGTTCGATCGCGGCGGGTACATGTACCACGGACGAGTGAAGGCGCTCGCCGACGCGGCCCGCGCCGGCGGCCTGGTGTTTTAGCGAACGCGTTCGCAGGGGAGTCGAGAGGGGGGCGGAGCCCACGCCCCGCGGGTTCGCGGGGGAGTCGAGAGGGGGGCGGGCCCCACGCCCCGCGGGTTCGCGGGGGAGTCGAGAGGGGGGCGGAGCCCCCTTCTCCAAAGGGAGAGCTGAGTGTCTGACGCGAAGATCGATCCTACCCTGCTCGAGCTGAACGATCGCGTCGTCTCCATCAACCGCGTGGCCAAGGTCGTCAAGGGCGGTCGGCGGTTCTCGTTCACGGCGCTAGTCGTCGTCGGTGACGGGCGCGGCCACGTGGGCGTGGGCCTCGGCAAGGCCCACGAGGTGCCCGAGGCCATCCGGAAGGCGGTCGAGCACGCCAAGAAGGATCTGATCTTCGTGCCGCTCAAGGACACGACGATCCCGTGCGAGATCACCGGGCACTTCGGCGCCGGCCGGGTCTTCCTCAAGCCGGCGGTGCCGGGCACGGGCGTCATTGCGGGCGGCGCCGTGCGGCCGATCCTCGAGGCGGCGGGCGTGCAGGACATCCTTACGAAGACGCTCGGCTCGAACAACCCCCACAACGTGCTCAAGGCGACGATCGACGCCCTGCGCCGGATCAAACGACTTCAAGATTTGCACGCGGCGCGGCGACGCGGCGACGGCGCCGCCGTTCCTCCGGAGGAGATGGCCGGTGCCCGACAAGAAGCTTAAGGTCACCCTCACCCGGTCGATCATCGGCCTTTCGCCCAAGCAGGAGGCGACCGTCCGGGCGCTGGGACTCCGTCGGCTGCGCCAGTCGGTCAACCACGACGACTCGCCGTCGGTGCGCGGCATGATCGCCAAGGTCCCCCACGTGCTGAGCGTGACCCGTGAGGCTTGACGAGCTGCGCCCGGCGCCGGGCGCCACGAAGCGGCGGAAGAAGATCGGGCGCGGCCCAGGCTCGGGTCACGGGAAGACCTCCACCAAGGGGCACAAGGGCCACAGCGCTCGGTCCGGTGGCGGCAAGGCAGGCGGCTTCGAGGGCGGCCAGATGCCGCTCTATCGACGCCTGCCCAAGCGCGGCTTCGTCCCGTACGGCGGCAAGACCGAATACGCCGTCGTGAACTTGAAGTCGCTGGGGGCGTTCGCGGCGAACGCCGTGGTCGACCCCGACGGCCTCGCCCAGGCCGGTCTCATCAAGTTGAGCGGCCGCTCGCGCGTCAAGGTGCTCGGCGGCGGCGACGTCGCGCACGCGCTGACCGTGCGCGCGCACGCGGTGAGCGAGTCCGCGCGCGCGAAGATCGAGGCGAAAGGCGGTCGGGTCGAGACGCTCCCGGAGCGGGTGCCGGCTTCGTGATCGAGAGCCTCCAGAGCTTCCAGAACGTCTTTAAGATCCCGGAGCTGAAGCGCCGCGTCATCATGACGACGGTGCTGCTGGTCGCGTACCGCATCGGTGCGCACGTGCCGACGCCCGGGATCGACGGACACGCGCTCTCGCAGTTCTTCGACCAGGTCCAGGGCACGCTCCTCGGCATGGTCGATCTCTTCTCGGGCGGAAACCTGAGACGGCTGTCGATCTTCGCGCTCGGCATCATGCCGTACATCTCGGCCTCGATCATCCTGCAGCTCCTGACCGTCGTCGTCCCGACCCTCGAGCGACTGGCGAAAGAGGGCGAGGCGGGCCGCAAGAAGATCACCCAGTACACCCGGTATGGCACGATCGTGCTGTCGGGGATCCAGGCGCTCGGCATCGCCTACGGCCTCGAGAGCATGCGGAGCCCCGCGGGCCTCTCGATCGTGCCGACGCCCGGCTGGGGGTTCCGCCTGCTGACGATGGTCACGCTGACCGCGGGGACCGCGATGATCATGTGGATGGGCGAGCAGATCTCCGAGAAGGGGATCGGCAACGGGATCTCGCTGATCATCTTCGCGGGCATCGTCGTACGCCTGCCGTCGGCCATCAGCGCCTCGTACACCCTCATCTCGACCGGCGAGCTCAAGCTCATCGTGGTCGTGGCGATCATCCTGGTGATGGTCGGCGTGACGGCGGCCGTCGTCCTGATGCAGGAGGGCCAGCGGAAGATCCCCGTGCAGTACGCCAAGCGCGTCGTCGGCCGGCGCGTCTACGGCGGCCAGTCGACGCATATCCCGCTGCGGATCAACACCGCGGGCGTCATCCCGGTCATCTTTGCGTCCTCGCTGATCCTGTTCCCGGCGACCTTGACGCGCTTCGTGCCGCATCCGTGGATGCAGGCGATCTCCGACGCGATGTCGCCGGGCCGGCTTTTCTACACAGCGACGTACATGGCGCTGATCGTCTTCTTCGCCTACTTCTACACGGCGATCGTGTTCAACCCGATCGACCTGGCCGACAACATGAAGAAGTACGGCGGCTTCATCCCGGGCGTGCGGCCCGGCAAGAAGACCTCGGAGTACATCGACCGGACCTTGACGCGCATCACCTTGCCGGGCGCTTTGTTCCTGGCGCTGATCTCGGTGCTGCCCGACTACCTGATCCGCTGGTTCAACGTGCCGTTCTACTTCGGCGGCACGAGCCTGCTGATCGTCGTCGGCGTGGCGCTCGACACCGTGCGGCAGATGGAGTCGCACCTGCTCATGCGGAACTACGAGGGCTTCCTGAAGAAGTCCAAGTCGCGCTCGAGCGGGTACGGGAGTTGAGCGTGCGGGTCGCGTTCCTCGGGCCTCCGGGCGCCGGCAAAGGCACGCAGGCCCGCGACCTCGCGCAAGAGTGGGGCGTGCTCCACCTGGCGACCGGCGACATGCTGCGCGAGGCGGTGGCGGCGGGAAGCCAGCTCGGCCGCGAGGCCAAGCGCTACATGGACCAGGGCGCGCTCGTCCCCGACGACGTGATCATCCGGATGATGGCCGAGCGACTCGGCGCCGTCGACGTCGCTGGGGGGTTCATCCTCGACGGCTTTCCACGGACCATCGCCCAGGCGGAGGCGCTCGCGCGGCTCCTGAAGGACCTCGGCCAGACGCTCGACACGGTCGTGTACTTCGACGTGTCCGAGCCCGAGCTGCTGCGCCGGCTGACGGGACGGCGCGTCTGCCGCGCGTGCGGCCACTCGTTTCACCTGACGTCGAACCCGCCGAAGCGCGCGGGCGTCTGCGACGCGTGCGGCGGCGAGCTCTATCAGCGGGAAGACGACGGCGAGGCCACCGTCCGAAATCGCCTGGGAGTCTACCGACGGCAGACGGCTCCGCTCCTCGACTACTACCGCCAGCGCAATCTGCTCGCCACCGTGTCCGGTGAAGGACCCCTCGCGACTATTCGGGACGCGATCCGGAGTGCCGCGGGGGCCGAGCGATGATCGTGCTCAAGTCCGCGCGCGAGATCGCGCTCATGCGGCGGGCGGGCCACATCCTGGCCGGTGTCGTGGAGCGTCTGCGCGGCTTCGTCCGCCCGGGGATGTCGACCCTCGAGATCGACGAGGACGTCGAGGCGTACATCCACCGCGAGGGCGCCGCGCCGGCCTTCAAGGGCTACCGCGGGTTCCCGGCGACGGCCTGCATCTCGATCAACGAAGAAGTGGTGCACGGCATTCCGTCCGCCCGGCGCAAGATCCGGGAGGGCGACATCGTCGGCCTGGACCTCGGGTGTATCGTCGAGGGGTACTACGCGGACTGCGCGTTCACTCTTCCCATCGGCGCGGTGCCGGCGAACGTTCAGAAGCTCCTGGACGTCACGCGGGAGAGTCTGGAACGGGGCATCCAGGAGTGCCGACCGGGCCGGCGACTGTCGGACGTGTCGCACGCGGTTCAGTCGCACGTCGAGGCGAACGGGTTCGCGGTCGTGCGCGCGTTCGTCGGCCACGGGATCGGGCGAGCGCTGCACGAAGAGCCGCAGATCCCCAACTTCGGCGACCCGGGCCGCGGCCCGCAGCTCCGGCCCGGCATGGTCCTCGCGATCGAGCCCATGGTCACGATGGGGAGCTGGGAGGTCCGGATCCTGGACGACGGCTGGACCGCGGTGACGCAGGACGGGAGCCTGGCGGCGCACTTCGAGCACACCGTGGCGGTGACCGAGAACGGCCCGGAGGTGCTGACGAGCCTCAGCGGCCAGTCGGCGTCGGCGGCACCGGCAAGTCAGGGGCGATGACCAAGGAAGACGCGATCGAGGTCGAGGGGACGGTGGTCGAGCCGCTGCCGAACGCGATGTTCCGGGTCGAGCTCGAGAACGGCCACAAGGTGCTCGCGCACGTCAGCGGGAAGATGCGGATGAACTTCATCCGGATCCTGCCGGGCGATCGCGTGAAGGTCGAGCTGTCGCCGTACGACCTCACCCGGGGCCGGATCACCTACCGGTTCAAGTAAGAGGATGCTTTTGGAAGCGGAGACGAGGGAGCGATGAAGGTACGACCGTCGGTCAAGGTGCGCTGCGAACACTGCAAGATCGTCAAGCGTGAGGGCGTGACGCGGATCATCTGCAAGAATCCCCGACACAAGGCCCGACAGGGCTGAGCGGGCGGAGGCGAATATGGCACGAGTGGCGGGAGTCGATCTGCCCCGGGAAAAGCGGGGCGAAGTCGCGGTCACGTACATCTACGGCCTCGGGCGTTCCACGGGGCGGCGCGTCCTTCTGAAGGCCAACGTCGATCCCAGCAAGCGGGTGAAGGCGTGGACGGACGACGAGGTGACGCGGATTCGCGAGATCATCGAGCGCGAGCTCAAGGTCGAAGGCGATCTGCGCCGCGATATCTCGATGAACGTGAAGCGCCTCATGGACATCGGCGCGTACCGCGGGATCCGTCACCGGCGTGGTCTGCCGGTGCGGGGCCAGCGGACGCACACCAATGCCCGGACGCGGAAGGGGCCCAAGCGCGGGGTGATGGTCAAGAAGAAGCCGGCGGCGGCGCCTTCGGCGCCCGCGGCACCGGCGGCGGCAGCGGCGCCGAAGAAGGCGGGAGCATAAGGCATGGCCGAAGAAGCGAAACCAGCACCACGGAAGAAGGGCGGAAAGAAGCGCGAGCGGCGCGAGGTGCGCACCGGCATCGCTCACATCCAGGCGACGTTCAACAACACGATCGTCACGCTGACGGACCGGATGGGCAACGTCGTGTCCTGGTCGAGCGCCGGAAGCGCCGGATTCAAGGGCTCGCGCAAGAGCACGCCCTTCGCCGCCCAGACGGCCTCCGAGCTCGCCGCGCGCAAGGCGATGGAGTACGGCTTGAAGCAGATCGAGGTCTTCGTGCGAGGCCCCGGGGCGGGCCGCGAGGCGGCCATCCGCTCGCTGCAGGCGGCCGGTCTGGAGATCACCGCGATCCGTGACGTGACGCCGATCCCGCACGACGGGTGCCGCCCGCCGAAGCGGCGGCGGGTGTAGGGGGCGTTCATGGCGCGGTATCGCGACGCGAAGTGCCGACTGTGCCGACGCGAAGGTATCAAGCTCTTTTTGAAGGGCGCCCGCTGCTTCACCGACAAGTGCGCGATCGAGCGGCGTAACTATCCGCCGGGCCAGCACGGGCTCAACCGTGGCAAGCTGACCGCCTTCGGTGTCCAGCTCCGCGAGAAGCAGAAGGCCAAACGGATCTACGGCGTGCTGGAGAGCCAATTCCGCAAGTACTTCCAGTGGGCGGAGGCCGAGAAGGGCGTCACCGGTGAAAACCTCCTGCGCCTCCTCGAGCTGCGGCTCGACAACGTCGTGCACCGGCTCGGGTTTGCGGCGTCGCGCCGGGAGGGGCGGCAGATGGTGGCGCACGGCCACTTCCAGGTGAACGGCCGGAAGGTGTCGGTGCCGTCGTTCCTCGTGAAGGTCGGCGACGCGGTCCAGCTGCGCCCGACGTCCAAATTGCAGGCGCGAATCGACGATAACGTCAACGCCGGCCGCGGGCAGGTGCCCCAGTGGCTGGAGCTCGAACCGAACGAGAAGAAGGGCGTCGTCCGCAGCCTGCCATTGCGTGACGACATCCAGATCCCGGTCGCCGAGCAGCTCATCGTCGAGCTCTACAGCAAATAAGGAAGGCTATGCCACGTATTCCATTTCAGAAGCCGAAGAAGATCGAGTGGGAAATCCTGAGCGACCGGTACGGCCGGCTCGTCGCCGAGCCCTTCGAGAAGGGCTACGCGCTGACCGTCGGGAACTCGCTCAGGCGGACCCTGCTCGCGGTCGTGCCGGGCGCGGCCGTGTCGTGGGTGCGGATCGACGGGATCAAGAACGTCGAGACGAAGATCCCCGGCGTCAAGGAGAGCACCGTCGACGTCCTGCTCAACCTCAAGAAGCTCGCGATCCAGGTTCCGTCGGGAGAGCCCAAGATTCTCCGGATCGACGTGACCGGACCGAAGGACGTGACGGGCGCCGACGTCCCCGAGACCGACGTCGAGGTCGTGAATCCCGAGATCCACCTCTTCACCATCGAGTCGAACGCTCGGGTGGCCGTGGAGCTCGGCGTGGGCATGGGCCGCGGCTACGAGGCGGTCGACCGCGCCACGGTCACCGCGCCGGCCGGAGCGCTCGCGCTCGACGCCGCCTATTCGCCGATCACGCGGGTATCCTACAACGTCGAGATGTCGCGTCTCGGTAAGATCACCGACTACGAGAAGCTGGTGGTTGAGGTCTGGACGAACGGCTCGGTGAGCCCCGACGATGCGCTCACGCGGGCCTCCACCTACCTCAAGGAACACTTCCGCCCGCTGGCCGCCGGCGTGCCGCGCGAGGACGAAGAGGCGGAGGGCGCGGAAGGCGAGGCGTTTCTGCGCGACGCCCTCGGCAAGACGCTCGAGGAGCTGGCGCTGCCGGCGCGCGCGATCAACGCGCTGAAGAACGCCGAGCTGAACCTGGTGGTGGACCTCGTCCAGAAGAACGAGGGCGACCTGGAGCACGTGAAGAACCTCGGAGAGAAGTCGATCGACGAGATCAAGACGGCGCTCGCCGCGCTCGGCCTGTCGCTCGGCATGCGGATCGATCCGAACGTCCTGGGAGCGCTCGGCAGAGGCAGTGTGAAGTGAGCCGCCGTCTCGGCGGCGAGCTGAATCCTTCAATGGTTCTCGAGCAGTGTGAAGTGAGCCGCCGTCTCGGCGGCGAGCCGAATTCTTCAATGATCGCAGGAGGAGTCACGCGATGAGGCACCGGAACGCCGGCTACAAGCTCGGCCGGCTCACGCAGCACCGGTGGGCCCTGTTCCGCAACTTGCTCGTCGCGCTGATCACCTTGGCCAAGCGCGAGAACCTCCACGCGCGGCGCCAGGTCCTGTCCATGGTTCCCGACACCGAGGTCGTGGGCCGGCTGTTCGACACGATCGCCGCGCGATTCGCCGACCGGAACGGTGGCTACACCCGGATCATCAAGACCGGCCCCCGCCCCGGCGACGGCGCGCCCATGGTGTTCCTCGAGCTGGTCGACCGCGCCGAAGCGCCCAAGGACAAGGAGAAGAAGTCCGAGAAGAAGGAGCGGGCTCCCAAGGGCGATGCCGGTGCTACCGGCCGACGGAAGCGAAAGGAAAAGGCGGCCGCGGCGTCCGCGTAGGGTCGATCAGAGCGCCGCGATCAGACGGGCGAGCTCCGGATACTCCTGCCGTACCTCGCCGACGTCCTCTTTGAGCAGCCGCAGCGCCTCGGGGACGTGCTTCAGGAAGTATTTCTTGCCCTTCACCACTGAAAGAAATCCATACGCTCCCAGCGCCTGCATGTGCCGCTGGAGCCGGCACGCGACGAGGCTGTCCTGGAAGGTCTTTTCGTCGAACGTCTGCGATCGATCGGCCTTCATCTCGTCCAGATAGTAGGCGAGTAACCGCTCGCGCATCCCGTCGTCGAGCCGATAATAGGGGTCCCAGAGAACCGACGCGATGTCGTAGGCGGCCGGCGCCAGACGAGCCCCCTGATAGTCGATGATCCGGGGACCGCCGGCGTGAACCATGATGTTCTGGCACTGGAAGTCGCGGTGGATGACGACCTTCGGGTTGGCGTAGACACATTGCGCGAGACGATGGAGCGCCTCGTCGACGGCGGACCTGTTCTCGATCTCGAGCTTTCGGAGTCCGGTGACGAAGCGGTCGAGAAAATACGTCGTCTCCCACCGGAGGTAGTCGTAGTCGAAGATCCGCGCTTCCAGGAGCGGGCACTCGTTGACGTGAGCGGTGGCCGCCGTGTGGAGCGTCACCAGACTCCGGAGGACGTCGCGATACATGCTCTCGATGCTCTCCTCGTCGCGAGGAAGCTTGAGATACGAATAGAGCGACGTGTCGCCCAGATCCTCGAACAGGGCGCGTTTGTTCGCGTTGTCCGCCGTCAGGAGGGCAGGCACCGGGACGGTGTGCCGCGCGAAGAATCGGGTGTACGCGAGATGCCGTTCGAAGTCCGGATCTTCCGGACGGCATTCCATCAGCACCGCCGTCCAGCCGTCACTCCGTACGCGGAAGTACCGTCGGTCCGACCCGCCGAGTCCGACGAGAATGGCATCGGACCAGATGGGGGAATTCGCCGCCGACAGGGCGCGGTGTCCGGCCCCGGCCCACGCCCTGAAGTGTCGCGCAAAGATCGGATCGCTCAGCGGGACCCGCTTCTTCTCCGCGGCGTGGAGCGACGGCTGCATGTCCGATTCGGAGAGAGAAATCACGTAGTCGGGTCCGATGATCGCGTTCTCGTGGTCGCCGGACGCGTCGGCTCCCGGCATGAGAATGCAGTTCCTGACCCGCGCGCCGTCTCGGATCTGGCTGTCGGACTCGAGGACGACGTAGCCGTCGATCTCGACTTTTCCGCAGCGGGCGCTCGGCGACAGGTAGACCGTCTCACCGCTCTCGCGAAGCCCATCGAGAACGCCTCGCGCGTAGGTCGCGGGATCACCCACGTCGTTCCAGTAGGCGCCGGTGAAGTCCATCGCCCGAACCTTGAACCCGGCTTTGGACGCCCCCACCCACGCGACGGTGGTGTGGGAGACGCCCGCGGGAAGGAATCCGAGGATCTCCGGCGAATAGACGGCGATGCCGGTGTAGGCCATCTTGTCGGCGACGTGGGACGGATCCGGTCGCGACGCCCCGGGATTCTCGACGTCCAGCACCTGACCGTTCTCGTCGATGACGACGTTGCTCAGGTGCGGCAATCGGTGACACACGAGCGTCGCGGTATTTCCCGAGGAGAGATGCTCCTCGACGAGGCGCGCGAAATCGATGTCCAGGAGGATGTCGGAGTTGTGGACGATGAACGGCCTTCTGGAGAGGAGGGATTCCGCGTTCTTGAGCGCGCCGCCGGTGCCGAGGATCGGATCCTCGGGGAAGAAGACGATCCGGTCGTTCCAGGGCGACGCCGCAGCCCAGGCCCGCAGAAGGTCGGCCTTCCAGTGCAGGTTGATGCCGATCTTGCCGTCGCAGACCGCGGTGAGCTTGCTCAGTATTCGCTCGATGATCGGCGTCCCGAGGATCGGCAAGAGGGGTTTGGGCAGATGACTGGTCACGGGTCTCAGCCGCTCGCCGAACCCAGCCGCGGGAAGGAAGACATCGAGCGGATGCTTGCGCATCCTCACGAGCTTATCGCTCGTCGATGCTCAGAGCACCATGAAACCGGACCGTCGCGATGCGAGGCAACGAGGGACCGCCCGCGCAGAGTCGGCCCCTCGTTGCCCGCGGCACGGGGCGCTACTTCACGTTGAGGCGGAAGAACCCCAGCGTACGCGTCCAGGCGTCGGCCGCGGCGGCCTTGTTGTAGACGTCCGCCCGATCGTCGTTGAAGAATCCGTGGTCCACGCCCGGGTAGATGTGGAACTCGGACTGCTTGCCGGCCTTCTTGATGGCCGCGTCCGTGTCCTTGGCGACCTGAGGCGTCACGAAGCCGTCCTTTTCCGCGAAGAGGCCGAGCACCGGTCCCGACAGCTTCGTGTAGTCAGGCTTCACGTTCGGATGGATGCCGTAGAAATTGACGCACGCGGAGACCGAGGGGTTGAGCGTGGTGGCATAGAGGGCCAGTTGGCCGCCCATGCAGAAGCCCACGGCGCCGATCTTCTTCGTCGACGACTGACCCAGGAGGTAGGTCGCCGCGCCTCTCAGATCACGCTCCGCCTGCGAGATGTTGAGCGCCATGAAGAGCTTGCCGGCGCCGTCGGGCTCGCCGGCCGTCTTGCCGTGGTACATGTCGGGGGCGAGCGCCGTGAACCCCTCGGCCGCGAAGCGGTCGCACACGCTCTTGATGTGACCGACGAGGCCCCACCACTCCTGGAGCACCAGCACGCCCGGCCCTTTGCCCGAGGCGGGCGTCGCCAGGTATCCCGCGGTCTTGCTGCCGTTCGACGCGAACTCGACCATTGTTCCAGCCATGCTCAGACCCCTCCTTGGGTCGTGCGCGCCGCACGCCGTCGCGGGGCCGGCCCCGCCGGCCGAGGCGCGGTTATGAACTGGTGGCGCCGGTGAGCGGCACGATCTTCACCGAGATGACGCGCCGGGCGTCGGATTCGAGGACGGTGATCGAATAGCCCGCGATCTGGAACTCCTCGCCGGCCCGA
>WNEZ01009662.1_pt1 | contig 11320 bp, 8 predicted proteins | sample 5400521 | NCBI WGS metagenome assembly WNEZ01 (sample SAMN13153339, study PRJNA577476) | soil metagenome | isolation source: 120 cm saprolite under Douglas fir tree site 2 hole 1 replicate 1 | place: USA:California | collected 2015-04-18
TGCTACGGGCTCTTCGCCATCGGGTCTTCCGAGCGTTTGTCGATCACCTTGTCGACGATACCGAAGTCCCGGGCCATTTCGGCGGTAAGGAACTTGTCGCGTTCCAGCGCATCCTCGATCGCCTTGAAGGTCTGGCCGGTATGTTTCACGTAGATCTCGTTGAGCCGCTTCTTGAGGTTGAGGATCTCCTGCGCGTGCAACATGATGTCGGTCGCCTGGCCCTGAAAGCCGCCGGAGGGCTGGTGCACCATGATGCGGGAATTCGGCAACGAGAAGCGCATGTCCTTCTGGCCCGCGGCCAGCAGCAGCGAGCCCATCGACGCCGCCTGTCCGGTGCACAGGGTCGACACCGCCGGACGGATGAATTGCATGGTGTCGTAGATCGCAAGACCCGAGGTCACCACTCCACCGGGGGAGTTGATGTACATCGAAATTTCCTTCTTCGGATTATCGGCTTCGAGAAACAGCAGTTGCGCGACCACCAAGGTCGACATGCCGTCCTCGACGGGTCCGGTCACGAAGATGATGCGCTCTTTCAGCAGGCGGGAAAAAATGTCGTAGGCCCGTTCGCCGCGGTTGGTCTGCTCGACCACCATCGGCACGAGTTGCATGTAGGTTTCCACCGGATCGCGCATTAGTCACCCAAGGGTTGGCGGAGGCGAACATCCATCGGCAAGGAAACTAGCAAGGCTGGGCTGGCTAGAATTTGCCGGGCGGCGGACGAACGTCCCGTGATGCAGGAGTTAAAAGACAGGGCTCACAGATATGAGCCAATTCCCCGGCGACAAGGCCAAGTCGATACCAAGCCAACATCGTGCGAAGTCATTCCAGTTCAAGCTGATTCTCAAGCCCGCGCATAGCGACGGATACTGCCGCCATGCCCGTTTCGCCGCATAACCTTAGCGCCGGGCCGATGTCGTCAGGCAGCGCTCTTCTCGGCCTCGTCGTCCTTGTAGAGATCCTCGCGCGTGACCTTCTTTTCGGTCACGTTGGCGAGTTCAAGGATGAAATCGACCACCTTGTCCTCATAGATCGGCGCACGAAGCTGGGCCAGCGCGTTGTTATTGTTGCGACAGTAGTCCCAGACCTCCTTCTCGCGACCGGGCATCTGGCGCGCGCGCTCGATGACCGCGCGCCTGACCTCGTCGTCGGTGACCGTGATCTTGTTCTTTTCGCCGATCTCGGACAGCACCAGACCGAGCCGGACCCGACGATCGGCAATCTTGTGGTATTCCTCCCTGGCAGCCTCTTCCGTGGTGTCCTCATCGGCAAACGTCTTGCCGCCGGATTCCATTTCGGCCTTGATCGAGTTCCACATCAGGTTGAATTCTTCCTCGACCAGCGACGGCGGCGCCTCGAAACGATGGCTCTCGTCGAGGCGGTCCAGCAGCATGCGCTTGACCCGCTGACGGGTTGCGCCGGCGAATTCCGCCACAAGCCGCTCGCGCGCCGCTTCCTTGAGCTTGTCGAGCGATTCGAGCCCGAGGGTCTTGGCGAACTCATCGTTGATCGCAGTCTCCTGCGGCGCCTCGATCAACGTCGCGGTGGTCTCAAACTCGGCCGGCTGGCCGGCGAGCTTCTCGCTGGCGTAGTTCTTCGGAAACGAAACTTTCAAGACGCGGGTTTCGCCCGCCGCGACGCCGAGCAGTTGTTCCTCGAAACCGGGAATGAAGGTGTTTGAGCCGATCGTCACCTGGATGTTCTCGCCGGTGCCGCCATCGAACGGCGTGCCGTCGATGGTACCCTTGAAGGAGATCGTGACCCGGTCGCCGGTTTCGGCCTTGGCGCCGTCGCCCTTGGCGGCGAAGCTGCGATTCTGGTCGGCGATGCGCTTGATGGCTTCGTCAATGTCGGCATCGGTCACTTCGACCACCGGCTTCTCGACCGTGAAACTCTTGAAGTCGGCGAGCGCAATCGTGGGCACGACCTCGATCGAAACGGTGTAGGTGAGATCGGATTTTCCGGTGAGGATGTCCTCGACGGCTTTTTGTTCCGTGGGCATCGTGACCTTGGGTTCGGTCGCCAGCCCGCCAGCCGGAAGCCGCGCTCGGTGAAGATTTGCGAGTTGGTGTCGCGGATGGTCTGGTCGATGGTCTCCGCCATCACCGAGCGGCCATATACCTTCTTCAGGTGGCTGACCGGCACCTTGCCTGGACGAAAGCCGTTGAGACGGACCTTGTACTTGAGTTCCACCAGACGGACGTCCGCCTTGGCATCGAGATCCGACGCGGGAACGCTGATCTGGAATTCGTGCTTCAATCCCTCAGCGAGGGTTTCTGTGACCTGCATGGCGTCAATCTTCTTCCGCTTTCGTCCGGCGTTAAGCGCCGGGACATTGTCAATCTGGTCGACGCGCGGCCTCAAAGCCTGCGCCGGTGGTTCGGCGGACCCCATTTCTTCGGGCAACCGGCCCTTCAAGAGATAGGTCCTCCAGTATTCATCATGCAAACGCTGTCAGCGCTTGGTGCGGGCGGAGGGACTCGAACCCCCACAACTTTCGTCACTGGAACCTAAATCCAGCGCGTCTACCAGTTCCGCCACGCCCGCTAAAAAAATGGCCGGTTTTGGAGAGGCCCGGCCCGGGCCGCCGAAACTGGGGCATATCCGGCGGAAAATGGGGCGCCCGTCGCTGATGCTGCGGACCAAGGGCTGGCGCCATCGGCTTGCGCCCCGGCCGGGCGGACATGGTCGCTGGAAGGGCCAATGACGTTCCTCTCATTCCTGACACGACTTCGCCCTCGCGACGCGAAGCGCCCGAGGCGTTGCTGGATCTTCCGCCCTTGTGAGGGCGTGGGGAACGCCGGGTGCCCGCCGCACCCGCGGCCTCGTGCGCGCTTTGCATTGGTAAAAAGCACACGAGTAAACGAGTACACCGGAAACACCCGGCATTCCCGCACGCAATGGTTTTACGACTTATTTCGTGCTCTCCCCGGTGACCGGGCTCTTTTGCCACCGTCGTCCGCGGATTAAGGTTTCGTCCGCGCCCGGTAGGGCCGACTTGACCTCCGCGAACTTGACGCCAGCGTCGGGGCGTCAGGACCACACGACTTCGCCGTACGCAACAACATCGTTCGTCCGCTCGCTTTGTGATCGCTCACAAGCCGTGAAGCCTGCCCTGCAACCTTTCGCGCGCAAAACGCTGCCGCGTCCACCGCATCCCTCCCCGCGTCGTGACGATCGCGATACGCCCCTGTGGTGGGGTGGGATGCGGAAAGTTGTAGATGTGATTTGGGGGGTGCGGAAACAGATATATTTTTGCAAAGGGGACTCGACACAAAACTGCCCGACGGGCAAATCACCACGGCGGCGCGAGCCCCTCTCGTGTCCCGGACGCGGTGCAGCGCCCTTCGCGCTGCTCCGCAGAGCCGGGACCCATATCGACGCTGCGAGATGGACCCCGGCTCAGCAGCGCACCGCCATAGCGCGTCGAAGACGCGCGTAAACGCGCTGAAGGCGCTGCGCTGCGTCCGGGGAACGCTGTGGCCCCGCCGGAGGTTCATCAGACGTGTCTGATGAAGGAATGCGGCGAGAGCCCGTTCCTCTCGTGTTCCGGACGCGGTGCAGCGCTTCTTCAGCGCTGCTGCGCAGAGCCGGGACCCATATCGACACTTGCGAGATGGACCCCGGCTCAGCAGCGCACCGCTGCGCGCTGCGCTGCGTCCGGGGAACGCTGTGGCCCCGCCGGAGGTTTATCAGACGTGTCTGATGAAGGAATGCGGCGAGAGCCCGTTCCTCTCGTGTTCCGGACGCAGTGCAGCGCTTCTTCAGCGCTGCTCCGCAGAGCCGGGACCTACAGCAGTGCGAGCCGCACGATGGACCCCGGATTGCACGTTGGGAGCGCCTTCTGGATAAGAGGGCGCCGGCGGGTCCTCGTGACCTCGCGGCAACTGGACATATCCGGCGGAAAGTGCTCCGCATCTGACCATGGCAGATCGCATTTTCCAGCTGGACCGACGTGAGCTGATAGCCGGATTGGGCGGCGCGGCCCTCGGTCCGGCGTTGCCTTCCCTGGCCAATGCCGAACCCCTGCCTACGCTGGCGCTTCGTGCCAAAACCGACAACAGGCCGTTGCACCCCCCAGACGTCGATGCCTTGCTGTGGTCAATCAGGGATACGACCACGGACGACGTCGGCCGCATCAAACGCGGAGACGGCCTCGGATTCGCGTTTTTGAACGAATTATCGGTCCCAGCAGAACTCAATTGGCACGGGCTGGAGGGCCATCCGGAGTCACTGTTCGCGCGCCCCGGCCTAGCCGCAGGGGATGTCCAGATCTTCCAAATTCCGTTCCATCAGGCGGGCACGTTCCTGTGCGACCTTCGGCTACTGGGTGACGGTCAAGCGCGGCCGTCGCGCGCCCTCGCGCTGGTCGTCGAGGAGAGCGCGCCTGTCGCCGTCGATCGCGATCAGGTGTTTCTGATCGAAGACTGGCGGCTGCGCCCGGACGGAACCGCGATCGCGCCCGGCATCGATCCAAAGGACACCGTGCCCGTCTACACCATCAACGGGCTCAGCACGCTGGATATCCCGGCGCGCGCCAATGAACGCCTGAGGTTTCGCTTTGTTAACGGCTGCCAACGGTCGGTTATCGCCATCAAAATAGAGGGGCACGAGGTCCGTGTCATGGCCATCGACGGCCAGCCCGCCGAACCGTTCCCGGCCCGCAACGGCTCCGTGGTGCTGGCGCCGGGGACCCGGGTCGACGCCTTCATCGACGCGACCGCTCGGCCCGGCTCGACCTCTTCGATCCTGCTGCATGACGGCAAAGAGCCTCGCCTCATCGCCCGGCTGATCGCCTCCAACGAGCCGCCGATCCGCGCTGCGCCGCTGCCGCTGGCACCCCCGCTGCCATCCAACGGCCTGCCGGCCCAGCTCGACCTCAAGAACGCCTTGCGGTTCGATATGGCGCTCGGCGGGCCGCAGACCGACTGGGTGAGGCCGGCGACCTTCGCTGTAGCCGCCCCGCCCTCGTTCCGCGCCAAGGCGGGCCGCACGGTGGTGCTGGCGCTGACCAACCGCGCCGAGATCGCGACCGTATTCCATCTCCATGGCCATCATTTCAGGCTGCTGGATCGGCTCGATGACGGCTGGAAGCCATTCTGGCTGGATACGCTGGCGGTCGAGCCCGGGCAGACACAACGCATCGCATTCGCTGCCGAGCATGCCGGCCGCTGGCTGATCGAGTCGATGACGACCGACTGGGCGGCGCCCCGCCTCGTGCGGTGGTACAGTGTCGAGTGAGGTGCGAACACCTCGCACATGGGCTTCGAAGGGTCCCCAAACAGACCAATCCAACCCGACATGAATGTGTCAGCTATGTCTCCGAACACACCGTCAGTGATCCGTCGGGGCTAACCATTTCGTGGACATGACGAGGCATTTTCCGTCTCAATAGTCGATGCCGAACTCATCGTAGAGGCGCCGAAAAACCGCGGGCAGCACTTCCGGCAGATCTTCCGCGATCAGACCGGGGCCCGCTTCGCGCGCGGCCTCGCCATGCATCCAGGCCCCGATGCTGGCTGCCTCGAAGGCCGGCACGCCTTGCGCCAGCAGACCTGCGATCATTCCCGCCAGCACATCGCCGGCGCCCGCGGTGGCGAGCCAGGGCGGCGCGTTGGCGGAGATGGTCGCGCGCCCGTCAGGTGATGCCACCACGGTGTCCGATCCCTTGAGCAGAACGATGCCGCCGCAGCGCTCGGCCGCTGCCCTGACGCGTTCGAGTTTCGAGCGATATGGATGCTTGTTGCTGATATCGCTGAACAGCCGCGGAAATTCTCCCTCATGCGGAGTGAGAACCACCTGCTGATCCTGCGATGCCCTGATCGCTTCGAACAGACGATCGGGAGCATCGGCAAAACTTGTCAGCGCATCCGCATCCAGCACGAGGTGCCGCTTTGCCGACAGCGCCGTCAGGACAAGATCGCGGGTCCGCTCGCCGACGCCGGCACCCGGCCCGATCACGCAGGTTTTGAGGCGCTTGTCGGTCAGCAGCTCGCCAAACTCGACCACCGTATCGATCGCGCGAACCATCACGGCGGTCAGCGCAGCGGCATTGACGGCGAGCGCATCCCTGGGCGAGGCCAGCGTGACCAGCCCGGCGCCGGCCCGCAGCGCCCCGCGCGCCGACAGCCGCGCCGCACCGGTGGCGGCGATATCGCCGGATACGATGACCGCATGGCCACGGGCATATTTGTGGCCGTCGATCCGCGGCACCGGAAAGGATTTGCGCCAAAACTGGGGTGTATTTTCGAAGGTCCGCGGACGAATTTCCTCAAGCACGCGCGCATCGATCCCGATATCGGCGACGCGCACGCGACCGCAGTGGATTCGGCCCGGCAACAGCAAATGCGCCGGCTTGGGGCGGAAGAATGTGATCGTTTCAGTGGCGCGGACCGCGACGCCCATCACGGCGCCCGTGGAGCCGCTTATGCCGCTCGGCAGGTCCACACTGAGAACCGGCGCGCCGTTGGCATTGATCGCCTCGATCATGTCGTATGGATCGCCCTTCACCGGCCGGTTCAGACCGGCACCGAACAAGGCGTCGATGATCAGCGCGGGCTTGCCGATCGCCTGGGGATTGCACGGCAGCACCGGATATTTCCATCCGCGCGCCGCCGAGGCTGCGTCGCCTCGCAAGCTGTCCCGCTCACACAGCAGGATGACCGAGACCTCGCGGCCGCGCGCCGCGAGCTCAGCCGCAGCCACGAAACCGTCGCCGCCATTATTACCGCTGCCGGCGACCACCAGCATCGGCCCCTCCGCCACCAGGTCGATCGCGGCCTCCGCAACGGCCTGACCTGCACTTAGCATCAGTGCAAAGCCAGGAGTACCCGCGGCGATGGTGAGCCGATCGGCGCGCTCCATCTCAGCCGTATCAAGAACTTCCATGCCAAATTTCCGATCCAAGCGCCTCATCCTCAGGCATTTGCCATCCCGCGCCGTACCAAACCCATGGGTATTGCACGCCGATTGACCTTTTTGCCTAATTCATAGGCTCGACTGTGGCAAACCGCCCCGCCTGACCCCATGTGAATACCTGTTAAAAGTCTGATAACATTTCGAAATCAGGCGTTTTGGCAACTTGGCATAGACCCTGCTTTTGAGGAAGCCGGCTTTGGACGATCATGCTCAATGGCAATTTATTGACGTTTCCCCGGCTGCCCGCCAGGACAATTCGCAAGGACAACGGTCGAACAACCCGCGCTCCACGCGCCACGTGGAAACAAACCTGCAATCTGAAATATGGAAGTGCCCGGGAGGCGTTCAGTGAAAAAGATCGAAGCCATCATCAAGCCATTCAAGCTCGACGAGGTGAAAGAGGCACTTCAGGAGGTCGGACTGCAAGGCATCACCGTCACCGAAGCCAAGGGTTTCGGACGGCAGAAGGGGCACGCCGAACTCTATCGCGGCGCTGAATACATCGTGGACTTTCTGCCCAAGGTCAAAATCGAGATCGTGATCGGGGATGACCTGGTCGAGAGGGCGATCGACGCGATCAGGCGTGCGGCCCAGACCGGGCGTATCGGCGACGGCAAGATCTTCGTTTCGAACATCGAGGAAGCCATTCGGATCAGAACTGGGGAATCCGGGCTCGACGCCATCTGAATCGAGCCCGCCGACACCCCCGATATTGTCTTGAGGATCCCGATATTGTCTTGAGGATATTGTATTGAGCTTGCCCCAATTGTAATGAGCATTACCCAAGGTCGCTGCCCGCGGCCGGATCACGACGACCTGTAAGCCAGAAGGGGTATTCATGAAGACCGCCAAAGATGTCCTGAAATCAATCAAGGACAACGACGTCAAGTACGTCGACCTGCGTTTCACCGATCCGCGCGGCAAGTGGCAGCATGTGACCTTCGATATCGGCATGATCGAGGAGGACACTTTCGCCGAAGGCCTGATGTTCGACGGTTCGTCGATCGCAGGCTGGAAGGCGATCAATGAATCCGACATGTGCCTGATGCCCGATCCGGTCACCGCGACGATCGATCCGTTCTTCGCGGAAACCACCATGGTGATCACCTGCGACGTGCTGGAGCCGACCACCGGCGAGCCCTACAACCGCGACCCGCGCGGCATGGCCAAGAAGGCCGAGGCGATGGTCAAGTCGATGGGCGTTGGCGATACGGTGGTCTTCGGACCTGAGGCGGAATTCTTCGTGTTCGACGACGTCCGCTTCCAGACCACGCCCTACAACACCGGCTTCAAGCTGGATTCATCGGAACTGCCGATCAACTCGGACACCGAATACGAGGGCGGCAACCTCGGCCACCGCATCCGGACCAAAGCGGGCTACTTTCCGGTTCCCCCGCAGGATTCGGTGCAGGACATGCGCTCGGAAATGCTCGGCGCGATGGCCAAGATGGGCGTCAAGGTCGAGAAGCATCACCACGAAGTGGCCTCCGCCCAACACGAACTCGGCATGAAGTTCGACACGCTGACGCTGATGGCCGACCAGATGCAGATCTACAAATATTGTATCCATCAGGTCGCGCACATCTACGGCAAGACCGCCACCTTCATGCCGAAGCCGGTCTATGGCGACAACGGCTCGGGCATGCACTGTCACCAGTCGATCTGGAAGGAAGGCAAGCCGGTATTCGCCGGCAACAAATACGCCGACCTCTCGGAAACCTGCCTGTTCTACATCGCCGGCGTCATCAAGCACGCCAAGGCGATCAACGCCTTCACCAACCCGTCGACCAACTCCTACAAACGTCTGGTTCCGGGCTATGAAGCGCCGGTGCTGCTCGCCTACTCCGCGCGCAACCGCTCGGCCGCATGCCGGATTCCCTACACCTCCAATCCGAAGGCCAAGCGCGTCGAGGTGCGTTTCCCCGATCCGATGGCCAATCCGTATCTCGGCTTTGCGGCGATGCTGATGGCCGGTCTGGATGGCATCAAGAACAAGCTCGATCCGGGTCCGGCGATGGACAAGGACCTCTACGATCTCCCCAAGGAAGAGCTCAAGACGATCCCGACGGTGTGCGGTTCGCTGCGCGAGGCGCTGGAATGTCTCGACAAGGATCGCGCGTTCCTCAAGAACGGCGGCGTGTTCGACGACGATTTTATCGACAGCTATATCGAGCTGAAGATGACCGAAGTCGAGCGCTTCGAAATGACCCCGCATCCGGTCGAATTCGAAATGTACTATTCGCTGTGATGTTCGTTCGCGGGTTTCGCGCCCGCGAATCTCACGGCCTGAAAACGCAAAAGGCGCTTCCGGTGGGGGCGCCTTTTGTTTTGCGGGAGGACGTCGTCAGAGCGTTTTCGAGCGAAAGCCTGCCCCGGACTTGATCCGGGGTGGAGACCGGTTCGCGTCAAGAAAACGCGTCAAATGAAGAATCTAAAGCCCGTTTCGATTCTATCGAAACGGAAAAGGCTCTAGTTGGCAAGATTCTTGCGCAACACCTCGGTCAACCGGTCGGGATTGGTCCGCGGAGGCATGAACCCCAGATACTCGCCGTTCCGCCCCATCAGGTAGATGACGCCGGCGTGGTCGATCGAGTAATTCCCGCTCCGTTCGTCCGGTACCTTCACGTAGAACGCCTTGTAGGAGTTGGCGACCTTTCGAATTTCTTCTGCTGGACCGGTAAGGCCGACAAAACTGTGATGGAACGCAGAGACGTAGTCCGCGAGCAGGTTGGTGTCCCGTTCCGGATCGATCGTGATGAAAATCGGCTGGACCCCTTCGGCGGCCGAACCCAAGGCGTCCAACGCCTGCGTGATGGCCATCAGATCGGTTGGGCACACATCGGGGCAATAGGTATAGCCGAAATACACGATCATCAGCTTGCCGCGGAAATCGGTGTCGCTTCGTTGCTTGCCGGCCTGGTCGGTCAATGTGAACGGTCCACCGACCGACCCACGGCCGTACATTAAATCATCCATCATCTGCGCGGCTGATGGCTGTTCCGCCGCCGCGGTCAAGCCGCAGCTGAACAAAGACGCGATGACAACCAATGCGCACGCCCTTGAACCCACCATGGCTTCGACCTGAATCAGGTGCCGAAGCTGATTCGAGTGCCGGTCGTCGTTGTCAGAACTTTGCCCGGCATCTGCCGCTGCGCCTCTTGGGTGAAGTTCAGCCCGCTGCAATGCATCGGAATCAGGACGTCCGGATTGAACTTGCCGATCTCGCTGACGACCTGCGTAAGGTAATCCGCCGGTGCGGGCCCAAGGTGAAAGCCTCCCATGATGGCATGAATCTTCGAAACGCCCGACACTTCCATCGCCTGGCGCACGGAATTGACGATACCGACGTGGCCGCAGGAGCTGATGACGATGAGACCCTTGTCCTTCAAATTGAAGCACGTGGCGTGCTCATGGATGTGCTCATCGGGCACGATCTTGCCTTCCATTTCAGCGGGCAAATAATGGCTCGCGTTGCATCCGGCGCCGTCCTTGAGCTTGAACTCCACCATGGTGTTCGGAAGCACCTTTTCGATGCTGCTGCGCTTGATCTTGCCTGTCGTGAATGCCTGGCCGCCGATCACGACGGGCGACTCACACAACACGAGCTTGACGTTCTGCCTGGCGATATCGCGGCGGTCGAGCATCCCAAAGTCGCTAAGTTCGCCTTGCCCGGCCCGGGCGTAGCGCTGGCAGAAATTGTCCTCGCCGCCGGCATACATCGTGAGGTCGGCAGGCAAATCCTTGCGGTGCTTGTCCAGAAATCCGAGCAGACCGCCCCAGTGGTCGAAGTGGCCGTGGCTCATGATGAGCGTGTCGATCTTCGACGCGTCGACTTTCAACAAGTCCATGTTGCCGTTGATGACCTCGGGCGTCCAACCATAGTCAAGCAGGAAGGTACGCTTGTCATCGCCGCGCTGCGGCTCCAGCAGCAGCGACAGCCCCCATTCGCTATGCAGCGGGCGCGTCGAATCCGCCGAGCGGCCGGGCTCCGTCTTCACGCCGTTCGCCTCCTGCGATTCTCTCGTCGGTCAAAGGCCAATTTGAATGCGGTCGTCGGATGATATATTATTCCAGAATACAAAGCCGATTGACTGTCGTGTCAACGACAACGGCGCCCAAATGCTAGCCGCGTCGCAGCACAATCTGCTGAAGGAGAGCCTTTATTTTGCGGCAACACGCTTCTGTGTCGTTCGCACCGAGCGCCCCATCACATAAGATCACACTCCGAAAACTTTGGCGTATCGCGCCTTTATCTCTTCGCTTTGTGCCTGCACCGCGGCGGGGTCGGCCTTGAGCAATTTCAAGGTGGACAGCGGCGTGTGGCCCGCCTTCTCCTTGATCAGCGCATGAAACGAACGATGGGCGAAACCGTCGACCAGCAATTGCTGGCCCTCGGCGCTGA
>WNEZ01005260.1_pt1 | contig 11316 bp, 9 predicted proteins | sample 5400521 | NCBI WGS metagenome assembly WNEZ01 (sample SAMN13153339, study PRJNA577476) | soil metagenome | isolation source: 120 cm saprolite under Douglas fir tree site 2 hole 1 replicate 1 | place: USA:California | collected 2015-04-18
GCGCTGACGGGTGGTCGGCGGTCGGACAGCATCATAGAAGCCGGGAATCAGAATGCGCTCCTGCTGATCTTTGAGGGTCCCCAGTGCCCAGACGAGCCGCCAGGCGGCGTTGGGGAGGTAACTATACAGACCGGAGTGCACATCCTGCTTGATCGTCCGTACCCGCAGCTCGACATCCACCATGCCACGGCACCCGAGCTCCATATGGAAGCGGCCTTCGTCGTCGGTGATGCTTCCTTCCCAGACGCAAGCGTCTGCTGCAAGCCGATCCGTGTGGGTTCGGACGAAGTCGCCCAGCGAGGGGCTGCTGATCTCCTCTTCCCCCTCGACGAGAAAGACGACGCGATAAGGCAAGTCTCCATAGACCGCTCGCACCGCATCGAAGGCGGCCAGCCGCGAGATGAGTTCTCCTTTGTCGTCTGCGGCGCCACGAGCAAAGAGTTTGCCGTCGCGCTGCACCGCGGCAAAGGGGGGAGAATCCCACTGGTCCAGGGGTTCTGGCGGCTGGACATCGTAGTGGTTATAGAGCAAGAGGGTCCGCTCTCCAGTCCCATACTCACCCACCACCACGGGATATCCTGCGGTTTCCATCACCTGAGCCGCAATGCCACGCGAGCGGAGCAGTTCTGCCACCAGGGCCGTGCACTCCTGCATTCCCAGCCCTTGCGAGGAGATGCTGGGTTGATTACAAAGTCGGACCAACTCCTGCATGCTCTGTTGCACATGCTGCTCCACATACTGATCAAGGGCGGCTATCCTGTCTGTCATCATGATATCTCCTGTCGATTGCTGCTTTCTCTACCAGGCGATTAAGTTCTTCAACAAACGCCTTCGTCAGGGCAGCGAGATCCTCTCGCTTTATAGTATGCAACGCTGCTCAGGAGTGCAAGCTTTTTCGGCCACCAGATCTGTATCACAGATGTCAACAGGGTGTTCAGTCGGTTTCGGATGTGAGCAAAAATGAGCCTCCATGTTCAGACAGTTATTCCCGGCCGGGAATATTCAGCGCCAAATTTGCCGGTTCTGCAAATACGTTCGAGCATTCAGCACCAAATTTGCGGCGAATAATGAACACTGAATTTACAAAAACGGTAAGTGGCGATTCGCTTCTAGAGCAGCTTCCCATTCGATCAATGATCCTATTGCTCAAGATCGAGGGCAATTGCTCACATTTGAGGGCCAAACCTGCTCATATGGTAGGTCATTTACCATGACCGCCACAGAAGCACGCCTCACCAGTCCTGTCCCGATGCATCGCACAACGGTCTATCGGCTACTCAAGCGCGTCAAGCGTGAAGGGGAACAGGCCTTGGCTGAGCGGCGCCACGGATACCCCACGAAGCTTCGTGGGGAGATTCTGACGTGGATGTTGGACTATTGCCAGAACCATCGTACCGCCTCCAGTGCGGACGTGCAGCACCGCCTTTCTGAGCGTTTCAACTTCTCTGTGAGCATCAGTCAACTCAACCGCGTACGCGCTGCTCACGGTCTGAGCCGCCAGACACCGCTGCGAGAAAAAAAGCCGAAAACGGGCCTCACGATGGCCTCAGGATACCATGAACAGGCCGGTGGCTTGCTGCTCCTGGCGGCAGCCACCGAGACGGGTCTGCTCACCCAGTTGGAACAAGATCTGCCATCATCCCCAGACCCAACCTGCCTTCCTCTAGCAGGCAGTGCAGCGGTTCGCCGACGCCTGCTCCTCACGGTGCTGTTTCTGGGAGCGGTTGGCTTACAGCGCACCTGGGATCTGCGCGGCTATACCGCCGGTGGCTTGGCCCTGCTCACCGGGCGGAAGCGAGCCTATGGCTACCGGTACACCGAAGCATTTCTGTCACAAGTTGCCTGGACCGATGGGGCCGAGCGCTTCACCGATGCCCTCGCGCGCTGGGCCACACAGCTCTGGCATGCGCCAGCCGACGGACACGAAGGAGTGGAAGGAACACAACAGATGCACGCGGTGACCTGCTACGTGGATGGGCACCGCAAGCCCGTCTACAGTGACGTGCTCCTCCCACGCGGACTGATCGGGCGTCTGGGTGTCGTCCTGGGTTGCCGTGCGCTTCTATTACTGCACGACGAGCAGGGCCATCCCCTGTTTGTTACGACCCATCGCGGCGATCAGCATCTCAAGGCGGGCGTCCCTGCCTTCCTGGATCGCTATGAACAAGACGTAGGGACCAGCCAAGTCGCACGGATGATTGTGGATCGCGAGGGCATGGCGACCGAGTTTCTGGCCAGCTTGTACGCACAGGGACGCCACGTCGTCACGATCTTGCAAACCTCACAGTACCGGGATCTCTCGTCCTTCTCTGATGTCGGCACCTTTGTGCCTTTGAGCACGGATGCCCACGAACAGATCATCCGCGAAGTCGCCCCGGCGTGTCTTACGTTGTCGCGCGAAGATTACCCAGACGAGCCGCTGTGTTTACAGGTGGCGCTCATCCGCGACCTGCGCCGGAGGGTTTCGTTTCGGCCTGATCCAGAGGAGACGCTGTATCCGCGACGGTGGGACAGCGACTTGTCCCTGGATGAGCGGACCTGGTGGCGCGAGGACTGGCAGGCTACCGCCGCTCCGGCCAAAGAGACCACGGCCAAGCTGATTCCCATTGTGACCACGCAAGAGACACCGACCATCGATGCCATCGAACTTGCCCAGACCTACATTCATCGCTGGCCTGCCCAGGAAAACATCATCAAGGATTATCTTCGACCACTTGGACTGGACACCAACCACGGATTTGCGAAGATGGCGGTCGAGAATTCAGAGGTGGCCAAGCGGCGAACGCTGTCATTAATACCATAACTTCGCCGAAACGGGCCTTTATGCGTCATAGCCAGAAATTGGCGAAGTTATTGGTCAGCCTCTCAATCAAGAACTGACCTTGTTTCCAAGTCTCTGTACTCGTTTGCCATCTCTGGATGCCTACGGGTTGAAAGCCGCGATCTGGAAAAGGTCGCTGCAACTTTCCCGGCCATGATTCGAGGCAAAAGAAAGTTGCAGGACCATATCATCGCCAGTTTGACCCATATCATCGCCAATTTTAGGCGATTCGCCACGATAAGAGGCGAGATAGCCGATGGTTTTCTGTCCGAGCCTCATTCGGCGGGGTTATGAGCCAATTTGGGATTCGGGCGAAGATATGCGCCGGAAAAATCAATGTTGACTCATCCATTCAAGCTCGTTGAACTGGCGAGGTTATGAGTCGGAACTGGCGAATTTATAGTCTTTCTGACAAACGCATTTGGAGCAGCGCCTCGCCCGACTCAAGCAGTGGGCACAGAGCGCAGGGAAACGCGAGGCCCAGGCTAGCCGCAGACGGGAGCGGCTCCGCACCGCCTACAACCGTCGCAGCAAGGAGTTATCTCGGGAATTGTGGGAATACCAGCTCACCCTGGAAGAGCAGAATCTGCCAGAATATGTGTTCCGACGAAAGCTCAAGGAGCGCAAAGCCGAGATCGATGCCGAACTGGAGCCGCTTGGCCGCAAGGAATGGCAGGCGTATGAACAGTGCAATGCTGAGTTCTCCAAACAGGAACGCTACTGCAAAGAGCAACGCGAGGTCTTGCGGGCATTAGAAGAATTGAAGGAACAGGAGCGAAGCATATACGAACTCGATAACCGAAAAGATCAAGTGATGACGGTGTGTAAGGTGGCAGTGGCAAATCTCGCGATGTGGGTGCGTGATCACTATTTTCCAGCATCCTATGCGCAGGCGACCTGGAACCGTCTGCTGCCGTTTTTTCAGCTTCCCGGCACGATCACGCACCATGCTCATCAGGTGCAGGTTGAACTGCGTCCGTTCAATGATCGCGCGCTCAATCGCGATTTGGCCGTCCTGTGTGAACGGATCAACCAAGCGTCGCCTCGCCTGCCCGATGGACGTCGGCTCTCCTTTACCATCCGTTCCTCGTGTTGCGTTCTTGTTGCGCAGACAAGGGCCAAAATACCGTGAATCCCTGATAAAGAATGCCATATTGCCGCATAAATGGTCCCGTGACAATAAATTGATAGCAATCATGTGCAAGAGGACTCTCTTTTTTGTTGCTCTCATCACTGTAATATGTTATTATGTTCGTATAGTTGACCAGTCCTGTTAGGCAGAGAAATATGCAATCTAGACCTATTTATGCAATATCTGGAGCAATTATTGGTGCAGTGGTTGATGTGCTCATCAATTTGCTAGCTGCTGGTATTCAACAGCACGCCTTTGCCCAGCAGTTCAGCATCCAGTCAATCTGGGGATTGGCAGGACTCGCCATCGTAGGACTCCTTCTAGGATACTGGCTAGGAAAACCATTACAAATACCTGCAACGCCATCTCCACCAAGCGGAGTTGAAGAGAAGTCGGACACGGTTTCTGTTACCCGACTTCAAGCCTTCTGGTCGCATAATAAACTCAAAGGCAGGGGTATACACCTTCGCTCCCTTTTTCTGTTTGGCTCTAAGAACGAGATCGATACAGATTGACCGATAATACGTCATGCCACATGATTAATACGCAGGAAGCGATCTCACTCTTTCACCAACACATGCAGTCCAAAAATCAATGGCATGTGTTGCGTCTGGTTGGTGAGGCGAAAATGGGCAAAAGCCACTTACTCTCTAAAGTCTTTCCAATTCTTGCTCGACAAGATTACCACGCTCGCTGTGCCCTCCTTGATCTGCGTAATCCAACACATACTGTTCCCGATATACTCCATTTTACCTGTGGCCAGTTGGGTGGTCAGACCTATGACTCCTACTATGCGGCATACCGAGAGTGGTTGAATCGACCCAAAAAAGTAGGAGTACAACAGCTTATTGCACTTTTCTCTCGCATCACCATTGCTGTGAAGGACAGTAGCAGTGACATCCACCAGCGGGACCTTCACCTGACCACACAGTTCGTCAAAGATCTGAGCAATCTGGATGACCAGCCGATACTTCTCCTTTTCGATACAGTGAACAAGGCTGACGAGTACATACAAATCTGGCTCATGGATACTTTACTCGTACAGTTATCGCAGCTGGCTCATGTACGGGTAGTGGTCGCAGGTCGTTCAGTGCCAGAAGCCAGCAATAGTTATGCGACTAGCTGCCAGAGCTATCAACTCTCACCTGTAACTGAAGTGGATGCCTATATAGACTACTGCCAAAACGCCAATTTGACACTGTCCGAACAATCTATTCGGGATTTTGCCCGTGCTTTTCGTTACACCCCTGGTATTTTCGTAGAATACGTCTTACCAAATTTTGTTCCTGAGAGGGTGCCTCGTGACTGATAACATTCTCCATGAGCTGTCAGCAACCGATGATCTGGCAGAGAAGGCAGCTATCGTGGCAGAGTCTGTCTTCAATTCGCTACCGGAAGAGATGGCTCTTGTGGCTCGTCAGTGTGTGATCTTCCACTGGTTTGACCAAACTCTTGTAGAGGCATTGCTACGAGAGCATGCTCTTGTAGAAAGCGAGTCTAAAAATTTCTATGAACACATCCTCTCGTTGCCATTCGTTGAGAGCTTAGCATGGGGAGCCACCTTTCAAGATTTGACCCGTGAAGGGCTGCTCAAACAGTATGCTCTTTCTCACCCAGAGTTGCTGATCCAGGCTGCAAAAACAGCTGCTCCCATATATAAAACACGCGAGGAGTACGGAACGATTGCCGCAGAGGCGTTTTACTGTTATGCTGTTGCAGGGAATTTGGAATCTGTGAGAGGGCTCTTCAATTCGCTCCTTGAGGAAGCTATCTTTCGTGAGGATTGGCATTACATTGACGCGCTTCTACAGTTCCGAGATGAAGCTGAACAGCTACTTTTCGGATCTTCTATACCTCTGACTGATCAGCAGTGGGTACTTATTGGTATTGCCCATAGGGCACAAGGTGAACTAGAGGCGGCAATTGCGGATTACGGAAAAGCTCTTGCAATCAATCCAAACAATGCTCTTGCCCATCTTATGCGAGGGACTAGCTACGCTGAACAACACCGCGATAGTGACGCATTGCTAGAATATGATCGTACCTTTCAAATTGACCCAACGCTCGTGCAGGCGTATACCAACCGAGGAATCATTCACCTCAAACAGGGACGATATAAGGAAGCATTACAAGACATTGATCAAGCACTCGAGCTGGAGCCAACGAATGCAGAAGCTTACACGCAGTATATCCAGTTGCTCGAAGTGGCCTTAAGTACTGTAACAGAAATGGATCAGGCCAAGAAAAGCCATTTGCAAAGAAGCCAGCCCTCAGAGATAGAGGCTCTCTTGCAACAGGCATTAGCGATCAATCAGAGGAGACCAAGTTTAGAAGATCTCGACGTAGCAGATACCTTCAGTAAGCTGGCAGACGTCTACACAAGTCAAGGCATGTATAGACAGGCTGAGCCTCTTCGCGACCGAGCCTTGGCCATTTATAAATTTAAGATGGGTACTCTTGGTGATGAGGTTATAGCCCAGCAAGGTTCCAAAAAAAGTGGCTGGCTTTCCAGCCTGAAGTCTCCACCAGCTCGGATAGTGAGCATTGACGAAGATGCACTAGAGATGCTGAAAAAAACCAGCCGAACGTTCTTTATCCCCATAAGCCGTTTACCAGCCGGACTGCAGGATGCGGTCATGTCGGGCTATTTATGCCTGCGTGCCATTGATGAAGTGGAAGATCATCCCAAGCTGGATAATCGCACGAAGGCTATGCTACTGCGCTCCATCAGCCACACGCTGCAAACGACCTTTGCCGCTGGCGACTTCACAACAGCGTTGGGCGGCTACCAACAGGAACTTCCAGAGGTGACGCTGCGAGTAGGCGACTGGGCGTTGCTCGCACCTCCATCCATCGCTCCGCGCGTGTGGGAGGCAACGGCGACCATGGCGGACCGCATGGCACAGTGGGCAGACGATGCCTGGATGATCAGGACAGAGGCGGATCTGGACCGCTACACATTTGGGATAGCTGGCTCGGTTGGCCTGTTACTGTCGGATTTGTGGGCCTGGTACAACGGAACACAATCGAACCGCATCCACGCCGTGGGATTCGGGCGTGGCCTGCAGGCCGTCAATATCCTGCGTAACCACGCAGAAGATGTGGCGCGCGGTGTGGAGTTCTTTCCATCCGGTTGGCGAGCAGAGGACATGCATGCCTACGCACGCCGCAATCTGGCCCTAGCCGATGCCTACACCAATGCCCTTCCTCCTGGTCCCGTGTTGGACTTTTGCTCCCTACCGCTCGCTCTGGCCTATGCCACCCTGGAATCCTTAGCCCGTGGCGACAGTAAACTCAGCCGCAGCGAGGTGCTCCGGATCGTTGACCAGCATACTTCGGGACGGTTGTGATCGTTCGCATACTACTGCTGGTCGGTGCTGTGCCGTAAATTTGCCACCATCGAGTGATCACATTTATAGATAGTTGCGTGTGAAGGTGTGCCGCAAGGTATGCGTACTCGTTTCTGCTGGTACCAATCCACTGTGCTCAATGACACCTACGGCTCGTTCTGTGGCAGCAGTCCCTACTGGTTGTCTGACCGCCTACAACTTTTTAATACACCCTGCAAGAGGCTACGTTTTTCGTCTTTTACTGATCTCGGCGGAGGCAAGGGAAATGCGGAATCTGTACAATTCTCTGGGCGATTTTCGCTTCCGCTCTCTTCTCTTCCAATGCTCTGGAAGCCCTTACCAAGCCGGTGCAACCCTTTTCTTTACGCAAAAGGCGCGTCCGAACCCGCCCGCATAATTGTACAGATTCCGCTCATGTCATGGAATTCCAAAAATTTACACATGAGAGTAGAGATACGCTCTGCATTCCTACCCCTCATGTCAAATTCCTCATTTTGATATCTATCACCAGGCAATAACAGAGAACGTCTTACGGCAGTAAGTTTGCGGTTTGTTGCACATGATTTGTAACTTGAGACACGGAAACTCTCAGGGGGCCAAAGTGAGTCGAGAGCGATTAGTTGTTCTCGGTTCCGGTTCCGCGTTTGAGCTGCTGAGGAGTAGGTGAAGAGCCGCCAGTGATCGGGGCAGGCGCGGGCTTGATATGCTGGTTTTTCATCTGGGTTTCTTCTTTGCCGATCAACATGTGCAGATGGTCGATCCGTTCGAGCAGTGTTGGCCAGGAGGTGTCAACTGCACCGGCTTGCTGGTTCTCATAGCGCTGGCGGCGCAAATCGTGTAAAAGCCAGGCGCTTTGCCCGGCGGTGTGGACAAATGCGTCGATGTCCAGTACGCGCTCGCGTTGCCAGTGCTTCCACCAGTCGCGGCCGATGAGGGCCGGCAGCCAGATCCAGTTGCCGGTGATCGCGAAGAAGATGAGGCCACCGGTACGGCGAGGGTAGGAGGTCATGAGGCTGGTGAGCCATCTATCCGGCCCATTGTAAGCGGCGATCTCGCGGGCGAGAGCGGGCAAGAGCGCTTCTGTGTTCGCCGGGTCGATGAGCGCTTCGGAGATAACCAGGGTGTGACCTTGCCAGAGCAGCGGCCCCGGGCCTTCATAATAAGCAAACTCCGGCCATTTAATGTGCTCGACCGGCGGAGGGTCCCAGGCCAGCAGAGCGTTGGCGAGTTGGTGGTAGCATTGCCGGATGTGTAGCTCACGTGGCCCGTCTGGGATCGGATAGGAGAGCGGGATCTGTGTTTCTCGTGCCGGCGACGGACTACCAAATAATGCGCAGAAGCCATGGACAACAACGTAGTAGATGAGCCAGGCAATTGCCAATGTTCGATTAGGGTGAGCGAAGTAGCTGCTGAAGTTGGGGAATGGCCCAGCATGTACCGTGGCAATGAAGCCGAGCGTGATCTGCAGTTGGGAGATCGCCTCGCAGAAGAGCCAGACGCTTCCGAGTAGCAAGGTAGAGCCGAGCATGAACCCGCCAAAATTCTTGAGGCGTTTCCTGACAGGCTTTTCGGAATCTGCGAGGTAGATGAGCCCGGAGGCGACGAGCAAGAAAAGGAGCAGACTCACGAGCAGAAAGAGCCAGAGGTCATGGCGCATGTGATTCAGCATATGTGCAGCAAGCCAGGAGACTACCGCCACGAGCCAGGGGACGATAATTCCCCCTGTTATACTGCTGAGTGCAACACCCAGGAGATCTCCCAGCACTGTGCTGGTGGCGAGTGCAGCGCTGCCGGTCGCACCTTTGCGGATCATGGTCTGTTTCATAACTCCTGCCTTCCAAAACATACTCAAATGTGTTGATTACCGGGAATATACCGGTACACCCCAGGGAGATCGTCCCCTGTGTGGCCCTGGCCGGGCAAGAGACCTGAGTGGTTCAGTTTCAAGTCTCAAGGTCAGTATTGCTACTGGATGCCGCATTTACGCTGGCTTTTAACCATTCCGCTTTGATTGGATCACTGCTATGGAGTTAGCAGACTACCCCAGTTCGCTACACTGGATGTGTTCACTGTGAACACATATGATCACCTTTGCGTACAAAAACGAGAACTGTTTAAAGCTCCTTTCCAGTCGATCCTCTTCGCTCACTCCTTGACTCTGCTCCAGTCGATCTTTCTCGCCTTGAATGGGTCTGGCATAGTCGATTCTTCTGCTTGTTCCTCTTCCGGCACTATCGCCTTTCGCGTTGCTTGCTGCTCTGCTTGCGGAGGTGGTGTTGTGGCCGGGGGTTGTGTGGCGCTTTGGCGTCGTTCTGCCTCTGCCTGTTCAGCCCACACAATGCCGACCGGCCGGGAGTCGCGCACAGTCCGTTTGCGAGCTGGCGGGTTGCCCGTCGGAGATTTCGTCGCTTCAGCTCCTGGCTGTTTCTTTCGCCCGGTCGTTCCGGCCAGTTTTTGTGCCTGGCCGTCTTTCGCAGTTGAGAGCTTTTGCGGTTCTTCTTCCTGTTCCGGCCCGGTTGCCTGCTGCGTAGGGCCGCTCACCTCACCAGGTCGCGGACGGCGGACGATATGGCGCAGCGGCAGTGTGCCTGGGTTCTGTCGCTCCAGGAGGAGTGCCAGCGCCGGAGCAAGCGGGAGTGAAAGCCACGACCGGACGAAAATGGCCCCAGGTGTGGGTGGCCAAAGCAAAAAGTCGCCGGGGAGATGAGCATGCCAGAAGAGCCCGATCTGAGGCCAGAACAGCCAGGTCGGGAGGTACAGCAGGAGGCTAAGCCAGGCAAAGGTCCGCAGGCTCGCCCACCGGTCGGGCGCTCGCCACACGGAGAGGGCAGCCCACCACTGGAGCAGTAGAGCGAGGAAAACCAGCGGCCCGGTAAAGTAGACGAAAATGGAGATCGCTACCACGACGATCACGCCGCGCCAGTCATCAAAGCTTCTCTCCTTATGGATGGTCGTCCGAGGGAACTGCTGCTGGTTCATGGTTCCATTCTCTCTCTTTTTGCCTTATTATGTCAAGAGATGACCCATTCTTCCAGATATTTGGAGATAAGGCCTGTCACCCTGAGCGAAGCGAAGGGTCTGGCTCGACGGGCGCAGAGATCCTGAGCGAAGCGAAGGATGATAGCCAGAACACCTCTCCAGTCCGCTTACGAGAAGCCTTATCTCCAAACATCTGGGCGGGATCAAACTTCTTTTAAATCGACAGTGAAAATATCGGATCCATAAGGGCTTAAACGTGGTAGAAAATTGGCGGCCTACCTTGTGCTGTTTCCCCTGGCAAGGGTGCGAACCGTCATCTTCCTCTTCATTTTCTTCACTATTGTCACTCTACCAGCGATTGTCTTGATCGGGCTATGGTTCTTGCTACAGTTTTTCGATGGTGTAGCAGCGCTCTCCAACGTGCAACAGGGTATGGGCGGTGTGGCGTACTTTGCGCATATTGGAGGATTTGTGACGGGCCTGATGATTAACGTTGCTGCTGAGACCATGGCTGCGGCCACCGGCAAATGTTAGCTATCCCTACATGCCACGTCATCCAGATGCAACTGGTCGCTCTAAATGGTGGCAGTAGCACACGCTATCACAACCCCTCGCGCAGTGTCTGCTCTACAATCAACGAAGCTTGCGGCTCAACCTTTGCCAGCAATGCCGCAAACCCCTCCTCACCGGCCTTTTTCCGCAGGTCATCTATCCATTCCTGTACTACCTCATGATTTGGGCTGAGCACCTCCTTGTAGATATCCCGGGCGAGCAGGAAACAGGCCAGCGCCGCGTCATTCCGACCTTGCCTGAAATAGAGCGCACCAATATTCCACAACGTTGCTCCTTCACCCCCGCGGTCGCCAACCTCTCTTCTAATTGCCAGAGCCTGCTGATACCAATCAGCGTTCTAAGAGATCATTCTAAAATGAGGGAAGTAAGTCATCGAACGGAGATGCTCCGGGTCGGCTTCCAGCTGATTGAGTCCTTCACACACCTTGTCAATCACGGCATCAAGAGAGGGAAGAGCAAGA
>WNEZ01005261.1_pt1 | contig 11315 bp, 7 predicted proteins | sample 5400521 | NCBI WGS metagenome assembly WNEZ01 (sample SAMN13153339, study PRJNA577476) | soil metagenome | isolation source: 120 cm saprolite under Douglas fir tree site 2 hole 1 replicate 1 | place: USA:California | collected 2015-04-18
CGCGCACGATAACGGCACCGTATTGCTTCATGACTCTCTCCGCCTGGTCCGTCCGTCCGTGCGCGAGAAGAAAGCGCGGTGACTCGGGAATCCAGCGGCTCAGGACTATCAGCAATAGGCCAGTTGGAAAACCGATCAGCCAAAGGATGCGCCAGCTGAGAGAAGGCATCAGGGATGCGGCCAGCCAGCTGGTGATGATGTACGCGCCGGCCACGTCCCCGCCGATCAGCACCAGCAGCCAGCCTCGATGTCGCGCCGGGATTGTCTCCGCCATTATTGTGAACATGATCGGCAGCATGCCACCCACGCCGAGGCCCATGACGAAGCACATGACCATGTTCAGGGCGAAGCTGGGCATCGAACCGCAGATGCTCGTCGCGATGAAAGTCATCGCGGCCATGAGGATGGAAGGACGGCGACCTATACGATCGCCCAGCCAACCCCAGAGAAATGACCCAAGCACGGTCCCGGTAATCCCGGCAAGGGGCAGCAGCGCCGCGGGGACGGTCCCCGCTGGGTGAAGGGGAGATCTCAGCCCGTACTCTCGAGTCATGCCCGGCAACACGAACGCCAACGTCGCGGGCTTCATCACGTCAATAGTTACGGCGGCCGCCATGACGAGCATGAGCGCCACGTGCGAGGAACGTATCGGCACTTCATCCAGCGCCCGTACCCGGATGTGTACGTCGGACGCCAATGCATGCGGGTCATCGCGCGGAATCAGCCCCCAGAACGTCGCGGCCAGGCCGGCAACGATCAACACCATCCCGGCGATCATCCCCACGCCCAATGGCATGCCCGCCAAACGGAATCCCATATCACGGGCTTCCACGTACATCGGGAGATGGAGGGTTACACCTGCGATCACCGCCACGACGCCCGCCCAAAAGGCTCCTGGACGCCCGAACTCAATGCCTCGCTCGGTAGGCTCCATCGGGTACAAGGTACGGGGTGGACGAAACGTCCGCCACAACTGCTAACTGAACGTGATCCGAGATCTGAGAAGGGTAGATACCAGGGTTTAGAAACAACGCTGCGACATATCTGGGTGGCGCTACGGTACAGGCGGTGGGGTTGTAGGCGGATACGCGCGTCGTACGGTCGGAGCGCGGTGACTAAATCCTGAGATCTATGCCTCTGAGATCTCGGATCCCGTTCTTCTCAGTTTCCAGTTGAGATCTCGGCTCCCGTTCTTTTCAGTTCGCAGTTGAGATCTCGGATCCCGTTCAGTTCATAGTTTTCAGATTCCGTTCGGTCTGCCGTTTTGAATCGGTCTTGAGCAACCCGGTCCCCCACAACCATATTCTTGGGCGCCGGTCGACAGAACCACCGCTGAAACGAAACCGCGCTCGACGTCACACCAATCGACAGCGAGGACTTGATGCAGAAGCCTGAGTACGATGCGATAGTCGTGGGGTCCGGGATTTCCGGAGGCTGGGCCGCCAAGGAGCTCACCGAGAAGGGTCTGCGCGTGCTCATGCTCGAGCGCGGCAAGAACATCGAGCACATCAAGGGCTACGTAAACGCGACCAAGGCTCCGTGGGAGTATCCGCATCGCGGAGGCCGGACGCGGGCGATGGAAGAGCTCTACCCGGTCCTGAAGCGTGACTATCCGCTAAACGAAACGAATCTCGACTATTGGGCCTCCGACAAGGATTCGCCCTATACCGAGGTAAAGCGCTTCGACTGGTTTCGCGGCTACCACGTTGGCGGACGCTCGTTAATGTGGGGTCGTCAAAGTTATCGCTGGAGTGATTTCGATTTCGAGGCTAACGCAAAGGAAGGGATCGCCATCGACTGGCCGATCCGCTACGCCGACCTCGCTCCCTGGTACGATCACGTCGAGAAGCATGCAGGGATCAATGGCACGCACGAGAACATGCCGCAGCTTCCCGATGGACAGTTTCTGCCGCCGATGCCGCTCAACTGCGGCGAGCAGCTTGTCTCGGACAGGCTGAAGAAAACCAAGTTCGGGGCAACGCGGCGCATCATTCCCGGGCGCTCGGCAAACCTCACCGTCCCGCACGACGGTCGCACACAATGCCAGTATCGCAACGCGTGCTGGCTCGGATGTCCTTACGGCGCCTACTTCAGCACACAATCCTCGACGCTTCCCCACGCGGCAAAAACGGGACGACTTACACTCCTGCCATTCCAGATCGTGAGCGAGGTTCTCTACGATCCCAATACCAAGCGCGCCACCGGCGTTCGCGCGCTTGACGCGAATTCCAATGAGACGATCGACTACAAGGCGAAGGTGGTTTTTCTCTGCGCGTCCACGATCAATACGGCCTGGCTTCTCATGCGCTCGGCAACCAATGTCTGGCCCGGGGGACTGGGCAGCACCTCCGGTGAGCTCGGTCACAACCTGATGGACCATCACTTCCGCGCGGGCGCCCAGGGCAGACTCGAGGGTCTGGATGACAAGACCATCTTCGGTCGCCGTCCCAATGGCTTCTACATTCCCCGCTACCAGAACCTGTTCGGGGACAAGAGACAATACCTCCGCGGCTTCGGTTATCAGGGTGGCGCGGGAAGGGAGGATTGGGGGAGAGCAGTCTCCGAGCTGGGCGTTGGGGCGAAGTTCAAGGACGACATGTCGATGCCGGGCGCCTGGAACATCGGTGCAACGGCGTTCGCGGAGATGCTGCCCAATCATGCCAACACAGTCACCATCGATTATACGAAGAAGGACAAATGGGGCTTGCCGGTCCCGAAGATCGATTGTGCGACTGGCGAGAACGAGCGCCTGATGCGGCGCGACATGCAGGTGGACATGGCTGAGACGCTTCAGGCATGCGGCGTCAAGGACGTCCAGGTTTACGATGCCGGCTCCTTCCCGGGAATGGGGATCCACGAGATGGGAACGGCGCGGATGGGAAGAGATCCCAAGACTTCAGTCCTCAACTCCCACAACCAGATATGGGATGCGCCGAACGTGTTCGTGACTGACGGATCGTGCATGGTCTCCACGGCTTGCCAGAATCCGTCGCTTACCTACATGGCGATGACCGCGCGCGCCGCTGACTATGCGGTGAGCGAGATCAATCGCCGCAACCTCTGACCGGAGCTCTCGATGATTGAGAACGATACGATGACGGAGATCGATATCTCGAACGAGCTGAGCGCCGATCTGATCAGTCGACGCGAAGCGATTCTACGCATGAGCGTGCTGCTCGGCGGGGTTGCGTTGATCGGTTCGGGAGCGCTGATCTCGGGTTGCCGAGCCGAGAAGGCGACCCCCTCGACCGCGTTCACGCCGGATGACATCGCCTACCTCGATGAAATCGCCGACACGATCCTCCCGACGACGAGCACTCCCGGCGCGAAAGCGGCCAAGACAGGAGCCTTCATGGCTCTGATGGTTACCGACACCTACCACGACGACGACGAAAAAACTTTCCGCGACGGGATGCGGAAGCTCGACGACTTGAGCAAGAGCAAGAACGGCGCGTCTTTCATGAAGGCGACCCCGGCGCAGCGCCTGGCATTGTTGCAGGAGCTCGATAAGGAACAGCACGACTACTCGGAGAAGCAACGCGCAGAAGGGCGAAAGAAGTCGGACGCTTTTATCAATGACACCAAACAGCAGAACGCGCCGGAGGCCAAGATCAATCCGGCAACCGCGATCACGAGTGAGCCTCCGAATCCGAGTAAATATTTCCGCATGATGAAGGAGCTCGCGCTCCTTGGCTATTTCACCTCTGAGGTCGGGGCGACGCAGGCGCTCCGCTACGTGGAATCGCCGGGGCGCTACGATCCTTGCGTGCCTTACAAGCCCGGCGAAAGGGATTGGGCATCCCACGCCTGAAGTAGGCCGCGGCGGAATTTTTACCCGGTGGACTTCGACCCGAGACTGCGGAGGTCGAGCCATTTTGCCACCGGGCCAACCGTCGCCAGCGCCAGAATCGCCGGCGCCGCGTTGAACGCCGTCGGCAGCGGCCATCCCTTGTCGGACGCGAACCGGATCAGCGTCTCCATCACCGCGATCGAGACCGCGACTACGATCTGGCGGCCACGCCCGCGCACCACGGTGCGCGGGTCCGTAATCATGAAGAAAACGAACAACTGATACATCGGTCCGGTGATCGGGGCGATCTCCGGCAGCACGGGCATGCCGAGCGCGGCAGCGCGCACGCTGTTCAGCAGCAGGAAGCTCGCGACGTAGGTGAGCGTGATGTGAATGACTCCGACGCGTGCGGCGATGATCAGTCCGAAAAACCAGATGACCAGGTTCGTCGTGACATCGTTGCCGAATTGGTGGCTAAGAACGGAGACGCGGTCCGGCGCGGCTAGCAGCAGCGCGCTGATCGCGAAGTTCGTCGGATTCCAGAGATGGTTGCCGCGATATTGTAAAACGTACTTGGAGGAGATCGCGAGAAAGCCGCCTAACACGAACGGCCAGAGTGCGCCGCCCTGCGGCTTGATGAGCAGCGTGAGGCTGATGCCGCTGATGTAGGCGCTCAGAAGGTTGACCACCTTGCCACGATCGAACCAGGAGAGGAGAGCCTCGGTCGCCAGGCACACACCAAGCGCCAGCACCAGCCGGTCGTAGCTGCCGAGCATGTGGTAGCGAAGCTGCGCCGCCACCAGCACCAGCGTGATCAGAAACGCGATGAGATAGCGCGGATCGATCTTGCTTAAGCGCTCCCACCAGCGTGCGAGTCCATTTCGCTCCGCGCCAGTCGCCTGAATTGCATCGCTCACGGAGTTAGCGCTCCGGCTCGGTGATGGTGACGAACCGATTTGTATTCCTAACGACCTTTGGTTGGCGCACTGAACGGGGCTGATGTAACATCGCTCGGCTATGCAACCTCAATTGGCAATGACAACGGAGAAGCCATGCGACCGTCTAGACAACCATTTTGTTTTACCCTGCTTTTTGTGGTTTCCACTGGTGTTATATGTGGGGCTCAAACTGCTGACACCAGGATACCGGTGGTCCTCTCGACCGATGTCGGCAACGAGATCGACGACCAATGGGCCATCACCTATCTGCTTCTCCAACCCCGGTTCGAAGTGCTTGGTGTGATGTCGGCACACGCCCCATCGATCAGTGCACCCGCCGGACAGACGTCTTACCGCATCCTCGTCGATGTGGTCGAGAATCGTCTGGCGATGAGTACGCACCCGCCTCTCGTCGAAGGAGGGAGTCTTGCTTTGCAGGACGCAAAGACGCCACGCATGAGTCCGGCCGTTCACTTTCTTGTTGAGACTTCGAGGCGCTTCACTAGAGATAACCGCCTGACCGTGCTTATGATCGGCGCCGCCACGGATGTGGCGTCCGCGATCCTTACCGACCCAACCATTGTTGACCGTGTTCGCGTCATCCAAATGGGCTTCCCCGATGAGAAAGGTGGCGATGAGTTCAACATTGCCAACGACGTGCATGCGGTGCAGGCGATCCTCGACTCAAAGGTGCCGCTCGTCATCGGACCCGGCAACGTCTGCCGCGCAAGTCTCTCGCTCAGCTTGGATCAAGCGAGGACAATGCTAGCCACCCGCGGAGCAATCGGAGGATGGCTGTGGGAGGAATACCAAGCGTGGTACTACCGTGCGGTCAAGCCACTCAGGGTCGACGATTTCTCCAAGCCATGGGTCATTTGGGATACCATCACTCTCGCTTACGTCTTGGGAATGACCGAGCAGCACACGTTGCCGCGACCAAGGATGCGTGACGACATGACGTTTGAGCAGGTCAAGAGCGATCGGACCGTCACCTGGATCACGGACGTTGACGAGGCGCGAATGTGGGCTGATTTCTTGAGCCTCATCGATGCTTATCAGCGAACGCACGCAGTCGGAACCAGGAGTGGGGTCGGTCGTTTGACGTTTATGATGCACTGACCGGAGCAGGTGTGGCGTCGCTCATGGCATCACCGCTCCGGCTCCGTGACGGTGACGAAGCGATCGATGGCGGGACGCTGGAGCACTTGCTGCGTTCCCGACGGCCAGTGAATGACGACGCGGTCAACCCATTCATGAGATCCAAGCCCGAAGTGCAGCCGCCGATCGTTCTGGCTAGCGAATCCCGATCCGCCGTCGACGATCCGCCGCTGCCTGAGGTCTCCAGACTCGAGCACCACCTCGGCGCCGATTGCGCTGCGGTTGCTGCGCGTGCCGACCAGCTTGAATGCGATCCAGTGATTGGTGCTGTCGGGATAGTCGCGATACAGAACAGCGGGCTGGTTCTGGTTTGCGACGATCACATCCACCGCGCCGCGATTCGAGAGGTCGGCGAGCGCAACCGCCCGGCCGTCGTACGTGTCCGTTACGCCGACCTTCTTCGCCACATCCACCCACCCGGCGACGCCGCGATTGATGTACACCCGTGATCGCTCGTAGCCGGACAGGCTCGCGTTCCCGAATGCAGGCCAGGTCGCCGCATCCTCGAAGAAGCGGCCGTTGGCGCCGGCGATTTTCGACATCGCGTACCAATAACTCTTGTTAGGATCCGCCGAGATGAATCCATTGGCTACGAACAGCTCGTTGGCCCCGTCGTTATTGAGATCACCAAACTGCGCACCCCAGGCCCAGCCCGCGTCGGCAATCGCGCCTTCGGCGACGTTGCGGAACCGTCGCGATTCCGGCATCTCGTTGAGCCGCAGGTTGTTGTTTTGAAAGAGGTATCCGCGCTCGGAGATGTTGGTGACGAATGCATCGAGCCGGCCGCGATTGAACGCATCGCCAAGCGTGGCCGACATGCCGCTCTTGGATTCGCTCTCCAGACCAGCGGTAGTGAGAACGAAGCGACGTCCGTGGTCGTTGAGATAAAGCTCCTCTGGGCCGTAGTCGTTGGCGAGATAGATGTCCGGCCAGCCATCGCCGTTGAAGTCGGCCGACGCTGCTGCCAGCGTCCAACGTGTGCTGCCGACGCCCATTTTGTCGGTCACGTCCTCGAACTTGCCATTGCCCAGATTGTGAAAGAGCAGATTCTTCCCGCCGTTGGTCGCGAACTCGAAGCTGTTGTGCATGATCTTGGTAGTCGTGAGGTGCCATAGATCAATGTCGCTTCGGAAATACGCCGTCACGTAGAGATCGAGCAGGCCGTCGCGATCGTAATCGAGCCAGATCGCGCCATTGCTATTGACCCAGCGGCGCAGACCAGCCTTTTCGGTGACGTCCTCGAAGTGGTGGCCGTCGACATTTCTGAACAGCGCCAGATAACCGTAGCGGTACACCAGCACGTCCTCGCGACCATCGTTGTCGAAGTCGCCCCACACCGCTCCCATCGACACGCCGTCACCCGGCTCGTTGAGATCCGCCAGTCCCGCACTCGCGGCGACCTCCTCGAACGTGCCGTCGCCGCGATTGTGATAGAGCGCGTTGGGCTCACCGAAGCGACTGTTGGTGAAGTAAAGATCGGGCTTTCCGTCGCCGTCGAAATCGGCAACGGACACCGACGCTCCCAGGGCCGCTACGTGCGGCTCGATGCCTGCGATCTTTGGATCGAAGGTCGGCCGGTGGTGCACGAAGCTTATGCCGGCCGCCATAGTCTCGTCACGCAGCACGAATCCGGGATGCGCAGCGTCTGCGGCCGCGCGACTCGGCCCGCGATCCAGTCGCATCGCGAGCAGGAGGGCGGCAAGAAAGGGTACGGCGATGATGACGCGCCGAATCGCGGGGCGGGGGCGGTGCAACACGAGTCAGAGTATAACGTCCGTCCCTCGCGCCAGCGACAGTGCTCCAGCGGTGAAGGTATGCGTGGCGTGGACGAATGGCCGAGTGTCGATTTCGCCGATGGCCTTTCAAATGCACCTCGCCGACCCATGCGTTGACAGCAAATGCGCTGTCCAAGCAGGTCGTCAGCACTTCCCTTCGCCGGAGCTTCTATGAAACCATTGCTTCTTCTCTCGGTCATCGCACTGCTTGCCGCCTGCGGCCAAAGCCCGACGGCACCCTCGACGCAATCCGGCGTGCGGTCGAATCTTTTGGTAGTGCCCGCCGGTGGGATACGCGCAGCCGTCAACCCGTCCGGCACGGGGCAGCCCGGAGCAAGTTGTCAGTCGGAGCCGACACAGCCCAACGGATTTGGCACAGCTGGCTTTACTCATGCCACTGCCGTTTACGCTGGAAGTCCTGGCACGCCATCGCTGGCGAACGGTAACTCACACGCGGTATCGCAATACGATGTAGCCTGTTACCAGCTCTCCAACAAATAGCCAGGCCCCTTCACAACTGAAGCCCCGTAGCCGGTGATCCGGTCGCGGGGCTTTTCTCGTCGGCGATATAGCCAGCGACGGGTGTTGTATCTAAGATCTGGTTAAAACGGACAATTTCCGGGATTCGCCGCATCAATACGCGTTGGACTACCCGCGGGCACGAAGAAGGTCACCAAATTGTTCACTTCCACCGCTCCTTCGTTGCGCGCGATCCCCACATCCCCGCCTTCCTCAATGAATACGGTACCGGCGGGATGAACCGTGCCGGTGCAGGTAGGATCGTTCCCATGGTAGAACGTGACCGTTCCGGTTTTTACGACGACAATCACGGGACCGGGATGTGAGTGCCAACCTGAATGCCCACCGGCTGCTATGGTTACGTTCGCGACTGCGATGTCGGTGTTATCGTGCGACTTGAGCTCGGCCTTATAACCATCCGCGTTGGAATGAACGCTAAATGTGCCGAGGTTGCCGCGTCCGATCGGTGTGCTGGTAAATCCAACTGAGGCGGTGAAGCGCGGCTCAGTGATTCCCGCGGTTGACAACTGTTTCGGTGTCGTCGTGTCTTTGCATGCGAGCGCTCCGGTAGCGACGGCCACCACGGCTATCAGGACTCGATGCGGGCGAAGCCATTCTGCGATCATCGTATCGCACTCCTTCGAGCAGAAGGCGGACCGCTTGCGACCCGTTCGCGTCATTCGGCGCGGTGCGCGCGATCTTCTTTGCCGACTGTTCTAAGCGAAACTATGACGACCGCGATCGCTCGGATAGACCTCGAAGTTCCATCTACTGGCCCTCAGACTCCTTTCGAATGCCCGCGCGCTTTACGAATGCGACTTCTGTGAACGCGGGGCGTTGCGTGAGCAGCCAACTGATAAACGCTCCAAAAATCAAATTGGAGGAGGCTGTTTCTACCAAGTGAGCCATTCGCACAGGCTCTGGCATGTACGGATTGGGAAGCAGAAGTTGGGCATTCATAACTACGGCGAACAGCAACCCGATCGCGAGAGCCGTTTCGGGCCACTTTCCTTTCAGCATCCGAATAACAGGCAGGGCGAGCGCGACCCAACACATCGCCCGCACGATTTGAAAAGGTATGAGCCAGGGCGTATTTCGTAGCACCTTTCCCATCTGACCCACAAAACCGCCTTCGTCAATCCCACCGTAATACTCACGCACCGCAGGATTCCGCCAGGCAATGAAGTAACCAAAGGTGAAATACAGAATCAGATAGGCGAGGGCGATGACGACGAGTTTCCACGCCCATTCGCTCGCCGGTATGACCAAGCGAGAATTTGGCTGGGTGTCCACGGCCTCGGCTTTTCTCTTTCCCAAAATGAGAACAGCCAGCACCGAAAATGGGGCCGCAATCAGGGCACCCATCAGAAACAGGCGCGGCAACATGCCCGGTGGGAGGCGGGTGAGAAAAACCGCCGACTCGATTTGCGACATGAAGGTGGTCACGCCGTAGAAGACGAAAAAGACTGTAGCAGTGAGTCGCCAACCGGTCCAACGTGAACGAAGGATGAGATAAGTCAGAACCGCGGTTTCCAAAAAGCACACTGTCAGCAGTGGCAGGGCTCCCGCGGCTGGTTGTCCGGACGTTTGAGAATTGCCTGCTATCCCAACGACTCCAGCGGCTACACCGAAGCAGATGAACAGAATGATCGTCAGGACGATGACTCTCAGAACGACGAAAGCAGCAGTCTTCATCGCGGCGACGATGCGCGGCCCTTCACGACGCGCGTGTCGTACTCGCGCAGGTAGCGCTGGTGCTGCGGATCGGTCGGGTACGCTTCGGCGGACCTATAGGGGTATGCCTGCACGCCATGGAATGGGAGGGGTTCCACCGTGGTGCCGAACGCCGTGTTCAGATCCGAGTCCTTGATCCACCCGTCGGTGTAGAGCAGGAAGTCGCGCTTCCAACCCGGCGGCAACGACTTCGCCGAGCTTGCATCGAACTGAATGGTCGCCTCGTCCCCCGGTCCCATGATCACGTACATGTCATCAGGATTCCGGAGCAGCGGCAACACATCGCCGAAGCGCGTGAAGGCGCCCTCGATCGGCCGCCAGGGTGACTCCTTCGCCACATCGTCGTAGGCGAACCAGTACGGTCCGTAGCGGCCACCCTTGCGATACATGCGGGAGAAGCCACGGAAGTGGAGGTCTGCCGATATGGGTGCGAGCGTCGTGGTCTTTACCTGGCCGTTCGCGAGATCGCGAGACACAAATGCCTGGTCCCAGTAGATCTGCATGTTCGTGCGAATGCGCACGTGATGATCCGGCGTCGGAAACTTCCCGGCCAAATCGACCACAATCGTTTTGTCCTTCCCCGACGGGAATCCGATGTTCGCGATCGCGGTTTGCCATCTGCCGTTTTTGTCACGCACCTCGAGGGAAGGCGATGCGACCTTGATCGCGGATTGCTGCCCGAGCGCGACGTTGATGCTGGCGTCGGTGGGATAGATCCAGCCGCGCAAAAAGAGGTAGGCCCCAGGGCGGCCGGCGGCTTCGCCAAGATCCATGATGAGATCGTGCGGCTCGACCACTCCCTGATACTTCGTCGGCGTGAGGTTCGAGACATACACGTCGTCACTTTCGCGCAAAGCCGGCAAGACGTCGTTACCCCGCTCATCCATCGCCGTGATTGGCAGCGCGCGTTGCGTGACCTGGAAAAGGCGGAGTTTCACCGGCCCCGGAGGCACGAAGCGCTCGTCCACGAATACGTCCACGGAATCCGGATGATCGACGGCGAGCAGCTTGACCTCGTCGGCGTACGCCGTCTCCCATAGCTCCTCGGTGAGCTGGAGAACGTAGCGCCCGTCGCGCGGCGCTAGCGCGTCGCCCGGAATGCGGAGGTATTCCTGCGACGCGCCGGCAGGAGCGAAGGCGCTCGTGCTGCTTCCGCCCATGAGGCCGAGCGGCATTCCCAACGCGCTGCGCCACATCGCATCGGTCACGAAGCGGAAGCGCTTCCCGTCCCACGTGTACGCGAGCGCGCACGATCCTTTGAGCATCTCGCGCTCGACAACATCCTGATCACCGCCCGGGAAGTAAATGGTTTGTGGCATGCCGTTCGGCCACTCCACGCGAAGCACGTCGGCCTTGAGGTGCGGCCCCAGACCAAAGTGTGTCACGCGACTGGTGGCGACG
>WNEZ01005262.1_pt1 | contig 11314 bp, 12 predicted proteins | sample 5400521 | NCBI WGS metagenome assembly WNEZ01 (sample SAMN13153339, study PRJNA577476) | soil metagenome | isolation source: 120 cm saprolite under Douglas fir tree site 2 hole 1 replicate 1 | place: USA:California | collected 2015-04-18
AAAGAGCGGGAGCGAACACCGATCCGTGCGCTGCGCACCACGGAGATCTCCGGGATCGCAGCCGATATCGCCGCGGGTCGGCCGCCGTTCGACAGGAGCTCATTCGCGGACGCCTTCGCGAAGCTGCGCCAAAGCCTCGATCCGCAGGAGCAGACCTTGCTCACGCTGCGCCTGCATGCGGGCATGTCCTGGAACGAGATCGGCGAAGTCGTAGGCAGCAAACCCGCCGCCCTGCGCAAACGCTACGAGCGCCTCAAAGCGCGGCTGCGGGAGCAGGCCGACGCCGCCGGTCTTCTCCGCCGGTAGGGCCGGGCCTACGCCGCTCGCGGACTCGCCTATGTCCGCCCATCGAGGGAGGGCGGTACGATCTGGCACAACAAGCATTCCCTCTCGCACGAGATGGAGTGGGTCGAGCGCGAGGAAACTCTGCTTGATGCGGACGGCCGGCCCGTCTGGCTTGAACATCCGACACTCAGGAACCGGGCCGACATCGCCGCTATCCGGCTCTCGAACGTCGACGGCGTGGAGTTCTTTCTATACAACATCGACAACGACGCCTTCAAGGAATTGCTGCGGCGGGTCCAGACGGAGCACGGGCTTCAGGTTACGATCCGGCGCTGGCAAGCCTGACTACAGGCATTGAAGGTCGGTCCGCACTCAACCGGCTAACCTTGGTCTCGCCAGTCTTCGCCGACTGGAACCCCCTCTCTTTCTGCCTTGACAGCCACTTAGGTTTTTCTTTAGACTCACTACGACCTCAAGCCAGGGAGTGGCCGAGGTGACAAATTGTACGATTCAATCCTCTCTCTTCCTCGCGGCTCAACGATTGGCGTCACGGACGATCCAGCGGAGCACAGTCCACAGCAAGAGCTGCGCTCGGTGGTGGCTTCCCACATCCGCGCGTCGCCGATCCCACGCCTCTACCGATGCGCTGTCGAAAAGGCAGCGCGACCCAATCCGTTGCTCGTTGTATGGCAAGCCAGAGCTTGCTCCAAAACATGCACTGAGACGTGCACACAGCCCTACGCCTGGGTTCGCATCTTTTTTCGCAGCGTCGGGTGCAACTCTCGGCGCACATCTAAGGCACGAAATGCTCAGCTGTTCCTCGGGCTTTCTGCCCCGCCCTGGGCAGGCACCAACCCTGTCACTCAGCCCACGCCGGGTGCCGACCCCGCCCTCCCAACCACGGTGAGAATCACCGGGAGGCCGGGGTCGGCACCCGGCTCGGAAATCTACAAATCGCAAGCCAAGGGCGGGACAGAAATTAGGCAAATGGATTCAGATCAATGATTGAAACAGCAGAAACAAGAATAGTCGAAGAGAAGGGATCAAATCCGCCACCAACCACGCTCCGCGGTCAAGCGAGAAGCACGCACCCCTTCGGTAGCGATCCAGCTCAAGCGACGCGCAAGTCCACGCAGAGCCGACGACGACTGACGGACAAGGACCATCAACTGGCCGGCGTGCTCGCGATCGCACGCTACCTATCAACCCAACAACTCCAGCGCCTCTTCTACGCAGGTCGAACGGCCAAGACGATGTGCAAGAGGCTCCGCAGCCTCGCCGGAGAAGGGCCTCGCAGGTTCAACCGCCCCTACCTCCGCCACCTTGCTTACAGAACCTACGACGGCCACTACGTCGACCTATGGGCATTGACACCGGCCGGCTATGCATCGGCTCAAACGGTTCTCGGAGCCCCGCTCAAGGTTCCAAGGGAGGACGTTGGCGCCGCTTTTCGCGAGCACCTGGTGACGCTCAACGAGCTCCTGATTGCGCTGCTGGCTCCCTCGACCGGAACCTACGCCCGCGTAAGGCAGACGAACTTCCGCTGGATAGCGTCCGATCTCGTCCGCCTACCCTGGAGGCAGTACCTTCAGAAAACGGCCAAGCAAGTGGAGCGGGTCGTGTTCCCCGATGCAGTGCTAGAGCTTCCCGCCTCTCGCCGCCGCCTCTTCCTGGAATGCGAAATGGGCACTCAGTCCATCCTTTCAAGAGCTGACCGCAAGGCCGGGTCGACGGTTTCCAAAGTCGAAAACTACGCTGGCTTCATTCGCGGTTTTGCTGACTCGGTGAAGGGCGAGACGTTCTACGCCCGCAAATATCCGGACGGCTGGACGCCCGAAGTCCTCTTTCTCGTTCGAACAGCGGCTCGGGTCAAATCGGTCAACCAAGCGATTGAGCAGGGGCGAGCGACCCGCGCCGGGACTGCTCTCGAAGTTCGGGCCCTGACGTTTGATCAAGCGGGCGCTGAGCTGCTCTCCCACATTCGCGGCGGCACTTCAGTCCCTTACGCCCGCGCGGACGCGGCCACAACGGTCCAGCCTGGGGTCCGTGTTCAGGAGCTCGCCGCGCTGCGCGAGTTCTACAACGCAACTGTCCTCGCCCTGAAGGCAGCCAGGGCGAAGGCCCGAGCGGGTCGAGAGCCGGTCCCCGAGTACCCGCCTCGCACGGAGGAAGTACAGGCGCTGATTGAACGGCTCCAAGCAGCGGTCAGCCGGCCTCCGGACTCCGCATCGAGGAACTCGCCATGAACGAACCAACAGCCCCTGGCCGGCCGCGTCAGACGATCCAACTCTTGCCTCGCCTGGGAATGCTCGTCTTCCTGATGCTCGCCCTCGGCGAGGGCAGCATTCAGCTCGTTTCAAGCGAATTTCTCCATATTGGCCCCGGCGCCGCGCTTCTTCGGCCCCTGGTTAGAGCCATCCTCATTCGGTATTGGCCCATCCGCGTTTGGGTCGTCCACCATTCGGCGGAAGCTCTCACAGCCGTGGTCTGCACTGCCGCGGCCCTCCTCATTGTAGCCAGGTATTCCCTTCTCCTTTGGCACAACCAAATTGTTGCTCGACTCTCAGGCACGTATTTCAAAGCCCGATCGCTCCGCTTCCCCACGCGAGAAGTGGACTTGCTCCGTGAAATCGGGCGCCGCCCGAAGGGAATGCACTTCGTCGGCCTCACCCCCGTGCGCTTCCTCTTCGGACGACGGTGGCGCCCGGTCTACATCTCCCAACGCCAGAAGGCGATGCATCGACACGTCATCGGCAAGACCGGTTCGGGAAAAACCCTCAGTGTCCTTTGGCCGAGCGTTCTCCAGGATGCGCTCGATGGAAAGGGCATCCTGGTTATGGATGCCAAGGGCTCCGACGAAACCATCACCACCATGAAGGCCATCGCCACCATCGCCGATCGCAAGCAGCAGCTCAGAGTGTTCGCCCTGCCCGCAAGGAACCAGCCGCACATTTTCTCGCATGCCTACAACATGGTGCAGGTGCGACCGAGAACGCCTACCGATTCCGGAGGAGATCCAGTGGCCACGGCGGAGCGCGTCTTCTCCGTTTTCTCCCTGGACGACAACCAGTACTACAACACACAAGCGCAAATCATGTTCGTCAACCTGTGCAAGCTCCTCCACGGAATGATCGACGACAAGGGCGCTGGCCTGCCCTTCAACATGAGCGACCTTGCGGTTTGCTTCAAGGGGATTGGGGGCGTCGACGATTCGGCACACGCGCTCAACGATTGTCTTCAACGCTCAACCGACCAACATGCGGCCAGGGAGATTCAGTCTCAGGCTGCGAGGCTGGAACGAGACGCACACAAGTGTTTCTCGGGCGTCATCGGCGCCATGGATAAGTTTCAGTCACCCCTCGTGAACGCGTATGACCCGGACATCGTTTTTGAAAGCGTTCTGGAGAAGAACGAGATTGTTTACGTTCAGCTTCCGGCCAACCTTTTCAAGATTCAGGCGCCGGCGATGGGGAAAGTAATGCTGATGGACGTTCAGCAGGAGGGAAGTCTGCGCCAGGTCTTCCGCCGTACGCGAAATCAGAAGCCGTTCAGCGTCACTCTGGACGAGTTCTACAACTTCGCAGACCTTTCCATCATCGATAGCCTGAACAAGCTCCGCGACGCGAACGTCGAGTTCACTCTCGCCCACCAGTCCATTGCAGACTTGGAGCTCGTGTCGAAGGAGTTCGCCACGGCTGTTTGGGACAATACAACCACCCGCGACATCCTCGCGCAGGACAATCCCGACCTGTGCGACAAACTGGCGAAGAGCTTGGGCACGCACCAGGTCGTCGAAAAGACGGTCCGGATGCAGCGAGGACCGCTCTTCACGTCCCTGGCGACCGGAGACGTTTCCTCCAAGCACGTCGAGGCGTACAAGTTGCATCCGAACGCGATCAAGAGCCTCGCCCGCTGCGGCCAGGGTTACCTCTTCAATGACGAGGGCCTCCGCCCCGTCTGCTACGGAATGCTGCCCCCGCTGTCATCCGACTTTCCCTTGAAGAGAAAAGAGCAGAGTCAGGCCCGCGGCCTGCGCCTCTACGAGAGATTCATCGCTCGGAGGCCGATGCCGGTCCGCCCTCGCCTTGATGATCGAAGCGAGACCAGCTCTGTATGAGAGAGGAAAACGAACCCCATGCCCAAAACCCCTGCAAGGGATGACTACTTCGCGCAGTCCTTCCGCTTCACGCCCGAACAGGCCGGCACCATCAAGGAGGAGGCGAAGCGTTTGGGAAGCACGACTGCGTTCGTCCGGGAGCTCATCGACGACTACCGGACGATGTTCGGGCTCCCGCGAATTCAAGTCGATTTGCTGGAAGCCGACATGAAGAATCTCAAAGTGCCAACGCATCGGGAATACGTTCGACATCTACTCGCACTCAGGTACCAAACGCTCCTAGAGGAAAGAGCTACGAGCGGGAAGTCCGGGAAGCGTTGAGCGAGTCTGTAAGCCATTCCACCGTCGGGTAACGAATGGAAAGCAAGGATCGCAGCTGGGGTGATTCGATTGGTGCCGCACCGCGATCGAAGCTTCCCGACATTCTCACCGTGGACGAGGCAGCCAACCTGCTCCGCGTCAATCGCAAGACCCTCTATGAGGTCATTCGCCTTAACCGCCCTCGTTGGGCAATTCGCTTCGGCCGGGCGATTCGCGTCAGTCGGGCCGCTTTGTTAGAAGCGTTCCGGGGTAACCGCAGTCCTGCGCTCGGAGAAGATAAATGAGCGTAAGACTGAGGAAGTGGAAGGATAAAGAAGGAAGGGTTCAAGAAGTGTACGTCGTGGACATCAAGTTCAAACACGCCAGCGGCAAGTTGGAGCGGGTGCGCGTCGTCTCGCCTGTTCAAACCCGTCGAGCTGCTGAGCAGTACGAACGTCAGGTCCGCGATCAGCTTCTGAACGGAACCTTCAGAAAGGAGCAGATCGAGGTTCCGACCCTGGAAGAATTCAAGGAGCGGTTCCTCACGTACAGCGCCAACAACAACAAGCCGAGCCAGCTCTATGCGAAGGAGTGCACTCTCAAGAATCATCTCCTGCCTGCTTTGGGCAAAACCAGATTGGACAGAATCGGTTTCCCGCAGGCCGAGCAGTACAAAGCCCAGAAGCTCAAGAGCAAGCTCTCTCCCAAGACGGTGAACAACCACCTCGCCATTCTCCGCAAACTATTGGCGGTGGCTGTCGAGTGGGGCGCATTGCAGTACATCCCTCGGATCAAGCTGCTTCGCGTTCCCAAGCCCGAGTTTCGGTTCCTCTCCTTCGAAGAGGCGGAGCGATTGGTCGCGTCTGCAGAATCCGAGTGGGCGCCGATGCTCACCATCGCTCTGAAGACGGGGATGCGCATCGGAGAGCTCCTGGCCCTCCAATGGGAAGACGTTGATCTAGTTACAGGGCGCGTCGTGGTCCGGCGCACGCTCTGGAACGGACAGGAGGGCACTCCAAAGGGCGGCAGAAACCGAGAGGTGCCACTCTCAGAGGTCGCGATCGCCGTTTTGAAAAAGCATCGCCATCTGCGAAGTCACTACGTGTTCTGCCATGCAGACGGCTCGCGCCTCACGCACAGCGAGGTGAAGGGCGTGGTCGAGAAGACCGTTCGTAGGGCCGGCATTCCCCAACACCTCACCTGGCATAGCTTGAGGCACAGTTTTGCAAGCCACCTCGTGATGCGTGGGGTCCCGCTCAAAGCGGTCCAGGAACTCCTCGGGCACGCCACGATCGACATGACAATGCGGTACGCCCATCTGAGTCCTCACATCAACAAGGACGCCGTCAAACTGCTGGATCTCAGCTCCGAAAACGTGCCGGCGAGGGGCACATACGGGGCACACGGAACCTAGAAATGAAAAAAGCCCGGAGATTTTCTGGGCTTAAGTGAGCGGGAAAAGGGATTTGAACCCTTCCAAAGGGAAATCATAACTGCGCGACGGCGCACGCTTTTTGGCAGGAAGGGTTCAGATTCAGGGCACATTTGGGCGGGGCACATGCCCCAAGATGACCCATGGTTCCGCAAGAGGCCGCAAAGTTTTTGGAGACATACTGGAGACGCGGTTCGGCCTCGAAGGTCGGTGGATCTGGCAAACACCAGCGACGCGCAGACGGCAAGATCGTCGGCGTGGAACTGGCGGCGGCGGTCGCTCGAGTGAGCCGAAGCGTGCTTTAGGGCGGCACCCCGAAAAGCCATTGGGAAATGGCCAACTCCTTTGCAGGATTGCCCTTCCCGGCCAGCCATCCGGAACGACTCGGATCCCGTCCGGCCGAGGCCCGTCACGTTCCGGCGCGTCTCCTTCGAATCGGCGCCGGCACGGCGGTGCCTGATCCGTGGGTCGGGTCGTTGTTCCAACCTGAGCAGACGGGGTTGGCGAAGCTGAGGCGGCTTCCGCACTCCAGGCACCACAGGTGACCACACTTCGCGGCTCGCTTCGAGCCGCTGGCTTAGGGCACGGCGATCATATCGATGACCAGCGACGGCAGTCCGGGGTCTCGAGGACAGGCCGGAATCGGCGGCCCGCCGTCCATGGGGTTGTAGCCCCTGCGCTCGACCAGGTTTCCGCCGTCGGATTCGACCACGAATACCCGTCCTCCGACCTGATCTCCGAGATAGAGACGATGATTGAAGACGGCGAAGCGCTGGACGCTCGGCGGAACACAACCGACAGCCCCAGGTCCACACGCTACGTTCCAGGCTGAGATGCGCTCCTCGCGTTGATTGAGCACGACGACGCCGCTCTTCTCGACCGCGAGCAGCTCATAACTAGGCAAAGTATAGGTCGCCTTTCCAGAGCAGCTCACGTAAAGCGCCTCCTCGGACGCCACCACCCAGAATGCGTTGAGACAGACGTCCGCTCCCAGGTAGATCGCATCCACGCTTCCTCGCGCCGGATCGATCCGCGCGAGCATGCCCGGGCCTCCCGGCGAATAGTCGGCATCGAGGTTGGACAGCGCGACGTAGATCTTCCCCCAAGCCCAAGCGGCACCTCCCGGGCGAGGGAAGGTTGCTCTACCGAAGGGACGAAGGTCGAGGTTGCTCAGATCAAACATTCTCGTCACGACGGGAGCGCGAGGATCGGCAACGTTGACCTGGGCGACCTGGCCGCTGAGCCACAGAGGAATGAAGAGGTCGTCGCCCACCTTGACGATGGCCTGCGGAGAGGTTGACGTGCCGAGGAAAAGTTGACCCACGGTGGCCAGCTGCAAGCCATCCGGGAAGAGGCCACCGTCTGGAAAGCGGCGAATGCCCCCATCGAGGACGCTGCCCTCGGCGGGCGACGCTTTCCGCTGGAGAATCTGCAGCGTATTTCCCCCTTGACCGAACCCGCTGTTCACCACGTAGACGTAGGGATCCTCGGCCCAGATGTGGTTGGGCGAGGATCCCAACTCGTCGAATCCGGGTAGCAGCGAGAGATCGGCGAGCTTGGCCTGGCGCAGGCGTTGTTGGGTGCCGTCGGCGACGAGTAGCACGTCGTAGAGGGTCCCCAAAGCTTGCGGGTGGTCGCCCACCGGCGAGCGCGGACCCACCAGGTCCTCGCCGGCGTAGATGCCGACGACCTGACCCGTGTTGAAACACGCAGCGACTATGTCGTACGTGCAGACATTGCGAGGACAACTTCGGCAGCGGCCCTCTTGGCAGAGCTGTCCCACGCCGCAGGTCGCGCCGCAGGCGCCGCAGTTTTGCGGATCGCTCGCCAGATCCGCGCAGGACAGAGGACATTTGCTCAGCCCCTCGGAGCAGACGCGCTCCTTGTGACAGCTGCCAAAAACGGCAAGCACAACGACAACAAAGACACCACCAACGAGGAATGAAAGGGATGGCAGCTTCGAAGATGGCTGCCCATCCGAGCGCGAACGCGTCATATCCGCCTCCACTCTCTCCGTCGAAGAGAGAAGGCCAAGCGGCAATTTCTTGCCGCGCGCTCGGGCAGGTCTCCTGGCTTTCGGACCGGTCGAAGGCGCCCCCTGCGCCCACGCCCGTCGGAACCTCCCACCTTCCCCCGAGCCGTTCAGGCCTCGAAGTGGTGACTGACGGAGGTCCCTTAAACCCTGCGGTCGGGTTGTCCGATAACAGTGGCGGGACCGCGCCGGATTTCCACCGGCTTCCCTCTTGACGCCCAACGCGGGCACCCGAGAGCGTGGGCTTTGTAGATCCCGCGGCGCGGAAGATCAAGGAGCAAATTTGCCGCCGTGCCCGCGCGTCGAGCGAATGACGATTGGGTCTACGGCAGTCGCCGCTCCAGTCCCGACCGGGCAACCTCTACTGATTTACAAACTGCACGACGCTTCCATTTCCGAAGTAGACGCGAGTTCAACGTCACCGATTCCCCCACTGCCGCCTGGACGGCGCAGCAAATCGTCGAGGCGTTCCCCGATGACTCGGCGCCACGCTACCTCCTGCGTGATCGCGACGGCATCTACGGTGGCGAGTTCCGCCGACGAGTGAAGGGCATGGGCTCGGTCGAGGTTCTCACTACGCCGCGCTCGCCCTGGCAGAACCCCTTCGGTGAACGCGTCATTGGCACCTTCCGCCGCGAGCTTCTCGACCACGTCATCGTCCTGAACGAGGCACACCTTCGACGTCGTCTCCGAGCCTACCTCCGGTACTACCACGGGTCGCGCACTCACCTCGCCCTCGAGAAGGATGCGCCCGAGCCGCGCGCGGTCGAGCCACCTGCGCACGGCCGCATCGTCGCCCTGCCCCTCCTCGGTGGTCTCCACCACCGCTACATCCGAAGCGCGGCGTAGCCGCTGGGCTCAAGACCTTGCCGTCACATCCCGAGAAGATCGGAAGCGCGGATCCGTGCTCACGCGATCGATCTCGGCACTCACCACTGCGGTTGCAGCGCCGGGCGACGTCCAAGAAGATCCATCATCGGCCGCGCCGATAGAACAACTCGTCGGTCCGTCAGCTGTTGGATAGAGTTTTGGCCAACGACAAGGTTCGAGCGACGCGCCTGCGATCATCACGCCGCTGTATGTTCTCAACTCACGAATGACGACAAGCACGAGTCCCTATCAGACACGTTTTCGCCCGTCTGAACCGACCCTTGTGCAAACAAAGAAGCGTCCTGGCATCGTGCCGATCGAAGGAAGGGAAAAGGGATGCGCTCGGCTTCGATACTCGTCGTTGACGACGATCCTGACATTCTCAATGCTCTTTCGGAGGTCATGACTGAGGAGGGATTCGTCGTCCGAATCGCGCGGGACGGACAGGAGGCCCTCAATTTGGTCGAAACCGCGCCCCCGGGCCTCATCCTGCTCGATTTGAGGATGCCGGTAATGGATGGACGCGAGTTCGGTACTCGGATCCGCAGTTGCCCGGATTGGGCCAACATTCCGATCATCATCCTGAGCGCCGATCAAAACGCGGGAAGTACGGCGCGCGATCTCGATGCCGTGGGGTACCTCGGCAAACCGTTTGAGCTAAACGCGCTTCTCGGGCTCGTGCACAGTGTGTTACCCCCGTCGCGGCTTAGGGAAAGACGCGAGGCGCCTTAGCGTCTTACCGTGGCGAAGCAGCTTCCGTGTGCCTAAGGCCCAGCTTCTCGCGAACAGCGGCCAGGCACAGGACCTCGCCGTTGATGCGTATGGCGTGGTTTACGCAGCGGGGGGCGTGGCAGTGCCAGCACACCAATTCCGTTTCCTTACTGCAGAGCGAACCAAGTCCTCCTGCTCTTTCCTGAACGTGCGCGCACTGCATGTTCGCCCCTCCGGCGATGACCGTACCTCCCGGAGACGGAAGGTCATATTGGACCGGGGTACAGGGTAGTAGCCTGTTTTCGTCCTCGCCCCAGGCCGGACCGCGTCGAAGCGCCGTTTGCTATCGAGGCGCAGAACCGCTAAGGCGCATGGGGCCGGTCACGTTGCGACCCTGGGGCCGCCCATCAACTTCGGTCGGCTAAGGCTGTACCCATGAAGACCATCCTTGTCGTTGACGATGAAGCGGACATCGTCGAAGCCGTGGCCGAATTTCTCACGGAGGAGGGCTATCGCGTCGTCTCGGCCGGGAACGGCACCGATGCTCTCGCTCGATTGGAGAAGGAGAACCCGAACTTGGTCCTCACGGATTCAATTATGCCCGTTACCGACGGCCCGGGTTTTGTCCAGCGAATGCGTGCTCTGCCTAAGTTTCAATCCCTACCGGTGGTCCTGATGAGCGCCAGTCGCGAAATCTCGGTCCGCACGGACGGGTTATCGGTCCTCAACAAACCTTTTGGACTGGACGAACTTCTCACCGTGATTGAAGGGCTGATCGGAAAAGGCGAACCTGGAAAGGTCTAGAAGGTTACCCGGGGTATCAGCAGGGGATGATGTTGCCAAGGGAGAGGAGCGCGCTCTACGGTGGGACGCCTTTGAACATCGCTCTTGCAACCAGTAGCAGCGCCTTCACATCGTCCGGACTAAGGCGCAGAGTTCCAAGGTACGCAAAGAGCGGGAGGTCGTTCGCCGAAGGCTCATGGGCTTCGATGAAGAGCTGCGAAAGTGAGACGCCCAAAGCGGCTGCAATCCGCACCAACGTTTCAAGATGCGGCATGCGCTGGCCGCGCTCGATCATCGAAGGATAAGAAGCACCAATGCCCGCTTTCTTGGCGAGCTCTTCTTGCGTGAATGAGAGCGCCTTGCGTAGATCGCAGACGCGTTGACCTAGTTGCGAGGCTACCTTAGAAGGCCTCTGCCGCACGGCTGCGCCATATCCCGGTATTCTTTAGCGGCGCGCCTGCAGCAAAGCTTCCCACATTCCAGCCAGACGGGAGACTCGAAGCCAGATCGCGAGGATCGTTTTTCGGATGGCACCCGCGTCTCGGTTCGCGGCAGACCAAACCGGGTCGGACGCCATTAGGGCCGCTGCGCGAGCGACCTGTTCAGAACGGAGAAGGGGCGTCCAGCGTTCTAATCACCGCCTCGGTGAGCACGGCTAAAGCACTGCGACGTGGTTTGAGCTCGCCGGGTTTCGGAACGACGGCTGGATCGATTTCGTCGCTGATCAGCTCCCCGCTAGCCACATCAAAGTCCAGGTGCAGCGCCGTGGGATCTCCGCGTTCTA
>WNEZ01020609.1_pt1 | contig 11314 bp, 8 predicted proteins | sample 5400521 | NCBI WGS metagenome assembly WNEZ01 (sample SAMN13153339, study PRJNA577476) | soil metagenome | isolation source: 120 cm saprolite under Douglas fir tree site 2 hole 1 replicate 1 | place: USA:California | collected 2015-04-18
GGTCGGTGGGTCGCGGCGCGCACGAGGTGCGGTTTCGAGGTGAGAGTTCGTCAGGCGCCTTGACCCACCCTACGCGCTCCACCCGCCCGCGGCTCAGCGGTTGCCCAGCCGCGCGACGGCATAGTCGACGTATCGATAATCGATGACCTTGCCGAGATCGGCGCGCGCCTGCTGCAGGCCGAGCTTGAGGAACCAGTCCTGGTCGGCTTCGAGGCTCTTGATCTCCAGGCGTCCGTTCGGATCGAAGCCGGTCGGTGCGATCTTGGCGAGGAGCGACAGGTCCTTGACCGCCGTGTGCCTGGCGAGGATCGCGTTGATGTCGTCGCGGTCGGTTCCCTTGGTGACGGCGTCGAGATAGGCGCGATTGCCCTTGAGATAGGCGACCATCCAGCGGTTGGCGGCCTCCGGCTGCTCCTCGGTGAATTTCTGCGAATAGATGATCACGCCGTTCTGGCCGGTGAAGGGCAGAAAGTCCTCCATCCCTTTCCAGCGGATCGCCACCTTGCGGGCGGTCGCCAATGTGATGAACGGCTCCAGCAAAGTGGCGCCGTCGATCGCCTTGTTGCCGAGCGCGGCGATCATCTCGGGCAATCCGAGCTCGATGAGCTCGACCTCGTTCGGCTCGATGCCGCCGAGCTCGAGCGCCTTGCCGAGCTGGGCGGTGCTCGACACCCCTTTGCCCATGACCGCGAACTTGCGGCCCTTGAGATCCTTGAAATCCTTGACGGTGTCGGCGAGGTCGCTGCGGATGGCGATCGCGGCAAAGCCGAAGCCCTTGGCGACCTGGCCCTTGTCGGCGACGAGCTTCATGCCGATGCCGCGCGCGAACGCGTTGAACAAGGCGGGGGTGACCGCCGAGCCGCTCACCTGCACCTCGCCGGTCGCGATCGCCGGCAGGATCTGCGGCGCGGCCTTGAAGCCGACGAGCTCGACGTCGAGGCCTTCGTCGCGGAAGAAGCCCTTGTCCTGCGCGATGAAGATGCCGGCATCGGAAACGGCGCCGATGGCGCCGACCTTGAGCGCGACGCGCGGGGCCGCCGGGGCGGTCTGCGCGGAAGCAGCCGCGATCGAGAGCGCGGCCGACAGGACGAGCAGGACAAGACGGATGGTCATGGCACGCTCCTTGCCGGGTCAGCGGCTTCCCAATTGCGCCGCCGCATGATCCACGTACCGATAGTCGATGACCTTCGAAAGATCGGCGCGCTCGCGCTGCAGCCCGAGCTTGAGGAACCAGTCCTGGTCCCATTCGAGGCTGCGAACCTCCACGCGCCCGTCCGCGGCAAGATCGGTCGGCTGCATTTTCGGGTAGAGCGCCCGGTCCTTGACCTGGGTATGCTTGGCGAGGATCGCGTAGATCGCATCGCGATCGGCGCCGCGCACCACCGCGTCGCGATAGGCGCGCACGCCGCGCAGATAGGCGATCATCCACCGCTCGGCGGCTTCCGGCTGCTGGGTCGCGAACTGCTCCGCATACACGATCACGCCGTTCTGCGCCTTGAAGGGATAGTAGTCCTCGACGCCTTTCCAGCGCGCCGCGACCTTGCGCTCGACCACCAGCGCGATGAACGGCTCGATGAGCATGGCCGCTTCGATCGCCTTGTTGGCGAATGCCGCCACCATGTCCGGGAACCCGATCTCGACGAGGTCGACGTCGCTCACGCTCAGTCCGCCGCTTTCGAGCGCCTTCCCGAGCTGGGTATAGAGCGACACCGCCTTGGACGGCAGCCCGATCTTGCGGCCCTTGAGATCGTGGAAATCCTTGACGCCGTCGGCGAGATCGCTGCGCACGGCGATCGCCGCCCAGCCGAAGCCCTTGCTGACCTGGCCCTTGTCGGCGACGATCTTCATGGCGATCCCGCGCGAGAGCGCATTGAACAGCGACGGGCTCACGGTGGTGCCGCTCACCTGCGTCTGGCCGGTGGCGAGCGACGGGATGATTTGCGGCCCGGCCTTGAAGCTCACGAGCTCGACGTCGAGGCCTTCGTCCCTGAAAAATCCTTTCTCGACGGCGATGAAAATTCCGGCGTCCGACAATGCACCGACGGCGCCCACCGTGAGGGCGACGCGCGGATCGAGCGGCTGCCGCGGCGCGCCCTCCGCGGCGGCGGCTCCCGCGATCAGCAGCGCGGCCGCGATGACGCCGGCACGTGACAGGCGGGGGCGGGCGGCATGCATGCTCATGCTCCTCGCGAGCACGGCTCAATCCGACGCCAGCGCGACCTTGCCCGCATGATAGGACCACAGCAGATTGAACAGGCGCGGATTGTAGGTGCTCTCCGAGCAATCCCGCGCCTCGTCGGCGGAGAGCGCGATCGCCCCGCCCATGATCTCGGCCTCCAATTGCTTGCAGGCGTTCTCCTCGAGGAAGGTGCAGCCGAAGAACGCCGCCTCGGCGCTCTCGCCGACCACCACGCTGCCGTGGCCGCGCATCTGCACCGCGATCCGGTCGCCGAGCGCGCGCGAGAGGTCGGCGGCCTGCTCGTCGTTGACGACCAGGCGCGGATTGTTCCAGGTCGGCACGCCGCCGTGCAGGAACGAACCGTGCAGGAACACCGGCTTGATCTCGTGACCGGCGATGCCGAGCGCGGTCGCGTGGCGCGCGTGCAGATGGGCAATGCACATGGTCTCGGGCCGGTCGCGGTGAATGCGGGTGTGGATGCGCCATTCCAGCGGAATGTGCCCGCCGGGATGATGCAGGATGTTGCCGTCGAGATCGAATACGAAGATTTGCTCCGGCTGCACCGCCGATTTGTCGGTGCCGCCGCCGGGGCTGAGCAGCACCCGGTCGGTGCCGGGGACGCGCACGGACACATGCCCGAACATCCCGATCGTGCCTTGCAGGTTGAGCATCCGCGTCAGGATCGCCGTCTTGCGGCGCAACGTCGTTTCATCGTCCATAAGCAGTCACGACAGGCAGGCCCGGAGGAAGGCGACGAGCTGCGGCGAGGCGATCACGGTCGCCGCCGGATTCGCCGCCGGCTCCTTGCGATGCATGAAGCCGTGCTCGGCGTCGGGATAGTACTGCCACATCGTCGGCGCCGCCCGCCGGCTCAGGGTTTGCCGCAGCGTCGCATAGGTCTCCACGGTCGCGACGTGATCGTGTCCGGGCTGCACGATGTGCGCGGGGCAGCCGATCTCGGCGGCGAGCGCGAGCGCGTCCTGCTCCTGATTGGGCAGGCGCGGCATCTCGATCGAGGGATAGGCGGCGGCGCACGCTTTGATCCGGCGCTCGCGTGCCGCGGCGATCAGCGCATAACGGCCGCCGAGACAGAAGCCGAGCACTCCGACCGAGGTGAGCTGCAGCTCTCCGTGCATGAAGTCGATCCAATTCTTGACCGCGGCCAGCATGCCCGCGTCGCTGAGCTTGCGCCGGCGCCCGCCAGCGTCTCGGCATAGCCGCGCACGAAGCCGTTGACGCCGAAGATCGTCGCCAGGATGACGACCCCGCTCTTGGTCGGCGCGTCGGGTTGCGCGAGGAATCCGAACAGGCCGGACTGCTTGATGTCTTGCGATCTCGGTGACATGGGAACCTCCGTTGCGTTCGCTCGGCCGAATCATTCCGCGGCCAGGGACTTTGCCAGCGCGGCGTTGACCGCGGGCATCACTTTCTCCGCCATCAGCTCCATGGACCTGCGGCCGAGCGCCGGATCGGCCCAGTCCTTGCCGCAATAGAGCAGCGTGCCGAAATCGCCGATCCGCTCGTGCAGCTCGAGGATGCGGTCGACGACCTCGTTCACGCCGCCGCGGATCACCACGTTGTCGAAGATGTAGTCGAAGGTGACTGCGTCGTCCGGCATGTCGGGATGCGCCTTGAACGAGGCGAGGCGCCGCGCCTTCTTCAGCTTGGCGGTGAGCTGGCTCATGTAGAACCGGTAGGGACTGTTGGCGTCGTCGCCGCCATAGGCCCGCGCGACCTTGTCGTCCTCGGCGACGAAGATCGAGCGCGCGACCCGCCAGTTCGCGCGGTCGGCCTTGTGGCCGCCCTCGCCGCAGCCCTTGGCGTAATTGGCCCATTGGCTCGGCAGGCAATTGGGGTGGAGGAAATGCGAGGAGATCGGCCACCAGCCGCGCCGGCCGAGCGCGATCAGCCCCTTGGAATCGGGATCGGTCGCGGTGCCGGCGATCGGCGGATGCGGCTTCTGGAGGGGCTTGACGACGTCGCCGATGCCGACCTCCGGCCACAGCGTCTTGACCGTGGAAATGGTCCAGTACTTGCCCTTGCGATCGATCGGCGCCGTTCCCGCCCACAGCGCGAGCACGTGGTCGATCGCCTCCGCGAGCATGGCGTTGCGGTCGGCATCGAGCAGCCCCAGCGCCTCGGCGTCCGAGCGAAGGACGCCGGCACCGATGCCGAGGATGAAGCGGCCTTCGAACAGGTTGTCGAGCATCGCCGCGTTCGAGGCGACGACCACGGGATGGGTGTGCGGCAGGTTGACCACCGCGGTCCCGACCTTCATCTGCGAGGTCACGCCGAGCAGCGTCGCGAGGAACATCATGCTGTTGGGAATGTTCTCGGCGGCGTCGGTGAGGTGCTCGCCGCAATATCCTTCCGTGTATCCCAGCCTGTCGGCGAGAATGAAGGCTTCGCGATCCTCCTTGAGCGTTTCGACATAGCTGCGCGCCGGCGGATGGACCGGCATCGTGAAAAAGCCGAGCTTCATGGGATTCTCCGGAACGCCCCGCACGGGACGGGCCGCATTCTTGTCTCGCCGGCCGCGATGCACAAGAGCCGGTCGGCCGGCGTTGCCCCGGCCGGCAATATTGCGTGCGCGATCAAGGACGTGCATTAATCGAATGATCGACCGTCGATGGCGGCTGCGACTAGTGCCGCGAACCCGAAGTTCGCACACATCGTGCGGCAAGTGCGGTTGCGAACTTCGGGTTCAAAAGCGGCACTAGAATCATAGAGTTGCTAGTGTCCCTTTGATTCCGAAGTTCGCTTCAGAGGGTGCCGCACGGGTTTGCGAACTTCGGAATCGGGACACTAGCGCGGCTCCTCTGGATGCGAGACCGGCGAACATGCGCGTGAACGACGTCCGCGGCTTCGATTTCGGCCTCGGCGAGACCGCCGACATGCTGCGCGACAGCGTGCGCGGCTTCGCCGCCGAGCGGATTGCGCCGCGCGCCGACGAGATCGATCGCAGCAACGTTTTTCCGCGCGACCTCTGGCCCGAGCTGGGCAAGCTCGGCGTGCACGGCATCACCGTCGAGGAAGAATGGGGCGGCGCCGGGCTCGGCTATCTCGAGCACTGCGTGGCGATGGAGGAAATCTCGCGCGCGTCGGCCTCGGTCGGGCTCTCCTACGGCGCGCATTCGAACCTGTGCGTCAACCAGATCCGCCGCAACGGCAGCGCGGCGCAGAAGAAGAAATACCTGCCGCGGCTCGTCTCCGGCGAACAGGAACGGCAGCAAGATGTGGATCACCAACGGCCCGCAGGCCGAGACCCTGGTGGTCTACGCCAAGACCGACCCGCAGGCCGGGGCGCGCGGCATCACCGCCTTCCTGATCGAGAAGGGGTTCAAGGGGTTCTCGACCGCGCAGAAGCTCGACAAGCTCGGCATGCGCGGCTCCGACACCTGCGAGCTGGTGTTTCAGGACTGCGAGGTGCCGGAGGAAAACGTGCTCGGGGACATCGGCGACGGCGTCACCGTGCTGATGTCCGGCCTCGACTACGAGCGCGTGGTGCTGGCGGCGGGACCGCTCGGCATCATGCAGGCCTGCCTCGACGTGGTGATGCCCTACGTCCACGAGCGCCGGCAGTTCGGCCAGCCGATCGGCGAGTTTCAGCTGGTGCAGGGCAAGGTCGCCGACATGTATGTCGGGATGAACGCCTGCAAGGCCTACGTCTATTCGGTGGCCAGGGCCTGCGACCGCGGCGAGACCACGCGCGAGGATGCCGCCGGCGCCATCCTCTACGCCGCCGAGAACGCCACCAGGATCGCGCTCGACGCGGTCCAGCTGCTCGGCGGCAACGGCTACATCAACGACTATCCCACCGGGCGGTATCTGCGCGACGCCAAGCTCTACGAGATCGGCGCCGGCACCAGCGAGATCAGGCGCATGCTGATCGGCCGGCAATTGTTCGACAAGACGCGCTGAGCCGATGACCGTGCTCCAATCCGCCATCGACCCGACCTCGGCCGAGTTCGCCCGCAATGCCGAGGCGATGAAGGCGCTGGTCGCGGACCTGCGCGACAAGCTCGCGGCCGCGACCCAGGGCGGCAGCGAGGAGGCGAGGGGGCGGCACGTCGCGCGCGGCAAGCTCCTCGCCCGCGAGCGCGTCAATCTGCTGATCGATCCGGGAACGCCGTTCCTCGAGCTCTCGCCGCTCGCCGCCTACGGCCTCTACGGCGGCGACGTCCATTCCGCGAGCCTGATCACCGGCATCGGCCGGATCAGCGGGCGCGAATGCGTGATCGTCGCCAACGACGCCACCATCAAGGGCGGCACCTATTATCCGATGACCGTGAAGAAGCACCTGCGCGCCCAGGAGATCGCGCGCGAGAACCATCTGCCCTGCGTCTACCTGGTCGATTCCGGCGGCGCGTTCCTGCCGCTGCAGGACGAGATCTTTCCGGACGAGCGCCACTTCGGCCGCATCTTCTACAACCAGGCGCGCATGTCGGCGCTCGGCATTCCGCAGATCGCGGTCGTCATGGGCTCCTGCACCGCCGGCGGCGCCTACGTGCCGGCGATGTCGGACGAGAGCATCATCGTGCGCAACCAAGGCACCATCTTTCTCGGCGGTCCGCCGCTGGTGAAGGCGGCGACCGGCGAGGAGGTGACGGCGGAGGAGCTGGGCGGCGCCGACGTCCACAGCCGCCAGTCCGGCGTGACCGATTACTACGCCACCGACGACGGCCATGCCATCGGGATCGCGCGCCGCATCATCGCCAATCTCAACCGCATGCGGCGCTGCTATCTCGAGCTGCGCGCGCCGCGCGACCCGCTGTTTGCGGCCGACGAGCTCTACGGCATCGTGCCGGCCGATGCGCGCACGCCCTACGACGTACGCGACGTGATCGCGCGCATCGTCGACGGCTCCGAATTCGAGGAGTTCAAGGCGCTCTACGGGGAGACGCTCATCTGCGGCTTCGCCCACATCCACGGGTTTCCGGTCGGCATCCTCGCCAACAACGGCATCTTGTTCAGCGAGAGCGCGCTCAAGGGCGCGCACTTCATCGAGCTCGCGAGCCAGCGCGGCATCCCGCTCTTGTTCCTGCAGAACATCACCGGCTTCATGGTCGGCCGCAAATACGAGGCCGGCGGCATCGCCAAGGACGGCGCCAAGATGGTGACGGCGGTCGCCACCACCAACGTGCCGAAATACACCGTCATCATCGGCGGCAGCTACGGCGCCGGCAATTACGGCATGTGCGGGCGCGCCTACGGGCCGCGCCTCCTTTGGATGTGGCCGAACGCGCGCATCTCGGTGATGGGCGGCGAGCAGGCCGCGAGCGTGCTCGGCCTGCTGCGGCAGGAGGCGACCGAGGCCAAGGGCGGCAGCTGGAGCGCGGCCGACGACGAGGCGTTCAAGGCGCCGATCCGCGAGCAATACGAGAAGCAGGGGCACCCCTATTACGCGACCGCGCGCATCTGGGACGACGGCATCGTCGATCCCGCCGACACGCGCACGGTGCTGGGTCTCGCGCTCGCCGCCGGCCTCAACGCGCCGCCGCCCGAGCCCACCCGGTTCGGCATTTTCAGGATGTGATGGTGTCGCTCGCCCGGCGCTTCGACAAGCTCCTGATCGCCAACCGCGGCGAGATCGCCTGCCGGATCATCCGCACGGCAAAGCGCATGGGGCTCGCGACGGTGGCGGTCTACTCCGACGCTGATCGCGGCGCCATGCACGTCGCGCTCGCCGACACGGCGGTGCTCATCGGCCCGGCGCCGGCCAAGGACAGCTACCTTCGCATCGACGCCATCATCGACACCGCCCACGAGACCGGCGCCGAGGCCGTGCATCCCGGTTATGGATTTCTCTCCGAGAACGCCGATTTTGCGCAGGCCTGCGCCGACGCCGATCTCGTCTTCGTCGGCCCGTCGGCCGCGACCATCCGCCTGATGGGCTCGAAGTCGGCGGCGAAGGCGCTGATGGAAGGCTGCGGCGTGCCGGTGGTGCCCGGCTATCACGGCGAGGATCAAGCCTTCGCGACGCTCGCGGCGGCCGCCGATCGCCTCGGCTATCCGGTGCTGGTCAAGGCGTCGGCAGGAGGCGGAGGCAGGGGCATGCGCGCCGTCGCCACGCCCGGCGAGCTCGAGGAAGCCGTCGCCGGCGCGCGGCGCGAGGCGGCCGCGGCCTTCGGCGACGACCGCCTCCTGATCGAGAAGCTGATCGCCGCGCCGCGCCATATCGAGGTGCAGGTGTTCGGTGACACCCATGGCAACGTGGTCTCGCTGCTCGAGCGCGAATGCACGCTGCAGCGCCGCCACCAGAAGGTGGTCGAGGAGGCGCCGTCGATCGCCGTCACGCCGGAGCGCCGCGCGCAGATGTCGGCCGCCGCCCGCGCCGCCGCGCAGGCCGCCGGCTATGTCGGCGCCGGCACGGTCGAGTTCATCGCCGACGCCGCGGGCTTCTACTTCATCGAGATGAACACCCGCCTGCAGGTCGAGCACCCCATCACCGAGCTGATCACCGGCCTCGACCTCGTGGAGTGGCAGCTGCGCGTCGCCATGGGCGAGCCGCTGCCGCTGCGCCAGGACGAGATCACGGTGCATGGCCACGCCATCGAGGCGCGCATCTATGCCGAGGACGCCGACAAGGGTTTCCTGCCGTCGACGGGAACGATCGGGCTGTGGCGCGAGCCGGCCGGAAACGACATCCGCGTCGATACCGGTTTTCGGGCCGGCGATGCCGTCACGCCCTATTACGACGCGCTGCTGGCGAAGCTGATCGTCCACGGGGCGGATCGCCCGCAGGCGCTCGGCCGCCTGGCCGAGGCGCTGCGCGAATTCGAGATCGCCGGTGTCACCACCAATCTCGCGTTCCTGCGGGCGTTGGTCGGCCATCCGCAGGTGGCGCGCGGCGAGATCGATACTGGTTTCATCGAGCGCGAGCTCGCCGCATTGACGACGCCCCGGCCGACGGTCGCGCCGCTCGACCTCGCCGCGGCCTGCGTCGCGGTGCTGTTGCGCGAGCAGGGCGAGCAAATCCCGCCGAGCGCTGCTTCGCCCTGGGACCGCACCGACGGCTGGACCATTGCCGGCCGCCGCAGCCGCCGGCTGAGCTTTCGCCACGGCGGCGAGCGCTGCGACGCCGTGCTGTGGTACGGCCGCGACGGATTGAGCATGGAGCTGCGCGACGCGCATGCGCGACTGCAGTTCGTCCCGCGCGACGGCGCGGTGTTCGACCTCTGTCTCGGCGACGCGCCCGAGCGCGTCACCGCGGGGTGGTCCGGCCGCGATCTCGACCTCGTCACGCCGCGCGGGCGGCTGCGATTGCATTGGATCGATCCGTTCGCGGCGGACCTGCGCGAGGCCGCGCTGGCGAGCCGCATCGTCGCGCCGATGCCGGGGACGGTGACGCGGATTCTGGCCGAGCCCGGCGTCGACGTGCCGCGCGGCGCGCCGCTGATCGTGCTCGAGGCGATGAAGATGGAGCACACGCTGCGCGCGCCCGCCGCCGGCCGCTTGAAGGCGCTGAAGTGCGCGGTCGGCGAGTTCGTGCAGGAAGGGACGGAACTCGCCGATTTCGAGCCGGTTGCCTCCTAGATGGAGACCGAGGTTCTCATCGTCGGCGCCGGTCCCACCGGCCTGACGCTCGCCATCGATCTCGGACGGCGCGGCGTGCGCTGCATCGTGGTCGAGCAGAAGGAGGCGCCGCAATTCCTGCCCAAGATGGAGCGCTGCAACGCCCGCACCATGGAGATCTACCGCCGCATCGGTATCGCCGAGCGGGTTCGCGCCGCCGGGCTGCCCGCGCATTGCCCGATGGACGTGTTCATCGTCCTCTCGCTGGTCGGGCCACCGCTCGTCCATCTGCCCTATCCATCGGTCGCGGAGGCGAAGGCGCAGATCGCGGCGACCAATGACGGCACGCTGCCGCTCGAGCCCTACCAGCTCATTTCGCAATACACGCTCGAGCCGCTCTTGAAATCGATCGCGGAGGAGCTTGTCGACGTGCGCTACGGCTGCGAGCTCGTGTCGTTCGCCCAGGGCCAGCGTTCCGTGACCGCGCAGGTGAAGAGCATCGCCGGTTCGACCGCGACGATCGAGGCGCGCTTCCTGGTCGGCTGCGACGGCGGATCGAGCGTGGTGCGCAAAGGGCTCGGCATCGCCTTGCACGGCGAGGGCGACATGCTGCGGCTTCGCCAGGCGCTCTTTCGCTGCGACGAGCTCTACGAGCGCATCCCGATCGGCAAGGGCCGGCACTATCACGTGGCCGACGATCGCGCGACGCAGCTCATCGTTCAGGATTCGACCCGGCATTTCACGCTGCACTCGATCGTCGAGACCGACGCCGAGATGGCGACGATGTTCGAGCGCACCGTCGGCATGCCGGTCGACTACGACATGCTCTATGTCGGCGAATGGAAGCAGAACCTGCTCATCGCCGAGCGCTACGGCGAGGGCCGCGTGTTCCTCGCCGGCGACGCCGTCCATCTGGTGATTCCGACCGGCGGCCTCGGCATGAACAGCGGCGTCGGCGATGCCGTCGACTTGTCGTGGAAGCTCGCCGCCGTGCTGCAGGGCTGGGGCGGGCCCGATCTGCTGCCGTCGTACGAGATCGAGCGGCGCCCGGTCGGCGAGCGCAACGTCGCGGCGTCGCGCTATGCCACGCTCGGGCGGCGGAAATGGCGCGCCGCCTATCGGCCGAACATCCGCGACGACACCCCGGAAGGGGCGGCGACGCGCGCCGATCTCGCCCGCATCGCCGACGTCGAGCAGCGCAAGAGCAACGAGATGATCGGCGCCGAGCTCGGCTATCGCTATGTCGGCTCGCCGCTGATCGCGTCGGAGCCGGGGGAAGGCCTGGAATACGATTTCCGGACCTATGCGCCGACCACCGCACCGGGCGCCCGGCTGCCGCACGTCTGGCTCGGCGACGGCACCGCGATGCAGGACCGCATCGGCTATGGGCATGGCTACACGCTGCTGCGCTTGGGCGGCACGCAGACCGATGTCGGCGCGCTGCAACGCGCCTTCGCCGCGCTCGGCGCGCCGCTCGAGGTGCTCGACATTCCCGACGCAGCCGCGCGCGACCTCTACGCGCGCGACCTCATCCTGCTGCGGCCCGACCTGCACGTGGCCTGGCGCGGCAACGAGGCTCCGCGCGAGCCCGAAAAGCTCGCCGCAATGGCGACGGGGCAT
>WNEZ01007484.1_pt1 | contig 11313 bp, 7 predicted proteins | sample 5400521 | NCBI WGS metagenome assembly WNEZ01 (sample SAMN13153339, study PRJNA577476) | soil metagenome | isolation source: 120 cm saprolite under Douglas fir tree site 2 hole 1 replicate 1 | place: USA:California | collected 2015-04-18
CGCGTTAGAGATTAACAGCAGGGCATAGAAAAGAGCGGCTTCGCGGTCGTCGGGATATGCCGTATACAAGTGCTCCATGGCTTTCTGATTGTTCAGTGCGCGGGTTCGAGGATCCAATTGCTCAGATTCGCGATAGTAGCCGGCAATCGCTGTGATGTACTCCTGTTCCCGCGGAGTCTTGCCGCCAATCACCACGGCTCGTTCACTTGCCTGTCTCCCGAGCTTCAGATGGGCAGCATCAGGGGGCTGCCAGTGGGGATGGTAATAGCTCATGGCCTCACCCCAATAAGCCATGGCACAGTTGGGTTCGCGCCGTGCCACATCGGCGAAAGTGGTTTCGGCATCTTCGTATTCAAAGGAGTGCAGCATGGCCACACCGCGCTCAAAGCTGTGCTGGGCCTGACCCGAGCAGGAGATCGGGAAATGGACACTCCCGTATTGTTCCGCTCGAAGCGTATCCGCGTGGTGGTGTGCATCAGATTGACCAAAAAATGCGGGTGGGAAGCTCAGAAACGCCAACAGGAGCCCAGTCGCTGGATACTTCATTCGACACCTCCGGGGAAGAGAACGCTTAGATCGGCGGGTACGCTGTGGCAGGGCTACACGCTGGCCAAGCAGCATCCCATTTTATGCCAAATCAACCCTTGTCGAGCAGCCCATAGATGCCTCGTAGTGGTGGGCAGCTTGAGCCGATTCACAACTGTGGCACTCTGTCGAGTATGGCTCTACCCCAAAGCGTCAGAGTCAACCGGCTGACTGGGGCTGACGGATTCGGGTGCTCCTTCATCGAGAGCGACGTCATAACTTCCGGATAGAGGGTAGGCCAGCCCGGCTACGCCTCAGTGTTCCAGAATCGAAGCGATGAACTCCAGGGCACGCGGATCCTCGGACTGTCCCAGCCAAAAGATTGCTTCTTTACGCACGACAGGATTGCGATTCTTGCGCGCTTGATCGATGAGTAGCGGGACGCCTTCCTCCTTCGGCATCTCGCTCAGTGCGAAAACCGCCTTTTTCTTCACATCGGTGTCAGGATCGTTCTCGATAGCGTCGGTGATCGTGCCTGCTGCCTTCTGTCCGGCTTCCTGCGCCAGCCAGAAGAGGGAGTGCTCGCGAACGTCATGCCGGGAATCCTGACGCGCCAGGCGGATGAGTTCGTTAAATGCGCGCTCGTGTTCTTCATTCTGCGAAACTGCGAAGATCGCCTGCTCGAGAAATTCCCGGTCCTGGTCCGACTTGATCAACGCGAGCAAGACATCGAGGCCGTGAGCTCCGCGAGTGCTGCCAATCCAAAAGGCAGCCTGACCGCGCAATTTGGAGGGCTGACCCGGTTGGACCAGTCTCTCAAGGGCCGTATTGGCTGGAGTCCCGGCGTGCAGCGCGATTGCGCTGACGATCTCATCACTTTCTCCCCGGCGTGTGTCCTCCTGTTTCAACAGCAATTCCAGGTAGGCGATGCTCTGTGCCGGTTCAACGTCTTGCAGCCAATATATTGTGGCACCGGGCGCATCGATCGCGCAGTCTGCCGAGAACGCCCGTACTTGCCGGATGCTTCCGGTTTCAAACCGCATGAAGACGAAAAAGATGGAAGCTAGCGTTGCTTTGCACCCGCCGACTTGATTGCCGAAGGAGACATCGTGCTCGCGACCGTCCAGGCGGCACGATCCGCAGCATGTCGAATTGCCCATGATTCGCGCCGAACCGTAGCAGCACATGTGACGCTCGCCCGGGATTACCGGCGCACTGTAGGCGATCCACGCCGGACCTTTGTCCGCCTTGATTATTTCCTGGACGGCGGCCTGAACTCCTGTCTTGGCGGAGCGCTCGACCAATTTGGCGCCGGTGAGTTGAGCATGTTCCGAAGTCGCATAGCATCACCTCACTTGTTCAAGATCTCGAGCATGTAGTCCTTCGCCTCACGGTCATCCATAACCGAAAGCTGCTGTACCAGGTGCCTTCGCATCTCCGGATCGGACTCCTTGCGTGCCAGCTGAATCAGATCGTGGGCATCATCCTGAATAAATAGTCCCTCGATCAGCGATCGCTTGATCTCCGGATCTTTTTCAGTGCCGTACATCTGCAACAGCAGGGTCTTGGACTGCTGGCCACCAACTGCGCCCAGGGCTTGAATAGCAGCAGACTTGACTCGCGCTTCAGTCGCAGTTTTCACCACTTCCGTTAGCCCCTGGATGTCATCCTCGGCGATGAAGCCCTGGATTATCGCTTCCTTTTCGTCAACCGACGCGGCTGATTTGTACAACTGGCGCAGTTCCTTTTGCCCGCCAGCCGCGCCTAATCCCTGAATTGCATCGCGCCGCAACTCCGGATCGTGCTCTTGTTGTGCCGCAGCCAGCAGCTCCTTGCGGCAGTCGCAGGCTACGTAAGCATTCAGCACAGCCCTCCGCACGTCGTGACTATTGGAAGTGCGATAAATTTCGCCGAGAGCCGCCACATTTTCGGGCGACTCCTGGGTGGCAAGAAATTCGATTGCCTTCCTCTGCAATTCGGGATTCGACTGTCCACGTGCAACCTGGATCAAGATCTGTCGCGCTTCCTGGGAGTCGCTCTGCGCCAGCACAAACAGAGCCTGCGCCTTCAGCCGTGACGAATTGTTGGACGACAGGAACTTCTGCAGGATAGGCAGGGCCCGTTTCGGATCGCTGTTCATCAAACTGTTGAGTGCCAGCAGCTTAGTCTCTTCATCTTCCTGGTCCTGAGGATTGACGGGCTGGCCGGAGGCCTGACGTAGTTCGACCTCCAGTGCTCCCGCATCCTTTAGCCATGTGCTGCGCGGATACTCCTTCCGCAGTATGGCAATCGTAGACAGCGCATCCTGACGGTGGCCGCCTTTGTTCAACGCATAAGCTTTCCAGTAAAGGGCGCTGTCAGCTCGCTTCCCATGCAACTCTGCGACCTGGTTGAATTTGCCGGCTGCGGCATCCCACTTGCTTTCGTTTAGAGCGTCGGTGCCGTCTTTCTGCAGTTCGTCTTCACGGGTCGACGCTGCCGATCCCTGCTCCAGGAAACCGTTCATGTACAGGGGGGCCTGCGCCCACACTGGTAGATAGGTTGCCAGCAGGATTAGCAGTATCCCGAAGAGAATGGGTTTTATTGACACGTTCATGTTGTTTGTCCCCTCTTTTGGCTCGACGCGGTTCGCGACCGCTGAGCAGACTCTTTACGTACGTTGACGCGAACCACGCGCACTTTGAACAGAATTCCCTGGGATTGGATGCTGTCCTGGATTCGCTTCAGGTCGCGAGCGGTCAGGCGGCTGGGCTGATGCCCCAGCTGAAGCAGCACTCGCTCGAGTTCGTCAAGCAATGTCACGATGCTCGGGTCGCCCACATTCTGGGCCGTTGTCCTATAGAGACGATTTGCATTGGCGAGTTCAACGGCTCGTTGCCTCTGCCCCGAGATATCAATCTCTCCGGGTTCGGAGGCATGAGACAGCTCCATCAACAGCATTTGGGTACGGTCCAAGTGATCCCCGACGGCCAACAGCAAGACACGCTCCCGCACTTGCTGAGCTGGAGACGCAGTCGTAGTCCCGGCATTCGTAGCTTCGTTGATAGGAGACTGCTTCTGAGAGCTGTAGCGGCCCAGTAGAAACACGCCTACCAACAGCACGGCGACAGCGCCTGCCCACGTCCAACGTGGTATTGCCAGCCACCAATGCTGTCGTGGGGTTAACTCCGGAAGTTCTGCGCGAATCCGGTTCCAGACTTCGGAGCCGTAATCGGGGCCGCGCTCTGGGATCGAAGGGGCCACGACCAGCTTCAGCACTTCCTCGATAGCAGCCAGGCGAGACCGGCACTCCGCGCAGGAAGTCAGGTGCCGGTCTGCCACCTCGATGTCGTCTCCATCGTCATAGTGGTAAAGGAGCAGTTGGTCATCGGATAGATGCTTCATCGGAATGTCCTCAGCGGCTGCAATTCCTGCCGCAACTTCTTCACGGCTCGGTGCACCCTGTTCTTCGCTAGTCCGGGCCGCACGTTCAGCGCTCGCGCAATTTCCTCAATGGATCGGCCTTCATAATGGCGAAGGACGAATGCGATGCGTTCGCCGGTCGTGAGCTGCTCCATGGCTGAACGCACCCGGACCTCGATCTCCTGGCTCAGCAGGCTTCGCTCCGGGCTGGGATTTTTCGTGGGTATCTGGTCGACGGCAGGTGGGGCGTCGCGATCTTCCTGTGGCTGCGTCGTGGGGCGCGATTTTCGCTGGGCGAGAAGGTCGTAACAGCGGTTCAGCGCGATGCGGTAGATCCACGTTCCGAAATTGGCCCGCGATTCGAAGCCATCGAGAGCGCGATAAGCCCGCAGAAACGTTTCCTGAACTACTTCTTCCGCGTCCTGTTCATTTTCCATCATGCGAAAAGCCAGCCGGAAGATAGTTTGACTGTGGCGCTCTACCAGCAGGCGAAAGGTATCCTTGTCGCCCGACCTGACTCTGGCCACGGCCGCCGCATCATCCATCTCCATTCGCCCATTAGACCGGAAACAGCGCTAATGGTTAAGCTCTTGAAGTAGGGTTTTGGTATGCGATGAAAACAAGGGAGATAGTGTCAATCTTCAAGCGTTGTCAGCGAAGACGACTAGACGACTGGGCTCGAATGCACGACGGAAGGAGGGTTCGGCGCGCCAATGGGGAGTCAGGAGGAGAAAGACTCTCTCAAGACAATTCGGAGAGGTAGCACTTCTGGAAACGGGCGGACCTAGGGCCAGCGCTTGCTCCCAAGGTCGCATCGATTCCAGCTATGTGACCGGAACCATCACAAATGCGCGGGTCGCTCCCCCATACGTCCCAAAGCCCACGATTCGGCCCGACACGTTAATGCCAGTGAGGGCAATGTCAGTCCAGCCTGAGTTGGGAGGCAGCACATCATTTACGCGCTGAACACTTCCATCCGAATCCCAGAGAACTGCAGTGACATTATTCGAGGAATCCCATGCTTTTCCGATCGCCTGGCCGAGGTTGTTGATGGCAACTGCGGTTGCGCCTGCATCACCAGTGGGCAGGGAAAGATCCCGGAGCCCTGCACTTGCGCTCCACACAAATGCAGCCGCTTGAGGAGGAGTGGTGTCAGAGCACATTCCAGCAAGTTGGTTCCGGTTGTTAATGGCATTTGTGGTGCACGAGGCATGGCTGGAACCGAAGTTGGTCCCGAGATCCTGAATGGCACCTTGGGTTGTCCAGAGCACGTTATGAATGGCCCCCAGCGAGTCATCGGATGTTCCTACAATGTGCCCGAGGTCGTTGATCCCGACCGCGTTGCTGATGCGCCCACCCGGCAGTGTGCCCAGGTCGAGGCTCTGACCCTGCGGGGTCCACGAATATGCATGCGGGTTAGGGAGGTTAAAATCGCCCCAGGCCTGACCGACCACGCGCAGGGAAGCGTTGATAGCGCTCGGAGGCGAAGCGTTAGCCCCCTTCAGTTGCTTAAAGAACTTGACCCCCAGTTTCGTGTCCCAGAGGTATGGACTCGTGCTGTAGGGCTGGCAACTAAGTGAGACTCCGCCAGTTACCTGGCCTTTGTCGTTGATAGCACTTGCATATGGGAAAGAGCAACTGTCGGGCTCATCCAGAATGTATTGCGCCGTACCCTGTGCATCCCACCGGAGCGCGGACCCGCCATTGAAAACTGCTGTCCTGGGTAGGTGCCATTCAGGATCTCGGGACCAACTTCGGTTCCAGCCATGCCTCGTGCACCACATGATCAGGGCGGCCAATGTAATCAGTTGGAACGGTTACTTGGTCACGACAAACTGCGGGTTGCTGTTCAGCGTTCCCGATGCCGTGACGACAGAAACCGTGCCAGTAGTCGCGCCCTTGGGAACCGTCGCCTTGATGTAGGTATCAGACTCGACCGTGAATGCTGCCGCCACTCCGTTGAAGGTAACGCTGGTCGTTCCCGTCAGGCCGTTGCCGAGAATGAGGACACTCTGCCCGGCTTTGCCGGCCACGGGTACGGTTTCCACCAGCGGACTCAGGTCGTTCGAGAATTTGAAGATCGAGCCACTGCAACAGTCGTTGGAGTTGTACAGCGTGGCTCCGTAAAGACCGCCATCGGTGCCTTGAAGGAGCATTCCGGCTGGGTCATAGCCGCCGTGGCAACACGAGAAATCGTAGAGGGAAGTGAATGCGCCCTCGGGCGTAATCTGAAAGATAAATCCGCCGCCGGAGAAAGTCCCCAACACATCGTAGAAATTGCCATCGTTGGCCAGCGTTAGCGCGTTAAAAGGGTTACACACGTCAACATCGGTGAAACGATGCAGGACGCTGTAATGATTCTGCGGGCCAATCCTGAACGCCGTTCCGCAATTCTTAGAGCCACCCACGTAAGTTACGCCGAACAAGCCGCCATGCGGTCCCTGCGTCATCGCCATCGGCTGCGCGCCGTCGGCACAGTTCACAGCTGAGCAGAAGTTGTACACCACCGAGTAGGCTCCAGCGGGCGTTAACTTGTAGGCGACACCCACGGTCCCGGTTCCACCGAATTGTGCGACTCCGTAAAAGTTTCCATCGTCGCCCTGGATTGGCGGAGAAGGCGGTTGTTGGCCATCCGCGCAATTTACCTGCGAGCAAAAGGTGTACAAGAGCTTGAACTTGCCGCCTGGGCTGATCGAGAAAATCGTGCCCGCACGTCCGTCACCGTTCACCCCCCCGAGTTGGGTAGTGCCGTAGAGGTTGCCGTCGCTGGCCTGAATGATTCCGAGCGGGTGCTGGCCGTCGGCGCATCCGGAGCTGGGGCAGAATGAATACAGGGTCGTCAGTTCGCCACCCAGCGTCAACTTGTAAACAGTCCCCGAGGCTGTAGAGTTGCCGCCAGCCGTCGTAACCCCGTATAGGTTCCCGTCGCTGCCGAGTACAGGGGCCAAGGGCTGGTCGCCGTCGGGGCAGTGAATGTGCGCGCAAAAACTGTAGAGGATCGTGATCGCGCCGGTAGGCGTCATGCGATAGATGTAACCGTTAGGATGGACGGCAGAATCTCCCGAGCTGTAGAAATTCCCGTCGATCCCCTGGACAAACAGAGAAGGGCTTCGCGGGGCGATAATGTTCTGGGGGGGCGAGATAAGTAATCGTTTGTGCCTGGGCGCACACCGCCAGGCTGAAAGTGATGGCCGCGCATGCGAGTGCAAGGCCGAGAGTGAGCAAAGATTTGGAACCCTTCATCGAAATATCCCCCAAAGTGCGCCACCGAGGCAGCACAAGAATGAGCTGCAACAACTACTTCGTCACCACAAACTGCGGATTGCTGTCGGGAACTGTCCTTGATGTTTTCGCAGGTTTGTAAGGGGCCTTATTTTGGTAGCGGATCAGTTGCTGCTGACCCGCTACCGTGTTTTCGTTTCGTCTTTATTGCAACTTGCAGTTGGCGATCAGGTCGTTCGCGATTTGCTGTGCTCCAGCGAGCGTGTTAGCCATCGAATGGAGGCCACCCGCCACACAGGCCTGCGATTTCGTGCTGGTGATGTGGTTGAACCAGTCCTGACCGCCGGGGATCGCAGAGCTGCCATCCGAACCGCCGAATACCAGGTTCACGAATGTATGGGGGAAGTTGTAGGTGGCCCCCGGTGCTTCGACGCCATCACCGATGAAGAAGTTCAGTCCTCCGGGCGGCAGAATGCCACTCACCGCATTGGTGCACACTCCCGTAGTAGCGGTGGGGTTGTAGGCCGGATCCCAGACAGGGGCATCCGCCTTTCCAAAACAAGTGCCCAGCGTACTGGCGTTTCCGCACTGCACGGCCACTTTGCCCTGCGTGCATCCGCAGCCCCAATCGAGCCGGCCCGGGGGCGGTCCACTCGTGACTTCGGCCATCGAGAGAATGTTGCTCGAAGGATACTGTGACAAAGCGTAAGCCAGCGCTCCTGCGCCCCCGCTGTTTGCGGTCGCACAATAGGGAAGGCTCGTGTTCTTCTGAATATTGTCGTAAATCCACTGGGTAACGGTCGCGTACCGGCAGGCAGTCGCGAGCAGGCCGCCAGGACCTAATACCCAACCGTCCGGCTGATTGGTGTTAAACGGAGTTCCCCACGAAATTTGCACGGTGGTGAATCCGGCGGCCAAAACGTTGCCTACGGCAGTGCTGCCAAAGGTGAAGATGCTGTCGTACAGGCCGTTGCCGTCGGTGCCAACGTTATAGGTGACGGTTCCCAGAGAAGTTCCGGAAGGGGTATTGGTCTTCACGTAGGCTTGAACGTCCGGAAGGCCGGGGCACGAAACTGTCATTTGCTGGCAGGCGCCATTCTTGATCGAGCCCTGACAAGAAATGCTCGAGGCGTTGCTGACCGTCCCCAACGGACGTGTCAATCCGGTTGCGCAGTTCGCAGCGATCGTGATGCTGGAGGTAATGGTTCCGGTCGAATAGGTCGGAGTACAGGACTGAGCTGACGGCTGGCTTGTAACGTATACCGTGTACGCCGCGCCGCTGGTGTACGTCTTCGTAAATGACTGGGTACCGTTGCTGGTGAAGGTTAAGGTATCCCCTTGATCGTCCTGCATGACGACCGTTCCGGAAAGTCCTGTGACCGCCATGCTGACTGTGAGGTTGCTTCCCGACGTGACGCAGGTTGCAGTTACGGTAGTGTTCGAAGTGATGGTTCCGGTGGCATTGCTGCTCAGCGTGCAGGTCTGTCCGCTAGGCTGAGTTAACACAGTTACCGAGTATGTCGCGCCGCTGGCATAGGTCTTGGCGAACGTCTGGGTGTTGTTCGTGGTGAAGGTCAACGTGTCGCTGTTGTTGTCTTGCACTACCAGCGTTCCTGTCAGGCCCGTAGCCGCCACGCTGATTGTGAAATTCGAAACGCAGGTCGCCGTCACGGTAGTGTTCGAAGTGATGGTTCCGGTGGCATTGCTGCTCAGCGTGCAGGTCTGTCCGGTAGGCTGAGTTAGCACAGTTACCGTGTACGAGGAACCGCTCGCATAAGTCTTGGTGAACGTCTGAGTATTGTTCGTGGTGAAGTTCAATGTGTCGGCGTTACTGTCTTGCACTACCAGCGTTCCCGTAAGGCCGGTGACCGCCACGCTGATCGTGAAATTCGAAACGCAGGTGGCCGTTACGGTAGTGTTCGCGGTGATGGTTCCTGTCGCATTGCTGCTCAGCGTGCAGGTTTGTCCGCTAGGCTGAGTCTGGACACTCACGGTATAGGTCGCACCGCTCGCATACTTCTTGGCGAACGTCTGGGTGTTGTTGGTGGTGAAGGTCAACGTGTCGCTGTTGTTGTCTTGCACCCCCAGCGTCCCTGTAAGTCCGGTGACCGCCACGCTGAGTGTGAAATTCGAAACGCAGGTGGCCGTCACGGTTGTGTTCGCGGTGATGGTTCCGGTGGCATTGCTGCTCAGCGTGCAGGTCTGTCCGGTAGGCTGAGTCTGGATAGTCACGGTATAGGCCGAACCACTCGCGTACGTCTTGGCGAACGTCTGGGTATTGTTGGTAGTGAAGGTCAATGAGTCGCTGTTATTGTCTTGCACCGCCAGCGTTCCCGAAAGGCCGGTGGCCGCCACGCTGAGTGTGAAATTCGAGACGCAGGTGGCTGTCACGGTAGTGTTCGCGGTGATGGTTCCGGTGGCATTGCTGCTCAGCGTGCAGGTCTGTCCGGTGGGCTGAGTCTGGATAGTCACGGTATAGGACGCACCGCTGGCATACGTCTTCGTGAACGTCTGGGTATTGTTCGTAGTGAAAGTCAATGAGTCACTGTTGTTGTCCTGCACCACCAGAGTTCCTGTAAGGCCGGTGACCGCCACGCTCATTGTGAAATTCGCGACGGTGTTGGTGCAGGTAGCCGTTACAGTCGTGTTCGCGGTGATGGTCCCGACGGCATTGCTGCTCAGCGTGCAAGTCTGTCCGGTAGGCTGAGTCTGGACACTCACGGTATAGCTCGAACCGCTGGGGTACTTCTTGGTGAAGCTTTTAGTCGTGTTCGACGTAAACGTCAGAGTGTCGCCCTTGCTGTCTAGCATGACCAGTGTTCCGGTCAGGCCGGTGACTGCGACGCTGATCTTGTAGGTGGGGACGCAGGTGGCCGTTACCGTAATGTTTGCCCTGATGGTTCCTCTGGCATTGCTGCTCAGCGTGCAAACCTGTCCAGCAGGCTGGGTCTTGCCCGTCACCGTGTAACTCGAACCGCTGGCATACGCCGTGGCGAAGGTTTGCGTGGTGTTCGTGGTAAAGCTCAGTGTCTCGGCCTTACTGTCCTGCACGACTAGCGTTCCACCCGTAAGACCGGTGACCGCGACGCTAATCGTGAAATTCGGAACGCATGTGGCCGTTACAGTAGTGTTCGCGGTGATGGTTCCAGTGGCATTGCTGCTCAACGTGCAGGTCTGTCCGCCAGGCTGAGTCTGGACACTAACGGTATAGCTCGAACCGCTGGCGTATGACGTGGCGAACGTCTGCGTATTGTTCGCGGTGAAGGTCAGTGAATCGCCGTTATTGTCCTGCACCACCAGCGTGCCCGTGAGACCGGAGACCGCGACGCTGATCGTGAAATTCGTTTGCGCGGCGCTAGTGGCTGCACCCGCGGTGAAAAAGAGAGTGCCCAACACCGCAAGCAACAGAAGATTGCAAGACTTCATACGAGCCTCCACCAAATTTCCAAGAATTCTCATTGCTGAATATTCGCGATATGTCTCTAACGGGACACTAAGACAACGTTATGTGACAGGTCGGTACAAGGGAGGGAAAGTGAGTGTAGTACAGCAATTTTGGCACGTCAAGGCTTGCGGGGCACGGTTAACAGACCATTCGCAATTCTTCGACGTGAAGTGCGCAAGAATTTGCAAACATAGTTAATGGATCGCCTGAGGCACGCCTCACGCAGTGTGCAACAATTTGCATCAATCAAGTTTCCAGAACAGATTTCTGGCTCGTTGCCTGAGTCGTGCAGGTCTTAGTTCGATGGTGCGGGGCTTTTTCCCATGAGATATTGATCGAACCAGCCGATGGTGCGCCGGATGGAGTCAATCTGGTTCTCGCGTTTTACGAAGCCATGACCTTCATTCGGGTAGTAGTGAGCATCCACGACCCGGCCTTCTTTCTTGAGGATATCGACCACCTGTTGCGCCTCCTCCTTGGGCACGCGCGGATCATTGTCGCCCTGCAGCACGAGTAGAGGCGCCTTCTCTCTGCGAATGTAAGTGATGGGGGAGTCCTCCTCATAGACTTTGCGATTTTGTTCAGGATCTCCCAAAAGCGCCTTCAGGTACTCGTTCAACGAGGGGTCGGAGCTCTTCAACATCGTAGACCAGTTGATGATCCCGTACTCGTCTACCGCCGCCGCCCAGACATCAGGCGTCCTACCGATGGCCATCAGC
>WNEZ01020584.1_pt1 | contig 11313 bp, 15 predicted proteins | sample 5400521 | NCBI WGS metagenome assembly WNEZ01 (sample SAMN13153339, study PRJNA577476) | soil metagenome | isolation source: 120 cm saprolite under Douglas fir tree site 2 hole 1 replicate 1 | place: USA:California | collected 2015-04-18
AAGGGTCAGAAATCGCGCAAGGGCTATTCGCGGCGCCCCGGCTTCGAGGGTGGCCAGATGCCACTGCACCGCCGCATCCCCAAGCGCGGCTTCCACAACCCGTTCGCCCGGGAGTTCGCGGTCGTGAACGTCGAGTCGCTCAACGCCTTCGCAGCGGGCGAGACGGTCACGCCGGAGTCACTTGCCACCCGCGGGCTGGTACGTCGCGAGCGTGCCGATATAAAAATTCTGGGTGACGGCGATCTGAAGGTAGGACTCACCGTCCGGGCCCACGCGTTCAGCAAATCGGCGCAGGAAAAGATCGCCCGCGCCGGAGGCAAGGTCGAAATTCTGTCATGAACCGGTTTTTCCAAGCCATCGGTAACATGTTCCGCATCCCGGACCTGCGCAGGCGCGTCCTGTTCACGCTCGCAGTGCTGGCGGTGTATCGCATTGGCGCGCACATTCCCACGCCGGGGATCAATACGGATCTGTTGCAACAGTTGTTCGAGCAGGGCCGCGGCTCGGTCCTGGGCATCCTGGACCTGTTCAGCGGCGGCAACTTCCGCCGTCTGACGATTTTCGCCTTGGGCATCATGCCTTACATCACCGCCTCGATCATCCTGCAGTTGATGACCGTGGTGTGGCCTTACCTCGAGCGGCTGCAGAAGGAAGGCGAGCTCGGCCGCCGCAAGATCACGCAGTACACGCGTTATCTAACCGTCGTGTTGAGTGCCTTCCAATCGTTTTCCATCGCCATCACACTCCAGCGGCAAAGCAGCGGCGGCAGCTCGTTGGTCTATCACCCGGGCTTTGCCTTCACGCTGATGACCATGCTGACGCTGACTACCGGCACGGCCTTTATCATGTGGCTGGGCGAGCAGATCAGCGACCGCGGCATCGGCAACGGGATGTCCCTCATCATTTTTGCGGGCATTGTAGTCGGCCTGCCTCGCGCCGTGCGCGACCTCTTTGAAAAGGCCTCGACCAACCAGTGGGGTCCATTCACTGCCCCGGCCCTGATCTTGCTGGGCGCAGTGATGATTGCCGTGATCGGCTTCATTGTGCTGGTCGAAGGCGGCCAGCGGCGTATTCCCGTGCAGTATGCCAAGCGCGTGGTCGGCCGCCGCGTCATGGGCGGCCAGATGACCTACCTGCCGCTGCGGGTCAATTCCGGCGGCGTCATCCCGCCGATCTTCGCGAGCTCGCTGCTCACCTTTCCGGGGACCATCGACCTGTTTTTCCAGAAGAAATCAAAGTTCCTCGACGACTTCGCGCGGGCGCTCTCCTGGGGCGAGCCGCTGTATACGCTGATCTACGTCACGCTGATCATCCTGTTCGCCTTTTTCTACGTTGGCATTGTGTTCAACCCCACCGAGCTGGCCGACAACATGCGCAAGTACGGCGGGTTTATTCCCGGCATCCGGCCCGGACGGAATACCTCCGAGCACATTAACAAGATTCTTCGCCGGCTGACGTTTGTCGGCGGCATCTATCTCGCCATGGTCTGCCTGCTGCCCGAGTGGATGATCACGGGCATTCACTTGCACCACCTGCCTGGGGCGATCGGTGCCTGGTTTGACGCGCACGCGTGGCGGTTTGTCCTCGAAGGACTGAATGTGACGTTTTATTTCGGCGGAACCTCGCTGCTGATCGTAGTGGGCGTAGCCATGGACACAGTGCAGCAGCTGGAGGCGCAGCTTGTCATGCGCCACTACGAGGGATTTGTGAAGAAGGGAAGGTTGCGCGGCCGCCGTGGCTAGCCCCGGCTCCATTCCCGCGGCCGAAGGACTGAATCGAGCGGTGATCTTTCTGGGGCCGCCTGGGGCGGGCAAGGGCACGCAGGCCAAAGAGGTGGCGCGGTTTTATCAGGTGCCGCACCTCTCGACTGGCGACATGTTCCGCGACCATGTCGGCCGCGGTACCCCGCTAGGCCTGAAGGCGCGGCCGATCATGGAGCGCGGCGAGCTGGTACCCGACGAGATCGTGTTGCGCATGGTCGAGGAGCGCATCGCCCAGCCCGATTGCCGTAACGGCTTCGTGTTCGACGGCTTCCCGCGGACGCTGCCCCAGGCAGAAAAACTGGGCGAGCTGCTGCGCGGGTTGGGTTTTGACAGGCCGCTGGTGCTGCATTTCGCGGTGGACTCGGACCGGCTGCTCAAGCGGCTGACCGGGAGGCGTACCTGCAGCGTCGGCGGCGAGATCTATAACATCTACGAACGCCCGCCGAAGGTGACGGGCCGGTGCGACGCCGACGGCGGGGAGCTCGTGCAGCGCGGCGACGACCGCGAAGAGGTGATCCGCGAGCGACTAGCGGCGTACGAACGGCAGACCAGGCCGCTGGTGGAGTATTACCGCCGCCAGGGCGTGCTCGAGGACGTGGACGGCTCGGCCGATGTGGGCGCCGTGACCCGGCGAGTGCTGGGCATCCTGGCGCGAGCGCAATGAGCATCATCCTCAAATCGGGCGCGGAACTAGAAAAAATGCACCGCGCCGGGTTGGTTGTCTGGGACGTGCTGACGTCCCTGCGGAAGATGGTGGGACCGGGTGCGACGACGATGGAGCTGGAAAAGTTTGCCGAGCGCCGCACCGCCGAACTCGGCGCGCGGGCGGCGTTTAAGGGGTACCTGGGATACCCGTGCGTGCTTTGCACCTCGATCAATCAAGAGGTGGTGCATGGCATCCCGTCGGCGACGCGCAGGCTGCGGGATGGCGACATTGTTTCGATTGATTTCGGCGTCGAATTCGATGGCTACTACGCCGACGCTGCCGTCACGGTTCCGGTGGGCGCGATCCGGCCGGAGCTCGAGACCCTGCTGCGGGTGACTCGCGAGGCGCTCGACCGGGCGATTGACAAGGTGCGCCCGGGCAACCGGCTGAGCGATGTGTCCGCGGTGGTGCAGGAGTGGGTGGAGCAGCACCGCTTATCGGTCGTGCGCGATTTTGTCGGCCACGGCATCGGCACGAAGATGCACGAGGAACCGCAACTGCCCAACTACGGCGACCCGGGCCACGGCCCGCGCCTGCAGGAAGGCATGGTGCTGGCCATCGAGCCGATGGTCAACGCCGGTGGGGCGGGAGTCAAGGTGCTCGAGGACAAATGGACCGCGGTGACCGCCGACGGCAGCTATTCGGCCCATTTCGAGCACACGGTGGCCGTGACGTCGAACGGTCCCTGGGTGCTGACGCGACCGCGGGAAGTGAGCGGCCCGTCCTGGTAAATTGACTTAGGAGCCCATGGCGAGGAAACCCCAGAGGGATAAGAAGAAGGCTGACTCGGGCAATCCGAAGGAGGATGCCATCGAGGTCATGGCGACGGTGATCGAGCCACTGCCCAACGCGATGTTTCGCGTTGAGCTCGAGAACAAGCACCAAGTGCTGGCGCACATCTCCGGAAAGATGCGCAAGAACTTCATCCGCATCCTGGCCGGGGACAAGGTTGCTGTCGAGCTTTCGCCATACGACCTGACCCGCGGGCGCATCGTTTACCGCTACAAGTAGGTGCGGGGGGGCGGAGCGGCCCGGAACGGAGCTGTGAAATGAAAGTTCGGTCGTCTGTCAGAAAGATTTGCGATAAGTGCAAGATCATTCATCGGCGCGGCGTGGTGCGAGTGATCTGCAGCAACCCGAAGCACAAGCAGCGCCAGGGATAGGGAGGGAGCGCGTATGGCACGCATTGCTGGTGTGGACCTGCCGCCGCAGAAGCGCGTATGGGTCGGCCTGACCTCCGACTTGACCGAGGAGGAGGTCACGCACCTCCGCCAGGCGATCGAATCCGAAGGCCGCGTGGAGGGCGATCTCCGCAAGGAGATCCAGATGAACATCCGGCGGCTGATTGAAATCCAGTGTTATCGCGGCCTGAGGCACCGGCGCAACCTCCCGGTGCGGGGCCAGCGAACGCACACCAATGCACGCACTCGCAAGGGCCCGCGCAAGGGCGCGGTTGCGGCCAAGAAAAAAGTGATGGCGCGCAAGTAATCTCTTCGAGGAGAGGGTAGCCACTTGGCAAAAGAACCGCAGGACGCCGCAGCCACAACTGCTCCGGCGAAGCCCAGCAAACGCAAGAAGGAGTTCAAGAAGAAGCGCGAGCGGCGCATCGTGCCGCACGGCGTGGTGTGCATCCAGGCCACGTTCAACAACACCATCGTCACCATCACCGACCCGGACGGCCGTGCCGTGTGCTGGTCGTCGGCAGGCTCGATCGGGTTCAAGGGCTCGCGCAAGGGCACGCCCTACGCCGCCCAGCAGGCCTCCGTGGCTGCCGGCGGTGTGGCGCGCGACCAGTACGGCATGAAATCGGTGGAAGTACGCGTGAAGGGGCCGGGCTCGGGGCGAGAATCGGCGGTGCGCGCGCTGGCTTCGGCCGGACTCCACATCGTGCACATCAAGGACGTGACGCCGATCCCCCATAACGGTTGTCGGCCGCCGAAGCGCCGCCGCGTCTGACGGCTGCTGCGGTTGCCCCGAGTAGTAAAGGAGAAGAGCCATTGGCAAGACATCGTGAAGCGGTTTGCCGCTTGTGCCGCCGGGAAGGGCAGAAGCTTTTCCTGAAAGGCCTGCGGTGTTTCACCGAAAAGTGCGCCATCGAAAAGCGCAACTTCGTTCCCGGCCAGCACGGCCAGGCCCGCCGGGCCAAGCTCGCAGGCTACGGGCTGCAGTTGCGCGAGAAGCAGAAGGTGAAGCGCACCTACGGGCTGCTGGAGCGACAGTTCCGCACCTACGTGGACAAGGCGGAGCGCGCCAAAGGTCCCACGGGCGAGAACCTGATCGTGATGCTCGAGCGGCGCCTGGATAACGTGGTCTGCCGCATGGGCCTGGCCGGCTCGCGGGCGCAGGGCAGGCAACTGGTGCTGCACGGGCACGTCCGCGTATCCGGCCGCAAGGTGAATATCCCCTCGTTCCTGGTCAACGTGGGCGACGAGATCATGCTGAAGGAAAAAATGCACCAGAACACCATGGTGTTGGAGGCTCGCAACCTCGCCCAGAGCCAGAACATGGTGCCGTGGCTGGAGATCGACCGCGAGCACTTCAAAGCCCGGGTGGTCTCGCTGCCCAAGCGTGGGGATGTGCAAACCCCGCCCATGAATGAGCAGCTCATCGTCGAGCTCTACTCGAAGTAGGCGCACCGGAATACGACTTTCGATTCTTTGCCCCGACCCGTTCGGGGAGGAAGGACTGGCAAGATGTGGAAAGGCTTTCAGAAACCCAAGCGGTTGGCGGCTGAACTCGAGTCGCTCACTGATAAGTTCGGAAAATTCTCGGCGCAGCCGTTCGAGCGCGGCTGGGGCACCACCGTCGGCAATGCCCTGCGGCGGGCCCTGCTCAGCTCGATTGAAGGCGCGGCCATCACCGCGGTGAAGATCGAGGGCGTGCTGCACGAGTTCTCGTCGATTCCCGGCGTGGTCGAAGACGCCACCGACATCATCCTCAACCTCAAGCAGGTGCCGCTCAAGCTCAATAACGACCAGCCGAAGACGATTTACCTCAACGTCGAAAACCCCGGCGTGGTTACTTCAGCCATGATCGAGGAGGACGCCGACTTCGCCGTCCTCGACAAGGCTGTCTACATCGCCACGGTCAGCGAAGGCGGCAAGATGCAGCTCGAGATGCGCGTGAAGAACGGCCGGGGCTACGTCGCCGCCGACCGCAACTTTGACGAAGACCTGCCCATCGGCTACATCCCGGTGGATTCGGTGCACTCGCCGGTGCGCAAGGTGAACTACGCCGTCGAGGCGGCGCGCCTTGGCCAGATGACCGACTATGAAAAGCTGGCGCTCGAGGTCTGGACCAATGGCGCCATTACCCCGCAGGATGCCATCGGCCTGGCTTCGAAGCTCGTGAAGGACCACATGAGCATCTTCATCAACTTCGAGGAGCAGCCGGAGCTTCCCGAGGAAGCGGTGGAGTCCTACAACGACCCGCGCCTGGAGCACCTGGACCGTTCGGTCGAAGAGCTTGAGCTTTCCGTGCGCTCCTACAATTGCCTGAAAAACGCCAATATCCAGAGCATCCGCGAGCTCGTGCAGAAGAGCGAGAACGAGATGCTCAAGACCAAGAACTTCGGCCGTAAGTCGCTCAACGAAATCAAGGAGATCTTGCAGCGGATGGGCCTGAGCCTGGGTATGAAGTTCGACGAGCACGGCCGCATCATCTGGCCTCCGCTGCCCAGCCAGACCGCTCCGCCCACACCGGAGGAGACCGCCGGGCTGTAAGGGCCCGGTGAAGCGATCATGCGACACCTCAAGTCGGGCTCCAAACTCGGTCGCAACCCGGCCCACCGCCGGGCCACCCTGCGCAACCTGGTGACCAACATCATCGAGCGGGAGCGCGTCAGCACCACACTCACCCGGGCGAAGGCCGCCCGGCCGCTGGTCGAGCGCATGATCACGCTTGGCAAGCGCGATTCGCTCCATGCGCGTCGCCAGGTCGCGAGTTACCTGATGACCCCGGCGGCCACGCAGAAGCTGTTCAACGACATCGCTCCGCGGTTCGCCGATCGTCCCGGCGGCTATACGCGCATCATCCATGCCGGGTGGCGCATCGGCGACGGCGCGCGGGTCGCCATCCTCGAACTGATCGGCTCCGAGCTCAAGAAGAAGGAAAAGAAGGAAAAAGGCCGCAAGAAGGAAGCTCCGGAGGAGACCAAGGAGGAGAAGGCTGGCGGCTAGCCGCTCATCGGCGCCGAACGATCTTGACCGGCCCGCCCCGAAGTGTTGGGGCGGGCTTTTTGTTCCTCGGTGTGACGGATTTGCCGCCGGCCGGTCAGGCTGGAGTGCTGGCGCGACGCGAGCGCCAGAGCGCGAACGCCCAGACCACGAGTTGCGCTGCGGCTGCGCCTGAGGTGTCAAGCAGCGAATCAAGCGCTGAACCGGTCCGCTCGGGCACAAATGCCTGGTGCAGCTCGTCGAGCGCAGCGTAGCCCGCGGCGATAGCCACCGTCGCCAGCGCCCAGGAAAGCTTCCACCCAGCGCGCCCGCCGCGCACGCCGCGCAGCACCAGCAGGCTGAAAATGAAATATTCGACGAAGTGAGCGGATTTGCGGATCACGCCATGTAGCATCCCAAGCGTTTCCGGCGACGCCTGAGGGAGCAGCCAGTGGAGCACCGGAATAATAAATCGCGAGGTGGATGCCGCGGAGAAAGATGCCGTGGATAAAATCCAGGTCAGGGTGGCCCAGGCGATCGCCGGACCCCAGTACCGCAGCCAGCGCATGCTAGCGAAGCCGCCTCAACTTAGCAGGGCTTGCCCCGTTCCTGCCGCTCCGGAGTCCAATTGACCTGTTTGAAAAACTGTCATCCGGTCGAGTCATCTATTTTTGTGCACTGATATTTTCATGCACTGAGCCCGAGGCTCCGGCCACGGGGGATTCGCGCAATCGCCCTCAGGCAGCACCCCGGGGACCAGCGAATCCCGTGCGCGATTTATTCCATCTGATAATTCGGCGCCTCGCGGGTGATGATCACGTCGTGCACGTGGCTCTCGCGGAGCCCGGCGGAGGTGATGCGCACGAACTGCCCGCGTTCCTGCAGCTCCTTCAGATTGCACACGCCGCAGTAGCCCATGCCGCTGCGCAGCCCGCCCACCATCTGGTCCACCAGCGCACCCAGCGAGCCCTTGTACGGCACGCGCCCCTCCACGCCCTCCGGCACCGACTTGCCGCGGTCGGCGCCTTCCTGGGCGTAGCGGTCGGCGGAGCCCGCTTCCATCGCGCCGAGCGAGCCCATCCCGCGGTAGGACTTGAAAGTGCGGCCCTGATAGAGGATCGTCTCGCCGGGGGACTCCTCGGTGCCGGCAAACAGCCCTCCGATCATCACCACCGAAGCGCCGGCGGCGATGGCCTTGGTGATGTCGCCTGAATACTTGATCCCGCCGTCGGCGATGAGTGGCACGCCGGTGCCTTTAGCGGCGCGCGCCGCTTCCTGGATGGCGGTGATCTGCGGCACGCCCGCTCCGGTCACGACGCGAGTCGTGCAGATCGAGCCCGGCCCGATGCCCACTTTCAGCCCGTCAATGCCAAGCGCAATCAAATCCTTCGCGCCCTCGAAAGTGCCGACGTTGCCGGCGACCAGTTGCATCTCCGGCAGCCTGCGCCTCACCTCGCGGATCGCTTCCATCACCCGGGTCGAGTGGCCGTGCGCGGTGTCGATCGCCAGCAGGTCCACCTTGACGCGCGCCAATTCCTGCGCGCGCTCGAGGTAGTCGCCTGTGGCCCCGATGGCCGCGCCCACGCGCAACCGCCCGTGCTCGTCCTTGGCGGCGCTGGGAAACTCCAGTTTTTTCTGGATGTCTTTGACCGTGATCAGGCCTTTCAGGTTGAAGTCCTTGTCCACCACCAGCAGCTTTTCGATGCGATGCCTCTGCAGGATGCGCTCCGCCTCTTCGAGCGTGGTGCCCACTGCGACGGTCACCAGGTTGTCCTTGGTCATCACGGCGCTCACGGGCTGGTCGAGGTGCCTCTCAAAGCGCAAGTCGCGGTTGGTCAGGATGCCCATCAGGCGCGGGCCGCGGGTCACCGGCAAGCCGGAGACGCGGTACTTGTTCATGATCTCGAGCGCGTGACGTACCGAAAGCTCCGGGGCGATGGTGACCGGGTCCACGATCATCCCGCTTTCCGAGCGCTTGACGCGGTCCACTTCCTCGGCCTGACGCTCCACCGTCATGTTTCGGTGGATGAACCCGACGCCGCCCTGCCGCGCCATGGCGATGGCCAGGCGCGATTCGGTGACCGTGTCCATCGCCGACGAGACCATGGGGATATTGAGCGCGATTTTGCGCGTCAGACAGGTGCGCGTGTCCACCTCGGTCGGCAGCACCGAGGACTTTCCCGGCAGCAGCAGCAAATCGTCGAATGTCAGCCCCTCGGGTATGGCCCCGTCGTTCATCGTCTCCTCATTTCCACCGGAAATGTGTCTCCTAAAACAGCGCAGGGCCGACGCATTGTCGGCCCGCGGTGGCTTTCCGCCCGGTTGTCGCCCTGCACATTCATAGATGAATCTGCCATTCTAGGCGCGCACAGCGACCAGGTCAAGCGCAGCAGTTGTTGAGTGCTGTCCCAATTTGACAAATTGGGATTCCAATCGAAGTTCATGCACGTTACAAGTTTTCTATTCAACGATCCGGGCATGGCACCTCCTGGCGGTGGAACCGTTCGGCGCCGAACTGGCAGCAATCCAGTACTTGTTTGCGCCGGCTCGGTCGAAGGGAGCCGAGGAAACGAGCCCGGGAGCGCCGCAATGGACATTCGTGGCACCGAGCGGGCGGGCTCGCCGGGCGAGAGGCACCCCCCACCCCCCCTCTTTTTTGTAAGTGTTCATTCCACGGGCTTTAAGTCCAATGAAATTGTAAGTGCGGATTCTAAATGACTTGCACGCGGAATTTTTCGTAAGTGCGTATTCCAAAGGAGTTATCCGCCTCGGCGGACATTCTTGGTGAGTTTGCATTTCCGATGGACTTGCGCGGTCGAGCGCAGAGATTTGCAGCCTGGAGGCAGAATCAGTCAGCGTAAACATCGGGTCGCCTTCGATGACCCGTATTACACTTCATGTTACCACAAGGCAGGGCGAACGAGTGCGCGCATTGCGCGTTTTCTTCAGAAAAAATTAGGCATTCGAAAAGATTGGGCCACATCGCCCAGGATGATTTGGCGGGATGTGCCCGGGGTAACAACTGAAGTTGATGAAGGGGAGATCTCCACGTCCGTAAAGGCGCCGCAAAGGGTTACGCATCGACGGACAGCCGCACCCTTGAAAACCAAAGGGTGCGCCACCCGAGTCTACTACCCACAATGGGTCGTACGCGAATGATATACTCCATCTCTTGCCTGAGGAGAGAACGAATTTCGGAGTACATTCTGTGTGCCACCCGCCCCATCCCAACCAGTGGTCGAAAAGATTCTGGATGCCACTGATGTGTACCGTCGCACGTTCTCTGGCTGTTATCTTAGTGTCGGTGATGTTGATAGGTTGCTCCATGACGGTACCGGCTGAAAAAGTTTACGGGACCTATGTCGCGTCTTATCCCTTCGGAACCGAGACGATTACCCTCAACCGGGACGGGACCTTTGTTCAGAGTGTTGCGATAAAACAAGAGCAGCCCGTGACGGTTCGCGGGACGTGGGACTTCGATCCTAAAGAATCGCGGGCAAACTTTTATGGGGCCATGATCGTGGCTGATGGCTTCGATCATCTAAGGAGAGATTGGCGGACGGTGACTACTGGAATTGTCTCGTTGGATGTCGAAAGACGCTGGTTCAGAGTCGTGATGGGCTCGGCTTCTACCTACCCTTACGTTAAGCAGTAAATATTATGACCGGCCGCGAGAACGACAGCACGGGCCTTTACTTTTACCGGGCTCGCTACTACTCGCCGACGCTCCAGCGTTTCATCAGCGAAGACCCGATCGGGTTTGATGGCGGAATCAACCTCTACACTTACGCAGGCAATCAGCCTACGGGTCGGGTTGATCCGAGTGGAACCTACGATTACCCTTGGCACGTTTACATCACTTAGCAAGCGGCCCTGAATGCCGGTTTCTCGCCGGAGGCAGCGATGGCCCTGGCTAGGCGCGTGGCCGATGTCGATTTCCGAGAGGGTACCCAAGGGGCCGATGCTGCGGCCGCGAACACGCACGCCATGAGTGGCAGGAAGTCAAATGGACAGCAGCAGACTTGCCCACAGGCTTATCAGGCTACACAAGACCAGTTGCTCCAGGATGTGGACTCAGAAGAGCTAGCCAAGGCTTTGCACACAATCCAGGATTCGACGTCACCAGCACATCGGGGCTTTCAGGCGATCCGACCGCCGAGCTGAGTAGCTGTCGTTTGCGTTCTTGCTTGGTCAGGCGCCGATGCTGAGCGTGGGCGTGAGGCCGCAGGAAAAGGTCAACAACACGGGGTTTTCCTACGACCTGGCGGGCAACCTGCTACACCTACGATGGCGACGGCAAGCGCGTCCAGAAGAGCACCGGGAAGCTCTACTGGTACACTTCGGCTGCGCTCCGTGCAGGCGGCATGGGGAGCGACCTCCCACCCTTGCGCACAAACCGGGCAAGGGTGGGGCACCTCGAGAGCATTGCATGCGGAGGCGTTCAGTCATATATTACCGGCCGACCGGAAAACCAAAGGGGACACCCCGGATAAACGCTGAGCCCGAATCAATGCCATGGAGGAATCGTGAAAAAATATGGAATTTGCACGGCCGTACTTTCCTTGTTGATTCTGCCCGCTCTGTGCCTCGCACAGTATGAAAAACCAGCAGCAGCAACCAAACAAGACGCGGCGACAACCACAAAGGCGGTCAATCAACGCATAGTTGAATTGGAAAAAGAGGGATGGGA
>WNEZ01009021.1_pt1 | contig 11308 bp, 5 predicted proteins | sample 5400521 | NCBI WGS metagenome assembly WNEZ01 (sample SAMN13153339, study PRJNA577476) | soil metagenome | isolation source: 120 cm saprolite under Douglas fir tree site 2 hole 1 replicate 1 | place: USA:California | collected 2015-04-18
AGGTAGCTGGCGGCCGAAGGAGCGGTCACCGTCACGTTCAACACCACGGCCGACGCCCCGGCGGCCGGCACTCCGCCCTGGCCCGCGACCTGGAGGTCCATGGCCTGGTCCGGCCCCAGGCGACCGATGGTGCCCCGGGTGTCGAGGATCCGGGCCGGCACCAGGGGGCGGTACTGCCCGGCAGTGACCGTGGTCATCCCCTGGGCCGAGACCCAACCGGTCACATCAAAGATCACGTCGGTCCCCCCGGTGCTGTTGTAGATCGTGACCTTCCCCGCCGTGCCCACCGCCACGGTCACCAGGTTGGCCACCGTCTGCCCGGCCACGAAATCCAGGTTGGACGCCAGCGGTCGGGCGACGCCCGTCGGGTACACCGTTAGATAGCCCTTGTCCGATGGATTGGTCACCGTCACGTTCATCGCCACCGCGGCCACCCCGCTCGAGGGCACGCCGCCCACGCCCAGCACCGGGACGTCCAGCGTCTGGCCCGCGCCGACGTGGCCGCCCAGTCCGATCGCCGTGCGCGTGTCCAGGATGCGGGAAGGCGGCAGAGGATGGAAGCGGCCCGGCCAGGCGGGCGGGATGATGCTGTTCGACGGGCTGGAGAGGCTGCCGTTGCCGACCGCGTTGCTGGCCACCACGATGAAGGTGTAGGTTGTACCGTTGCTCAGTCCGGTCAGGGCGGCCGACGTGGCGCCAGGGCCCACCGTCGTGGTCTGGCCGCCCGGCGACGCCGTCACCATGTAGGCCTGCACGGACAGGCCGCCGGTGTAGGCGGGCGGATTCCAGCTGACCGTGGCCGAGGCATCGCCCGCAATGGCCAGCAGGTTGGTGGGGGCGTCGGGCAACGGGTAGCGCGGCCCGCCGGTCAGCCAAAGGTCGCCCGCGTCGCTGGGCCAGGGGTCGGCGCCGGCCGGGCCGGCCCAGCCGTACGGATCGATGGCGGTCCAGGAACTGGTGACATATGCACCAAAGTGCAGATGGGGCCCGGTGCTGCACCCGGTGTTGCCGCTGATGCCCACCGTCTGTCCGCGGGTCACGGTCTGGCCGGACACCACGCCGATGGTGGACATATGCGCGTACCGCGTCGTATAGCCGTTGGGGTGATCGATGGTCACGGTCTGGCCGAAGCAGGGGTTGGCCGAGTCCGACCCCGCGATCCGGACGGTTCCGTCGGCCGCCGCCAGCACCGGCTCGTACGAGAGCCCGTAGTCGTAGCCGTTGTGACCATCGTAGTAGAGATAGTCGGTGCCGCCCGGGGTCATGGCGTAGCCCAGCGAAAAATTGGGGTCGACGCCGTTGGTCTTCAGCGCGATGGCCCCGTCGAACCGGCAGTCCTTCCCGTCCTGGGTGTAGTCGGGGTTGCAGTGGTCAAAGATCGAGGTGACGACGTGCGAGCTCAGGTAGGGCAGGGTCAAGAACCCGTTGGCCGTCGACTGGGACTGCATCAACGCCGGAGTGTTGAAGGGCATCTGGTTCGGCATCCGCGCCAGGTTCGTCAGGCGCGGCCCAGGCGTCGGGTTTTCGGCTCGCGAGGTCCCTGCCGCGGCCGTGACGGCGTGGGGAAAGGACGCGGCCAGCAGCAAGAGGCCCGCGATCTCGACCAGGCGCCGCGCGACGGCCCGCCCCCGCATTCCCACGGACCGTAACCGCGCTCAGGCGGGCGTTCTTGCAAGCTCCCTCCCCCTTGCGGGAGACAATCTCCCTCCCCCCGGCGGGGAGGGCTAGGGGTGGGGTGTCCCTGCTCTATTTCTCTCCCCCCAAGGGGGAGGGTCAGGGTGGGGGTGTCCCTGCTCTTTTCTCTCCCTCCCCCTCAGGGGGAGGTCAGGATCGTAGTTTTCTTCCGATTCTCCCTCCCCCTTGCGGGGAGGGGTAGGGGAGGGGGTCTCGGTGACGATTAACCCGAGGCGGACTCCACTTTCACGTTGACGGTGGTCGCGACCGCGACCGCTTTGTACAGCGGTCAATGGGTCTGGTAGTGCTTCACCAGCTCGACCGCCTGGGCCTGCGTCGGACCCGAGAGTCGGAACAACATATCGATCCGCTTGAAGACCGACGTGTCGCTGCGGTGGCGCACGGCCTCGATCTCGACGGTCACCTGCTCGAGATGCACCTTCGACTCGCGGGCTTTCCCCTGCACCAGCAGCACCCCGCAGGCGGACACGCCGGCCAGGAACGCTTCGGCCGGAGTGATCTGTTCACCCGGACCACCGGCGTGGACCGGTTCATCGATTACCAGTTCGTGGCTCCGCACCCGGCTCAGGGATCGGCCGGGCACGTCTGTGGTGCTGGAGCGAACCCGGTTCACGACCAGCTCGTCGCCCTGGCTGGCGCGCTCCTTCCCCACCAGATCCCTTTTCCTAGTTGTAATAACCGAGGACGTCGATGATCACACTGGTCGACCCAGCATGGTTATACACCGCCAGCTTGCCGTCCGCACCCAGCTTGACCACCGCCAGGTTGGGCACCGTGGCCCCCGGTCCGAAGTTCACGTCCGACGCCGGCGGCCGCGGCGTGCCATCGGCGTAGACCGTCAGGTAGCTGGCCGCGGTGGCCCCGGTGACGGTGACATTGATCACCACCGCGGTCGCCTGGCCCGTGCTATTCAACGCCGGCATGCCGCCCTGGCCGGCGACCTGCACCGCAATGGCATCGTTGGTGCCCAGGTTGCCAAACCCGCCCAGGGCGGTCCGGGTGTCAAGGATCCGGCTGGGCGTCAACCCGGTGAAAGTCGAGGTCGCGACGGCGGTCGAGGCGTCGGAGAACCACCCACCCACGTCGACCACCACGTCGGCGGTGCCGGCGAAGTTGTATAGGGTGGCCGCGCCGGTGGCGCTCAACGTGATCACGGCCCGGTTGGCCAGCGTCTGCCCGGCGGTGTAGTTGAGATTGGAAACGGTCGGGCGACCACTACCGGTGGGAAACGTGGTGAGATAGCTCGACGCGCTCGGGTTGGTGACCGTCAGATTGACCACCACCGCCGCCACCCCGCTGGCTGGCACGCCGCCTTTCCCCGTCACCTGGAGGTCGCGTGTTTGATTGGCGCCCAGAGGGCCGCCGGTCGTGCGCGTATCGAGGATGCGCGATGGCGCCAGCGCCTGGTACTGCCCGGCGGTGCCGCTGTTGAGCCCGACCACCGACACCCATCCCTGCACATCGAGGATGACGTCGGTACTGCCGGCGTTGTTGTACAGCGAGACCTGGCCCTTGATCCCAAGCGGGACCTCAGCCAGGTTGGCCACGGTCTGGCCCTGGCCCACATTGAGGTTGGAGGCCACCGGTCGCGGCACCCCGGCCGGGTACACCGCCAGGTAGCTCCCCGCGGTGGCATCGGTCGCCGTCACGTTGAGGACCACTGCCGCTACGCCGGTGTCCGGCACACCGCCCCTGCCGGTCACCTGGGCATTCCGCACCTGCCCCGCCCCCACCGGGCCACCGTTGATCCGGGTATCGAGGATGCGGCTGGGCGCGAGCGCGTGATATTGCCCCGGCCATGGCGACCCGAACTTGATCGACAGCTCCTTCCAGAGGTCTTGCGAGGTCCCGTCGTAGCCGAGCGCCCACATCCCGGTGCCGCGCAGGTTGCTGGTGTTCACCAGGTCGTACTTCAGGCCCAAGGAGGTGGCGTCGTCGTAGTACAGCTCGCGCCAGCTGCCGTGATTGCCGTCGCAGGGGTCGCCGGCCGGTGGGCTCCACCAGTTGGCCCAGGGCGACTGGGCCGTCGTGTCAAACGCTTTGGCCAGCTGCTGCGGCCCGCAGGCGAAATCGTCCAGCACACCTTGATAGGTGTCGGCCGTGGCCGGCGTCCCGGGAACCGCGCTTCCGTACGGTTGGTTTGTGGTGGTGGACCACTTGTAGCCGTAGTAGGGCACGCCCAGGATGATCTTGGACGCCGGCGCCTTGGTCAGGTACTGCTGCACGGTGGTCGTGTCGTTGTACGTCCATCCGTTCAGCGGGGCCGTGGGGCCCGCCTGGCCGGACATGTTGCCGAAAGACATGTCGTAGGCCATCACAAAGAAGGCATCCACCGCCGGAGCCAGCGCGTCGATCCTGAACACGCCGTTGTCCCAGCTGGCCGAGCCCGTGTACGTATCAACGGAAACCATTGCCGACGGCCATCGCTGGTGGACCTGCGTCGAGAGCTGAGTCATGAAGCTGGTGAAGCCGCTCTGCATGTTCGGATAGGCGGGGTTCTCGTTGCCTTCGAAATCCACATTGACGCCGTCCAGGTTCTTGGAGGCGATGGCATTGATGGTGTTGGTAATGGCGGTCTGGGTGGCACTGGGCGTGGTAATGATCGGGTAGATATTCGCGTCCCCGAAGGCCTTGATCACGACCACCACCCGATCACCGGCCGCATGGGCGCGGTTGATCGTGTCCACCAGGTCCTGGCTGTTCCAGCCGGTCCAGCTGTTGGTGATGGTGCTGATGCTCCCGTCGGCGTTGATGTCCAGGCCGAAATAGGCCACCGTGGTCAGGAGGTTGTAGCTCCAGTTGGCGTTGCCCGACAGCGCCCAGTAGGGCGCGAAGCCGAACACCTCGCGCGTCACACCGCCAGACGCGCTCAACGCCATCGGCCGCACGGCCACATCGCGGGCGTATGGAGCGCTCCGTGGCAGGATGGGCGAGCCCGCTGGCGTGAAACGGATCGCCATGCCCGCATGCCTTGCCTCGTCCCTGGCGTGCGGGCCGATCGCAGGATCGGCAAGGGATGGGCTGGCGGCGACGCTGGGGAGAGCATGGCCCGGTGCCAACATCGCCAGGAATACGAGTCCAATAGCCGTCGATCCTGCCCTTGGCGTGTTCCCAGGCACGAACAGGCATTTTACAAGCTGACTGTCTCAACAACGAACGCCCTCACTATCATGCCCACACCTCGTAAGCGGGACTACCATTGAGTGGTTGATGAGTCGGTCGGTTTGACCCAGTCAGTCGGTTTGACCCAGGAGAGGAGGGAGATCATGCGACCTTTTGCACGAGGGGCAACAGCGTTACTCGCAACTCTTGGCGCATGGGTAGTCGTCGCCCAGCCGGTCGGAGCCACATCGCTGATCCCGGCAAGCGGAAACTTCTTCGACGTCGTAACCTCGCAGCAGATCCGGGCGGCCGATGGGAACCTGATCATCATCCAGACCATCACGCAGACGCTGACGGGCACATTCACCGGGACCGCCAGCCAGCAGTCCACGACCGTCGTGCATAAAACAGGAGCCGCCAACCTCTTCGGAAGCGAGACGTGCACGTGCGTCGTTGCAGGTGCTTCCGGCATTGTGGTGATAGGCTTTTCAGCCACTGGGGCACCGGACGGCTCGTTTGAAGGCCAGTTCGTAATCCTCAGCGGAACCGGTGGCCTCGCAAACCTGAATGGACGAGGGACCATCCAGAGTCCAAACAGCTATACCGGGGTCATCCATTTCGACTAACTGGTCCGTCAGGATCTCCCTCCCCCTTGCGGGGAGGGCGGAGAGGGGTCTGGTTACGCTTTCTTGACGACATCTCCCTCCCCCTTTGCGGGGAGGGCGGGGAGGGGGTCTCGGGGCGCTTGGCTGATAAGGACGCTGACGCACAGCTGTCGCGATCAGTATCTAGGCTGCCCGTCAGATGACTGGCGCGGGAGTGGCTGCTGATCAGGATCTCCCTCCCCCCTGCGGGGAGGCCGGGAGGGGGTCTCGTTCCAGCTACCCGAGAGGCACTCCGCCTCGCACCGCGACATTCGGAGGGCCCGCCGGCTACGCACCGAAATGACCGACGCCGAGCTCCGGCTCTGGATGCGGCTGCGACGTGAGCAGATCGACGGCTACCGATTCCGCCGTCAACTGCCAATGGGACCTTACGTCGTCGATTTGGTCTGCTTGAAGGCGCGGCTCGTAATCGAGGTTGATGGCGGTTAGCACGCCCAGCAGAGTGACCGAGATGACCGACGCACGGCCTGGTTGGCGTCTCGAGGCTTCAAGGTGTTGAGATTCTGGGATAACGACGTCCTGCAGCAGACTGATGGCGTAGTGGAAGTCATCCGTGCGGCGTTAGCCGAGACCCCCTCCCTGCCCTCCCCGCAAGGGGGAGGGAACACAAAGTGCGAGCCCGCCCCGTAAAGGGTAGGGAACCGGAGATGCTAGCCCGCCCCGCGAGCGGGAGGGAACTGAAAGGCTAGCTGTACCAGCCCACGACATCGATGACGACATCCGTGGACCCCGCCAGGTTATAGACGTCGACCATCCCGTTGGCACCCAGCTTGACCACCACCAGGTTGGGCACCGTCTGGCCGGCCACCCAGTTCAGGTCCGAGGCCGTCGGCCGGCTGATTGCGTCAGGCCAAACCGTCAGGTAGCTGGAGACGGTTGTGTTGGTGACCGTGACGTTCAGCACCACAGCCTTCGCCGTGGACGGGACGATGCCGGCTCCGCCCACCGACACGGTCAGGGTTGCGCTGGCCCCAACCGGGCCGGTGCCGGTTCGTGTGTCGATGAGGCGCGCGGGCGTGATGCCCGAGAAGACGCTTCCACCGGCAGTGGAGGTGGCATCCGTGAACCAGCCGCCCACGTCGGCCACCACGTCGGTAGAGCCGCTGAAGTTGTAGATCGTGATCTTGCCGCTGGTCCCCACCTTGACCATCACCCGGTTGGGCACGGTCTGCCGGGCGAGGAAGTTGAGATTGGACGCCGTCGGCCGACTCGCGCCAGTCGGGAACACCGTCAGATAGCTCGACGCGCTGGCATTGGTCGCGGTGACGTTCAAGACCACTGCCGCCACGCCACTGGCCGGGACCCCGGCCTGCCCGGTGACCTGCAGGTCAATCGAGGTCGCCGGGCCGATGGTCACACCTCCCATGCCGCTACGGGTGTCCAGGATGCGCGCCGGCGGCAGCGGGTTGAAGAGCCCGTCCGGGCCTGTGATGGCGGTCACGTAGCCCGCCACGTCAAAGATGACGTCGACAGACCCGGCCAGGTTATACACACTCACCCGGCCGCCCGCTCCGACTGCGACCTCTACCAGGTTGGGGACCGTCTGGCCCGCCGACCAGTTCAGGTTGGAGGCGAGGGGCCGCGTAACTCCCGTGGGATAGACCGTGAGGTAGCTCGCCGCCGTGGTATTGGTCACGGTGACGTTGAGCGCCACGGCGGTGACGCCGGTGGCGGGCACGCCGCCCTGCCCACTGATCGGGACGCTGATCGATTGCCCAGCACCAACTGGCGATCCAGTCCGCGTATCGAGGATCCGCGCAGGCGCCACCGGATGGTACGCACCGGGAGCCGTCACGTACGTGAATTGATCGGCGGCACTGGTCGCGGTGGTCCCAGCGGGGGTCGTCACGGTGACATCAACCGTCCCGGTTCCCGGGGGGCTGGTGGCACTGATCTGGGTTCCGCTCCCGACCGTGTAGCTGGTGGCCGAGGCCGAACCGAACTTGACGGCCGTGGCGCCGATGAAGCCGGTCCCCGTGATCGTCACCGATGTTCCGCCGGCGGCAGGCCCGCTCGTCGGGCTGATGGCGGTTACCGTCGTTGGCGCCGGTTGCCCGGCAGGAGGTATGTTCACGGCCGACGCGTGCGCCGCGGCCCAGGACTGGAACACGGTGGCATCCGGCGCGCCGTTGCTATCGATGGCTCTGAAGCTCCACGGCCAGGCGCCCGCATAGCCGTTGGTGAACCAGGTGTCCAGGTATTGCTGCAGACTGGCGGTGGAACTGCCGGCCGCCGGGAACTCCCCGACCACCACCGGAAGGTCGAGCGCGAGGCTGGCATAGGTGGCGCCGTACAGGTTGGTGTTGCTGTACGGGTGCATCCAGTCGTAGTAGTGAATCTGGTAGTAGTCCAGGCCCTGGCCGACACACTGCGGGGCCCACTTCATGGCCGCCTCGCCCACCGTGACATAACTGCCGGTGTTGGCATGCACCGCCGCGGCCACCAGGCGGGTGAAACTCTGAAAGTTGGCGAGGGTACTCGGCTGGCTGATGTTGCTGTTCACGGCCCCGTCCTCCGTGATCGCCCACTCGGGTTCGTTCATAACCTCCCACGACAGCACGTACGGGTTGTGCGCATAGCGAGTGAACACCGGGCTGAAGACGCTGTTGAGCAACGCCTGCTGGCCCGCCGCCGTGTTGATCACATTGGCGTGGCCGCCCAGCTGGACGCCATTCACCGACGTGGCGTTGGACATGAAACCGAAGTCGAGCAGCACCAGATCCAGGTAGACGTTGTGGTTGGCCGCGATCTTGAGGGCAGCGTCGAGGTCCGGAAACACGTACTGGTCCACCCCGGTGGGCATCCCGCCGGCGTCGAACGTGATGCCGGCCCGGCCGTCGGCAAAGACCCACCAGCGGGCCGTGTGGATGCCCTCGGTGGCCATCTTGGCGAAGTCGGCATCAACCCCGCTATACGTACCGGCCGCGTGGACGCCATAGGCGCCCCAGGCGTTGGCGCCGAAGTCGTTGCCGTAGTTGTACCAGGGATAGTTGGCGCCCAGCAGGTACCAGCTGCCGCCTGCCCATGGGATCCGGCTTCCGGCCGGGACCGCGCTGGCAGGCTGCGCCTGCAGGAGCAGAACCATGGTGATCGTCAGGATCGCGAAGGCGCGCAGGGCTCGCATAGCTCCTCCCGCACCTCAGTAAGCCGCGAACAGCGTCAGAACACAACCAGTCCGTGCAACCAATCGGTCACAGCCAAGAATCAAAAGAATGCCGCGGGATAGTTGTCCCCTTCCTTCAGGGAGGGGCAGGGGAGGGTGCAGCGGATAGGTCAGATGAGCGTCAGCTGTACCAGCCCACCACATCGATGACGACGTCCGTGGACCCCGCCAGGTTATAGACGTCGACCATCCCGTTGGCACCCAGCTTGACCACCACCAGGTTGGGCACCGTCTGGCCGGCCACCCAGTTCAGGCGTAATGGTGCCGCCGGGCCCGACGGGACCTTTCCCCGGCGGCCGGGTGTCCAGGATGCGCTTGGGGGTCAGACCGTTGAAGGCGACCCCGGTCGCGCTCGGGTTAGTGGCGGCATCGACAAACCATCCGCCCACGTCCGCCACCACGTCCGCGCTGCCCTGGAAATTGAAGACGCTCACCTTGCCATTGACGCCGACCTTGACGATCACCCGGTTGGGCACCGTCTGGCCGGCCACGAAGTTGACGTTGGAGGCCACCGGCCGGGTGGTCCCACTCGGGAAGACGGTCAGGTAGCCGGCGGCCGAGGGATTGGTCACGGTCACGTTGAGGACCACCGCCGACACGCCGGTGCCGGGCACCAAGCCCTGCCCCGTCACCTGGACGTCGAGGGTCTGGCCGGATCCCACCGGTGTGCCGGTGCGAGTATCCAGGATGCGGGCCGGCACCAGGGCATTGAAGAGCCCGTCCGGACCGGCCGCCGTGGTCGATACGTAGCCGGCCACGTCGAAGATGATGTCCACGCTGCCGGCCAGGTTGTAGGCGCTGACCTGCCCCCCGGTGCCCACCGCGACTTCCACCAGGTTGGGGACGGTCTGGCCCGCCACCCAGTTCAGGTTGGAGGCCACCGGCCGAGCCCCGCCGGCCGGATATACGGTCAGGTAGCTGCTGGCGGTGGTGCGCGTGACCGTCACGTTCATCACTACCGCGGTGACGCCCATCGACGGTACGCCGCCCTGCCCGGTGATCTGCACGTCGATGGATTGGCCGGCCCCCAGCGCCGACCCGCTCCGCGTGTCCAGAATCCGGACTGGCGGCATCGGGTGGTAGGCGCCGGGCGCCGGGGGCGGCGCCGGCTGGTAGTAGCGCCCGACGAACACGCGCAGGTACCCGCCGTCGTCGTCCGCATACTGCGAGACGTGCGTGTTGCACGCACTGCACTGAAAGCCCGTGGTGGGCGTCCCATTGTTGTTGGTGATACCGTCGGCCGTGGCGTCGGTGTAGGTGGTCTGGTACGCGTTGCCGGATCCGAACAACACCGCCTGGATGCCGGCGGACGCTAGCGCCGCGGTGTGGCTTAAGAAGTATTCCGCCCGGTTGTCCTGAAAGTGGCCATTCGCATTGTTCATGGTTAGGAAATACTGATTGCCGACCGGCACCTGCCAGACGACCAGTGGCCGGTTGGTGTCCGCCCGCAAGCGTGTCATGAACGTCAGCCAGCGGGCGAAGTTGGGCACGGTCACATCGGTCCGGTCCCACCAGTGCGAGGTGTCGCCGTACCAGGCCGCGTCGTGATCGGCCACATCGTTGAAGACCAGGTCGAAGGTACTCCCGTACGGATTGTTGGCCACTCCGCTGGCGTTCAGGAAGGTAGCCGTCGCGTCGGCCACCTGGTTGGGGTCAACGCTGGTGCGCGTGTCGGTGGCCAGGTCGGGACCGCTCGCCCACAACGAGGCGTGGATGCCGAGCGCCACCCCGGGCGCGTACTTGTCGCGCAGCTTGAGCAGGGCCCAGGCGAACCCCTGCGCATTGTCCGGGATGCTCGCCACGTCGGGAAAGCCTGAGCTGGTGACCATGGCGGATATCTGCGCAGGAGACCCGCCCGGACCGGCCCGCTGCTCCAGGTAGCCCCAGAGATCGGGCTCGACGTGGACGATCACCTGCCGCCCATACGCCTGCGCCCTCTGCATCAGGAGGACGAAGTTGGCGTAGTAGGCGTTCATGGTGGCGGCATTGTTCAGGTTGCTGAAGTCGCGGCTGCTCTCATCCGTCCCGGTGGACGGGTTGGACTGGAGCAGCTCGTAGTAGGTGAAGACCGGGATGTAGCCATTGGCGCCGCTGGCGGACATGTAATAGCTGGCGAACTGCCCGGCTGGCGTGTTCCACGTCTCCCACCCCTTTCCCGTGTTGACACCACCCGCCAGGTACTGGTAGCGGAAGGCCCATGGCACTCCGCTCGCTGTCATCCAGCTAAGGTCTTGAGGTCCATTTGCCAGGCCGAAGTTGAGCCCGGACGGCAATGGTGGCGGCGCCGCCTGCGCCTGCGTCGAGGGTTGAACAACGAGGGCGGCGGCCGCGATGACCAGGGCCAGCGCGGCCGTCCGCACCCGAATCAGCTCACGCGTACCAACCGACCACATCCAGTACAACGTCGGTGTTGCCCTGAAGGTTGTACAGGTCGATCGATCCATTGGTGCCCAGCTGGACGATTACCAGGTTGGGGACGCTCTGGCCCGCCACCCAGTTCAGATCCGACGCGGTTGGTTGGGTGACCAGGCTCGGCCACACCGTCAGATAGCTGGAGCCTGTCGTGTTCGTCACCGTGACGTTCATGACCACAGCCTTGGCGGCCGCCGGGACCACCCCCGCTCCGCCCACCGGTACGGTCAGGGTCGCGTTCGGCCCCATGGGCGCACCCCCATTCCGCGTG
>WNEZ01013182.1_pt1 | contig 11308 bp, 10 predicted proteins | sample 5400521 | NCBI WGS metagenome assembly WNEZ01 (sample SAMN13153339, study PRJNA577476) | soil metagenome | isolation source: 120 cm saprolite under Douglas fir tree site 2 hole 1 replicate 1 | place: USA:California | collected 2015-04-18
TTGCAGCAGTGGGAAGAAGCGCGCAGCATACTTATCGAGGCAGATGCTATGGCCGAGACGTTAGGCCTCGGACGATTACAGGCGCTCTCCCTATCGCAGTTGTGCATGAACTATGGCGTGACAGGGGAATGGGAAGCAGCCTACCACTATGCCGTGCAGGCCATCGCCATACGGAACAGAGCTGAGAGGGCATTGAACATGCTGGATTTCTCCCGTCAGTATGAAACGGAGGCCTTACTGCGTGCGGGGGATGAACGCCTGGCGCGAGAAGAAGTGCGACGCCTGATGGAAGAACGTCCAGGGTCCAATCGACGCTTCCGCATTCCCTCTCTCCGGTCGTCGGCGATCCTCGCCGCATGGGAGGGGGAGAGGCAGCGAGCCATCGGCCATTTGCGCGAGGCCGCTCAGCTGGCAGCCGAGATCGGTTTGCCAGGAGAACAGTGGCAGATCCAGGCAGCGTTGGGAAGCGTGTATGAAACAGCAGGAGAACAGGCCCAAGCGCACACCGCGTTTGGGGAGGCAGTGAGGATTATCCAGGAACTGGCTGATGGCATCACGGATGAGACGCTGCGTTTGCGCTTTCTGGGTGGGCCGCAGATTCACCCGGTGCTGCAGCACGCCCAACGCCTTTCCACCTCGATCCCCGACGACCACACGGAGCCAAGTGAGCTTTGATTCTCGAGGTTCAATGTATCAGTCGTGACAGGAGCGGCACAGCGATTACGCCGACTCTTTATGACTTGATGACATCCACGCCCTTTTCAGTGAAGGGATCTGTTGCAAATCACATGCTCAGGTTTTTCCTTTTCCCGTGACCCCCTGCTGGTCGACTCTTATGCAGTATAGCTGAGTCCAAATAACGGTCGTTATTTCTACTCTGCCATTCGCTGAAATGTCTGTTCTACGACATCGAATGGTCAAAACTACGACACACAATTTTGTAATTTACATTCCAACCCTCTAACGTCACCTTAAATACTGCCTGCACAGCGCGATAATGGAGATTAAAAAATTACTGCGGGTTTTGCCCCACCCCCAGGCGCCATAAATGTCGCGGCTACGCCCATCCGCATGCCAGATTATTTTGTGAAACCGCATAATCGGGGACCTACGCCCCTTGATCGGCTAACCCTGCAGCGTCACCTTAAATACTGCCTGCACAGGCGCCTGGTTCGGGCGCTGGATGCGCACGGCGATATCCCAGACTCCAAACATCGAAAAAGCGGCGTCCTTGTTGAATGCCGCAATATAGGTGGGGTTGCCGCCCTTCACAGTAGCCTGCGCCGTCCCCATATTCATCAACTCCATGTTGGTGCGGAGCTGCACCTGTGCATCCGTGACCGGGTTGCCACTGCTATCATTGATCGTGACTATGACGGTATTCGCATAATCGACGCGCCCAGGCAGCACCTGCAGCGTAACTGTGAGGTTCCCCACCCGCTGTGTCTGGGCATTGAGGGATGTCGTGGGAGGCGTTGCCTGGTTTGGGCTCGCGGGCGCCGTATAGGTAACGGCAGGAAAGACAATCGGCGGAGCATAAAACGCCATCAGGGAGGCGCAGAGCAATGCACCCCCAGCCATCCATGACTGGATCCTGAGCGACTGCCGCAAACGACGCTCGCCCTGCTCCTGGGATGACCGCCGCGCGAGCCTCGGGCGTATGACGAACAGGACATTCATGCTGAGGGCGAGTACAAGAGCGATGAGTATTAATTTGATCAGCATTGTTCGCCCGTAGGGAGTGCTGAAGAGCTGCTGCACGCCGGTCAAGCTTGATTCGCTCAAGAAGAGGCCGCTGACGAGGAGCACGCCAAATGTCACCAGTGCAGGGGTCGCCAGGCGCTGCAACAGCAATGCCAGGGTCCCAGTCCGGCGCTCCGGCTTGCCGGCGAGCAAGAGCGGGATCAATATGTACCCCAGGCAAGCAAATCCGCCAAATAGGAGGCTTTGCGCAACAAGGTAGAGCCAGTCGAGCACAACCGCGCTGGCATGCGGCTGCGCTAGCTGCGCTTCATCTCCCGAAAACGCCATGGTTAACAGGATGATGCCAGCCAGCGCCAGTCCAACTCCCCTATACCAGTAAGGCAGGCTGGCACTCCGTGGGGCCGCAGGTTTTGACGAGGCGTGCAGGGCGGGGGCAAGCCCCGCCCCTACATTTTCTGCGGCTATAGGAAGCCCCGCATCACTTTCCGGGGCAACTTGCTGGCGCAGGCGACCAAAACGGCTTTTCGGGGGCGTCGCTCCCGGCGTGGTGGTGCTGCGCTCGCGTGTTGTCCACCAGAGTAATCCCAGGGCAGCGGCGATGCAAGCAACGCGCACCAGCCAGAGATGTCCATAGCTGGTTTCAAGGATCAATTGTCCCAGCACCCCCGGGTCTATGCCGCCGCCGCCAAGCCCCTGTGTCAGAAATGTCGTGCGCAATATGAGTGTAATCACTTCCCCTACGAGCAGCGCTGCGAGGCAGAGCCACTGCAACGGCACAGATTGTCTCGCTACTTGATCCGGCAGGGCAGGGGCATTACCTGCCTCCCAGGCAGGGTCGTGCAGGGCAGGGTCGCCCAGGGCAGGGGCAAGCCCTGCCCCTACATTTTGTATTGTTGCGGGTTGCTGTGTTCTGGTACGGTTACGCGCGGCCTGTGATAGCACGAGCCATTCCATAGCGAGTATGCCGACCCAGAATGTCAGGGCGAGCATTACAAGCCAGTCCCAGGCAACCATCAATACTCCGAAGGTATCGAGTTGTGGCATGATGTTGCTGGTGCTTGGTCCCAGGATCACCTGTCCTGGAAGCCCAAAACTGGAATGTCCAATGTTAAAACCGATTACGCCGTGAGTCGTATGGCCATCGGCGTCGGATAAAGCTGTCCAGCGTACAGTATAGCCGCCCTGTGGTAAAGCGCCGGGCGTAGTAAGGGGCGTGTCCAGTTCGCGCAGGTTGGTGCGAGGAATGCTGCTGTGCGCGGCGTCTACGATATGACCGTCGGGAGCAAATACATGGGCAATGCTGGCAGAGCCGATGGCCTCGTTAAAATAGATACGCACCACCGGCGGCGCGGCATTGATTGTTGAGCCATCTACAGGGTCGGAGCCGATTACAAAGGCATGTGCAAATGCCACCGGCGCTTGAGACAGCGGGGGTAGCCAGTTGAATACGAGTAAAATGCCCAGGCTCAATGCCGAGATGAGCAGGAGCAGGCAATAGTTTCTGTATCGCACGTTTTTGCTCTATGTTGATAGGTTGATTTGAAGGTTGCAATAATCTCTGAGAGATTGTACATCTTCCATCCGGCATGTGCAACGTTTGTTCATATATGGAGCCTCTGATATGAGATACGATGTTAAGTTACCTTGATGAGATCCACTCATAATCGGAGGTGCAGGAGGCGGAGCCTCTTGCCGGGGTTCAAGGGGGGTGTCCCCTTGTTCCTTGTTCCTTCCCTCCAGAGCGGTGAGTGGGGGTGGGGGATGAAAAGAAATTATGAGTGAATGTCAGACCTCGATGTGCTATCTGAAGCGGTTCATCTGTAATTTGTTGATACATTTCGCTGCTGGTATAATAAAGGCTGTGACGACTCCCCATAGGTAAACCCAGAGGCTTCTCGGAGTGACCCGATGGCTCCGTCCGAGCCAGTGTTCGTTGCAACCACACCGAGCGGCTTGTGGGCTCTAGACTCAGTGTATCGGTCGGCACACCAAACGTTGGGTACGTTAGTGTTTTTATCCGAGGAAACGATTTACCTCGGAACCAGCAAGCACTATTCGGTTGTCAGCGTGCGAGTGAACAAGGAAAGTATAGCACATATGTCCAAAGTAGGCAAGGTTTTCTCTGCCTGCGGGCAGCGCGCCTTGTATCCCTAGCGCTTAAGCGCAGGGTTTTACGGCACGGTCTGATAAACTACAGGCAGAAGAGCAAAACTGATGGGAAAACTCTACTGGTTAAAATCCTGGCCGCGCTTTCTCCTCTGGTCACATGTGATTGGCGTGGTTGGGTTTTATTTCGTAATATGGCTGCGTACTGCTCCAAGGAAAGAAGATCGAGTTAAGAAGTTTACAGTCCATAAACAATCCCCTGGTCTCGGTAATTGTGCCAGCGCGTAATGAGGAACGCAATATTCGCCGCTGTGTGACTTCCTTGCTGGAACAGGATTACGAACATTGCGAGGTGATCGTAGTTGATGATGGTTCAAGCGACGATACTCCTCGCATCCTCGATGAACTGATTGCATCTCATCCCCGTGGTGATCGATTGTTTGTGCTGCGCCTGCGTGACAACTTGCCAGAAGGCTGGGCGGGCAAGCCGCACGCTATTCACGCAGGCACGCAAGAGGCGCATGGTAAGTGGTTCCTTTTTACTGATGCCGATACCTGGCATGCGCCTAACGCCTTGCGTTCATCGCTCGCCCAGGCTCGTGAAGAGCAGGTCGACCTGTTCACTATAGGTTCGGAGCAAGAATTGCCCACTTTCTGGGATAAAGTTATGATGCCGATGGTTTACCTGGGCATCAGTATGCTTTATCCCCCGAAACAGGTCAACAATCCGCTGAGTAAAGTAGCAATCGCTAACGGGCAGTATATCCTCATCCGGCGCGAGGTTTACGAGGCTTTAGGTGGCTATGCACGTCCAGAATTAAGGAATACGCTGTTAGATGATCGCGACCTGGCTCGAGTTGTGAAAGAGCAGGGGTATAAACTGCATTTCGTTGATGGTCGCGGCCTGGTTTCAGTACGTATGTATCACAGCCTGGGAGAAATCTGGCGAGGTTGGCGCAAGAATGCCTACCTGGGTAATCGTGGCGGGATCGGTTTTTTTGTCCTCCAACTGATCGGGCTGCCCATAATCTCAATTCTGCCATTTCTCCTTCCACTGCTTGCCCGCCTGACAAGAACACGGCATTACGGTGGTATTGGCCCGACCGAAGCGCTTGCCGCGACCGGTCTGGAGTTAACATCGTTACTTGCCTATCGCACGTGGCTCAACAAACAACTGCGTGTGCCATGGCGCTATTCGTTGTTGCATCCTCTGGCTGGAGCTATCCTTGAAGGCATCCTGGCTCAGTCTTCCTGGAGGATTCTGACAGGCTCCGGCGTGGATTGGCGGGGCAGGAACTACTACAACGAAGCCTCTCCTAAAAGCAGAAGCCAGCCCCGCCAGGCGCTCATAAAGGCCACACCTGAGCATCCTTAAAAACAGGAGAAGAATTGATGGTTGCGATATCTATACAAATCGAAGGACAGATCGACCTCACCTGGCCGCGCTGGAAGCGGCTGGTTGCTGAAGTTGAAGCGCTGGGCTTTGCCGGGCTTTTCCGCTCCGATCATTATACGAACGCCGGGCCACCCGACAAAGACTCCCTGGAGATGATAGTCTCACTGGCCTACCTGGCGGACCATACACAGCGTATTCATTTCGGCCCACTGGTGGCGCCCCTATCAGTGCGCCACCCGAGTGTTCTGGTTCGCCAGGCAGCCGCGTTGGACGACCTGAGCGGCGGGCGTATGATCCTGGGTGTTGGAGCCGGTTGGCAGGAGCGCGAGCACCGCCTGTTCGGTCACGAGCTCGGCGATATACCAACGCGCATGGCGCGCCTGGAGGAAGGGCTTGCAGTGATCACGCGCCTGCTGCGCAGCGATGAGCCGGTGACCTACGAGGGACGTTTCTTCCAGTTACGCGGGGCAACCCTATTGCCGCGTCCACAACGTCCTGGCGGCCCGCGCATCCTCATCGGCGGCAACGGCTTCAAGCGCACGCTGCCACTCGCAGCGCGCTACGCCGATATCTGGAACGCGGTTTTCCTTTCGCCCACGGCGTTCCGCGAGCATTCTGCCGCCCTGGATGACTTGCTGCAAGCTACAGGACGCCAGCCGGGCGAGGTCAGGCGGACCTTGATGCAGGGGTTGTTTTTTGGCCGCGACATGGACGAGCTAGACAGGCGGGTCAGTTGGCGTCACGAAGAGTCCGAATTCGCCGACAAATCACTTGAGGAGGCAATAGATTTCATGCACAATGCCTGGTATGCCATCGCCGGCACGCCTGATATGGTGGTCGAGCAGATCAAAGCCTACGCCGACGCCGGTGTCGAGGAACTTATGCTGCAATGGTTCGATCTGGACGACATCGAGGGGCTGCGAGCCTTTGCTGCAAGCGTTTTGCCACAGCTTTAAGTCTTGCTTTCTTTTATTATGGCGAGATACTGCCGGACCCGCTGAGGATGGCCGAGCAACTGCACGTCACAAGAAACTCCTCATGGGATTTATCCGTGCTACAACTAGACTCTCAAGGCTGTCCACGATTATGCTGCGCATAGTTCCTGCGGCACCCTTGCCTTACGGCACTCTGGCATAGCTAACGCAATCCGATAGTAGGGACGAATCATGAAAAGGCTATATGAAATATACTTTTAGAGAGGTGAAGATATGAACAACCAGCAAGTACGGCCTAGCGCTTCTCAAGAGAAAATGACGCTGGGTGCGATTGGCCTATTCCTTGTTGTCGCCATTGTAGCAGGCCTGCTTTTTCCTCATACAGACATCTCTTCGGCTTACCTTAATATCGTCGCCAGCATTAGCATCCTGGCGGGTATACTGGGTCTGTACATCGCAGCGGCACGACAATTTGGCCTGTGGCTGCCGTTTTTCTTGCAGGTAGCTGAAAAAAGCCGGGATCAATTCTGGCGGCTGCTGGCTATGTCGCTGGCGGCCATCGCCTTCCCGCTCATTATCATTGCGACCCAGCACGCATTGTTCCACTAGAGCCCTATCGTGATGTGGGGGCACGGTTTCCCCGGAAATTCTAACGCCTGAGGATCAGCACCTTGAAGTTGCCCATGCCAGCCGGGTCGGTCAGTGCTGCCACCCGCTGGCGCAGGATATTCCACCTCAACCACGCCACCTGGCCCCGATCGGTACTGCGCTCGGTATCTGCTTCGGAAAATTCGTTGCGCCGGCGTTGCTCCAGTTCATTATAAATACCCAGGTTCTCCAACCACAGGCGCTGCGTGGTGAATGCGTTCAAGCGCAAGCCATGCTGACGGCCCGCGTCGATCAGCGCGCTGAAGTTGACATGGGCCGTGATATCTTGCTCGCCGGGATGCGCCAGCGGTCGATCATTGAGCTGGTGCCGCGAGTAGCAGGCGAGCGTGCCACGCCTGCGGTAGCGTGTATACAAATTGCGCGCTCTGTCACCATAGTCGATGGCCAGGATAAAACCTCGCCGGATAAGATGAGCGACGCGCTCCATCCAGCGTAACGCGTCAAGATTAATTTCGGCACGCCAGCCATCGCCAAAACGAGGCCAGGGAATTTTATACCTGTCCAGGTAGGACGCTACGGCTTCTGTACTCGGCTCACCCGGGACTTCGCACAACCGCCCCTGCTGCACATCGACGAAGAGTTCATACAGCCGACTGCCGCGCGCCTCGACGATATGGACAGGGAAGGCATCTACCAGTTCATTGGCGAGAATCACGGATGGCATCGATGGAACGCTCACGGTTGATTGAGCGAACTGCTTCTCTATTGCGCGGCCCTGAGGGGATCCTGCAACGACGTCCTGGCCTGTGCTCACATCCTCGGTCCGGTAATCGAGGGCGGCGTTGAAAGCAGGAGCTTCCTGTGCTGCCCACGACCGTACTTCCTGCGCGAGATTACCACGACCTGCGCCTTGCTCCAGGACAATGAACCGCGCCGGTTGGCCCAACTTCTGCCACATCTGCAGCAATTGTCGTCCCATGCAGGAGGCAAAGAGGGTAGAGACATCAGTGTTCGTGTAGTAGTCACCTTCCCAACCCATTCTTGCCAGGCCTGTCACATAGTATCCGCAGCCGGGTTCATACAGGGCCATACGCATATAGTCAGCGAAGGTGATCGGCCCTTCGCGCTCAATGCGTTCGGTGATGAGTTGCTGTAGTAGACGAGGAGCCATAAGATGCTCCTTATGTACGCACAGTGTTGCCGCCGAAATTGACGACTAATAAGTCCAGCGCCATCTCCGGAGTCATACGACTCCGCTTGAGTGCGGCATCGGTCGCCAGGAGCTGGCGATAGGAGTTCTCCAACTGAGAAATCGTGAATTTCCCGACCTGCCTTAGCGCTTTCTCCGCCACAAAGGGGGACAGGCCAGCGGTAGATGCAATCTCTGCCCCGCGCATACCTTTTTGCGAGAGTTCTTTGACCAGTAAGAGCGAGCGTACCTGTGAGGTGATCGTGCTGATGAGCCTGAGCGGCGCCTCGCCATCCGCCAACAAATCATGCAGTATGTCAAGCGCCTGTTTGCGGTTGCGCTGTGCCAGCGCATCGGTGAGGTCAAATACGCGCGCTTCCTGCACCTGCGCCGACAATTTGCGCACATCGTCGACCGTGATGACTGCGCTTTCCCCGGCATACATGGCTAATTTATCAAGCTCGTTGGCGAGTAAACGCAGCTGGCTGCCAATGAAATTGGCGAGCATGGCAGCAGCGTCAGGCCGAATCGTCACGCCGATGCTTTTAGCTCTTTTACCGATCCAGCTTTCCAGCGCTGCCCCTTTGGGAAGAGTACTGTGGATGGGCGTTCCATGGGTTTTCGCGGCCTTCAGCAAGGGATTGCTGGCATCCAACACCTCATCGACTAGCACAACCAGTACCGTCGTGTCTGGCAACAAAGGAATATACTCGACCAGTGCCTTTTCAAAGCCTGCACGGCCAACTGTGCCGCCTTTTCCAGCCTTTTTGCCTTTCCTGGTCTTGCCACCCCTGCCTCCTGCTTCGCCAGCGTGGGCACTTGCTACACCAGGCGCCTGGGCAGCGGATTCTTCACCACGCCGCTTCTTAGGCAGCCCTTCAACAACGACAAACCGCTGCTCAGCGAGGAAGGGATATGTGCTACAGGTAGTGGTGATGGTCGTAAGGTCGGCCTCAGCGCCGTTGTAGGTATCCTCGTTGTGCGCAAAATCACCCTCTTGCCGCAGCTTCTTCAGGTGCTCATGATTCGTGAATTCGTCGTCGCCATGCAGGAGATAAAACATATTTACTCGTGAGCGAGCTGTTGTGCTCTGCGATAGTCGCGACTGGTCCTGCGAGCCACGATGAGGTCTGCAAGAATCGCCGCAGACAGTCCACATATCGAGCAGATAAGCAACGAGCCAAAGAAGGTTGACGCTCCGTTCGCGCCTGGCAGTTCGGTGTCGAAAATGAGGGTACCAACCCAGGCAAGGATGATAAGGAAGCCAATTAAACTGCCTATAAACGCGCCAACGACCACCGCTGTGCGGTTCTTCACAGCGCTGATCCAGAACGCGAGAAAGAGTGTGATTGGCACAGCAAGGATAAAGCCAAAAAGATCGCCTATGAATATGCCGCTCGACGGGTTGATCATAAGCGCAGGCATGTATGCAGAAAGATCCATTACTTAATGCCTCCTAGAAAGCGTTTCCGTATAGGGTGACCAGCGGGTCGCCCGCTTTCATTATACGGCAGTTTAGCTGGCAGTGACAATATTCTGGCATTTGCTTTGCAACATGCTACGCCCAGCTACGTATACGTTGGTAGATGAGAACAGACAGACCCAGGGACTGTTGACGAAGAAAGTTCGGGTGCAGACCGACTGGGTATTTTAGAACGAGGGAACCATGAAAAGTATGACGACCCTTGGACTTAACGAACGCCTGGAGCGGGTTCTAGCGTACGCATTTGGTTGGCTTTCCGGCCTGCTACTCTTCATCTTCGAGAAAAACCGCAGCGTACGCTGGCATGCCGTCCAATCGATGATTACCTTTGGTGCGATGTCACTGCTTATGCTTATAGTTAGCGTGCTGAGGGGCTTTCTGCACATGATCCCGCTGCTCAATCTGCTGACGGATGCAGGCCTCGGGCTCCTACTCAGCATCTTCTGGTGGGTAACTGTTGGTCTCTGGTTATGGCTGATGATTATGGCCTGGTTTAAACCCGACTATCGTTTGCCGGTTGTCAGCGAACTTGTGCGGTACTGGGTATGACGCCGCGTTCTACGAGCAGTGCGTAAGCCTGCATGCATGCCCACACCCACGAGCCCGCCCCAGAGCGTCGCGATGAAGTTCACTACGTCGTTGTCCATCCAGGGCCAGCCGCGCAAGAACATGGTACTGGTTCCGCAGTGGTGGATACGGCGCTCCGTCTCCTTGTTACAAACAGGGCAGTAGTACATAGCCTGCAGTGTTGCCCCCAGCAAACTATCGAGGAAGCTACCCGCCAGGCCGCTCACCAGACCTAACAGAGGCAGGAAGGCGAGCGATGTGCGAAAGCGCCGCAGCGCCCAGAACACGGTTCCTAATGCCAGCGCACCCAGGGCAGCAGCTCCAGTACCAAGCAGTGTAATGCCGCCCGAAGTACCAGGGGAGACAGGTTTGCCGCTGGTAACCAGGCGCGGCGGTTGCGGACTCAGGACGCCTAGCTCGGTGGCCCAGGTGTCGGCGGTCGCAGTGGCCAGGCTCCCTATATATCCTGCCTGCAACGTTTCGCGAAGCGCATGGGTTCGCGCCAATCCATACCCCAGGGCCAGTAACGTGGCTACTCCGCCATTGGCGGCCACTTGCCCGAGATCACGCCGCGATCCCTTGCTAAACTTATCGGCAGCGGTAGCTGCCTTTTCTTGTTCGCGGAAGTGCGAGAGCATACTGGAGGAGACAAAGAAGAAGATGAGTGAAAGGCCCCAGTCCCATCCCCCCAGTCCGAAGGTCGTTGTGCCGGTGACGACTGCGCCCACCACACCACTACGGCTGAGTGAACGGCGTCGATAGGCGAAGAGGCTGATAGCGGCGCTCAAGAGCAGGCCGAGCGACAGGCGGTATCCCCGCCCACGTGCGCCTGATCCTTCCACTCTTCGCTGCTGTGCCTTTTCCAACGACCGAGCAGAATGTGGCTTTTTCTGGTCTTTCATGGCCTTTTATACTGCGCGTTCCCAGACAACCGTGCGCCCTCATTCGACCAACTGGAGCGAACATTGGTCGGTGTCATCACTCATCAAACTGCTGCCATTGGTGGCCCGCTGGTAGTTCCATGAATCTGGTGTCCGAAAACACCACATTTTTAGGCACTATCTTGTTACAGAAAGATACCCTTACCAGTTCTATTGTGGCTAGTACTTTTGGAGCATTTGTACATCGTGTGTCGCACGTGGAGCGGATTCTCATCTGAGATTGAAATTATCATACCAGCATGTTTTATGCTGCAATAGGGCAAAAGAATAGCGGTTGCCAAGGCAAAGAAAGAATGATACACTGCGTCAGATTGGTGCGGCAATTTATTTTTTACTCTCTAACTACTTGGCAAGGCCTGGCGAAAGTGAGGAGCAAAA
>WNEZ01005270.1_pt1 | contig 11305 bp, 9 predicted proteins | sample 5400521 | NCBI WGS metagenome assembly WNEZ01 (sample SAMN13153339, study PRJNA577476) | soil metagenome | isolation source: 120 cm saprolite under Douglas fir tree site 2 hole 1 replicate 1 | place: USA:California | collected 2015-04-18
GCGACAACTGGCACAACCAATGTGACGATCACGGGGATCTCGGGCTCGCTCACTCACAACACGACAATTTCCTTGACCGTGAATGCGTCAGGCGGAGGAGGACCACAGAACGCGGTGTTCGACCCTACGCTTAGAGCGCCGAAATGTGCGACGGTAGGCTCGTCCTGCGATTCGGGTCCGACTCTGTTGTTGGGTCGCGGCACGATGAGCGGCGGAGTTGAAGTGAACCATCCCAACACCATCAATAGTACCTGCGTTGACGGCAACTCGGGAACCTTCCATTCCGACGAATCGAACGATCGCATCGTGGTCGCCAGTACCAACGGCGGATCGCTAACGCACGGCAATACCGCAACGGTCAGCGCGACGATTTGGGCCTGGACCACGCCCTCGTCGGACCACCTCGACCTCTACTTCGCTGCCAACGCGAACAGTCCGTCATGGGTTCTGATCGGGACCATTACTCCTACAGTCGCCGGCGCTCAGACCATTTCCAGGACATTCACTCTTCCGACCGGCAGCTTGCAGGCCGTGCGGGCGCAATTCCGCTATTTGGGAAGCGCGTCTTCGTGTACAGCGGGCTCCTTCAACGACCATGACGACCTGATCTTCGCTGTGAACTAGCGGCAAATTGGTCGCCAACAATTCGAGCCGGTCCCGTTAAGGACCGGCTCGATCTCTTTCAGAATTACGACACAGGACTACGCGCCGGCGCTGGCCCCGCGCGCGCCTTCGCCGCATACCTTGACGAAGGCGTCGACGACGCCACTTTGGAACTTTTCGCCCGCGGCCGCCGCGATCATGCCTTCGGCTTCCTCGGGTGACATAGCCTTGCCCTCTGGGGCAGTGGTCAATCGCAGATACATGTCAGCCACTGCCAGAATGTGAGCCTCGATCGGTACGTTCACCGCCCGGGCGCCCTGCTCCTCGAGAATCTGCTCTGCCACAATAATCGGGATGACGCGGCGCAAGGATCCGCCCATGGCCTGAGCGCGCGGATCCTGCTTCCGGTTCGTCCGGAAGCTGGCGACAATCTCGTGACGCGTTATGTCAGCCGCCTTGTAGAGCATGTCGTGGCTGATTCCGAGCACGTTCAGGCTGCGTAGCAGTATGGCCGAACGCAGCAGTTCGATACGGTCCGAGCCCATACCCATCACATGGGCCATGCGGGTAGCAAGATCCAGAACTTGCTGGTTTTCACCCTGGGTATATTGCTCGTTTGCCAGAAAATGCTGCAAAACGACCAGCAGGCCACTGAAACTGTCGCGGATGTCATTGGTCATCGTCTGCTTGCGCTCGTACAGTGTGCCCATCACGTAACCGGTGACCGCCAGAATTCCAGCCCAGATAGCGAAATTGAATAACCGCTCTCCCGGCAGCGTGAGAGTGGGATGAGCCGGTACCAGGTTGTTCACGAAATTGAGCAGGATGACCACAAATATGCAGGCAAAGGCAGTCAGCGTCGCGTGGCGTCGTCCGAAGAAATAGGCGGAGTAGAGGGTCGGAAGGAAGTAAAAGCACAGCACCATGGGCAGGGAGTCGGCAAAGAATTGCAGCGTGGCGGCGATGAGGAACAGCGACAGCAGTAGAAACAGTTCTCTGATTACTTTACTCATGCATGAACCTCAAGCCGCAATCCGCGTTCGCGCGGACAGACCTCGGATGCCGAACATAGCGAGACAGACACCTCTTCCGCCACAATTGGAATGGTGAGGCACGTTGGGACAGGAACAAAATTACCGAGGTAACGAGGCAAGCCCATTTTCAAGCGAGAACCCCCGGACAAAACCTGCCTGAACGAAGTCTAAGGGAGCGTCCACCGTATGCATCAGGCTTGCGACTGAAACAGGTGGATGAGCCAATATCCTCCGCCGGCCATCAGGGCAGAAGCAGGGATGGTCACGATCCAGGCCCACACGATCCGTCTCGCCACTCCCCAGCGCACGGCCGAAAAGCGGTGGACAGCGCCCACTCCGACAATGGCGCCGGTGATGGTGTGAGTAGTCGAGACCGGAATCCCAGCCAAAGCGGTGCCGAATAAAGTGATGGCCCCAGCACTCTCCGCGCAAAAACCGCCCAAGGGCCTGAGCTTGGTAATTCTCTGGCCCATGGTATGAACAATGCGCCAGCCGCCAAAATAAGTCCCCGCGGCGATGGCAGCGTGAGCGGACAGAATGATCGGCCAGTGAAACTGCCCCCAGTTCGCCAGCATATCCTGCTTGCTCATGAAACCACCGGTGTACATAGCGCCGGCGATGATGCCCATCGTCTTCTGGGCGTCGTTGCCGCCATGCCCGAGACTGTAGCAGGCGGCCGAGAGCAGTTGCAGCTTGCGAAACCAGCTGTCCACCTGTTGAGGCGCCTTACGACGCAGCAGCCAATACGCACTGGTCATGAACAGCAGGCCCAGAGTCATGCCCATCACGGGCGCGACCACAATGAAGATCAGGGTCTTGTACCAGCCAGCAGCAATGATCACGGAGAACGAGGAACGCCATCCGCTGTGCACGGCCGCATGCATCATGGCCGCGCCGGCGTAGCCGCCGATGAGGGCGTGCGAAGAAGAAGTCGGCAAGCCCCACCACCAAGTCAGCACGTCCCATACAATCGCGCCGAAAAGGCCGGCGAGAACGACGTACTGATTCACATCATCGAGGCGGATCATGCCGCGGCCGATGGTCTTGGCCACGGCAGTTCCAAGAAAGAAGGCAGCCAGAAAGTTGAAAACGGCAGCCCAGACCACCGCCAGTTTGGGAGAAAGTACGCGGGTGGAAACCACGGTCGCGATGCTGTTAGCGGCATCGTGGAAGCCGTTCAGGAAGTCGAAGATCAAAGCCACCACGATGGTGATGACTACGAGCAGCAGATCTACATTCACCGGAACGGGCTCCTGGATGGCATGGATTCGAGTGAATCTAGGCGCTCTTCAGCACGATCGCTTCCAGCACGTTGGCGACATCCTCGGCTTTGTCGGTCGCGTACTCGAGCACCTCATAGAGCTCCTTCATTTTGATGAGCTGGATCGGATCTTTTTCGCTCTCAAAGAGGACGGCGATCGCCTTGCGGCTGACGTCGTCCGCTTCATCTTCAAGGCGATTGACTTCGTCGCAGTGTTTAAGAACTCCATTGTTCTTTTCGAGCAGTGACACTCCTTGGGCAAGTTCTTCGGCCTGCAGGACGATCAGGCCCGCCAACTCAGCGGCGGCCACCGGTGGCTGCGTAATCTTGTACATCACCAGACGGACCGCGGCGGAATTAACAAAGTCGAGAACATCGTCGAGTGATGAAGCCAACCGGTGAATGTCCTCGCGGTCAAAAGGCGTAATGAATGAAGTATTCAGTTTGGCGATGATGGCGTGGGTGGCCCGGTCTCCCTCGTGCTCGATGGCCTGCATCTGTTTGACTCGTTCTTCCAGGTCGTGCGGATCTTCCAGGATGGCGCGCAGAAGGGTCGCTCCGGCCGTCAAACTGCTCGACAGTTCAGCGAACAGTTCGAAAAACTTGGTCTCGCGTGGGATAAGGCGGAACATAGCACCTGAGTCGGGTTGAAGATTGGAAAACGGGAAACTATCTCACGCGGAAGGATGTCGACGCAAGGATGCCGACAGCAATCGATCAAAAGTGCGCGGCAGGCAATCTCATTTCGCGCGCGGATGGGTCTGGTCGTACACGTTCATCAGGTGTTTGACCGAAAGCTGCGTGTAACGCTGAGTGGTAGCGAGACGCTCGTGGCCGAGCAGCTCCTGGATCGCGCGCAGGTCTGCGCCTTCTTCCAGCATGTGTGTGCCGAAGGCGTGCCGCAGGGTATGCGGGTGGACGTCCGGTGAAAGACCCTTGGCGACGGCGATGCGCTTGACGATGCGTCCCACGCTGCGGGTAGTGAGGCGGCCGCCACGCTGGTTGATGAGTAAGGCCGCGCTCGTTTTCTTCAAGGTAGCCAGCAGTTGCAGCCGCCAAGGCAGATAGATGGCCAAAGCAGAGCGCGCTGCACCTCCGAAGGGCACGTAGCGCTCTTTCTTCCCTTTTCCTCGGATCAGAATGGCTTCGGCGCTCAGCCGTATGTCGTCAACATTAATGCCAACCAACTCGGAGTTTCGGATGCCGCAACCGTAAAGCAGTTCCAGCATCAGCCGGTCACGCGCGGGGAAAGATGCCACCTCCGGCATTTTGCCGTCGAGCACCGAGTTCATTTCTTCTATGGTCGGCACGCGCGGAAGTTTCTTCGCCAACCTGGGTGTGGAGACCAGCTTCGCCGGATTCTGCTCAACCACCCCCTCCTGCGCCAGCCAGCGATAAAGCGATCGCAACGCGGCGAGTGCACGCGCGACCGAAGTCTTTCCAAGGCCCTGGTCGTAAAGGTGCGACAGGAAGCCGCGAATGGCGATGTGGTCAATCGTCTTGCAGTCGCGCGACCCTATGTAGGCAGCGAAAGCGTCGAGATCGCTGGTATAAGCCTTGATGGTATGTGCCGACGCGTTGCGTTCCCTCAGGTGGCGCAGGAACGAATCGGTGGCGAGTTCGACCGGCGTACGCGGCTGTTTGCGGTTCACAGGCATCAACTTCTTGTCTTCGCCCTTGGATGATGCTTCGCATACACGCTCTTCAGCCGATCGAGCGCAACATGGGTATAGATTTGCGTGGTGGAGATATCGGAATGACCAAGGATTGTCTGCACGGTCCGCAGGTCGGCGCCATTTTCCACCATGTGGGTGGCGCAGGAGTGACGCAGCATATGCGGGCTGGCGTGCCGTCCGGAGGCCACAGAGGCCTTCCCCACCAGTTGCCAGACCCGTTGGCGCGTCAAGCGGCGCGCGCCGGTTCCCAAGAATAGCAGTGGCGAACTCCTTCGTTTAGCAAGCACTTCCCTGCTGTTCTTCAAGTAACTCTGAAGCGATTGTTGCGCCGGAATACCAATCGGCACCATGCGCTCTTTGTCGCCTTTGCCACGCACCAGGATGTATCCCATCTCAAGCTTCAAGTCTTCGAGGCGAGCGTTCGCAACTTCGGAGACGCGCACCCCACCCGCATAAAGCAGCTCCAGCATGGCACGGTCGCGAAGCGCGAGAGCCTGGGCGCGCGCGGTTTCACTGCGCGGCTGGGTGGCGCCCAAGGTGGCCTCGACTTCGTCGCGGCTGAGCGATTTGGGCAGCACTTTCCACTGCTTCGGAGAATCAATATTGAGGGTTGGATCTTTTTCGATTTTGCCGTCGAGCAGCAGGTAGCGGTAAAGATGGCGAATGGCAGAAAGCTTTCTTCCCACCGACCGCCCGTCGAGCTGGTTTGAAAACAAATCCTGAATAAAATCGCGGACATCTTGACGGCGCGCGTCGGTCAAGGATACGCGGCGCTTGTCCAGAAAGTCAGCAAATTGGGCGATGTCGCTTGTGTAGGCCGCGATGGTCAGTTTCACTAATCCGCGCTCCACTCGCAGATAGTCGAGGAAGGCAGAGAGTGTCCGGGAGTTCGTGTCGGAGGGCACAGGATGAGTATGCGCATTATCGGACGCGCCCGGAAGTAATGAAACGGATGCCCTAAGTAGTTGACCAAAGGTCCGGCATTTCCAGCGCGATGCAAACCCGTACCGTCCTACCACCCGGTAGCGAATAGTCGGCGTGCGCCGCGCATGCCACATTTCTGGTACTTGTCATAGGCCGCAGCAGCACGCTCGTGGACCTGCTCGTTGGTCTCCCCGCCAATCCAGCCATCGAGTGCCGCTTTCAGCGTGTAGGCCTCGGGAGCCATCAGTCCGGTCGTCCACAACAAGGGATGCGCACCGGATGCCCGCAACGCATCGGCAAAGTATTGCTTGCTCGCGCACGCGAGGATGACCGCGTCCCGATGCGTTTCGTTCTTCTTGCTGGGAACAAGCGGCAACCGAAAATCCATCAGCCCATCGTGTCCCACGTACGCCACGAGATTCGAACCACCGCGGGCCGTAAGCGTCACAACGGACGAGTCGGCTGTCAGAGTGATGCTCTCCGCACTGGCCCCGGCCGCTGCACTGAAGAAATCGAGAATCGCCTGCCGGATTTCGTCGCCTCGATAAGCGTCGGCCACCAGATAAACATCTGCTCTTCGGTGCTTGAAAATACATCGTTCCAGAACTTCGGCCTTCGGTTTCTGGCCGCAGCTGATCACCACCCAGTCGGCACTCCGCGCGAAGAAAGTCTTTACTCCGGCCGCGGCACCCCAGTATAGATTGCGGGCGGGATCTAACCCATTTCCCAATCGTGCCGGGACGGGAACGATGCCCTGATGCTCGTTATCGGCCAGGGCGACGAAGACATGGACGGTACGCAACGGCAGATTCTGCGACGTCGAGTACGGGCTGACAAGGAAGCAACAAAGAACAGCAGAGAAGAAGACGGAAAGCGTCCGGGCCTTGCCGGCATAGACCATGACCCGAGTATAGATGTCGGGGCCACGAGCGGCACGACTGGAAGTCGTGCCCTTCCGAAGGCTAATCTTGAAAACAGCGCTGCTGTGGCGAGCCCTGATCCCCCACAATTCCCGGCGGTGGGGCCGGGATCGTAGTGTCCAGCTTGTTCACCGGCCCGAGCGACGAGAACGCCTTGTCGAACTCGCCCGGGTTGCCGACCACGAGCACCGGCATCTGGTCGCGATGCATATATTTTGCCGCGACCCGCGCCACATCTTCTTTGGTTACCTTCTCAATCTCTTTCTGATACTTCTCCAGAAAATCGAGCTGATAGCCATAGAACTCGTAAGCCATTTTCTCCTGCAAGACTTTGCCGGGAGAGTCAAAGCGAAAGATGAAGGAATTCAGGATCGCATCTTTGGCCCGTTTGATTTCCTCATCAGTGATCGGCTTCTTGGAGAGGTCGGAAATTTCCTCGTCCAGCGCTTGGATGGCTTCCCCAGTAGTCTCACTCTTCGTGCTCATGACCAGGCGCAACATGCCGGGCCGATCCCATCCTGTGCCGATTCCGCCCCCGACCGAATACGCCAGTCCCTTCGTAGTGCGAATGTCGCCGAAGAGGCGTGACGAAAACCCGCCGCCGAAGGCCTCATTGAAAACGGAGATCGCGAAGTAGTCCGGGTCCTTGCGAGTCGTCCCCAGACCAACCATGTAGATGTTGCTCTGGTTGACGTCGGTCTTCTCCACCAGATAATTGCCGGGCTTGGCGGGAGTGAACTTGATTTCCGGATCTTTCGCCGCCTGGCTTTTGGGCCACGCTCCGAAAGCCTGCCGGATGCGCGCTTCCATCGCGGCAGAATCGAAGTCGCCGACCACACCCAAAATAATGTTGTTAGGATGAACGTAGTTGTGGTGCCAATCCACCAGGTCCTGACGAGTAACCGCGGCCACGGTTGCGTACTCTGGTACGCGCGCGTAGGGATTCTTAGCGCCGTAGGCTAGTTTTGCGGCCTCACGTGCGGCAATCCCGCCGGGATCGTCGTTGCGTCGGGAGATGCCGTCATACATTCCCTTCTGAGCGATCTGAATTTTATCGGCTCGAAACTCGGGATTCTGAAGCAGATCCTGGAATACTTTGAAGACATCGTCCAGGTCGCCCTTCAGACATGACCAGTTGATGGTGGTCGAGTCGATCCCGCCGCCGGTTTCCACGTGCGCTGCGCGCTGCTCGAGGTAGTCATCAAGTTGATCGCCGGTTTGATTTTTTGTCCCTCCGGTGCGCCAGACCTCGCCGTAAATGTCCATCAACCCATTCTTGCTCGCGGGAACCGACCGACCACCACCGCGAATGCGGGCGAAACCATCAATCAGCGGCAGTTCATGATCCTCCTGTAGAAAGATCACCATACCGTTGGGCAGCGCGATGCGTTTTGGCTGTGCCGGATGAAACGCGGGGAGCGGGGGAATTAGCACATCCTTCCAGCTTGCCGCCTGTGCCCAGAGTTGAGCGTTGCTGCCAATCAAGATGAGTGCGAACAGTGCGATCAGAGCGCGCTTCACTGGGCACCTCCTTGCGGAGCAGGCGCAGGCCCTGGGGGCCCGGCAAACTCAATGATTCCGACCGTCCGATTGTCGGGCACGAAAATCTGGTTGGCGATGCGGCGGATATCCGCCTTCGTCACCTTGTCGATCCGGTCCACGGAGCGGAACAATTCCCGCCAGTCTTCATAGCGCGCCTGGAACAGGCCTAGGTTGGAGGCCAATCCCTCGTTGGAGCCGAGCGAACGAAGCAGGCTGGCCTTGGCGCGGGTCTTGATCATCTTCAGTTCTTCGTCCGAGATATCTTCTTTTTTCAGCCGTTCGATTTCGCCGTGGATGGCGTCAGCCATTTCCTCCGGCTTGTGTCCGGGAATCGGGAAGGCATAGAAGGCAAACAGGTGCGGATACTTGTTGCCCGGCAACCCGGAAAATCCTGCCGAATCGGATGCGATCTGCTTGTCACGCACCAGCGTGCGATACAGGCGTGAGGTACGGCCGTTCGACATCAGGTCAGTGATGGCGTCGTACACGGCGTCATCCGGACTGTGGTAATCAGGACGGTGATAGCCCTCGAGATAGAGTGGCTGGGACTGCTCGTGTAGTACCACGCGGCGCTCGGATTTTTGCGGCGGCTCCGTGGTCGTGGCCTCGTCGGGCGTGGAACGCGCTGGTAAACGCGAGAAATACTTTTCGATGATGGGCATCGCCTCGGAGGCCTTCACATCGCCGACTACGGTGACGACGAGGTTCGGGGCGATGTAGTACTTGTCGAAGAAATTTTGCGCGTCGGTCGCTGAGAAGGAGTTGAGGTCCCACATCCACCCAATCGTTGGCCGGTGATAAGGATGGGCGGCAAACGAGGCCGAAGTAAACTGCTCGAGCAGCCGCCCGATCGGATTGCTGTCCGTTCGCATACGCCGCTCTTCGATCACGACGTTGCGCTCTTTGTAAAACTGGCGCATCACCGGATGCAGGAAGCGCTCGGATTCAAGATACGCCCACAGCTCCAGCCGGTTGACGGGAAACGAGTAATGGTAGCCCGTTTCGTCATAATTCGTGAAGGCGTTCATGTCTTCGCCACCCTCGCTCTCCACGATCTTGCCGAACTCGTTATTGTAGGGCGCGGAAAACTTGTCGGCTTCGGCAATGGCGTCTTTCCAGCCCTGCTCGAGTTGCTTGAGCTTCTGTTCGTCGCGGTTCACCGGCTTGTCGCGTTCGGCAAGGTACGCAGCGTAAGCCACTTCAACCTTTGCGAGCGTAGCTTTCTCGCCGGCGTAGTCGCGGGTGCCGATCTTGTCGGTGCCCTTGAACGCCATGTGTTCGAACATGTGCGCCAGACCGGTTTTGGCCATGGGGTCCTGGACGGAGCCGGCATCCACGTGCGTAAAAAACGAGAACACCGGAGCTTCCGGACGCTCGCAGATAATCACAGTCAGGCCATTGGCGAGTTTTTTTGTGGCGATGCGCTTCTCGAACGAGGTCACGTCCTGGCTGAATGCAAGAGATGAGAAACAAAATGCCGTGGCGAACAAGAGGACTCTGCGGAACTTCATTCCACCTCCAGCGGCTGGAAATCCCTGAAATTCGAAGGTACTTGCGGGCGCGAGAACTTGTCAAACGGGCCCTTGGATAATGAGACGTGGCAACACACGTCGCGTTAGCCAGGGGACGTGCGGCTATTTTCGTCCAGCTCAGGAGCGCCGCTACGATGCCGTGACTCTGTTTGAGTAACTGCAGTCTGTCATCCACAGCAGGTCGTAAGAGACTGTGAGTGCAATCGCCTGATTTCATCCACTAGGTAACAAAGCGGATTGAGCTACACTCTATATCCAAGCCAATGACAGACTTGGCAGGACATCCCACCCTCCGGAATCTCGCAAACCCGCTGGCAGTATTCCCCACTGTTCTCTTGCTGCCTGTTCTGATTACCTTGTGGTTCCGGTACTATGCACTGCACGCTGATGAATCAGAGAGAACGTCAAGGTGGATAGCTTATCGTCGGTGGATTCACATCATTCTGTTAGGCACGGTTGCGGCTTGGTGGGCACTGTGGGATTTCCAAAGAGGGTCAGCGCTGATTCCGAGGCTGGCACTCCGTCTGAGATGGATTGACCCGGCTTTGGTCAAGCCTCTCTTGTTCTGGGGGCTACCCATCGGAGGCGTTGCCGTTGTCCAGCTAATTTGCTACTCCCTCGACAGAACCTTTCTCGGACGCCGGTGGACAGCAAGCGATGTATTGCGGCTCGCGTGCTGGCGCACGGTTTCTCCGACCGTTGTCATTCTGTTTGTCGCCACTGGTTTCAATGCAATTTACGACCGAAGCTTGGCGGGTATTTTGTGGCTCGTCGCCGCTGCGATACTCGCTATGGTCGGAACGTTGCGTCTCAGGTCGGCGGAGGGCTTAAAGCTGCAACGCGTAAAGTCTGGTGAACTCTACAAGCGGGCGTTCGTGATGGCGAAGGACATGCAGACGCCTCTCAAACGGGTGTATGTTGTCCCGGCTGGCAGAGGACACCTGACCACTGCCTACGGCCTCTCGCAGAGCATCGCCGTAACTGACAACTACGGTAAGTTTCTCAATAGAGCTCAACTCGATTTTGTCATTGGGCATGAACTGGGGCATGTAAAGGCGCGGCATGGACGCAAGAATCTCCTGACAATGGTGACCGTTTTCGCAAGCATCGCCCTCGTGTGTTTCTTCCTGCCGCCTATCTTGATTCCGTTCCGCCCCCTTCTCGACATCTCGGTAGTGTTCTTGCCGATCCTTACATTCTATTTTTTCTCACGTCGTTTTGAATACGCTGCCGATAGGGCCGGTGTTGAATTTACGCAGGACCCGGAGGCCGCGATTCGCCCCCTCGCCAATCTGTATCGCATCACACAAGCGCCCACGCACTGCGACCGACTGACACAGCTCTTCATGTCACACCCCGCTTTAACGCGTCGAGTGCGGGCAATAGGTGAAACTGGCCGCATGCCTGCCGAGCGAATATCCGAGGTCATCGGCGAGATGCGCGTGCATGGAGTTGTTGAGTGTTAACTGTTGAAACATCGCCATCTCACCAACAGCCCCAGCCTACTACGGTGTCCCGTACAGCCGCTGATACACGGTTTCATTCCGCAGGATGGCCTGCACGTACTCGCGCGTCTCGGTGAACGGGATCGATTCCACGAACTCTTGCGCGTCCCGGTAATGTCCCTGTTCCAGCCAGTCTCCAACGCGATCTGCGCCGGCGTTGTAGGCGGCGAGAGCGTATTCGAGTTGGCCGCCGTACTTGTCCACCATGGACTTGAAGTAACGAGTTCCCAACTGCAAGTTGACCGCGGGCGTGTAGAGCTGGCTCGGGTTGTAACCTTTCAGCTTGATTTCCTTCGCGACGCGCTTCC
>WNEZ01005271.1_pt1 | contig 11303 bp, 8 predicted proteins | sample 5400521 | NCBI WGS metagenome assembly WNEZ01 (sample SAMN13153339, study PRJNA577476) | soil metagenome | isolation source: 120 cm saprolite under Douglas fir tree site 2 hole 1 replicate 1 | place: USA:California | collected 2015-04-18
ATTGCTGCTCGTTTCCTCTGCATATGCAGGTTCTTCTCATAGTGCTCGGTCCTTCTTTCGCTGAACGGAGATGTACGGACATGCTTACAAAATTTACCAACAGAGTCATTTATCGCGCACACCGCCGATTTATCGGCCTTTGCTGGCTGTTCCGCTATCCCGATGAATTTATTACAATCCATTATCGGCCTTTGCCGGCTGTTCCGCTATCCCGGTTAATTTATTAAACCGCATTATCGGCCCTCGGCGGATGTGATGATGTCCGCATGAAAAAGTTAATCTGCATTATCGCGCCCTTGCGAATTATGAATGAGCTTAACGGCGGCATAGCCAATTTTGGTCATCACTTCCCCAGGTTGAATCTGTTTCAAACCTGGGCGCTCAAACCAAAAATTGAGCGCGGCAGGTTTATATTGTCGAGTTGTAATCCTTTATAGCGCCAGGAAGTGAAACGTTGTGAACCATTTTGAAATATTGACGTTTAGGTATTGATCGTTACAATTAACAAAAGGCTGAGTATAACACTTCAGGCCTTTGTGTAAATCGTTTTCGTATGCGTATGTAAGGAATGGATACATGTCACACTCTCTCAAAGTGAGATCAGTTGGTCTCCTACTGCTGGCCGCGCTGATCATTGGCGCAATCTGGTTTTCCCCACTCGGTTCGCTCCTGGGGCATAAGAGTGCAAAGACTGCTCACGCGGCATCATCACTGCCGCTGAGCCATACGTCTGCCAATGGCCCCTACAAGGTGCAGGGAAACGCTATCCTGGGAGCCGATGGCACTCGCTATCTCTTTCATGGTGTCGGGCGAGATGGCCTGGAGTTCTCATGTACAGGCGACAGTTACATGGACACTGCGCACCTTGCTTTCATGGGTCCTGGTACCAGCGGCCCCGCTGGTACATACTGGTGGGCGAATACGGTGCGTTTACCGCTCTCCGAGGGTTTCTGGCTGAGAGGATATTCCGCACAGTTTTGTTCGTTTGCGCAGTACCAGGCGCTCGTCAAGCGCCTGGTGGATACGCTGACTGCGATGAAGTTGAATGTCATCCTCGACCTGCAGTGGACCGATGCCGGTGGGCAATCCATGACCAGTGGCGCAGGTTGGGCGATGCCAGACAACGATAGTGTGACGTTCTGGACGCAAGTTGGGAATATCTATAAAAGTTACTCCAACGTACTTTTCGAGCTCTATAACGAGCCGCATCCCTCTTCGTGGACGATCTGGCAGCAAGGGGGCACGATTACCGATACGTCTTATCAGGTGTATTGCCACTGCATCCAGACTTTCACCTACAAGGCTGTTGGTATGCAGGCCATGGTGACCGCGGCGCGCGCTACAGGCGCGACCAACCTGGTGCTGGTGGGGGGTAATGGCTGGGGCTACGATCTCAGCCAGGCCACAACTGTTACAGGCACGAATGTCGTCTATGACACCCATCCGTATCCCTATTCCGGCAAAGAGCCTGCCAATTGGGACGCTTCTTTTGGAAATGTGAGTGCAACTGTTCCAGTTATGTCCGCCGAGAACGGTGAGTACGATTGCAAATCGACGTATATGAGCCAGCTGCTTCCCTACTTTGATGCGCACTTAATCGGTTGGACAGCCTGGGCATGGTACTCGGTCGGCTCCCAGTGTGGCTATCCTCAATTGGTGGCTGATTACCAGGGGACGCCTGCCCCTAATATGGGAACGTATGTCTACCAGCATTTGTTGAGCTATGCCGGTATAACGCCTCCCTCCCCTGCGGCAGGTCCTATCAAAAGCACCTGGTACTTTGCAGAAGGCCGCGCGGGCGGTCACTTCAACGAGTATCTCACCCTGGGGAACCCCACCAGTAGCAACTGCTCGGTGAGCATCCAATACCTGTATACGCCCGACCATGGAACTGCGCAGACCAAAACGGTCTCAGTGAACGTCCCGGCTGAACAACGCATTACCAAGTATGTCGATACGGACCTGGGCACCTCTCTAACCGGGATTGGTATCGATGACTCAGCCATCGTTACTGCCAGCGGTTGTCCGGGTATCGTGGCTGAGCGTCCCATGTACTTCAATGCACTCGGTGTCAATAGTGGCAGTGATACACTGGGCGCGACTAGCCTGGGTACTTCCTTCTACTTTGGAGACCTGGCAGAGGGCGGTCAGCCGGGTAGCGGGACCTACTATTCGTTCCTGACGATTTTGAATCCTCCTAATGGAAATGCGGCAAATGTCACCGCCACCTACTATGCAAATGGGAAGGCGATTGCCACGCAGCAGTTGGCGGTCCCTGCTGGCACGCGTGGCACGATTTTCCCCATGAATGTTAATCCGCGCCTGCCAGCTCACGTGGCCGTCGCGCTAACCTCGACGCAGCCAGTGGCAATCGAGCGTCCCACCTACTTTAGTAACCTCAGCTCTGGTAATGCCGGTGTTGTCTCCGGCGCGGCAGATATCATGGGCGTGCAGGCCCCGTCGAATGACTGGCTCTTTGCCGAGGGCTACACTGCCTCTGGATTCCAGGAGAATTTCGCTATTGCGAATTTCGATCCCACTACCGCCAACGTTACCATTAAACTGGAATATGGCAATGGCACCGTGCATTCTTTCCCTGTCACGGTTGCTCCGCTGAGCCAGCTTATCTGGAATGTCAATGTTGGCGGCGGAGCTAACCCTCCGACCGCTAGTGTCTCGGCAGAGATCACTTCGACTGGTGCCAGGATTGCTGTAGAGCGTGAAATGTTCTTCCGGTACACTATCTCTGTCAGTGGTCATTCGACGCCGACTGTAGGTGGAACGGATGTGCTCGGAGAGGTGGGACCGCTTCCATCAGCCGGTGTTTACAGTTTTGCTGAAGGCTACGTCAACAACGGTTTTGTTGAATTCCTGACCATACAGAACCCGACGGCTAATGCGGAAACGATCACCGTTACGCTGGCCGATGAGGCAGGCACTTTCTTCACGTTCCAGGTTGTTGTGGGCGCATCCAGCCGTTACACAATTGACATTGGGAATATAGTGCTCGCCTACATGTACCACCCCACAGACGGAAATAATGGCTACGAAGTGTCAATGGCATTGCAATCCAGTAGCGCCTTTGTAGCCGAGCGTCCGATGTACTGGAACATCGCTGGTACACAAGGTGGTACTGACGCGGTTGGCTTTAGTGGGTAGTAATATGCAGCACGCGGGTGTCGCATAGAGATGTAATGTGGCCAGGTACCGAATTACCGGTACCTGGCCACGCTTTTCCATATTAGTAATCCTGGCGCCCGTTGGGGTCTTCAGGCCCAATCTCCTCCAAAAACCCCCTCACTACCTCTTCTGCCCTCTCCACATCTCCTCCCTCCACCCACACAATCCGCTTATCCCTGCGGAACCACGTCAACTGCCGCCTCGTGAAATCATGAATGGCGTATTTCAACTTCTCTACCATCTCATGCTCGCTCTTAAACTCCCCCCGCAGCCAGCGGCTGGTGTACCTGTATTCCAGCCCCAGCGCCTCCAGGCGTTCGTGACTCACTCCCTGGTCCAGTAAGCGCTCTACCTCCTGCACCATTCCTTGCCGCATGCGCTCTTCGACCCGCTGATCGATCCTCTCGTACAACACACTCCGGGGCCACTCTATACCTAGCGATAAAGAGTGGTAGAGCGGGTCTGCTACTCTGCGCTGCTGTGAGAAAGGTTTGCCCGAAACAAGGCTGACCTCCAGGGCCCGAATTACCCTGCGCGGATTGTTGCGGTCAATTGTGGCGGCGCTGTGCGGATCCAACTGCTCGAGTTGCGCCAGCAGCTCGGCCAGGGGACGCCCTGCGAGTTGCGCTCGCAGTTCGGGCTGCGGCGCTATGTGCGGGATCTGGAGATTGTCTACGATGGCCTGGATGTAATGCGGTGAGCCGCCGACCAGGAACGGTTGATGCACGCGCGCAAGGATGGCGTTGATAGCGGCGATGGCGTCACGCTGGAACTGGGCCACGGTATAAATCTCACGTGGGTCGGCCACGTCCAGCAGGTGGTGGGGGACGAGGGCTTGCTCGACAGGCGTCACCTTGGCTGTGCCAATGTCCAGGCCTCGATAGACCTGGCGCGAGTCGGCTGAGACGATTTCTCCATTAAAACGCCGGGCCAGCGCGATACCCAGTGCACTTTTCCCGCACGCCGTCGGCCCCAGCACGACTACCAGTTTCGGGAGGAAGCTGCTCATGGATGAGGATACTTTTGTTTTACCAGGCGGTCGATACGCAGCACCAGCGCTACCGCGATGCCAATGCCAAGCAGTATGCCAAAGGGGACGAAGCAGCCAAAAGCAAAGCCGCTCGTCAAGGCATAGCCCAGTACTCCGCCAAGCACCACCGCCAGCCCGATCACCAGCCGGCGCATATGCTGCATAGCCCAGATGCCTGCATTCAGCATCCGGTTGCTTACCGTGGGAGCAGTCCCGGCAGTGGCTCCAGTCGCAGCCACCAGTAACATTACCAGCAAGTGCAATGGAGGTGCAGCGGCTCCGAATAGATTTTGCCAGAGGGCTTCGCTTAGCCCTAGCGCCGCTAATGCTGTGCTCATTCCTGTAATGACGCGATTAAGCATCTCGCGCCTGCTCCAGGCATTGCTCCAGTTGACGAGCAACGCCCCGGCTGTCGCGCCTGGCACCAGGCCGATCAGCACGGCTATAAACCAGGAATTGGGAGGCAGTAGCAATGAAGGCGATACGAAACGTGACAGGATGATGTAGAAGAGCGCGGCGAACATACAGGCGGCAAAGAATGTCAGGCCAAATTTTATCCACGCCTCTTGCCGCTGTGAGGTTTGCAGCACGTTCCAACCCCCACTGCCAGGTTGTCCATATTTTGCCTTGTACTCGCTGTCTCTCGTGCTGGTAAAAGGTGTGCTTACTCGTGTCCTGCTGCCTGTCGCCGGGGCAGCCATCGCGCTTTTTTGTGTGGATGCTGTGCTTTGCTGGAATGTCAGGTCGTCCTCGTCTTCTTGCTTTTGTCCTGCTACACCTGACATAGTAGAGGTGGTATAGCCAAGCACAGCCAGCTCCACTTTCACGATAACCTTTTGCTCGCTGTCGTCCGGAGTTACGATGATTGTGCCCGTGTAATGTGTAGAACCTCGCAGGCGCGTGCTGTCTGCTCGCACGCGTACGGGTGTGCTCATGCCGTCAAAAGCCGTCTGATCCAGCACGATCCAGGACTCGACCTGGCGAAGTGACCCCTTGACCAGGGTACCTTTCACACCGGAAATGGTCAGCAAGATGGGGGCAGAAAGGCCTGGATACACCTCTCCAAAATCGATGATTTTCGGGCGCACGATTACAGCGTTACCCGTCTCACCTGTCCGTCCGGCCCTGCTAGGTATACTTGCGCGAGCGCCGGTAGCAGCCTGGCTGCTATTGCTATTGCGCGGTGTTTGTGTGGTCGTGCTCGTGCGCGTCTGGGCGTTTGGCCCCATAACTGCCTGTAAAAATTTGTTGACCCCCATTTCGGGATCGCCGACCGTGGCGCGAATGCGTTTCGTTGTGCGTGCCAGGTCGTTCTCCCCAATCTCTGTCAGCCAGGACTCGATCTCGCCTGCGAACAAATAATCAGCCGCCTCGGTGGGATAGTGGGCGCATAATTCTGCCAGTTCTTCGGGAGTGGTAGCCTCGCCGCCGCTTTCAAAACGGAACGAGCCTACACCAAGCAGCGCGCGGCGGAAGACGACGATACTCTCATAACGGTCTTCGGGCCGCAGCGAAGTAGCTTTCTCCAGTGCGCGAGCCACGGGGGACGAGATATGCGGGAAGTTGTCGTGAACGTTGGTCAGGCCGAAGCCATTCTCTGAAATCGTATTGGTCAGCAAATGAAACAGGGTCATTGCCAGCGAGTAAATATCCGAACGTACGTCTGTCTGGGCGCTGCCATATTGCTCTGGGGGCGCGAAGCCAGGCGTGCCGAGCAACTGCGTGTCCTGTGAACCACTGTGCCGGAAGAGGCGTGCGATACCAAAATCGATCAGCTTGATACGCCCGGTGCGCGTGAGCATTACATTCCCAGGCTTCATGTCTCGGAAGATCACGGGCGGCTGCTGGCTATGCAGGTACTCCAGCACATCGCACAACTGCCTGGCCCAGCCCAGCACGCGCGGTTCCGTAAATGGCCCGTTATTGCGCTCCAGCAGGTCTTCAAGCGTGCTGCCGTCAATGAATTCCATCACCAGAAAATGGCGCGCACCCTCGGTAAAGAAATCGGTGAAGGCTGGCAGATTGGGATGGTTCAAACGCGAAAGAATCCTGGCCTCCGCCAGGAAATTCTGAATGGCCTGGGACTGCTCGTTCGCAGGTACCGTAGAGAGGCTCATCTCCTTGATAGCGCAGATAGTTCCCCGCCTGGTGTCCCTCGCTTGATACACGGCGGCCATTCCCCCATGTCCGATTGTTTGCACGATCACGTAGCGCCTGTGCAACAGGGTACGTGGGTCTAGCTGTCCCGTTTGTGTATTTCCTTTGCCATTGTTGCTCTGCCGGCTAATGATCCCAGGCTCCCCTCTTTGTCTCCAATGTACCTCCCAGTATAGCATACCTCTTATAGGAGATACTACCTAGTTAAACGCGAATTATAGGGTAAGATCACATGCTTATGCTACAATCAGAAGTTGTCAGATCGCCCCTTTACGCATAATTAGACGCTTTCCGATGTTTATTATAGAAGATTATTAGTTACGAATGCACGGAACTACATTTGAGTAAGATGTGCCGGAACAAATTTATTATATGTAGCTTTACCATTGTTTTCATGGCAATGGCAATTGGTCTGCTCTTGCTGCAAAACATAGGGACGTTTCCCCCTGTCAGGGCCGATTCAAAGGCTGTCGTTGAAGATCTGGGCGTTGTTGGACAACCTTCGCTGCCCGCTGCAACTGTTGATGCCATATTGAAAAGCCTGGGTAGCCCTATGGATGGCACGGGGCAGGTAGTAGTGCAGGCTTCGAAGCAGGCAAATATCGACGACGCCTTTGCCCTCGCTGTGTGGTGGACTGAGACTAACGACGGAGCTGCCGGCGTGGGATTGGCCGATCGCAACCCCGGTGGTGTACGTAGAAGCGTAGGCTATCCCTCGGCCTTCGACGGCTACACTATCTACCCATCTTATCCGGCAGCGATTAGCTACTGGTTTAATCTGATCAGAAGCAGGTACGTCAATCGAGGTTTGAGCACTGTCTATGCTATCTCGTACCCCTACGTGGGTACTTCGAGTTCATACTTGTGGGCGGGCAAAGTAGTGGCACTCATGCTGAGATACCGGGGTGAGGCCCCTCCGCCTGCAACTCCCACTGTGGCGCCTGGCCCTACCATATCCCCGTCTATGCTGCCGCACCATAAGAAAGTCATTGACACGGCTCTACATGCTTATCCCTATCAAGGCCAGAAAGATACAACGACAAAGCGATCTTCAAGTGAGGTGCAGCAGGCAAGCGCCTCGCCTGACTATTTCATCGCTGTCTTTGCCTTGTTGCTCGCTCTTGCTATCGTTGTATGGTCGCTCAGGCTGGGAAAGCGACAGTCGATCCAGGGCCTGCGTGTCCACACACAGAATCTGGAAGCACCTGACACGGATGCCCTGTATGCAGGCGCTCTAAATGTCGCGGCTATCATCAATACGGATACCTTACCTGATCTTCCCTCTATACCCCCTGTACATACTATGCCTGCCAATCCTTCAGGTGATCTCTTGCCGCCAGGCAGGGGGACAAACTTCCCCGTACGCCGCACAATCTTATTGCCCTCCGTTCCTTTACCTGCAGCGCCTGGCACCAGCACAACAGGCTCGCGACCAGCCGGATTGCTCAGCCGTTATGGAGAAACCCGTCGGGAGTGGGAAACTTAGGAGATAGACTCACAAGCGAGATTTCTTCTTTGTCCTCAAACCCTCATCAAGCCCGAGACTTTTTTTGAAAAGTCCTGCTAAGTTTTAACAGATAGCTTGCTTTTTCTCTATAATTACTTATCATTAAGGATATAAGATCAGTTTTACCTACTGCTCTATTGATTGCTGAATTTTAACGACCAAAACCGGCCATGTCGTAGGCGCACAATTTATTGGCGCATCGCCGATTTATCGGCCTGGGGAGGGCGTCGATGGGCCATTGGTCGATCATGAACTTTCACGACCAAAGCCGGTCTTGTCATCCTGAGCGAAGCGAAGGATCTCTCTCGATGGGCACAGAGACGCTTCGCAGAGTTTACCCTTGAGCGAAGCGAAGGGCTCAGCGTGACATTACCGATCTTGCTTGTTAAAAGTCATAATCGGCGGTGCGGGCATAAATGCGCCGCCTACAGCGTATTACCGATCTTGGTTGGTAAAACTCATGTAACACGTAGGCGTAAATACCTTGTAGATGCAGTAATTTGTAGGCGTTCCTTATGCAAACTCCATCAAGGCATTCATCCTTTCTACTTTGTACGCAGGCAGCGGTTACCCTTGATTTCCCTGCCTGCCGTTTCTATCCTCAATCAAGGAAAGGAGCAATTGTATGGCAACCGAATCCGAATCTTCCGCTTCGCCAGAACAGACAACGTTACGCCGGAACGCTATTGGTCTTCCCAATACTGGCGCAGTTTATTCCGGCGCCATCGTTTCCGCTGAACCTGGCCGGTCCCATCTGCGCCGCCTGGTTTGTGCTTGGCCTGATTGTCGTTGCCTTGCTGAGCATGCGCGCACCGGAGAACCTGGCGCGTAGCAGCAGAGTTTATCTTGAAGAGTAAGGGAAGTCAGCATTGTAAGCTGTGGACCTTTGATCTGAACTGAAATGTACCTTTGAAAGGAGCGACCCGTGGCGACACATCATCTCGACGACACCCAGCCCCATGCTTTCTGGGACAATACTTTTCCACCGCGCTTGCGCATCCAGCCTGGCGATACCGTTGTATTCGAGACCCTCGAAGCCTCGGCGGGGCAGGTTCGTCCCGATTCTACCTCGGAGGCGGTCAGAGCCCTGAATTTCGATCTCATTCACCCGCTCACCGGCCCGGTATACGTGGAGGGCGCGGAACCAGGCGATACGCTTGTGGTCGATATCGTCAGTATCAAGCATAAGGGGTGGGGCTGGAACTCTGTCCTACCGGGTTTCGGATTGCTGGCCGAGGACTTCCCTGAGCCTTACCTGCATCACTACAAGCTGGGTGAGACTACCTGTGAATTCAGGCCGGATATTCATATTCCCTACGAGCCATTCTGTGGTGTGATGGGGGTAGGGCCACGTGAAGCTGGACGATTTAACACCATTCCTCCACGCGAAAATGCAGGCAATATTGACATCCGCCATCTTACCCCCGGCAGCCGGGCATTCTTCCCGGTCCTTGTACCAGGGGCGCTCTTCTCCTGTGGCGACTGCCATTCAGCGCAGGGCGACGGCGAGGTCAATGGCACCGGCATTGAAACCCTGATGACCGTGACTCTGACCTTCAACGTGCAGAAAGGTGCGAACATTCCCGAACTGCGTTTCATCACGCCGCCCGGCAAGAAACTCACGGTCGCCGACGAAGGTGGCTATTTTGTCACTACCGCGCATGGCCCTGATCTCTACAAGGACACGCAGCAGGCGATACGCTACATGATCGATCACCTGGCCACCAACTACCATATGACGCGCGAGCAGGCCTACTGCCTGTGTGGCGCGGCGGTGGACCTGAAGATCAGTGAGGTCGTTGATGCCCCCAACTGGATTGTGTCGGCGTATCTGCCGCTGAGCATTTTCAAATAAGGGTGTATTGTCAAAAATCAGAGTTTACTGGGAGTGCCCACGCGCGTAGGGGGCGAGGAAGGCGCTTACAGGGGCAGGATTATTGGAAGCGTCATCGCCAGTCGTAGAGCGTTGATTCATCAACGCGTAGTGCGGATTATGCACATTGACGAAATAACCCGGACACCGTAGGGTGCCGATTTATCGTGCACCCTCAGCGAAGCGAAGCGGAGCGCGTATCACTACTCCGTGCCCACAGCCGATTATGGGTTTTAAGCACGGTTCAATTGTGAAGAAGAGTCCTTAACAGGTTGAACCGTCACCCTGATGATTTTTGACAACCGAATCGGGGAATGTCTGCCTGCGTCCTGTAGGGACAAGGGGTGGACGTGGAGCAGGGTGGGGGCCTTGTGCTCAATACATCTCACTTAAGGCCCTCCCACGGAAAGTTCCACCTTGAGAGGATCAAGCAGGTCGACAAAATCGAGAAACTGCTCCTCAGGCGCAAAGGGCGCCGGTGGAGGCACTTGGCGCTTCTTGGGTTTGTATTTGTTGTAGACCTGCTTGACCTCCCGGCGGTTGATGCGCAGCCGACGGGCGGGCAAGACGTGCTGTGCCATCTTGTGCCGTAAGCGTGCCAGCAGCGGCTCGGTCGCCGCCTCGGGCTCCAAGGTGAGCGCCAGCGAGATCATCTCGGTCAGCTCAAAGAGTCCCTCCGTAAAACTGAGGCGATCAGGGTCCAACTCGGCCTCCACCGCGGCTTGCGAAAGCCTGAGGCGCACGGCGTAATGAGCCAGGTAGATCCCGTAGAGTCGCCTTTCGTACCCCTTCAGGCGTCTTGGAGCGTAAGACCTTGCGTTGAGCTCGCTCGTGCGTTTTGATCTCATCGATTACCAGCTCGATTTCCCAGCGCTCATGATACAAGGCGAGCAACTCGCGTGCCGGAGCCAGGCGCGGATTGAGCAGGGTCGTCACGAGGCGATACACCTTGTCGACCTCTCCCAAGCGCTCGTCGGTCACGCGGTAGGAGATAATGCGCACCCACATCCCCCGACGCACCGGATACTGCGCCTGATCTGGGCGCGTTGGGCCCACCCATGCCAGCACCGAGCCATCGGTCAGGCGGCGAGGCTTTCTCAGCTGTTCCCACACTCCGGCTTCCAACGCTCCCAAGACATGGGCCCTTCGCTCACGCACGTGCTCCAGAAACCCTCCTGAGGTGATGCCGGCATCCACCAGCACCACCATCTCGGGGCCAATCTGCGAAAGCTCGCGATGCGCCCCGTGCACTTCCGAGACATCGTAACGGCCTATCTCCAGCCCCACCACCGCATGGCTGCCACACTCGGCCAGCAGCACACAGCGCACCTGCGGATAGGCCCCTGGCCCATATTGATTGCTGCTGCGCGGCATCCGGCCGCCGCGTTGGCTTTCGTATCGGCAGTGTTAAACAGGGTGCCATCGATGGCCATGAGCCGATAGCGACCAAAGAAGGCACCCGGCATGCTTGCTGGTTGGGCGATCAGCTGACAGCGTTCGCGCATGAGCGCCTGCACGCCCTGGCTGCCCAGGGCCTGGCGCCGTCCACTGATCCC
>WNEZ01008631.1_pt1 | contig 11302 bp, 11 predicted proteins | sample 5400521 | NCBI WGS metagenome assembly WNEZ01 (sample SAMN13153339, study PRJNA577476) | soil metagenome | isolation source: 120 cm saprolite under Douglas fir tree site 2 hole 1 replicate 1 | place: USA:California | collected 2015-04-18
CTAGCATGGCGGCGGAATCCTGGTTCGTCTGGGCGCTCATCGCCGGAATGGCGGCGATCGCGTTCTTCACCCGCGCCGTGTTCATCCTGCCGGGGAGCCACCTGCGCCTGCCGCCCACGGCGGAGCGGGTGCTGCGCTACGCGCCGGCCGCGGCGCTCGTGGCGATCATCGTTCCCGATATCGCGCTTGCGCACGGCGCCTTCTCGATCTCGATCGAGAATCCGCGCCTCGTCGGCGGCCTCGTCGCGTTCGCCCTCGCAGCGGCGACGCGCAGCATCCTCGCGACGATCGTCGGCGGGATGCTGGCGTTGACGCTGGTTCGGCTGTTGGCGGGTTAGGTCAGCTTTCAACTACCTTACGGTCGTCCAATGCGGTTGGAAAACTCCAACACCCAGGGGAAACGCGGAATAGGCGGACTTCCGTATGTGTTGGCTCGTCGGGGGTTTCAATAAGAAGGGGCATCCTTTCAGCTGGATGCGGGCGTGGCAGGGGTCGCCGGCAATGGCACTAGGGGTAAACTGCTTGCTTGTCAGGCGCGGAGTCTGCGACGCTCTTATACTAGACACTACGGTCCGCTAGACGAACAACAAGGGAGGGCCGCTTCTTCCAATCAGACGACGAAAGGGTGGGTATCCAAATGTCTTCGCTTCGCCTTGTCGGTATTTCTTTGCTGGCTTCTCTTGCGCTGTTCCCGCTTCAAGCCGCCGCGTGGGATCGCGGTGAAGTAGAAACGTTCGCCACGCTGCCCGCGGGCAGTGCGAATCCGGAGGGCATCACCGCGGACAAGCAAGGCAACATTTATGTGACTACGTTTAATCCAACCGCGCCAGCGGGTACGCTCGGTCGGTTGATCGTGTTCAATCGGGACGGCCAGCTGGTGCGCGACGTGCCTGTCCAGGGATCGAGCCCCGCTCTCCTCGGTTTGGACTTCCACCCGATAACCGGTGCTCTGCTCATTATCGATTTTGGCGCCGGAAAAGTTCTCAAGGTGAATCCGGTGAACGGGCATGCGGAGGTCTTCACCACGGTTACCGGGTCCTCGGGTCTGAACGCCCTGACCTTCGACACGCAGGGTAACGTTTACATTTCAGATTCTTTTCAGGGCATCATCTGGAGGACGGGCCAGAACGGCGGGCCTGCAACGGCCTGGGTGACGGATGCGGCGACTCTGACCACGCCCGGCATTCCCCCCTTCGGCGCTAACGGTGTCGGATTCAACAAGCACGAATCCATCCTCTACGTTGCCAATACGGGCAGCGACACCGTTGTTCAGATTCCCGTGTCCAACGGAGTGCCGGGTAAGCCCTCAGTGCTTACGAATAGTATCAACGGCGCCGACGGGCTGATCCTCGATGACGATGACAATATCTGGGTGGCCGCCAACCAGGCCGACGAGATCGTTGTGATCGACAAGACCGGGAAGGTGATTGCTAAGCTCGGAGATTTCGACGGCATCGACCGACATGGCGCGCCGATCGGGCTGCTGTTCCCGGCGAGCCCCGTTTTCTCCGGCGAATGGCTCTACGTGACCAACCTCTCACTCGACCTGCGAAAGGTCGGTGGACCGCAAACGGTTGACAGCCAATGGGCCGACCAGGTGAAAGCGCAGACCATCGCCCGCCTTCGTGCCAGGATTCCGCACATAAGGGGAGATGATTGACCTAAGGCGGCAGGCGGCAGCGGGGGGCGGCTCCGCTGCGGCCTTCTGTCGTCCGCCCGGACGTTTTCGAGCTGCTTGAATTTAGGGAGGGCCGGAAACGCTCCCGGACTGGGTCCCTACGGCGCGACCGAGACTCCCCGGACCGCGTGCCGCGCGATCGCCGCAGCCACGAACCCAGAGGCCTTGACGTCCTCGGCGAATTCGCCGAGATATTTCGCGCCGGCAGGGCGTCCTTGCGGCGTGCCCACCGATTGCTGCACGGCGGTAAAACGGCCTTCCAGCACGCGCGACCCCGGAAGTTTTGCCGCGTCGGTAGCAAGGCGCGGCTTGAGCCCGGAAAGCACTTCGAGCTTGTCCTTCACGAAAATCTCGTACGAGGCGTCGATCCCCTGCGCCCGCACGAGTTGCGCATGCCTGAGACTGCGGCTCAGGTACAGGTCGTAGGCGCTCTTCGCCGCCACGGCGATGCGCACGCCCTCGCGGTCCACTTCCGCCATCGAGCGGATCGGCGAGCCCGCCGGGACGAGGTAGCCCGCCTCGATCTCCAGATACGCCGGGCTGAAGGCGATTTCGCCCGCGCGCTGCGGTTCGTTGCCGAGGAAGGCGATGTCCCAGGCGCCGGCCTTCGCCGCATCGGCCAGTTTTCCCGCGGTCTCAAAGGCGACCAGATCGACCGGGACGCCGAGCCGCCGGCCGATCTCCCGCCCCAGGTCCACCGCGATGCCGCGGTATTCGCCGCTCGCCGGGTCCTTGTTCACCAGCAGGAAATTTCCGTAGTTGATGCCGATGCGGAGCTCTTTACGAAGCCGGCGCGGGCGGTGCGACGGAAACCCCGCGCACCGCGTGTCTTTCTATCGCCTTGGCGACGAATCCCGAGGCCTTTGCGTCCTCGGCGAATTCGCGCAGGTACTTCGCGCCGGCGGCGCGTCCCTGCGGAGTGCCGATCGACTGCTGCACCGCCGAGAAACGCCCTTCCAGCACGCGCGAACCGGGAAGCTTCTCCGCATCCGTCACGAGGCGGGGCTTGAGCCCGGCGAGCACTTCGAGCTTGTCGTTGACGAAGAGCTCGTAGGAAGCATCGACCGTCGGCGCGCGGAAGAGCTTGGCGCGCTGCAGGTTTCGCGTGAGATACAGGTCGTAGGCGCTTTTCCCGCTGACCGCGACGCGCACGCCCTCGCGGTCCACCTCCGCGATCGTGCGGATCGGCGAGCCCGCCGGAACGAGGTAGCCCGCCTCGATCTCGAGATACGCCGCGCTGAAGGCGATCTCGCTCGCGCGCGCGGGCTCGTTGCCGAGGAAGGCCACGTCCCAGGCGCCGGCTTTCACCGCATCGGCCAGCTTTCCGGCGGTGTCGAAGGGAACGAGCTCGACGGGAACGCCGAGCCGCCTGCCGAGCTCGCGGCCCAGATCCACCGCGATGCCGCTGTATTCCCCGCCAACACGCTCCTTGTTGACGAGCAGGAAATTCTGAACGTTGATCCCGACGCGCAGCTTACCCGTAGGGGCCAGCTCCGATTTCGCGGCGGGAGGAACCTGGGACGTCGTGGCGCAGGCCGACAAAGCGAGCACAAACACCGTGGCGAATCGGTTCATTGTCGAATTTCCTTGTCGCGTGGCGGGGGCGGGACGGCGGCACGATGAAAGCGGCGTGAGTATGTATAGCACGAATTCGGGTTCGACGGACCCAATGGGGCCGGGATGGCCCGGCCCTTTCTTCCTCAACTACGCGTTATGAATCAGGACAACGCGGCGTCCTGCGCAACGGTCGTGATCGTCCCTGTCGCGATCGTCGTGGTCGTCGCGTTTGCCGCGTTCAGACCAACCAAGACAGGACGACCGGCAGCAACTCCTTCGCCCATGCAAGGTCGGCCGCGCTGACGTTCTCCGAGACCGCGGTGAGAGCCGAGGCGTTTGAAAAGACGGCCACGACTTCCCTTATTATCTTCGCGCGCTGGGCGGCGGAGCATGCCAGGAAGCGCTTGTGCCAGCGCGACGAGGTCGCCGCGCTCACTCCGCACGCCGCCGCACTCTTGCGGATGCTCTTTCGCTCGATCATGGTTCCCACGAAGGTCAGCCAGCGCTCCTTGTTGCGCAATCTCGCAAGGGGTGTCTTCGTCAGGATATTGAACGTGCGCCTGCAGGAGCCGCACCGGTAGCGGGGAAAGCCGTGGGCCGCGCCCCAATGCGCGATGTCGTCCGATCGGCAATGCGGGCAAGGCAATTGCCGCGATCCCGTGATCGAGGCCGCTGTGGAAGCGCGCGCCTCTTCGAGCGTGCCGCCGGCCGAACGTTCGTCACCGAGCACAGTGTCCTTCGGTGCGGAAGGAAAATCCTGGAACCTCATTGGACCGCCTCTGCGAACCGCCACGCCGGTAGTCGTGCATATGCTCGACCCGCGCGGATAAAAGCGGATTGACGAAGGTCAAGAATTTTTATGACAAACGCCTAAGAAATTTCACGACGGAACGGAGTTTCCTGACGGAATGTTTACATATCGGCAAATGGGCCGGATTTTTTTGCGTTGCAAGAACGGACGTTCCGCATCTCCGACCCCCAAAAAATACTTCTGTGATCGTTGAGTGTTGGTCGCGCTCTCACGCTGCGGTTGTCTTTCGGGCTCTCCGCGGGAGCTTGGGCGACCGTCTCGCTGAATGCGGTCCGGCGGAACCGAGACCAACATCCAACGGGTACATTTCTCGCATTGCTCCGCGCTCGGTCGTAAAAATATAATCTGCCGAGTTTGGAAAAGTAGTTCCTTTCATTCGTGATTTCAAAAAAGGAGCGGAGATGAAGAGGAGAAAAATGCTTGGTGCCAGCGCGACGGCCCTTGTCGTCGCGGCGGCTTTCGGCGCGCCGTCGCCAGCAGTTGCGCAGAATACGTCGGTGCAGTTTTACGGCCACCTCGATCTGTCGATCGACGATATGACCAAGGGCATCAAGGAGGGCGGAGCGGGCCAGAATCCGGCGCCCGTGGGCAAGATGGGCTGGCAGGCGGATGTGTCGAGCAACCTGTCCTACTTCGGCGTGCGCGGTGACCACGATATCGGCGGCGGCAACAGAATGGTGTTCCAGATGGAAACCCAGGTCGACGTCGCTGCGACTCCGGGACCCAGCCCGCAGAACCAGGCTTCCCCCGGGAACGCCGACGACAAGGTGCTCGCTGCGCTCGGTTCGCGCAACAGCTTCCTCGGTATCGCGGGAAGCTTCGGCGCCCTCAAGCTCGGCAAGACCGACGCCCCCTACAAGCTCTCGACGGCGCGCATGGATCCCTTCTCGGCCACGGTAGGGGACTACAACAGCATCATGGGTAACACCGGCGGGGACAATCGCGCCGAGTTCGATACCCGTCTCTCCCACGCGATCTGGTACGAATCGAACAATATGGGTGGCTTTTCCTGGAGCGCGCTGTTCGCTCCCGGGCAGAACCGGTCCAGCGACAACAGCTTCAATGCGAGCGGCGAGCCCAATTGCACAGGAGGAGGAGGAGTAGGTGCTGGCTCCACCTGCAATGACGGCTCCTTCGGCAACGCATACAGCGTGGCCGCCGTGTATCAGGCGGGTCCTCTGTACGGGATCGTGGCGTACGAGCTGCACAAGGACGTCAACCGCGCCAGCGACGATGCCGTGAATGTCGCCATCGCGGACGAGGCGGCGGCGAAGGTGGGCGTCCAGTACACGGTCACCCCCAATACCATACTCAACGTGATCTTCGAAAGGATGACGCGCAAGAATCCCAATCCGGACTTCAACGAGCGGCAACGCAACGGCTCGTGGCTCGCGCTGACTCAAAGAATCACCAACCAGGATGACCTCAACGTCGGATGGGCGCACGCAGCAAAAACCCCGGGGCAGCCCGGCGGGGGCGCCCCGGGACAGGTAATCGCCAATCCCGGGTCCGTCGACAACGCGTCCAACATGTACACGGTCGGGTACAAGCACCACTTCGACAAGCAGAGCAACTGGTATGCGGTGTATGCCCGCCAGGCCAATAAGGCCGGAGGGCACTACGACCTCGGCGCGAGCGGCCACGGCATTACCACCGATTGCAAGGATGCCAGTGGTGTTCCTGGTGTTAGTGGGTCTAACTGCTTCACTGGTGAGACGCTGCAGGCGGTATCGGTGGGCTGGATGTACTCGTTCTAGTACCGGCGTTCTCTTTCCGGTTTCGTGGTAGGTTATGCGGGCGTCGAAAGACGCCCGCTTTTTCATGTCAGAAGCTAATCCGAATTGAAGCGTCTGATCCTTGCACTGCCGCTCGCCCTCGCGATCGTTGCTCCGCCGGCGCTGGCGGCGTTCATCTTCAGGGTCGGGGACACGGTCTATGTGGACGGCAAGCGCTACAGCTGGGAGGAATGGAAGAAAATCCGTGACAATCCCGAATCGAGGGAGCCTCAACCGGCGGCAGCGGCACCTGCCGGGCCGCGGGCCGCGACGTGCGTCACGGCGATTTACTACGACGAATTTCCCAGCGAGGACGAGCGGTTCCAGTGCACTGCCGGCCTGGGCGCGCTGACGCGCGAGCAGATCCTTGAAAAAGGCTGGAAGGTGGATTTTGTCGAAAAGATCCCGCCGCCGTCGGACCAGCCTGCGCAGTCCCCGCGCGGCTTGCCGCTGCATCTGTACAAGCTGGTGATTTCTCGCTACGGCGGGTAGACGCGGGCAGGATCGTAGCGGTGAAAGAGATCGTGCACGCAGGCGTCATCCTGATCGCTTTGGCGGCTGCGGGCTGCTCCTATTTCCCGAACCGACCCGGGCCCCCGCAACAGGGCGCTTCCTCATCGACCTCTCGAGGTATCGATACCCTGTGCATGAACGATTGCCTGGGATCCGGCGCGACGAAGGAATTTTGCGAGGACCGATGCACCTATTGATGACGTTGCGAGCGCTCGCGCGGGTGGGTCTGACGCGCGTCGAGCGACGCTCCTGCTACTTCCCGCCCGCATACAGCTTCACCAACCGGTACAGGAACTCGTGGCCTTCGTAGAGCGAGCGCACGCGGATGCGCTCGTTCAGGCCGTGCACGCCGGAGCCGTCCGGGTCGCGGAACATGCCGTTTACTCCGTAGGTCGGTATGCCGGAATTGATTGTGAAACGGCCGTCCGTGGCCGCGACCAGCAACGTGGGCACCACCGGCACGCCCGGCCACATCTGCGCGCTCACCGCCTCGACCGGCCCGACGATCTCGCGCGTGAGCGGAGGGGCGGGCGAGAGAGTCGCCTCGTGCGTGGGCGTGATCCTGATCTTGTCGTTCGCGACGACCCGCGCCAGGGTCTTCTGCACTTCCGCGACCGGTTCTCCGGGCAGGATGCGGCAGTTCACCGTGGCCCGCGCTCGTTGAGGCAGGGCGTTGGTCGCGTGGCCCGCTTCGAGCATCGTGGCGACGCAGGTGGTGCGGAAGGTCGAGTTGTTCAGCGCGGTCGCGGACAGCCGCGCGATCGCCTCGGGATCGGGCGGATCACGCAGGATCGCCTTCATGTCGGCGGCGGTCTGCCCGGTCTCGATGCGCGACATCCGCTCGAAATAGGCGCGCGTGGTATCGGAGAGTTTGAAGGGGAAATCGTACGCGGCAAGCCGCGCGAGGCCCCCGGCGAGATGGTAGATCGCGTTGTCCTTCACCGGCACCGAGCTGTGCCCGCCGGGATTGGTTACTTCGAGCTGGTAGGTCTGGAACACTTTCTCGCCCGCCTGGATGGTCATCCGCAGATGGTTGCCGTTCTTGTCGAGCAGGCCGTTCCCGCCTTCGTTCAGCGCAAACTGGGCGTCGATCAGGTCGCGGTGGTTCTTGAGCAGGTACACGATGCCGCTGAAATTCGACGGAATGATCTCCTCGTCACAGGTCGCAACGAGGATGAGGTCGCGCTCCGGACGGTAGCCTTCCCGCCCGTAGCGAATGAGATTGGCGACGAACACCGCGACCATCGCCTTGTCGTCGGAGGCGCCGCGGGCGTAGAAATAGCCGCTTTCCTCGACGAGCTTGAAGGGATCGCGCTCCCAGTCCTCGCGCTTCGCCTCCACCACATCGAGGTGTCCCAGCAGCATGACCGGTCTTTTCGCGCCGGTGCCCCGGTAGCGGGCGACGAGGTTGCCCTTCTTCGGCCCGCCGGGCGGCACGATCACCTGCACCTCCTGCGCCGGCAGCCCGCCCGCTTTCAGGCGTGCGGCCATCGCCTCCGCCGCGGCCGTGCAGCTCCCGGCCGAGTCGGTGGTGTTGATCTCGACCAGCTCCCGGTAGATCTCGCGCAGCTCGCGCTGCGCTGGCGCGGGCTGGGCGAGGGCGCGAAGCGCGAGCGAGGCTCCCAAGGCGACCCAGATTGCGCAGCTGAGTGTTTTCACTTTTCCCTCCGTCGAAAAAACCTTGCCCCTGTCACGCGTGTGACCGGCATATACTAGCGGGTGTGCGCGGGGGATTGCATCAGCGCCGCGGAAGCCGGCCCAGCTCAGGAGAGAGTTTGCCATGCCAATTAAGAAAATCTTGATCGTCGACGATTCAGCCACCGACCGCCAGTTCCTGCTGGAAGTGTTGAGCAAGCAGGGTTATCAATGCGTGACCGCGCAGAGCGGCGACGAGGGCATCGCCAAGTCGAAGAGCGAGCTGCCGGACCTGATCCTGATGGACATCATCATGCCCGGCACCGACGGGTTCAAGGCGACGCGCTCGATCACGCGCGACGAAGCCACCAAGCACATCCCGGTGATCGTGTGCACCAGCAAGAAACTGGAAACCGACCGGGTCTGGGGCATGCGACAGGGAGCAAGGGACTACATCGTCAAGCCCGTCGATGCGAAGGAGCTTCTCGCCAAGATCGCCGCGCTCGGCTGATCCCGCCGCTCACGTCGACAATACGAGAGCGAGCGCCACGGCGCCGGGAAGCGCCTGGACCCAGAGAATCTTGCGGCTCGCGGTAAATCCGCCGAAAACGCCGGCGACGACGACGCAGCCGAGGAAAAAAATCTTGATCGAGGTTCCGGCGCCGCCGAGTGCGAGACCCCATCCGAGCCCGACGGCGACGAAGCCGTTGTACAGGCCCTGATTCGCGGCGAGCGCCTTCGAGGCTTTGGCGAAGTCGGGCGTCGTGCCGAAAGTGCGAAGTCCGAGGGGCTTGGTCCAGAGAAACATCTCGAGGACCAGGAAGAAGAAATGCAGGATTGCCACCAGTGCGACCGCGATGTTTGCGATGGTTGTCATGGAACCCCTTTCCTCTGAAAAAACCCGGCCCTATCTTGCGACCCCTAGAGTTGCCAGCCGATCTTGCGATCGAGCGACCAGGGGCCGCCGCCGCGCAATGCAACGGCGAACATGATCAGGCCCCACATCAGCGGGTATTCGTAGCCGGGACCGGTCCACCCGAATTTGGGCAGATGGTGGTAGGCGATCACCGCCATTTCGATGGTGATGGCCGCGGCGAAAAAGCGCGTGAAGAGACCCAGGGCGACGCACAGCCCGCCGACGGTTTCCAGGATGATGAGAACGACGGCGAGGGGTTCGGCCGGCGCGATGCCTCGCTTGACCAACGCCATCTGCGCCGTCGCGCCGACGCCCATCATCAGCTTCGGCCAGCCGTGCGGAATGATCATCAGTCCGACAGTCAGGCGGATCAGCGGCCACGTGAGCGGCTCGACCCAATCGTAGAACGGCTTGAGCTTGGGAAACAGCAGTCGTGCGTCCATGGTCTCCTCCAATGGCGCCGGGCCGACGCCCGGTTATTCTCCGCGGTCCCAGGTCGGCTGCTGCCGCGGCGGGCCTTTCGCCGAGGCGTACGAGCAGAATACACAACAATCGCCGGGCATGGGCTTGAGCATCTTGCGACACGCGGTGCACTCGTAGAAGTGCAGGCAGGAGTCGGTGGGCATCGTCTCGCTCCGATGGTGCCCGCAGAACGGGCAGGTGATGGTCGCCTCGAGGATCACGGCTCCGGGCCGAAGAATGGGGAGCTAGACCAGCCCATCCATCACCATCACCTCGAGGTAGTCGCCCGCCTTGACCGCGCCCTGCTCGTGCGCGAGCACGACGAAGCAATTCGCCTCCGACATCGAGCTCAAAATCCCCGAGCCCTGCGCTCCGGTGAGGCGCACGCTCCACTCGCCGTTTTTCAATTCCAGGATTCCGCGCTGGTATTCGGTGCGCCCGGGTTTCTTGCGCATCGCGGTTTCGGCTTTGGCGCGCAGCAGCGGCAGGTCGGTGTCGCTGCGGCCCATCAGCGTCAGCAGCGCGCCGCGCACGAAATGGTAGAAGGTCACCATGACGGCGACGGGATTGCCGGGCAGGCCGAAGAGATACGCCGATTTTCCGCGCGCGCGGATGCGGCCGAAGGCCATCGGGCGGCCCGGGCGCATGGCGATTTTCCAGAACACCACTTCGCCGAGCTTCGCCATCATCTGCTTGGTGAAATCGGCTTCGCCCACCGACACGCCGCCCGAAGTCACCACGGCGTCGGCCTCCGCCGCGGCCCTGCGAAAGGCGGCTTCGAGCTTTTTCGGATCGTCGCGCACCACGCCCAAGTCGATCACTTCGCAGCCCAGGCGCGTGAGCATGCCCCAGAGCGTGTAGCGGTTGGAGTCGTACACTTCGCCTGCCTTCAGCTTTTTACCGACTGAAACCAGCTCGTCGCCGGTGGAGAAGAACGCCACTTTGAGCTTGCGCCGCACGCTCACTTCCCCGATGCCGAGCGACGCGATCAGCCCCAGCTCCGCCGGCCGCAGGAGCGTGCCCGAGCGCAGCGCAGGCTTGCCCTTCTGCAAATCTTCGCCTGCGAGTCGGCGGTTCTGTCCGGGTTCCTGACCGGGAGGAATCGTGATGCGCTCGCCGTCCGCAGCGACCGCTTCCTGGATCACGACCGTGTCGGTGCCCTCGGGCATTACCGCTCCGGTCATGACACGCACGCATTGCCCGGTGCCGACCTTTCCGGCGAATTCCTTCCCGGCGAAGGCGGCCCCGATCTCGGTGAACGTGATTGCTTCGGCTCGCGGCAAGTCGGCGCTGCGCACCGCGTAGCCGTCCATCGCCGAATTGTCGTGCGAGGGGACGTCGATCGGCGAGACGATGTCCTTCGCGAGCACGCGCCCGAGCGCCGCGCGCACGGGGAGCTTTTCGACTCCGGACACCGGATCGATGAACGAGCGGATGACTTCGTTCGCCTTCGCGACCGGCAGCGCGTCCGGGTCGTAGTCGCTGACGCAGCTGATCGCCTGTTGAAGCGTGCTCATTTTTCGTTCGCTGCCAGCTCTTCGATCGTATTGAAATTGGAAAAGGCCTCGGCTTCGTCGTCGAAAGCGACCTCGACGACGTTGAGCGTCGCATACCAGGCGTCGATCTTGCGGCCGCCGCCTTTCAAAAACTCGGCGAGATGGTCGAGCACGCCGCGGCGCATGAGCGAAAACACCGGGTGCGGCTGCTCGCCGGTCTTCGCCACGGCGAGCTCGGCGCCGGTTTCGTCGATCCGCTGGTACAGCCGCTCGATCAGATCCGCGGGCAGAAAGGGCGAGTCGCAGGGGACGGAGGCGAGAAACGGCCGCTTGGAGACCGACAGGCCCGCGTGCACTCCCGCGAGCGGCCCTGCGTGCCCTCCGATCGCGTCGCTCACCACGCGCACGCCGAAAGTCTTGTATTCCTCGTGATTCTGGTTGGCGTTGAGGACGACCCCG
>WNEZ01015787.1_pt1 | contig 11302 bp, 8 predicted proteins | sample 5400521 | NCBI WGS metagenome assembly WNEZ01 (sample SAMN13153339, study PRJNA577476) | soil metagenome | isolation source: 120 cm saprolite under Douglas fir tree site 2 hole 1 replicate 1 | place: USA:California | collected 2015-04-18
CGTTGTAGGTCGCGGACCATTTGCGATGCCGGGTAATGGCGAGGACCACCCGGGGCGCGAGTTTCTCCCGCGAGAGCACTTTCAAGATTTGTGCTTCGGTGAGATGAGCGTTGTCGAGGACAACGGCCGTGGTCTGCGCGTGGCCTTCGGCAAGAATCGCGGCGGCGACGCGCGCCGGACCGCGACGCGCAAGTGTGATTTTCTGGCCGAGGGGGAGCTGCGGCAAACGCGAAGCCAATTGGTCCTCGGCGTTGCGCTTCAATTCCTCGGGAATGGCCGGCAGAAGCGTGAGCTGGACGAGATCCATCAGGAAGAGCTCGCGAAGGAGGCGCAGGCTCACGAGACGCGGCGTGCGCGGATGAAACGATAGCGCGCGCTTCACGCGATAGCTCTTGAGCAACGGCTTGCGGCGCGAAACTTCTTCGAGAATTTCCGCCGGAAGATTTTTTCGCTCCAGCATGAGGCAGAGTTGCGCTTCATCGAGCGACGGATTATCGAGCAGCGCGAGAAGAACATCCGCCGCGGGATGATGAAGCAGCACAGCAAGCTCATCGCCGCCAGCGACGAGCGCCCGCTCGCGATCTTTTTCAGAGCCGGACATGTCAATGTCCCGCCACGTCCGGCGCGGCGGTGCCGCGCAGCGCAAGGCGCGCGGCTGCTTCCGCGGGCGCGATACCCAAAGTGCATGGCCCTGCCTGCGGCAATGTGACCCGCAGGCGCTCGTGAAGCTGCGCGTCGAAATATTTGGAGCGGCCGATCATTCCACCGGTCTTTACCAATTGAAATGAATTCTCGGAAATGTGCAGGCGCTCGGCGAGCGTGGTCGCGAGCGAAGCCAGTTTGTAGGCCGCGGCGCGCAGAATCCCCTGCGCGGTCTGGTCACCGGAGTCCGCAAGCGCCGCGGTGACAGAAAACAGACGCGGAAAAACCTCATCGGGAGCGGCTTGAATGCGCCTTCGGAGTTCGGCCCACTTGGGTGACCCCATCTCTTCGAGGATGCGCTTTCCGAGAGCCGTGTCGGTTCCGGTGCGGTCGTACTCGCGGAGTGCCGCCATCACCGCGCGCCGGCCGACATCATAGGCGCTGCCTTCGTCGCTGATCATCGGGCCGTGACCCCCGATGCGAGCGGTTTCGCCGTCCGCGTTTCGCCCGATCGCTGCGGAACCTGTTCCAGCGACGAGAACGATGCTTGGTCCGGGGGGCGCGGCGGCCAGCACGAGATCAAGATCGGAGCAGATGCGGACAGTGGCGTGCGGGAATTCCTTCGCGAGTAGCGCGCGCATTTTTTCTGACGCTTCCGGTTGCCCAACGCCACCCAGCCCGGCGCACACCGCAGTGATGGCAGCAGGCGCGGCCTGCGCCTCGGCAAGCGCGCTCTGCGCGGCTTCACGGAGCGAAGCTAGAGCAGCTGCATAGCCAATACGGAAGGGGTTTGATGGCCCGGAGCGGCCGCGCCCGCGGATTGCGCTCGTTTCGTCCATCAGCACGCATTCCGTTTTTGTGCCGCCACCGTCGAACCCAAGAACGCAGCGCATAGAGAGAGGATAAGCGAGAAATCCAGGAAGTGCATCCGCATCGGAGGAGAGCGTGTGCAATGGTGCGCCCCTTCAAGGGATTTCTTGACGAGGAGGCAAGCCGCCACTATTCTCGACGCGCTTCGCACGGCAATTGATTGCCGCTGTAGTGAAGACTTTTCATGCGCATTCATCCGATTGATCTGGCCATCGTTATTGCATATCTGCTTGCCGTTACAGCGCTGGGAATCCATTTCCGCCGCGGGCAGCAGGACGCTAAGGATTATTTTCTTGGCGGGCGGACGGCGCCGTGGTGGGCGTTGGCGCTCTCTATCGTTGCGACGGAAACCTCCACGCTCACTATCATCGGAACGCCGGCAATTTCCTACGGCGGGAATCTGACGTTTTTGCAATTGGTTTTTGGATACCTGATTGGCCGCGTTCTCATCGTCCTGATCTTGCTACCCGGATATTTTCGCGGCGAGTTTCTGACGGCGTATGCGCTGATAGAGAAAAGGTTTGGCGAGAGAATGCGCGCCGTGGCGGCGACCACGTTTTTGATCACGCGGGCGGTTGCGGAAGGCGTGCGCGTTTCGGCAATCGCGCTCGTGGTCAGCGCGGTTCTGGGAACATCGGAGCGGCTTGCCGTGGTGATCGTGATTGCGCTGACCGTGCTGTACACGTTCGAAGGGGGAATGAAAGCCGTGATTTGGACGGACGTCGCGCAGTTGCTGGTGTATTTGACGGGTAGCGCGGTGACTTTCTGGGTGCTGCTGCACCGCATCCCCGGCGGATGGAGCGAAGTGACGCAGGTTGCGGCTGCGGCCGGACATAAGCTGCAAGTATTTGATTTTTCTTTTGACCTCGCGACAAAGTACACGTTTTGGTCGGGCTTAATCGGCGGCGCGTTTCTGACCATGGCGAGTCACGGCACCGACCAAACGATCGTGCAGCGGCTGCTCGCCGCGCGAAATGAGAAGGACAGCCGGCGCGCGTTGCTGGCGAGCGGCGGAATTATCCTGATGCAATTCACGATTTTTTTGCTCATCGGCGTCCTGCTTTTTGTGTTTGCGCAGCACGCGCCACTGCTTGCGGCGGGGGAAAGAGCGGACCGAATCCTTCCGCTATTTCTGGTGAGGGAAATGCCGCCGGGTCTGGCGGGATTGCTGCTGGCGTCGATCATCGCCGTGGCCATGTCCAACGCCAGCGGGTCGCTAAACTCGCTGGCGGCTTCGAGCGTGCTTGATTTTGCGCGATTGCGCGGACGGTCTGCGGATCAAGAGAAATTTTTGCGACTATCACGGGGGATGACGCTGGTTTGGGGCCTGATTCTGATGGGCTTTGGCTTTGTGAAGTGGGGACCGGTGCTCGAAGCAGGGTTGACCGTGGCGTCGTTGCCTTTCGGGAGCTTGCTGGGATTGTTTCTATTGGGGACGCTCGACCGGAGGGCCAGCGCCGCCGGGGCGCTAACCGGGATGTTTGCTGGATTGGCCACAGTCCTTTCCGTCTGGGCGTTTACGCGCGTTGCGTTCACGTGGTACGTCTTGATTGGAGCGTGTGTGACGTTTGTGGTGGGAAGCCTCGTGAGCCGGATTCGAATGGAAAAAGTGGCGGCGTAAAGCCGCCGATACAGAGGCGCGATGAGCGAAAAGCGGCTGGAACTGGTGCGCGGGCTGGGAGCGTGGGCCTCCGGCGCGATCGTCGTCGGCACGATGATCGGCACGGGAATTTTTCTGAAGCCTGCCGAGATGGCGCGCGAGGGGCGCTTTGTTTCTGTCGTGTTTGCGGCGTGGATTGTGGGAGCGATCCTTTCGTTGTTTGGCGCGCTGTCGTTCGCGGAGCTTGGCGCAGCGATTCCGGAGGCCGGCGGCGAGTATGCCTATCTGCGCCGTGCGTTCGGGCCTGTGTGGGGATTTCTATTTGGCTGGATGCATTCAATTATCGGGCGGCCGAGTTCGCTGTCGTCGATTTCTGCAGGGATGATGCGGTTTCTGAGTTTCCTGGTGCCCGTCGTGGCCGCGCCGATTTTTACCGTGCACATTGCAATTCCCGGATTGACGGCATGGATCAAGCCATACGATTTCGTTTTCACCTGGGCGCAGCCGCTGGCGGTTTTCTGGATCGCCGTCATGAGTGGAGTCAACTACCTTGGCGTGCGGCTGGGCGGTGCTGTGCAGGTTTTCCTGACGGCGATCAAGATCACCTCCGTGGCAGTCGTGATTGGAGTGGCGTTTTTTTCACCGGCCGCGGCGCCGCACGCGCCCGACCCGATCTGGCCCGCGGTGATGAATGGCGGTGTATTGAGCGCGTTCCTCGCGGCGCTGGCAGCAGCGCTGTGGGCTTACGACGGATGGGAAGATCTGAATCTTGTGGGCTCAGAGGTCGAGAATCCGCAGCGAAATTTTCCGCGGGCGCTTGTCGGAGGCGTGGCGCTTGTCGCACTGATCTATTTTCTCTTCAGCGCGGCCTGCTTGAAAGTGCTGCCGTTCGAAAGCGTCGCGGCTTCGCCGCACATCGCTTCGGACGTCGTGGAGCACGTTGCCGGACGCGGCGCGGCAGCTTGGATCACGCTCGCAATGGTCATCAGCGCGCTCGGGTCAATGAACTCATCGGTCTTGAGCGGCGCGCGGCCGTCGTATGCCATGGCCCGAGACGGCATTTTCTTCAAAATTGTGGACGGGATTCACCCGAAGTACCGGACACCCGGGCGCGCACTGATTTTTCAAGCCGTGCTGGCGAGCCTGATGGCACTGACGGGGACGTTCGAAGAACTCACGAACCTGTTCATTTTTGCCGGTTGGATTTTTTACGGTGCGGCGGTTGGCTCGACCGTCCAGGGCGGTCATCGATCGGGCTACTGCTGATTTTGGCGGGGCTTCCGTTTTACCGACTCTGGAGCAAGAGGCTTCAACAGCCATGACGCAATTGAATCTCGGTACAAGCTCTATTTCGACGGGTGTGACACTACAAGAAGCGGCGACAAAACCTTCACGGAGGAAAAGAGTAACGATAGCCCTGTTGTTGGGCCTGCTGGCGCCGGGTCTTGGGCAAGTTTACGTCAAAAGACCTGGGAGAGGGTTTGTCGCGGCGTTGTCCGCCCTCGCATTTCTAGCCCTTGCCGGGGAATTACGCTTCTTCTTGACGTTCCCTGGTTTAGTGAGCTCGCTTCTTGCGAGCGTCTTATTGCGCCTGTGGATCATTGGCGATGCATGCCATCTGGCGTGGAGAGAAATGTCCGTTGAAGTGACTTCCAGGAATTCGAGAATTAGCTCAGCGTTAATCGTGGTGCTGATTCTACTGGTGAGTGTGTATCCCGGTCCCGATTTGTGGCTGAAGTACTGGGCTCACTTCCGGGCATACAAAATCTCATCGGGCTCGATGTGCCCGACGCTCTGTGAGGACGATCGCATGGTCGTCTCGACAGCCGCATATCGAAATAGGGCCCCGGGCCGGGGAGAACTGGTCATTTTCGATTTCAAGCAAACAGGACAGATGTTCCCGAAGCGCGTCGCAGGTGTCCCGGGTGACCGCGTAGCGAGGGGGCCGGCAAACACCATACTCGTCAACGGAAATGCGCTGAAGATCCCCGCGCCGTGCGGCAAAACTGCCGCGCCGGAGGGTCTCGCCCCGGAAGGTCCGGATTTTGAACCGGTCAAGGTGCCAGACGGATCCCTTTTTGTTATTGGGGACAACCTCGACAACAGTTACGACAGCCGTTTTTTCGGTTTCGTGCCGCTTGACCAGGTGAAAGGAAAGCCCGTATTTCTCTATTGGGCTCCCGATGGCTCTCGGATCGGATGCGCACTGCGATAACGAAACTTTGACACCTCCTCGATTAAGCGGAGGCGGAGCGGGCTGCGAATTTGGCGGCGGCGATAGGCAGAACTGCGGCTTCGGCTTCGCGCGAAGCTTCGATGGCGGGATGAAAAAGTTTCGCGAGGGCTTCGATGCCGGTGACGAGGCGGGGGCCGGACCGGGAGAAATGGCTGCTGGCTTCGAGGGCGTAGACACGCTTATCGCGGACGGCGGGAATCGACTGCCACGCGTCGGGGAGTATCATGGCGCGGTATTCGTTGCGAGACTGCTCGGCGCTGTAGCCGCAGGGCGCGATCAGTAAAATATCCGGCGCGGCGTTCATCACATCGTCGATGGTGACGCGGAAGGATGGTGTCCGCTTTTTGCCGAGGACATCTTCTCCGCCCGCCAGTTCAATCATTTCCGGAACCCAGTGGCCGCCAACGTAAAAAGGCTGGAGCCACTCAAGAAATGCGACGCGCGGGCGCTCCGTCTTTGAGCGCATCTGCGCTTCGAGTTTGCCAAGCCGCGCGCCGATTTGCTGGAGCAACGCTTCCGCTTCATGACCACGGCGAGTTTCTTCGCCAACCCACAAGATGTCTCGCCAAACATCACCGAGATCCTGGGGATTCAGGCAGAGCACATCGGGACGCGCGGGAAAGCGAATCAGGGCGGTTGCCAAATCATCCGGCGAAGCGGCACAGACGTGGCACAAATCCTGGGTGACGATTAGATCGGGGGCCAGCTCTTCGAGCGCCTGCGCGTCAACTGCGTAAAGGCTTTCGCCGCGGCTGACGTATTCGCGGACGAGACGGTCAATTTCCGATGGCGAAGCGTCGTGAGGAATGCGGGAATGGATGACGACTCGCCTAGCGCGGGTTTCCGCGGGGAAGTCGCACTCGTGGCTCACGCCAACGACTTCTTTGTCGAGACCGAGGGCGAAGAGAATCTCCGTCGCCGACGGCAGGAGGGAAACGATTCGCATGGAAGAGTTCAACTATTGTGCAGTTGACATACCGGTATTTGTCGTGTCAACTCGCAGCTTCCCGTGGTCGAATGGAAGTGAGAATCGCACATGCGGAAGCCCAAGGTCAAAAAGAAACCGCCTCCCGCGTGCAACTGCGATTGCGTCAGATGCGACATCGGCAATCACTGCGCCAGACGGCCTCTCTGTCAGCATCCCCGCTGGAACGAAATCGATCCTAAGCGAAAGCCGCCTCGGGACGACTGACATCCTGCGAACGGGCCTTCTTGGCTTGTTCCTTTTTCACCCATTCAACAAAGAGTTGCTGAAATTCATCTTGGGTGTAGATACCCCTGTGAATGAGCAGCGTATTCATGGCGTAGATGGTCGCCTTGAACGCCTCATCTCTAGAAGCCAACTGCATAGCTTCCTCGTATGACATAAGGTCTCCACCTCCCATGCTACCTTCCACTCGGAAAGGATAGCTTGCTGGCTGATGATACGCCCGCTTGCTGTTGTGTTGCAACGCTCTTCCCGTGACGGCTGCCGCTTTCGCGCCGCACGGTTGTCTATTTGTAAAGAAAATACTTGCGGCGGAGCGCGTCGAAGGTAGCGAGGACGGGGGCCCAGCTGGCGACGATTTGTTCGGGTGGCGTGCCTTCTTGCAACATGCGAACCGTTTCTGCGTTACCGAGAAGGACGATCAATTTTGCCGAATCAAAGTTTGACGGATTGAGCTTTTGCAACACCGCGGCAATTTCCAGGCCCATACGCATGGAACGAACGGCAGCGCGGTCGCTGATGCGGACAGCCACGCCTCCGCAGCGCTGGCCGGCGTCGAGGCCGGAAGCAGGGATGAACGGATGATCAACGAAGCTCAGCCCAGGAAGGTGGCGTGCGTTCAGCGCCGTAGCGACAGCCACGCCATCGATCCACGGGGCGCCAAATTCTTCGAACGGAGTTTCCGTGCCGCGGCCGACAGAGACGCCGGCGCTTTGCAGAATTTCGAGGCCGGGATAGAGGATGGACCCTTTCGTCGTGCGCAGATTGGGCGACGGAGGAATCCATTTGATGCCGGTGCTCTCGAAGAAATAGTTGCGATGCCAGTTGCGCATGGCGATGACGTGGAGGTCGCAGTTGACGTGGTTTTCGGCGTTGAAGAATTGCGCCAGCTCGCCGATGGTGAGACCGTAGCGCACGGGCAGAGGAAAATAGCCGACGAAATTTGTTTTGTCGGAATCGAGGATGGGGCCCTCGACGATGTTGCCTCCAAGAGGATTAGGGCGGTCCAGGACGTAAAAAGAAATGTTGCGCTTGGCGGCTTCCTCCATGCAGTAGGCCATCGTGGTGGTGTAGGTGTAGAAGCGCACGCCGGCGTCCTGCACGTCGAAGACGAGCGCGTCGATGCCTTTCAACATCTCGTCAGTGGGACGGAGCGTTTCGCCGTAGAGACTGTAGGTAGGGAGTCCCGTGACGGGATCTTTTGAGGAAGGAATTTTTTCATCGTTGCGGCCGGCGAGGCCGTGTTCGGGACTGAATAGCGCGACGAGATGCATCCCCGGCGCTCGAGACAAGACTTCAATGGTTGTTCGGCCTTGAAAGTCGAGGCCAGTGTGGTTGGTGATTAGGCCCACGCGTTTTCCACGAAGAGGGGAAAACTTTTGCGCTTCGAGAATATCCAGTCCCACTTGCACGCGGCCTGGACGGCGTGGGGGCTTGGCGGAGCCGGCGCTGCTGAAGAAGGCGAAGAGCAGTGCGATGCATACGACCACAACGATTCTTGCCAGCATTCCACGCCGATGTTTGCGCAAAGGATTCCTCCTGGTGTTCGCCGACTCCAATGATATTCTGGAACGCCTCGCTTGAGGCCGCGTTGTAAGCATGAAGTGCGCGTGCTATATACAGGCGCAGTCACCGGGCGCCGACCGGGAGAATCTCAATTGAGGAAAGGACGCGGTACAGGAGTTCTGCTTTTTGCTTCAGTCTCCATCATCTTTATTATGGCCCACACCATGCGAAGTCAGAGCCGAGGATCTTCCACGAAGAGCGGTGTCGCCGCGGAAAAGACTGCGCCGGCGAAAAACGTTTCGGGAAAACTGACTTCCACAGCGAAACAGTGGGTGGAAGCGACGCTGCGGAAGATGACGCTCGACGAAAAAGTCGGGCAAGTGATTTTCACGACGTATCACGGCAGCTTTATTGCGAGCGATGCGCCTGCGTACGAGCAGATCATGCGTGACATCGAGAAACTGCACGTGGGCGGTTTCATCAACGTGACGCATGGTTCGCCGCTGGGAGTCGTCAAGAGCCAGGCGTACCCGACCGCCGTGCTGGCCAATCAGATGCAAGCAAAATCGAAGCTGCCGCTGCTGATCGCGGCAGATTTCGAGCGCGGAACGGCGATGCGGCTCGATGAAGGCACTTCGTTCCCGACGGCGATGGCCCTGGCGGCCGCGGGAAATGTGAAAGATGCCTACACGATGGGGAAGATCACGGCGCTCGAGGCGCGCGCGGTGGGCGTGCAATGGATTTACGCGCCAGACGCGGACGTGAACAACAATCCGAACAATCCCATCATTAACACGAGGTCGTTTGGGGAAGATCCCGCGCAGGTGGCGGAGTACGTGGCCGCGTTCGTGAAGGGCGTGCAGGAAAACGGCGGCCTCGCGACCGCGAAACATTTTCCAGGACACGGCGATACCGCGGCGGATTCGCACATTGATTTGCCGGTGATTCATGCGGACCGCGAGCGGCTGGAGAATCTGGAGCTGGTGCCCTTTCGCGCAGCGATTTTGGCCGGCGCGGGCACGGTGATGACCGGGCACTTGTCGATTCCCGCGCTGGAGCCGGATCCGAATACGCCGGCGACGCTCTCTTCGAATATTTTAACCGGCATGCTACGTAAGGAGCTTGGATTTCAGGGGCTCGTGGTCACCGATGCGATGGACATGGGCGGAATCACAGTGCGGTATGCGCCGGGCGAAGCGGCGGTGCGCGCGTTTGCTGCGGGCGCGGATGCGCTGCTGATGCCGCCGGTGCCGGATGCGGCGTTTGAAGCGCTGCGGGACGCGGCGAAATCAGGGCGCGTTGCGCGCGAGAGATTGGATGCTTCGGTGCGGCGCATCCTGGAGGCAAAGGCGCGGCTGGGGTTGAACGCAAATCGAATGGTCGACGTGGATGCGATCAACAGGAAATTCGGGCGCGTGGAGTGGCAAAAACAAGCGCAGGACATTTCGGACCGCGGCGTAACGCTGTTGCGGGATACGCCAAAACGTTTGCCGCTCGATGGGACGAAGCCGATTCGCGCGCTTCTGGTTTCGCTGTACGCCGACCCCGAGCCGTATCCGGGAGAAGATCTGGAGCGCGAGCTGAGATCGCGTGTGGATTCGCTGACGGCGCTGCGCGCGGACACGCGGTTTGTGAAGGCGGATAATCTGAAGCTGCCTGCGCCGGACACATATGACGTGGCGATTCTCGCGTTGTTCGTGCGCGTGAGCGACCGCAAAGGCAACGTGGATGTTCCTGCCGAGCAGGCGGCGCTTGCAGAAAAGATCTACAAGAGCGGCAAGCCGGTCATCACCGTCGGACTCGGCAGCCCGTATTTAATCGAACGATTTCCGCAGGCGGAGACGTGGCTGGGTGCGTTCGGGATCAGCGACGTGGCGCAAATCTCCGTGGCGCGAGCGCTGTTCGGGCAGATTCCCGTGCGCGGGCACTTGCCAGTGACCATTCCGGGCGTTGACATGAAAGCAGGATTCGGCCTTGAGCTGCCTGCAAACTCGATGACGGTGCAGGCGGCAGATGCATCAGCGGAAGCGCAACTTCAGCCGGCGTTTGACGTCGTGGAACGCGCGGTCGCGGACAAGGCATTTCCAGGAGCGACGCTGGTCGTCGGCTATCACGGCAAAGTGGCGGTGCACGCGTTCGGAAAACTGAGGTATGACGCGAAGGCTCAAGCGACGACCGTGAAGACGATGTACGACGTGGCGTCTCTCACGAAAGTGATTGTGACCACGACGCTGGTCGCAAAATTGGTGGAAGGCGACTTCCCTTCTCCGCTGAATTTGGATGCGCCGGTGGAGCGATATTTGCCGGAGTGGGCGACCGGCCCGCAACCCGAGTGGCGGCAGAGAATGACGGTGCGGCATTTGCTGACGCACACTTCCGGCCTGCCGCCGTTCAAAGAATACTGGCGCACGTCAAAGAGCAAGCAAGATACCTTGACGAAGATTTTTGCCGAGCCGCTGGACTATGAACCGGGGACGAAGGAAATCTACTCCGACCTGGGCATTATTCTGATGGCGGAGATCATCGAGCGGCTGACGGGACGAACGCTCGACGACCTTGCGAATCAATACATTTTCGCGCCGCTCGGAATGCGCGACTCGATGTATAAACCGCCGAAGAAACTTTGGCCGACGATTGCGCCGACGGAATTTGATGCGCGATTCCGCAAACGGCTGGTTCAGGGCGAAGTGCACGATGAAAACGCGTATGCCATTGGAGGCGTCTCCGGACACGCGGGGCTTTTCAGCACCGCGCCGGATCTGGCGGCGTTTTGCCAGATGCTGCTGAACGGCGGAGTGTACGCGCACCAGCGGATTCTGAAGCGCTCGGATGGGCGGTGCCGACCGAGGGCGGTTCCAGCGGGCACTATTTTTCCGCCCACAGCTTCGGACACACGGGATTTACCGGCACTTCGATCTGGATCGACCCGGACCGCGAGTTGTTTGTGGTGCTGCTGACGAACCGGGTGAATCCGACGCGCGAGAATCAGAAGATTGCAAAGGTGCGGCCGGAGTTGCACGATGCCGTGATGCAGGCGCTGGGCTTTGCCTCGGCAGCGGCGCCGAAGTAACCCTAGCGGACTGGCGTTTCCCCAGTAACGATTGTGCGGCCGGGAGGATCCCTGACATTTTAGACCGGGCACATATCTGACACTTTCTGGTTCGGTCCGGTAAGGGGATGGGGTGCAGGGGAAGGGGACGCCTCCCCTTCCCCTGCACCCACGTTATCGAAGCCCCCTGTT
>WNEZ01005274.1_pt1 | contig 11301 bp, 14 predicted proteins | sample 5400521 | NCBI WGS metagenome assembly WNEZ01 (sample SAMN13153339, study PRJNA577476) | soil metagenome | isolation source: 120 cm saprolite under Douglas fir tree site 2 hole 1 replicate 1 | place: USA:California | collected 2015-04-18
GCCGTTCAGACGTATCTTCGCGTCGGGCATCGCCACGGGATCGTAAGCCCGCACACGCGCCCCTTTCGACACCAGCGACTCGGCTAGCCGGATCGATGACGATCCCGCCACCGAGTTCGTGTTGGGCTTAAAAGCTAGGCCTAAGATACCGACATCTTTGTTCTCCACGGAATTCAAGACGGTCGCGATTTTTTCCACCAGGCGGTCGGCCAGGGTGTGATTCACTTCACGCGCGGCCCCAAGCACCTTCAACGGGACGCCCTTGGATTGCGCCAGCTCTGCCAGCGAATCCATATCTGACTCAGCGAAAACGCCACCCATCCCGGCTCCGGGCTGAAGACAGCGCGGAGCAATCTTCTTGTCCAGTCCCAGCGCGAGCGCAAGATTAACTGCGTCGGCGTTCACCTTCTCACACAACGCAGCTACCTCGTTAATGAAAGAAATCTTGGTCGCCACGAATGCGGTTGCGGCTTCTCGAACTAACTCCGCGGTCGACTGGTTGGTCACGATGACGGGCACGCCGCGCATCACCAGCGGGTGGAATATCTGCTTCAACACCTGCACAGCTTCGTTAGAACTCGATCCCAGAATCAACCGGTCAGGCCAGTTAAAGTCCTCCACTGCACAACCGTCCGTGAAGAACATAGGTTGGGAAACAATCGTGCCCTTTAGCCCAGCGGCTTTCAGACTGGCTTCCAGCGCCGCAGCCGTGCCGACCGCCACGGGCGTCACAATGGTCAAGATCGGGGGCTTGGCAGCGAGCTTCGCGATGCGCATGACAACATCCGAAAGATTCTCCGCATTGTCTTCTGCCAGGAAAATGACTTGCGTCTTGCGCGCGAACGACTCGATGTCAGTGGAGTAAATCAGGCGCCCGGCTCGTACGTTGCGTCGAATGATTTCCTTTAAGTTTTTCTCGAAGAATGGAATATTGCCTTGGGCCATCTCGACCATGCGCGTCCGGTCGGGATGACAGCAGGAGACAGGAGTACCAAAATCCGCCAGGCAGGCTGAAATTACCGTTCCCAGGTAGCCCGAACCGTAGACCCCAGTCTGCATGCGTTCCCCCCGGTCGCCCGAAACCCCGCGCAGGAAAGGGAACCTGACGGATACGGGATTTCTGCTCACTCTTTATTTACAACCGAGGATTGGGGCTCGCAATGTACGGGAGGGATGTGTACTGAAGGCCAAGGTGCGCGTGCTGATGGCCATGCACTCTTGCTCCGGGCTCCGCAACCGGCGAAGCCGACGGAGCAAAATCACCGCCGTTACAAACCGATGATTCTGCAAGGCCTTATCGGGACACCAAACTACGCCCCAGCAAGACTGGGGCCAAGTCTAGCCAGCAGTTCAGATCGTCCTCGCGGACAAATGTCAGTCGTTCCAGCATAAGGCGCTGGCTTCCTGTATAGGCCTGCCAGCGCGAGCGGGCAATCTCAAGGGCATCTTCCGCCGCCTGCCCACCAGCCATTTTCACAATCGTGACATGTGGCATGTAAGACCACTCCTCAGTGAACATCAACGATTGCGTATTCAACTGATCGTGCAGTTCGTGCAGGCGCGATGCCCCCTGAGTCACGCGGATGTAGACCGTGGGGGTGGCGGGGATAAATGTTTCCACGTTACCCAGAGTCACTTCGAAGGGTTCGGCTTGTCCGCAGATACGCTCAAGCATCTGCAGCGCCGCGCTTTCCGTCCCTTGCAGCGGTCGAGGAGGCAGGATCGTGAGATGAGCGGAGAGATGGGGTAGGTCGGGATGCAGCTCCCGCCGGAGGTTCTCAATGAACTCTCCCACCGGGCTTTTCACGTAGGCGACCAGCGCGTAACGCGGGTTCTGCATATTCGGATAAAAATTATAGCGCGCCTGCGCCGCTCGTGTGCGTAACTAGCGAGCCCAGTCCTCCGGCGTGTGGAGTTCCGTGTATCAGGGGGCGTGGCCTTTACTTCGCCATAGGGGCCTGTCGCGGATGTGGCGTCAGGACCGTCAATTCGCCGACTTGCTCCCTCTTCACCGTGCCACGGAGGTGGGCGGCATGATCCGTCATCCAAAGCTCGGGAATGATTTCTCCAACCAGTTGTCCGTGGCAGAACAGTCGCACCACCGAACTCTCAGAAACCACAATGCCTACAGCATTGGTCACAGCACTCATGTTTGCGGCGGCAATGTGACGGCTGCCCAGTCCAAGAGGCACGTCCACTTGTTCGGCCACGGCGTCAAAGTAGCGACACGCGGAAAGGACAATTCCGTCGTGACTCACCACGAAACCACCATCCAGTTGCGCCAATTCCTTAATAGTTCCACGGAGATTGAGATTGGTAACGTGGCGCGAAGACTCAGGGTGTCCCAACAAGGGATCCAAAATCAGCGGTCTGGATCTGGCCAGAACGGCATTCTCATCTCCCAGGGTGAACAGCGTGCCGATGCGTCTTCCTTCTCGACCCTCCCGAGCAATTTCGACCGCGAGCCCAATCAGTGGCTCAAGAACCTCGGGATCGTATTCTGTTACTTCGCAGAGAATACTGTCAAACATCCATCGCGCTCCTCGCGTCTTGGATAAAGATGCTTCCGGTGTCCTTGGAGATTCAGCAGGTGTGCGCCAGGTGTGAAACAACCGTCTGTCGCAGATGCCTTACTTAGGTCCATTTGGCTGGAATTGGGAATGCTGACCCAAATGTGAGCCCTATTTAGCCAACTTGCTTTTTCCCCAATCATCGGCCACTGTTGGATTGGAGAGGTCATCGCTGACGGCTTTTGGAGGTTTGTCAGCCTGGGCCACCAGGAAACTTACTTGCCACATCTCCATTTCGGAGAGCGACTTGCCGAAGCCCGGCATGCCGGTCAGGCGAATCACGTGCGCGACCAGTAACTCTCCCCCGGCTCGTCGTCGGTCACACCCTTACCCTCGAGCAGCTTCGGAGGACGCGGATACAAACCGGTGGCAATCGCAGTTTGGTGCTGCCTGGGCATTCCGTGGCATACCGCGCAATGCTCGCGGTAGATCCTTGCCCCGGCGGTCAGATTCGGCTCGTCGCCTTGGATGGGGGCGCGTTCATCGGCATCTCTTTTCGGATCCGTGCGTTCAGGGCTTTGTGGGCCAGCGTTTTCTCGAAGGGCATCGCGGCTTCAGCGGTAGCCACCGGCGCGCCGCCGGTCGCGAAGTAGAAATAAAATGCCAGAGGGAAGGTAATAATACCGACAACGAGTCCGGCAACGAACCGCGTCATCTGTGCTCTCCGTGAAATGTCAAACACACTCACCAAACGGTAGTGGGCTATTCTGACTTTACACTGAAAATCACCCACGAAGAATAGCAGGGGTGCCAAAGCTGACGGGACTGAGATAGGCCCGGTCTGGGGACTGCCGGGCGGCTTGCGGATGGTGGTCCAGTTCGGAGTCTACAGCTTTTAGAGCCCCGTATTGGTGGTGGCATGGTTGCAGCGCTGGGCGGGTGTTGTTCTTCGGCGTTCAAGCGCGCGCTTTATCGATCATCTCTGCCCAGATGCCTTTGGACTTGAGAACGAGCTCGACGGCTTCGCGGACTGCGCCATGCCCGGCGAGGTGCTGGGTAATGTAGTGCGCGGCTTCTTTAACTTCGGGGACAGCATCGCCTACGGCAACGGCGAGGCCGACACGGCGCATTAATGGAATATCTGGAAGATCATCGCCGATAAACGCGACAGCAGAATCGGTGACTCCCGCTTTTCGAAGGATTTCTTCGTAGGCATGTATTTTCGACGGTTGCCTCATGTAGATAAATTCCATCTTCATCTCATGGGCCCGCCTGAGGAGGGCAGCGCTTTCGCGACCGGTAATGCAGCCCGTACGCAGGCCAGCCGTGTGCGCGAGGGTAAGGCCCTGGCCATCGTGTGCGTCAAACGTTTTGATTTCGAGGGCGGTGCTGTCGTTTTGCGAGAGCAGAGTAACGCCGCCGTCCGTCAGTGTCCCGTCCACGTCCATGAGGAGCAATTTGATTTGCGCAGCGCGTTTCTTGAGTGCGGCAGTGAGTTTGGGAGAATCGGCCAACCAAGCCTCCAAAGGAATAAGGAAGAGTTTAGGTTAAGGCTCAGTCTATCGCACGCCCAAACACGGTCGAGGCCGAGAACCAAGAGTTGGAGTAGTAACAAAGTTGGAAAGTGCTTTAGAATTAATCTTGCTAATCATGTCGGGGCGTAGCGCAGCCTGGTAGCGCACCTGCCTTGGGCGCACAGACGCCCGCTCTAAACGCTCTCCTCGTTCTGACGACTTCCAATGAAAACAATAACTTGGGGAGTCTGCTTTTCGCTCAAGCAAATCTCCAGAGCCTCGAATCGACGGGGTTTTGACACAGTTTCGGTACAGCCGCGACGGCCGGTTAACACTAAGCCCGATCAGTTGGGCTGACACCGTATGAGTCCAAGATATCGCGCAGAGTCACGATGCCTTCCAACTTGTGCACATCAGCACGGCTCACGACCGGCAGGATGTCCACGTGGTTTGAACCCATACGGTCGAGCGCGAGATCCAGTCCCTGATCTGCATGGACGTGCGGAAAGATTCGCGCATCGACGATCGCACTCAATTTCTTGGTGTCATCCTCGCTTGCTGCTCGTTCGAGCGTCGATAGGCTAATCAATCCGACGACGCCTCGCTGACTCGTCAGGACCCAAGTTCGGAATTCGCTCGCGCGGACGCGTATCAGGGCGTCCTGAACCGTAATATCGACCGGCAATGACTGGGTCGCCGGGCGCAGTACGCGGAGCACTCGCCGATGGTCACGTTGCTGACGCGCTTCCGCCGTCGGCAGGTGTATCCCGTCTTGAACTGCCAGGGCTTCGTAGATGGGCTGGCGCTGCAATCGTGAAGAGATGAAAAGGCTCACCAGATTTGCAATCATCAGTGGGACGATGACGGCATAGTCCTGTGTCATCTCGAAGATCATCAGAACTGAGGTCATGGGAGCGAGCACGATTCCCGCGAAGACCGCTCCCATCCCTACTAGCGCGTAGGCACCTGGCGTTGCCGTGTAGGCGGGAAACAAATGATGTGCCACCGTGCCCACAGCACCGCCCAGCATGGCACCAATGAAAAGAGATGGGCCGAAAATGCCGCCCGCATTGCCGGAGGCATAACTCGTGGTGACAGCTAGAAGCTTCAGCACTACCAAAACAAGCATCAGTTTAAGCGCCATCGTTCCATTCAAGGCATCGCCGACATAGCCATAACCCACGCCTAAGACCTGCGGCACAAACCATCCCATGATGCCTACTAACAGTCCGCCCGCTAGAGGTTGAAGCCAGAGTGTTCCTTGCGGGAAGCGAAGAAAACGTTCCCGCATGTCCAACAGAAGTTTCGTGAAGGCCACTGAAACCAGTCCGCCAGCAATCCCGAGTAGCGCGTAGATCGCAAATTCCAGAGGGTGGACCAATTGATATTGCGGGACTCTAAACAGTGGGTTGTTGCCGAGCAGGAGGCGGAGCACCCAAGAAGTAGCGGAGGCAAGCACCACTGAGCCAAGTACGGGCGCATGAAGGTCTCCGACGATCTCTTCGAGCGCAAACAATACTGCTGCAAGGGGCGTGTTGAAAGCGGCAGCGATTGCTGCCGCCGCCCCTACCGGCAGAAGCGCCTTTACTTTTTCGGGACGCAATCCCAAGAAGCGGCCGAGTACTGAAGCAATGCCGGCACCGACTTGAACGGAAGGCCCTTCGCGCCCAAGCGGAATTCCGCTGGCGAGAGTTGCCGATGTGCAAAAGAACTTTCCGAGCACCGTGCGCAGCGTGATGCGGCCTTCGCGCGCAAACAGCGCGGCCTTGGTCTGCGGTACTCCGCTGCCTCGCGCGTAGGGAAAATAGCGAAATAGCAGGTAGCCGATCCCTAGCGAGCCCACGACCGGAAACAACAGACGGCGCCAGGGAGCACCGCCGACCGGATACAGGCGCATCCCCATGCGTTCTGTGAGCAGGATGAAAGCGACGACCGCGAGCCCAGTCAGCGCGCCGATCACAAGCGCCAATATGAGGAACACTTGATCCTCGCGTGCGACGCGATGTAAGAGCGGAGTTCTCCACCAATTCCCGCTCGTATCACCGCTTTCCCTCATCTCTGGGGAATGTCCCATCAGACGCATACCTCTCTGATTGCACTTTGTAGGGCGGAAGGCGAGCTGGAAGCCTTATTGCATCCCGTAGAAGTTGGACGCATATCAATCCACATTCTCCGCTCGGCCGCTGAAGGCGAATTGAAAGATTGATTGGTTCTAGAACGACAATCCGGGGAGAATCAGCAACGGAGGATGGTGTTGTACTCGGGTAAGCTAACCGAGCGAGATTCAGCCTGTGAAAAGCAACATCGAAGAGTGAATGGCGACGGGAGAAATCAGGAAGCTTCCCAGGGGGTTCAGGGCGCCCTGCATGATGACGATCCGCAACCGAGCCGCGGATCGCGCCGCCTGAAGGGCACTGGCAGGTCCGTGTACCACGGAATAGGGCCCCTGCATCAAGGGAAAGAAGAAAATCATCAGGACGCAAAGAACGGTCAAGACTGCTAGTTCGCATCCAATGCGTCCAGGAATCATTGAAGTGTGATTGTGATTATATCGGAGGATTCGGCGATAATCCCAACGTGTCGCTAGAGCGATTCTCCGGGTACTACGCATCAACAAGAGTCTTGAGCGGGACTGAGTGTTCGCTTAGGCTCGACCGTCGGCAAGGCCCAGGACCCTAAGCAGTGGCTTCGTTGTCAGGCCCTGTACTAGTATGGAAAGCACCACAACCCCAAAGGTCAGATCTAGGATCCGATCTCGGGTACGGAAATGTGTTGTCGAGGCTGAGCGCCAAAGCCAGAGCACCGCGCAAGCCACCCCAGACCATCACATGCTGGCAACGAACGGGAATACTTTCGGCAAAGGTGTTGCTCGCGGGAACCAGAAGATAAACCGAAAGCGAACGGCCAATCAGCACGGCTGCCCTGGGGCTGGCTTCTTTTGTCGTCAATATAACTTTGGAGCATGTCAAGAGTCCAGCCCGGTGGTTAGTGATCTCCCGCGGAATTGGACTCATGCGAAATGCTATCGCTTACTCCTCCCGAGGCGGCGCCACTGAGTCGAGCAGTGCGACGTGGGTCAGAAACCGCGGGTTCAAGGCCGACGGGACGGAGGAGACGGTGAAGGAACATGGACTGAAACATTCTCGCCTCGAATGAATCTCATGCTCAGCAGCATCACTTAAGAGGTGGAGCGAGACGGAGAAATGGGTAAAGAGCGATCCACGCGAGATTGGCGTCGGTTGGGGTCGGGGTATCACGCTACGGATTGGTTGTCGTCTTAACGCTAATCGGTTTGTTGAAATTCACTCCCACGGAAGCCGCCGGAATTCAACCCTTGGTTACGCACAGTCCTCTCATGTCTTGGATGTATGCCGTACTCAGCGTTCAGGCTGTCTCCAACGTGATCGGCTTTATTGAGATCGCCATAGCTCTTCTGATCGCGTCCCGCCCATTCTCCCCCAAAGTATCGTTCGTGGGTAGTGTAGGAGCGATCGTTACATTCCTGCTGACTATCAGCTTTCTGTTTTCAACACCCGGCGCTCTCCAACTGGGCCATGGCATTTCAATATTGGGGGATGCAGGTCAATTCTTGATCAAAGATTTTGTCCTATTGGGCGCCTCCTGTTGGATAGCCGCAGAGGCTCTGAATGCCGTCGGAGGGACAATCAACCAGTCAGTCTGACCTTTGGTGACCTGTCGTACACGGAAAGATTTCGGAATCGACAGCTCATGAACTGGTGGGCAGTCAGCTTTGTGCTTTTTCGAATTCCTTGGCCAGCATCTGCTTGACGCGGATACTGAATCCGGCCGGCAACTCGAATCTGTGCTCGTCGGCTAGCAAGACAAGCACATTGTGCGTGCTGTCCAGCAACACTGCACACTTGCGGCACTGCTCTAGGTGGACCTCAAGCAAGCGCCGCATGCGTGGAGACATGTCGTCATCGAGATAATTCGAGATCTCCCGGCGAACCTCTTCGCAACTCAGGGTGATCATGACTATGCCTTTCCAAATCCTAGGTGCGTGCCCATGAGTGCGAAACAAAGTAATCGCGCACCATTAGTCGGGCGCGCAACAGTCGAGTCTTTACCGCCGGCACGCTTATTTCCAGTGCAGCCGAGGTTTCGGCAATGTTGAGCTCGTCGATGTCACGCAGGATCAGCACTTCCCGGTAAATCTCCGGAAGTGCCGCCAATGCTTCCTCAAGGCGCGCGGCGAGTTCCTTTTGTGCGAGAGCCTCGACGGGGATCTCTCGCCACTCGGCGAGTTCAATCGGAGTATATTCATCCTCGTTGTCGGGGGACTTTAGAAGCTCCAGAGATACCTCCCGTCGTTTTCGTAGGCGCATCCGGGCCTCGTTCCCCACGATGCTCAGTAACCAGCTAGAGAATCTTGCCTCCCCACGGAATGTGCGCAAGCCCCTGAACGCCTTCAGAATCGCCTCTTGCGAGACTTCTTCGGCATCGGCCTCGGTCCGTACAATCGCATAGGCGGTGTAGTAAACGCGGCGCTCGATCGGTGCAATGAGCTCGTAGTACCGTTCATGATTTCCAGCCAAGATGTCGGCGATGAGCTCTCGCTCCCCCTCGATGACGCGATCATTTTCGGATTCCTTTACCAGGGTGTTCTGCATTCGCACACAGCCGCGCAGTCCCACCGCTGGTGGGCACGTCAGAGTCGAGTCCGCTGGTAGGATTCACGACCTGCCGGAAAGTTTCAGGCTTCCGACGCGCACGACTCGATGTGCAGATTTCTTAAATGATCGAAACCTATCGAATGCTGTGGCATCTGATTAAAATGCGAGGTGGGGTATGCGCGTTACCGAGACTGACCTCATTGCACCCGTCGAAGAAACTCAGAAATCATCCTCTCCCTCTTTGTTGCTCTCGAGCGCAGCTTTTGTCGGCAGCCTCGTAGAAGGAGCGTGTGCGATCCTTGTCGCCAGTGCCTCAGCCAAGCTCTTCGTGGGGCTCGGGGCTGTAGCGGGCGCGGTAAAGGCTTCGCGCTTGCACGCCGATATCATCCGCATCCCAGTCCTATTCGTTTCCGCTGCCGCCGCGGTTATCATGCTGGCGGTTTTGTGGAATTCGTGGCGTGCCCGAAACCGGTCTGCCGCTCGCTGGCGAAAAAAGCCAATGACGTTGCGTGAGAAATTCAGCTTTGCCATTACCCTCGTGGCTTCTGTGCTGACACTTGCGCTTGTGGTCGGCGAGGTGATCGAGCATCCGGTCTTCCATGTTCACTAGTGGCGATCCTCGCCGAAGCCGGCTAATAGTGAACAACCAATCCTCCCGAGACGACGACATTGTGCTGCTGTGTGCGCTGAACTGGAACGCCGAAGCTGGGTGTGTTTAACGTGTAAAAGTCCCGAACCTCGCCTCTGAAGCCGATCGGGAACAGCAGTTTGAGCCGCGTACGGACGTCGATTCCGCCGCCGAATTGCACTGTTGCGACGCTTCGATGTATCTCCGCGTTAGCAACTCCGTTTTGCAATACGCTACTTCCTTCGTAAAGTCCGTATCCGAAGCCGCCGGATAGCCATGGCGACGCGGGCGCGTGGTTCAAAAACCGGGCTCGCAACGAAGGCGTCACAAATAACGTCGCCAGACTGGTAGTGGCGTTGATTTGTGCGCTGTCCACCTTGTGACTCGGCGCGGCAGCGAACGGGAACTCCAGGAGCAAAGCGGTGTTTCCGCTGGATAAGCGGCGCGCGTAGTCGACAGAATACGCGATGCTTCTACCGAAACTCAGCTTTTGGTTCGAAGTGGTTGTGGCTCGCGGAATGAATTCTGCGCCGAGCAGTAAGCCAAGCTCATTTTTCTCCTCTTGAGCAAAGCTGAGACAGCACATCCACAAGATCACCATTAGCACACGGTGAATCAACTGCACACCTCGCAAACACGATCACGCATAACTGGAGGATGCTGATCGGGCCAGTTAGTTACAAATCTCCGCTGCGCGAGTGCCTCGGAAACTTTTTCCCATGTGCTGAATCATTCCGTCACGCCCGAAGTGGGCGAATCGCTACGTCAAGAGAGATCGAATGAATAGGAAACTGATGATGATGTTGACTTCGTGTGTTCTGGCGAGCTCGTTCAGCGTTTTCGCTCAGGACGCCGCGAAGCAAGATAGCTCTCAAAAAGAGGAAACGAAACAAAACGAGACGAAGCAGGACTCCATGGGGAAAAACGAAATGAAACAGGATTCCATGGGGAACGACAGCATGAAGCACGATCAGATGACAGAAGACAAGAAACAGAAGAAGGCCCACAAGGCCAAGAAGTCGAGCAAGAAGGACACAATCGGCAAAGACGAGATGAAGCACGACGACAGGAAGCAGGGTGACAGTATGCAGAAAGACGAGATGCAGCACTGAGCCCAAATGGCGCTTTAGCGCAACGCTACCGCAACACAACCCAAATCAAAACGAAACACCAGCTCAGAGCCTCAGACCACACAACTATCAAAGGAGAAGTGAATCATGCAGGTAACGCAGAAAGATGAGCACCAGGCACGCTCTGGCGGAAATATGTCCACCGGTGGCGGATTTGCAATGAACAACCATAAAAACGGAGGGAAGAACATAAGCATGAGCAGATGGTCGAAACGGGCAAGCCCAGTACTGATCGCCGCAACGGCGGCAGCAATCATGTTCTTTTCGGCTACGACATTTGCGGCAGGGCAAGAGGAAGGCGGACTCTTACGTGCGGGGAATGGTCCCGGGCCTGCAGCGAATGGGCCGGGTCCCGGATGCAACATCATTCCGCCCTTGGCTTCGATAGGAACGAAAGTCGACATTTCACAGTTTCCTCCCGCCGACTCGCTCACGAATCCGGATCTGGCAGGGCCTGTCCAGCTGCTGAAATCAGGTAAGTTCGACATACCGATCGAAGAGCTGACGAAGGTGAATGTTCCCGCCGGTACCCCCAGAGGAACGATCACACTGCCCCTGTTCAAGGGTGCGGTGAACACTCGTTTTGGTCTGAAGCCTGCATGGTACATCATCCTCGATGCAGGCGATCAGGCCGAAGCGGAGCGCCTTGGCGTGAACTTCTCCAAGAAATTGCATAACGCCGGCGAGGCCGCACGGCCCGCCACGCTTCGCGCCGACGGGACGTTCCTCTTCGAATCCGGCCTCGCAGACTTCAGTCCAAACAGGCAGGTCCAGGCGGGCTCTAGGGAACGACCGTTCCCCCCGAGCATCGCGCAGCCGGGCTCGGTCGGCGATGCGGATTACAGCCCGCTGGTAAACGTCGGCGGCATTATTTACGACGCGCCC